>Ga0307515_10000392_pt1 | contig 105887 bp, 95 predicted proteins | sample 17_EM_MG_FD_194513 | JGI IMG/M metagenome (GOLD analysis project Ga0307515, IMG submission 194513) | Populus trichocarpa ectomycorrhiza microbial communities from riparian zone in the Pacific Northwest, United States - 17_EM | ecosystem: Host-associated > Plants > Roots > Unclassified | place...
TCTTGTATAAGGACAAGAGGTTGAGTCTTAGGATAAGACGAGGAAAGAAAAAGAAGTTTAGTTAGGCGGCTGTATTTAAGTTATAAAAAGTGTTTTATTGAAACGTGGCTTAATACCCCCGTAACATCAACCTTCTGCGTGGGATCGACATTATGTTGTGTTAAGTTATGATATAACTTAGAAGGGTAACTAGGAGTTATCGGTACAGCTAGTAACGTAGTAACTCCGACCGTAGTTTCCTCCCTATGTGGACAATCTGGTGTTGGACAATGCTCAACACAATATTTTCCCAACACATGAGAATTTCTGTTTGCAATTCTTCCTACGTGCTTATAATTGTAACAGTTTGATAAACTGTCGCAGTGTTGACAGTATACCGCTGGGCTAATTATTTCGATGTGGTATAGTTGGCAGTGTGCGCAAAAGCAATTCTGCCTTCTGCAATGTTTTGGGCAAGTTCTTTGTCCCAAATAAATGCAGCAAAAATGATCCTCACAATCCGTACACTCAGATCTCATGTATAACAGTTGTTTGAGGTCGTGGTGTAAGAATCAAATATAGGTGTGGATCGTTAGGTAGTCGATACAGAAACGCTCCTGTATTGTAAAATATTCAGTAAACCCGTAATTGTTCCTCAGTCATATATCCTTATCTTCAGATACAGCGTAGAGTACTTAAAATATTATACTGTTACGGGGATTCTTAATCCCAATAATCAATACAAGATTTATTGAATTAAGTACAACTGCCTATCTAAGAAACTCTTTCTTTCCTCGTCTTATCCTAAGACTCAACCTCTTGCACCTGAGTCGCGAGAGCAGGCAATCTATAATGGTACCAAAGACCGTCTCCTCGATAGATGTATATTACACCTCTCTGTCGAACAACTACTCCTCAGAAAATTCCTCAAACGGTAAAGCACCAGTGTTCAAGTATCTCAGCACCAGATAACCGATACCCTCGAGTTCGCAAAAATGAAACACCACTCGGTAAATGTGGGTTAAACGTTGCTTGTCCAAACTGAAGAGAAGATTGCCGAACCATTCGACAACTTGTTGCAGTGCGTACTCGCATTGTGTCAGTCTGTGTCCAGGCATATGATGCGTAGTCAGAAGTATTGATGAGGGTAGAAGAAGAAATTGTGATAGTATTTTAATCGATAGAATTCTTAACAATATTTTAAGATCGTCTTCGGTGTTCTGAATGTTGACTGTGGATTGCTGCTTGAGCTTGTTCTTCTCATTGCCAGAACAATGCCATCTCTTTATAGTTGTCTTCGAGGGTTTGTATGCCCAGACTTCGACACTATGATCACAATGCTCATGATAGCGTTATCGCGATCGCATCATGAACCTACTCAGGCGCCTGGCGATAACATGCCACGCATCCCAGTTGGTTATCGTGTTCATGCAATGTGGTTTCAAAGCTTTACACTTCTGAAAAGAATCAGGCCATCCATCACATGATATCATGTCAGACAGTGTGTCAGACGGAACTTGAACTTAGACATCTTACTACCCGTTTGCAACAGTAGTTGGAACGTCTGCCAACAAAATGGTTGGCAGCGCTTATCGCTAATTAATGCCTCACCTTAAAGGCTGTTTGGCTTGCATCATAGATTTAATCGGCGACCAACTGATACTATGCCAACGTAGAACTTGACTCGTCAGCTCATAAAGAATACCAGTCTGATGTTGCAATGCATACTAACTCAATCCAATGAGCAGGGTTGCTTCAGGCCTCTTATCTTCAGCCAACGTCATGATTCCCTGAGTTATGTCATGCTTAGGCCGAGATCATTCTCTTTGACCGAGGAGTACCATGATTGTTCTTATCATCTGAGACGATAAGTCAGAGTTCCTACTTACTCGCATATTGACTATCAACTGCTGTGTTTGTGTGTTGGAGTAATCTCTAGTCCAATCAAACTGTCCCGCTAGTATCTAGGATATGAACGTGGTTGAAAACAATGCGCTCGGCAGAAGATAACTCCTTTCGATCTGGCAGCATCATTGCTTCACCAAATAAGAATTACCGTAGTATGTATTCTTTCAATGAATCAGCTAAGCAACCAACATGCTTATTCAATCGACGCGCGACTCTTATGTAGTCCCGCTAAGAACTATATGACTAGTAACTTGCAATTTCATTAATTGGTGTTACGCATATCACGTGACTAGACCGAGAGTAACTCCGTGACAAGTATTCATATAACTAATTGCAAGTACTTTTATCGCTGTTAAGGGAGAACCCCTAACATCCACATCCTCTCAGACAGTCCTGGAGTCTTCCAGTGACTAAAATACATTTTGCTGATGTTGATGTACCACACCTGTATTATTGAACTGATAGTAGTTTACCTTACTCATGTGTTCCCAGCCAGGGAGTCGGAGGCTTATCGGAGCTTATTGAGTTTGCCCAATGTCTGCATCAATCAGACACACTATGGTAAGGCCGAGACGATTCTCTTTAACCGGGGAGTACCCGCGTTGTTCCGCTCCTCAAGATTGGCTCGAAGTCACACTGAATTGCATGTTGGCTATCGTCTGCCTGATACGTCAGTCGCATTCCTGCAACTGCCGCGTCCAGTCCCCTTAGCTCAGATTGAATGAATGTGGTAAGAAATAACTGGCATCTCTATAAGCCTTGAAGGCTTATCAACTGGTCAAGGTTATTGCATCATCAAATCAGTTCTACTGTAGTGTGTGAACTTTCAATGAATCCGCCAGGAATGAGGCTCACTGTCAAATCAACATGAGGTGTGTAATCACCCGCTGAGAAACATACTTACAATAGCTTACTACTTCATTGTGAGATTGGCGTTATGTACTATACTGTATCGAAGAAGCCGTTATGTAGATCTTGAAGTAGAGTAGTGCCAATACCTCTATTCAGGGAGAAACCCTAACAACTATATGTTGTCAGATGTTCCAGCTACGGAACGAATGGAAAGCAAGATTCCTAAGTTGAAGTTATGAGTTGTCATATCAGTGCGTTTGATATCATGTCATGGGGATGGCCCATAGTTGGTGCATAATGCCTTGCAACCACTCATGCATGAACATGATAACCTTGATGGAATTCGTGGCACTATCAATGAGTCACTCAAGTTGATCTCGGCGATAAGCTGTCAAACAAATTATGTGTGATGGCAGTAATCCGAAGGCAAGCTTGACCTGAGGATCTGACTATTTAAGAACTCACATTGTCCCCAACAATGAAAAGAACCAAGCACTAGCAGCATTCCACAGTCAGACATTACCAGCGAAGAACACCTTAAAATATTAATAAGCATTCTATCTACAAAAACTATTTGCAATTACTTCCTTATAGTGTTAGCAACGGTTCTGGACCATGCCTGCGGGTCTGTGTCCGGGTCAGAACCAAACCGACTCCAAATTGGCGGTCTGGGTCATCAATATACCCCAACCGTCAATTCAGGTCCAGTTCGATAGAAATCATGCTACCCATCCAACTTGGGCAGGTCCTCAGCGGGTTGTCCAGTGGGTCCATCTGTAAATACATATAACACGCTTCCCTTTGCTATTTGATAATAGTACTCAATCAAATCACTTATTGGACATCCAGGAATCACATTTTGCAAGGTTTGCAGGTTGCATTATCGATAATATTTGAATTCATGTTTTTCCTTTAATAGTTTGTATTTTTCACCATGGAGGAGGTCAATAGTTCTATTATAAGCTCAAATATCCATGCGATGCCTTCATTACCCAATATGCATCACCAGAAACTGATGACCCTCATTTGACGCTAGGTTGACGGTCATTGTCAGAATGGGGCCATGACCATGTTGCTTTCTCTTTTGCCTATAATGGCTGCCAATACGTTGGTTATGGATAACAGCGAGCAAATCACTTACCAATTACCTTATTTACAAGACCAAAAATGGTTGAGGCTCCATTGACGCTCATTTTCAGAATGGGGAAGTGACTGTGTCGTTTGCTTTTTTTGCTGATAAAGGCTGCCAATATGTTCATTACGCATAACAGCAAGCATATCCCTTTCCAGTTTCCTTACTTACATTACCAAAACTCATTGACGCTCTGTTGATGCTCAGTGTAAGGTGGTAGCAACATCCACACTACCCATATTGCAAATAAAGGCGGCCAAACTTCAACTATGGGTAAATGCCATAGCACAACCCTTGGATTATATAAGATGCAATGCCAAAATTGTTGATGCTCTGTTGATGCTCTATTGACGCTCATTTTTAGGTGCAGCGATATCGACTCTAACCATATTGCCCATGAAGGTGGCCAATACTTCGATCATCGGTACATGCCATAGCACAGCCCTTGGATTACACAAGATGCAACACCCAAAATTGTTGACGCTCTGTTGATGCTCATTTTCAGAATGGGGCTGTGACCATGTCGCTTTTTCTTTTGCCCATAAAGGAGGCCAATATGTTGATTATGGGTAAATGCCGTAGCACAGCCCTTGGATCATACAAGATGCAACACCCAAAATCGTTGACGCTCTGTTGACGCTCATTTTCAGAATGGGGCTGTGACCATGTCGCTTTCTCTTTTGCCCATAAAGGCTGCCAATACATTGATTAGTACTTTGTATAACTTGGTTTCTCTTTGTCAAAAGGATATTCAAATCATTAGTGAGAATACCTGTAGTATACTTTGTATAGCTTCATTTCTCTTGATGAAAAGATATTCGAATCGTAATTGATTATTAACAATTCTTTTCACTACCTCCCTCTCTATGGGTGGTTCTCTGGACTCCCTAAAGCATCATACGTCCTCGTCTCTTATGTCAGAGGTAGTCAAATGGTAATGAGAATACTTGAAGACATCATACATGTCCTTGTTTCTCATGTCGGAAGATAATCAAATGGTGATCAGAATACCTGAAGACATCATTCATGTCCTCAGTTCTCATGTTGGAAGGTAATCGAATGGTAATGAGAATACATGAAGACCTCATACATGTCCTCGATTCTCATGTTGGAAGGTAATCGAATGGTAATGCTTAAGAGTAATTAACATCCATAATTGTTTATTGGACTCCAGATATTTTTGTAATATCCTCAATCCAAAATTATCTGCGCTTGCTTATACTATTGTATAACAAAGCTTCATGGATAACTATCTTTATCAATGGAATCTATAACAAAATATCAATTGAGTAAAGAAACCTTTATACTATCCTTTCCTTAATATTCGATGGTATCCCTCAGCTCCTTATCAGATACTACTTCACCATTCACTATCTTTCTTATAATCCTGCCACTCATCCGGAGGTAATTCGTCCTTGAATTTGTCATCCATATCTTCCAACGGTAACCACCCAACTTCATCAAACGTTCTTTGCCAACTTCCTTTGGCCTCCCTAAGCTCTCTTTTAAATATCTTCTGATAATATTCTTCAGCTGTATCCCATCCGTCATCATAACCTTCTGTTAATTGTCAATTATAACCATCATTATAACCGCTATCTTTTCCTTCATTATACATCCTCCAGTCACAAGGTGTATATTTATCAATTTTCGAATAAGCAACCTGAATCGATTCTTCAACAAAATAAACCCATTCTGGTTGTAATGATATAACGTTTGCTTCCCGAAACTTATAGTATCGCATCATCATAGATTGCTCAATGCACTCTCAAACATATATCACCAAAGTTGCCAACACAACAACGATTATGATATCGTAAATTTTGTTCATCACCAGACAGGTAAGATCTACCACTGGCTGCATTTTGCTGAGCTGATATTTTCTTTGCAATAACACCACTCAGTTTTATCTTCTTCTTTGCAGTTGCAATGCCACTTATCGTAAAATGAGTAATATGCTTTCCAATGGTTTTTAAAGATTATATCGTCCACTTCGAGCAATTCTCCTTTAATTGCTGATTGACGATAATACTCCACCCAAGGAGCCGGGGTCTCGGGTTCTTCTTAAAAGATTGGATCATTCCAGTCGTTATCTGGTACTTCAGATAAAATCATATCTATTGAACCGAATATATTGAGAGGTTCGTATTCAAATAAATTCAGTGTGCAACCAGCTAAATCAAATATATTGACTTTATTTGGCATGCGACTGATTAATTTCTTCCCTGAAATTGAATTCTGTCGTCAGATCTCAATAAAGGTTCAATCTGGCCATAAGTTAATAAGTACCAATCTCTAGCTTCAGATACCGATGTTAACTCTTCCTCGTATATATGTGAATTCAGTGTAATACTATAGCCGTAATCGTATGCTTCTTTAGCAAATGGTAATGTGAATAAATGCCTAGCAGATGTTGTAGTTCTTGGAGTAGCTACTGCGTATAACTCTGGCCACTGTTGTTCTGTACGTAAGAAGAAAGCTCCTTCGTTGTACAGCACTTTATATGCTGCTAGCATTATTTCGTTCATATATTTTAATACCTAGATGTGATAACGGGTTTGAAATGTTATACTGTTACGGGAATGCAATCTCCAAAGTAACCGTACTTATAACAAGTATCGATCGATACTTAAGTACATACTGCGTGCAAGGCCATAGTCTTATCTTAATTCGTTATGCGTATTTAGTGTTAGCAACGGTTCCGGGTTACCCGGCTGCGGTCCGGGTTTGGAACCGGACCGGATGGTCCAGTCCGGGTTGTTACCCAGAAAACACGGGTACCCACCGGGTTCGGGGATGGATTTGAACCGGACCGCGGTTCCATTGTATGGTTCCTACAACTTTTGCTCCAATTAAGTATTTCAATTCTCATCGTATTGCAACGTGATCTATATATGAAATGTGCAGATCAATGCCCTAATTCTTCTCCCATTCTCAGATTTGCGATCGGATCAATATTCATTGAGTCACTCTTAAATTGAGCCGAATATCAGGCCAAAATCGCGAGGTTTCCATCACGACTCAACAACTATTGATCCGATTGCAAATCGGGGAATGGGAGATGACAGAGGGCATAGAACTGCATCTTTTACGTATAGATTATGTCGCGATACGATGAGAACTCCAATACTGAATTGAAGCAAAAAATGTTGACTGTTGAGGGGCGGGTTTTGTGTGGAAACTCATTGCAACGGTTCGGTTCCGGGTTGGAACCGGACCCGGAACCGAAGCGGGATTTTGGACCCATTGCTCACACTATGCGTATTCCCAAACAAATCGTATAGTTAAATAATAAAGATCGTAAACACACAAGGGACAAATAAGTATCATTGTATCGGAAGCTATTAGATGGATAGCTACTAAATCGTATTGTGGCGGGAAACAATATTGACAATACATATAACTCTTATAATTAATCCTGTTGATCAATTATTATCGTAAAGTATGTTTGTCTACTTGATCTCGGTGATCATGTACTAGCGTAAGGTATGTTTGTATAATCAATCTCGATGATTAATTTAATACATAACTGCAATATAATGCTCATTGATAGTGCAATCTATATTGACACGTATCTTCACACAACTTCTCTCGCTAATTCCTTGATAAATCTGGCGTTCAGATACTATCAGCAATATTACATCTTAAGCATAATCTCCCTACAATCCTCATCTTTCACAGACTGAATAATAGATGTCAATTCTATTCAACCTTGTATCCAGGGTTATAATATTAAGCTGTCCTTTCGTAAGGATACTCTAAGGCTTTTTGGCTGTTGCTGACTCCACCCAGGATATCTCTTCCGTAATTCATTATTGGAAAGATTAACTGGTTTAACAATTGTACCGGAGCGAGTCCTTCGGTTACTTGGCAGAATGCTTCGAGCTTCTGCTACATCTTGTTGAATTGTCCTAGTGTGTCAATCCGTATCTAAATCCAATTGTATCTCAGGAATATTGGAGTTATGATCAACTGCATCAGAGGTTTGACCCAAGGGAGTAACTACGCAGTTTTTAATATATCCTGATGGAAATACTTGATATTAAAGATAGAACTTCAATACCTCTGTATATTGAATAATACGTGCCAACTACCAGATAGACTGAGCGGCAAATATATTATCTTCCTTCTGGAAGCGTCGAATTGACAATGATAAAGCACACACAATAATATCATAGTCGTTATTGAATCTCTGCTCAGTCATGGGGCTGGGGAACCGCATACAATCCTAATAGACAATACTAATATACTTGGTAATAATAAAAATAACAATAAGAACTTGAAACTTGATAATATTTCAGCTTTATCTTTTGCAGGTAGGTATCGTTCGTAACTATGGGGCTACCCTTCCAAAGCCTGAGCTCCGTCATTCATTTATAGCCTTTCTTGGACTACTGTAGTTTCTGTCCGAACCTTAGCTATGATGTCATCTGTCATATCTTAGAGTACACTTTTATTACGAGCCAGGCTCTTATATAGAGGACCATGCATCCCAAAGGTTATTGTGTAATTTGAGACTGGGTTTAAAGCGTTATGCTCCCTCTCGGGCCATCATCTGTAATAAGATTTAATCAAACAGTAACTTCAACTTAGATATCATGCAACTTGTTTTGTTTCAGATAGTTGAAACCTCTCCGTCGCCTGATGTGGTCATTTGGAGGGCTTTAAACAGATTGCTTGATAAATGAAGACACAACCTTCACCATATAGGCTATTTGGCTTAGCTGCTTCAGAGACTTACGTGGCGACCCACCATTGCTCTGTCGACATTTCACTTGATGTACTGCACCAGTATTATTGAACTGATAGTAGTTATACTTACTTGTGTATTCCCAGCCAGGGAGTCGGAGGCTTATCGGGGCATATTGACTTTCCCCAACGTCTTCATCAATCAGACACACCATGCTAAGGCCGAGACGATTCTCTTTGACCAGGGAGTACCTGAGTTGTTCCGCTCCTCAGGGGATTGGCTCAAAGTCCCTCTTAATTGCATATTGGCTATCGTCTGCCGCGTCCAGTCCCTTTAGCTCAGTTTGAATGAATGTGGTAAGAAAAACCTGGCATCTCTATAAGCCTTGAAGGCCTATCGACTGGCCAAGGTTATTCCATCATCAAATTAGTTTAACCATAGTGTGTGAACTTTCAATGAATCCGCTAGCAATGAGGCTGGCTGTCATATCGTCATGAGGCATGTAGTCACCCTCTAAGGATCATACGTACGATAGCTTACTACTTCATTGTGAGATCAGTGTTATGTACTATACGGTATCAAAGAAATCGTTATGTATATCTCGAAGTTGACTAGTACCAATACCTCTATTGAGGGGGAACCCCTAACAACAGAGGCATATCGATCTACCAACAGAGTCAATTACATTCAACAGATGCTCAAGCACAATGACCGGCATACCGGTCTTGACTATATGGAGGAGACACTGTCATATCTTGCCCTTCAAGGCTGGTATGATATTGACTCTGCAAAAGTTTTCAACGTACTATCAGCTGCCGATAAACGGCAAAATACATGCAGAGCCCATCTTTTATTCCTCCAGCATTGTCAGGAAGAGCCATTTTTCCGCCCCATATCACAACAGGTACATCATTTGAGAGCAACCCATGTCCACAGAGTGTGCAGAAGTGTCAAATTAACCCAACTTGGAGATGCATCAGTAGATTTCGGAATTCCCAACTGTGGACAGCTATTCCGTGCACGAATTGATGAGGACAGGGGACATGAAGTTAGTGGACTGGTGCTCGAATATGATAAGAATGTACTCATAGACAGTATATTTATTACACTTCAAATTGGGCTGTTGTACTACCATCAACCATTCCACTGCCCTATATCTGTTGCGCGTCTGGGACTTGATTGCAAGGTAGAATATACCAATGCCAACCAAGGAATCATGCCTGAATCTCATAACATCTGGGTCCAATATCCAGACAGTGACCTCGATAACACCTTCCAAGCCAGAGTTCCTTCTTTTCCTGTATTATATTTCAGCTGGACTCCACTGAATCAGATCCTCCAATTCCAGGAGCACCTGCCTGCCAGAAAAACAATATCGACCTTTTATAAGAGGTGGAAGAAGACTCAACGATGGATATCACGACATCAAGCTCAAGAATATGCGGTGGTGATTCAAACAAAGTACAAAGATCCGCATGGTTGGGCTGATTGTGTTGATGGGTTCACCCGGGTTGTCAAACAGACTGATACTATGCATAAAGTTGTACCAGTCAGAGCAATTGTTGGACCAGCACATTTGGTGCAAGAGAATGCTGCATCAGATATAATCGATAGCATATGGCTTGTACATAATCATGTGGATTTAGATACCTACTGGACTGTGTATTAAAGTTACAATGCCTGAATCAAGGTGTGCAGGAGGAAGATAGTGAATTGAATCGTACTATTCGATATAAACATTATAATAATCACTCCTGGAGAGTATGGCTCCAGGTTTGAGGTTCACTGGAATACTCTCAGAGAAGCGGCCAATACTCCCAATAGCTCCGAAATTTGCACATCCTAATAGTTTGATTTGGAAGCATTTTGAAGACAACTATACACTGTTCAGGATATTCTTGTATTCTGTTCCACAACTTCCGGAGCATTGAGGAGCACCGGTGAAGTAGTCTCAGAGCACCTGAGAGCAAATCGCTTTACATTCAGCCTATCTGGGAGCATCTGGGAGCATCTGGAAGGATCAGTGTAGTTGTTCAGAGTTGCTGAGTTGTTCAGTTATGACTTCCAAACCATTTTGTATTTTGCTGATAAAGCTGTCGGTCCGCAGCCTAATGCTGGTCTCAGCCCTCTGACAAGCAATAACATCCTGGAGCGACTCGCACACTAGAATATTCTCCCGGCAGGATGTGGCCTCATACCCCACCCCTTCATTTCCTGTGATATCATACTAACCCAAATGGTGAGTGTGATCTAAATTGGGATCGTGAAAAAAGTGAGGTGAAAGGGCCTGGAGACATGACTCCGCCAAAAATTCAAATCACCTCGAGAGAGTTGATCTTTTGCGGGGTATTAGTTTACAGTTACCTGAGTTAATGCCGAGTGTTGTTCAAAAAAATCCAGCATATTTCGACTTGCTGCAGCCTTAACCCGAACCTGATCCAGGTCATTACCAGCTTAACCCAGTCACTCTTGATCACTTTACACCACAAATTTTGTCCAATTTGGTTAGTGCCCCATATAAAGTTGATTTTGTTTCCCTTGAACTCTTCTTTCCATGCAAACCCAGCTCGAACCTGTGGTGTTGAAATTTTAACCGGGTTGACCTGGGAACTTTGTGTGGAGCGAGGTCTCCAGGCTCTCTCACAACTTCATTCCCTTGCCACACTATTCCCTTTTTGTCACTTCCATTTTCATCTTAGTGCACACGTACACAACTGAGAGCCTGATTCGAGGCCACAGTCGTCCTCCGCCCACTGTCCCGTATTCTTAATCGTCTCCTCAAACTATGCAACAGATTTTCGATTTGTCGTACATCTTCAACTGATATGCCGTCCAAGAAACCAATCCCGGCCAGCCGGGTAGATAGAGATCCGTAGATTAGCAGTCCGACTAGATGACTATTTGAAAGCTGCCCTTGGTTAACTTGAAGGCCATATCCGGCCAAATTGGTTGCTTTAACACCTCGAAAGGTTTGACAAAAGGGTATACCAACGAAACACCCGATAGTTTCGCTGTTTGAAGACTTTAGGCTTTGCGTTATTGCGGTAAGCAATGGCACTCTAGGCCGCGTAAAAGTTAGCATGTGAGTTATGAAATCTTACTGGTTTCTTCAGCACTTCAATCAAGTCTAACATTGCCCTTCGCCCAATCCAGTAACCATGTAGCCCACGGGATCTCGTATTGAAAAGGTCGCAATTTCCCAAGTTCACGTTTCTCCTTAATTCTCTCCGTGCACCTCTGTAGAAATTCGTTGAACTCTGTGAAATTTTTCGCCACGTCACATGGAGTTGTACATAGAAGTACAGTATTGTTAGTTGAAACTTTGGCTCAGGACTAAATCCGGGTGAGATGAAGTATCTCGGGCCGTGATACCAGGACTTCAACCCAAGTGTGATTTCTCATGAATCGGGGCGCAATTTAGGAGAGGTCTGAGCACTGAAACACCAGCTTAGCTGTTGACCGCATATCCTCTTTCTCTTCCTCAAAGGGTACAGTGGCAGTTCATCCTTGGAGTAGCAATGCAGAGTCTCGGCGGGACGACAGAGTCTCTCATGTTGATCATTAATGTGACTCGGAAAGGAGTGTGTGCCCTGCTATATATTCAATCTGTTCCGGTCCGTCCACAAGTGGCCTGCTTACTCGAGGGTCTGCTAATGGACTATGAGGTGCGTATCTGACTGCTATGAACCTTTTATTAGTGACCGCTGAGAACCGGAAGCCTACACGCACGCTGCGCTCCGAATCTGATTCCTCCGTCCTGGGTTATATTACCGAATTATGCAGCGACTCGCTATCGGCAATTTGAATACCCAAGCTTGCTTAAAAGAACGCCAGCGGCCTTAGAAATTGTAATCTATGAGACTGACAATACAAACCACCACGATTTTTGGCGATCCGCGGTGTCTTTGGCACCAAGCGTCGCTTCATTACTGGCGTGCTCTATCGAAGTACCCCAAGCCGTTTGTGGATTCTCAGAAGGCCAGGCCGTTCTAGTTTTGTTAGGAAGGATGGGCCACTCACGAATGGAGCGGATCCAGAACAAGTTGGCTTCAATACTTCAAACGTCTCTGCATGAGCGTGAGAGTCCACTCAGTTTTGTTAGATCGTTACTATCGCTATCTCCGGTGAAATGAGAAATCGACATTAAGAGAGGCAAAGGTCGGATACAGTCGATTCTCTGGCCGAGAAATGTTTGCCTTTAACCTTGATCATTTGTGGGGACCAGAGAGCTAACTATGGCAGGAAAAAATACCTCTAGTAAACGAATAGTATCCTAGAAACGAATTAAACCGAGACTCAGTACTCTAGTGGCACATACATATAGATAGTATGGCGTAGACGCAGTCAGTTCCTGCAGAAAATCTGTGTTGGTACGTCATGCAACTCATGGTGGTTTAGGGTTTCATACAAGACCGGCCACATTCAACTCTCTACTCTACATTACAAGTCCCTCTCGATCCTTTATAATCGTGGCACAGTAAACAATCCAATAAAACAGCGCTTTTATCATTAGAACCGTGCTCCATTTCTAAGAAGAAAAAACAGATATCGGTGTCTATGCCCCATCACACAACAGCCGTCTGTCGAAGCACCATAACCCAAAACCCACATAATGTTTAGTAAAAAGTCTCCACCATCGTATCCCTGAGGGTTCCCTCAACATTTCCTGGACCCATTCCCTCACCAAGTCTAAACACACTCTCGATAACACTCAGCTCCGTTGCTGTGGTGTCGAGACCAGTAACCGCCATCCAATCATTCACCACCATTCCCGCGCCAACTACCGAGGACCCTCGGTTGATCGAACCGGCCACCAGAGGCACCTGGAGCAGTGAACTCAGTTCATCCTGGTCTTGTATAGTAGTTTTAGGATGGACGATGCCTCCCTGATTACTCAGCGAGCAGTAGGATCCAACTAGGACGTTCTCAGAAATGGTCTGGCGAAACACCTCGACACCTAAGACATCGGCAATGATCTCCTCGGTTTCACGCTCGATGTCTGGGTGCACAAGGGCGACATGGTCGTTACAGCAGATGACGTTACCGAGTGCAGAGAGACGCTCTTCGATACGCTGTATCTTGACGGTATCGGGGATGGTATTTCGGATGTGCTGGAGTTCTTGATCGGTGGTGGAGGTGGGGAGAAGGAGGCCTCTGCGGTTACTATGATACACAGTGCAATGTCAATAATCTGGAGCCTGCACAATACAGGGAAGGATCGTACCCAGCTGTCAAACGTCCTACAATCCTCGTTCCGGCGATGTTTGTGTGGCATATAGGGATGACATCTGCTAGCTCTGCCTCAAAGACACTGTTCACCCCATATTAGCCATATGGCCCTCCCTTGAGCACTGCCTGATTGCGTACCTGTAGAAGTTCATGCTCCCACCAGTAGCGACTAGCGCATATGAGTTTGTCAGGTTTGCAAACACACCGACCCTGAATCGCAGTAAGTAGCCATAGTTCAAAATCTTCCTCTCATTGCCCCTGATAGCTATCTGATGCTAGAACCCTTTGGATGACGATGAAACCCCAGCACTGCGGAGAAGGTGTCACTAACTCATTTGAATTCTCGAACTACGACAGTTTTTGTAAGCAAACATTTAAACGAACAATTGAAGTGCGAATAGAGGGAAGGGCGTCCATACTTGTGCTCTAACAGCCATGGCGATATCTGTTGAAGGAAGAGGAAAAACAGAATTGGGCGGAAATTTCTAATCGGATGTGGAGGCGCGGGGAGGATTGGAGATGAGGCGGTGATAGAGCAACAAAGGTTCCCGCGTGTGAGATTTTGGTAGTTGATTTGTGTGCGGCCTTGATGTAAGGGTGGGAGGCTCTATGGTGGGGAGGAGGGGTTCTAGATTCTACTCGCTCGTGCCAAGCAACGGTGAACAAACGATTGTAACTTCAAAAGAAACAAAGAATTAGAATGGAGGCAAACAAGAGGATGAAATTCCAGCAAAAGCACACCCTGAGGAATAGCAGGAAAAAATCACAGGCACCCTGCAGTAGGGGTTTTGTAGGCACATTTAAATTCGAAGTAGTGAGTATGGCTCATCGTACATCATATTGATATCACGCTTACCACTTTTATTACCTGCTCTGTTGTACAAAGGTATGGTTGGAAAGCCCGTGTTCGGAGTGTTTTCATACACTGCCGAGGCCCATTTTACTTGAATCCGATGCCTCTTGGTAGACGAACAGTTCGGTTCAGGTATGCATGCCTTATGACTCGAACTCGAATCCATCATCACCAACATCTCGAGGTATCGAAAAAGCATGGCCCACCAACACTTAATACAAACTGTTATGCGATATGGAATAGCGCTAGAACCTGGCACAGTACATCATATGTACTCATTCAAATCGTATCTCACCCATCGTTACCTACCAGACACACTGAAGGAAAAACAGAAAGCAACAGAACAAACTGGCCAACCCAATGCCCCCATAGTACAAAAGCTACCAATACCGTGTAACATATCAGGAAGAAAGAGCACGTAGCAACCAGAACTGGTAGCATTGTACCGTCAGAAGACCCTAAGAGAAGAAACCGAGATGAAGTAAAAACCCAGTACAACTCAACAACTCCGTCAACCAGATGCGTTTCTCCTACCGATTCGACCCTTCCATGTGCTATCAAATCGCTATCCTTATGCACCTCCCATGTCGTCGTCGTCACCAGGGTTGTCGAACAGATAATTTGCAGTGAGTTCCTCATTCTTGTCACAAGCAATGTACGCTTGAATGACCATATCCCTATTGAATCCCAATTGGCATAGCTAGATAACCCTCGCAGTTAGTACCCAGCCAATATGCATAGAAATACGACACTAAGAATATGATATTAGAAACCTTACCCTGTTGATAGCCTCGGCCTCTTCTGGTGTAACAGAAATTGTCTGAAGTCCGATTCCGTCATCGCCATCTTCACCATCGGCCCCTTCGCTAAGCAACTGCAAGAATGCCTCCGGGTTCTGCGAGATCAGCGCAGCGAGTTGCGGGTTTCCCTGTCCAACTTGCTGCAAGATTGGCTCCAACATTTGTGGGGACTCCTGTACGAGTCGTCGAAGCTGTTGGAACTGAGCATTATTTCGAAGAAAGTCTAAACCCGCAATTCCGGGGACACCTGCGCCAGCTCCAGTTCCAGGGCGGGCCCCTCCAGCGCCACCCCGGTTGGCCGCGGCGGCAGCAGCAGCTTCAAAAAGGTTGATGTTTTCGGGATCCGCGGCAGTCTGGTCACTTCCAGCAGGAACGGCGGGCTGCGATGGGGCACTCTGGTCTTGAGCGGGACGCGGAGCAGATGATCTAGCGGCCTGCTCTTGTAAAAGGTGTTCCGGAATACCCTAGCAAATAAATATAAGCTCCATATCCATACTCCATTGTGAGTCAAACACGCACGGTCATGAGATACTCGACGGCTCTGTCCGGGTTGTTGAATGCCGCCCTCATTGCTCTGTCGATATCCTCGCGGGGAAATCCCATTTCCATCATGTTTTGAATGGCAGCATCTCGTTGCGCGCCCATGGCAAGTGCGGAAGGATCATTGAAATTCGTAGCAACAGGCCCAGCAGGCGTAGGGGTAGCAGGGATGGCGGCGGCGACGCTAGACAAGGAAGCTACAGGTGCGGGTGGAGGGGCCGCAGGTGTAGCAGTTTTTGTGGTTTGTACAGGTGTGGAAGGAGCCTTGGCCGGTGTAGACGAGCTGGACGCGGCAGGGGCGGCTTTGGGCTATATTATATCAACCAGATTGTAGGATGTAAACGTCTTGCGAGTGGCGCACCTTTGCAAGCATACACACTATGAAGCCCTTCTCTTCAACCTTGTAGAACTCAACCGTTTTATCGTCGGCCAGAATCTTTCCTGTACGATAGTCAGAACCGTACTCAAACTCCGAATAAGCGCAGCATCAACTTACCAGAGTAAATTAGCTTCTGAAGCGAGGTATCCCATTCTTTCTCCTCATTCTTGTGCTTGAAGATTTTCTCCTTCACTTGCGCAATCTGGTATCAAAATCCATCGATTAGAATCCAATGATGGTGGGATAGAGCGGGGAGGACCAACCGTATCGGATGGCTCAGCATCGAGAGTGAACTTCTGCTGCTTGAGATCCTGATTTCCCAATGTTAGTTGTACATTTGCGTTGGTTGCGCAGATGATAAGGTACCCGGTTTGGGTCGATATACCAAGGTGGGGGAGGGGCCAAAAGTTACCTTGAAAGTGAGCTTCATTTTGAGAGCAACACACACGAGGCTGTTGGAGTGGGCTTGCAAAGGCTCAAGGGAGTGTAGATGGAGCTTTAGGAGACGGATGGGAACAGCAAGCTGATGAAGGTTGATGGGGAGGAGGAGTTGAAAGAAAGATGAGAGGGAAAGGCAGTTAGGCATGGGTTTGGTGGGCTGGACTCGCCTTGTGGCGAACGGAGGGTAACATCCATCAATGTCCCGAGCGTGGCTTGTGTGGCGATGCATGAGATAGCCCACTATATCGAGAACAGAGATGCAAACTTCACACGACGTCTCCGACTCCCAGATAGTTATACGAACACGAAAAAGGTTCGCTTAAGATAGTTACTCCTTCCACATCGCCAATCACCAGCTGCAATAAATCAATATGTAAAGAAGAATGCACCCTTAATTCGCAATATCTTGAGCATGAGCCGTATGTGGAATACAGGCCAGGCACAAATACAACTCAAGAAAGTTACACCACTCCCCGACGTAACTGAACCCAGTCAAAGTGTTTCACAACGAAACGAAGTTGAACTTTCTCTTCTTGCTCTGATCCTGACACATGGGCACCACCGTATCGAATTGCTGGGGGACACTCCTGCCTCCACTCCACCAGGACAAGCCCATCACGAATCAAGAATTGAGGGAGGTTTTCCAAGGTCTTCTTGAATATCGGGGGGTTTGATGAGCTTCTGGTAATCTGCCGGCTAGTGTTGCACACGAATCTACTTGCAAGGCTCCAGACCTCTTGTCTATTTGTCCTCATGGATCTTAAGTCCTAGGACACCAGAGGGGTTTCCCATGGAGTCTTGGAGTCTTACAGTTATAGCATACAAATTTCAATATCTATTTTAGCAGTACCTGTTTCTCAGGCGTCCCCCGGGTCGCCCTTGCCCTCGCTCGCTTGAACCCTTCAGTACATCCTCCCGTACACACTCCGATATCTGTCCGCGCATCTGCAGTGTCGCCTTTCTGAACCTCTCAGGGCTAATACTCAATATCTGGCTCTCCGATCCAGCCTTCGACAAAGAAAAATAGCCGTAGCGGGGATTTTGCTTTTTAGCGAGGGTATCGCGCGCGCCTGCGGACATTAGTCGTGATATAACCCAAAAGTACACAACGTGCTGTATACCCCTTGCTAAGGTACACTCCCAGCATGCAGGTCATAAGCCGTCACTCCATAGTCTCGAACATCTCGAGTTTAACCAAGGAGATGCCTTAAGACTTCCGGCCCCGCTAGCCTTTAGCCAGAATATCGGGTTTCGCGCGCAACACTAGTAATGAATGATGGTATCGAGGTTGTGCGGAGACTGGCAGCCATCACAACGAAGGGACTGCTGCTACTCCAAACCTCACGAAATATCCAATTTTATGGACAGTTGCAAAGGCAAGACAGTAATTGTAGTCAATTTTGCTTCTCCGGAGAGTGGGTCCTAAAGGAGAGATTGATGACCCATCTAATCGTCGAGGGCCGCGAAGGACATCCAACTCCGAAGCGGAATAACCTTCCAAATGCCGCGTTTAACATCCCACTCGACAGCCTCATGGGACGCATCAGACTCCCACTGCTAAAAAATTATATCAAGCTTCGATAGGCTATTTCACTTACCGTTGCTCAACGGTTTGTCGATAGCCTCGGGCCAGGCCAAATAACTGGCTGTAATTAGAAGAGATGCCTCGGGACTGACGGAACTTTGACACTACGGGGCGAGATATGTTGAGGTTTTTTTGAGAAATCTTGGTTCCGTGAGTGATGATATATGACCGGTCGGTGACCGCGGTGATACCTGAGCACTCCCGGTATCAAGCTTACGGTTGTCCTCGGTGGATATCTGGATGTCACACTGTATCAAAGAACACGAAATACCACCAATAGCGCGTTAGTTGCTGTAAAAAGGCCAAGGACAATACGATTCCCAATTCGCCCGCTATAGAACAATAGCGGATGCTAATGGAATTCTAGGAAGAGAATCCGGGACTTCCAAACCCACTTGCAGATTTCCAGGGTCGTGCATGAAATATAAAGACACCACCCATTCTTAAAGTTTAGACCTCGATCCCAAGGTTTGGCACCATTTCTCGCTATACTCCTAGCGTCCTCCGATAGACCTACGCTGTCGTTCAGCTCGCTAGTTCATCTCTTCTAGAGCAGCCTCCCCTCCTACTCTGCCCTCTGCTCCTGCTGGCAGTACTTAGGTGATTCTGGAATTCGTCTTTTTCAGGTACTGTTGATGCATTAATTGCTATTCGTACCTATATATACACAAGGTGTGCTGGGCCTTACTGGGATCTCATCTCGTCCCGTGCCCAACACTATTCACTGATCAGCGTCATCAAGATCCCATGGACACGATTCAAGGCAATGCGGTCACTCTCGGTTAGGACAAGGGTCTTCTCCGTGCCTAAGCTTGCAGGCAAGCATTTTCTCCCCGACAACTTACCAAAAGGGCGATGACGGTTCGATTGATACTTCTAAGACCAATAATGATCTCATTGCGAAGGTTGTGGGCCATGCCGCTCAGCTGGAAAACAATGGGGAGAGCGCTGAGTTTCTCGAATTTTGAATTACGTGCATGGAAAGGTCTGGGCAGACATTCGTATGGGGCGGGGAGCTCCCTCAGCATTGCTTATGGGAATCTTCTCAATCGTCATTTTTGTTTGTTTTAATCATTCTGCATTCACTCTAACTAAAGTATGGCAGTATTCAAATTTCCCCCCTCTCCAGACAGCCGGCTAGATGGGGGAGCTCCCCTCCTTCTACCCTTCTTAATCGTCGTTGCGGCAACCAGGTGGTTACTATTTCCCGTGCAACTGTTCCTTTACTAGCGAGTTTGCCACTAGTAATACTTTGCTGAGTGAATACGCGGCTTATACAGAACGATCACACATGTGAGGTCCACGATGGATGCAATTGATGGCAAGATAACAGAAAGAATTGCCAAAAATAACACCTATATTGAACTGAACGGCGAATGAGTAGTTATCTAGGTACCGGTAGATTGTTCAGAAAGTCGTGACGTCAGGAAGCCCATGGATGAGATGAAAAGAAGGCAGTTGTCCCTTACATGCTTCTGTTTTTTTTTCTCTGGCACATACCGGTACTTGTAGCGAACACTGTTATTTTCAACTGAGGAACGGTTCGGATGCACCGGAGGTGTTACTCGGTTACTGTGAGCCAGATCCTGCCTTTAGAAGGTACACTGCAGTTCTTGTTTGTTATCCCTCATGCCTTGAATCCGGCTCGAGGTAAAACCTCGCTATTTACTAACCATCATCAGCAGCATTATCTAGTCATTAGAGTTGCCCTCAACTCAATTTATGCGAAAAAAAGCGTCCCTTTTGAAGACATTTGCACCTTAATGCTTGTTACAGTACCCTACTTTGTTTGGGCGTATTGTAATTCTGCGTTAGGTTTCCTGGTGGATGGAATCGGCGTATAAGGCGTCTAGTATAAAGATAAGAATATTGCTTTCCCGGTGCCGGCGTAGCGGTCTTCTCTAGACTTTGTGAAGGTCTGCTCCTTTAAGTTGTATATTAATGATATCATGATCCTTCCATGTCCCAGATATGCCGCGGTATGCAGCCAACTGACATGTTGAGGCACGCAAGCGGATTCAAGGTGGGTGGTATGGTATACCATTGTGCCATTCACGCATACCACAAGGCTCAAAAGAAACCAAGGCATACCACAAAGGCTCAAAAGAAAAAGGCATAGCACTAATGCGCGTAAGCCTACTGCGGGAGCCCTCGGGAACGCAAGGAGCGGAGCCTCGGAGGACCCATGGCATATTTGCTCCGCCACGGTTTTGGCACGGCGCCTTGCTATCGAGTGACTCGAGTCTTCCGACATCCGCATGCGGGCCTGAATAGCACCACCCAATCTCTGGAAATACCTAACCCCATCACGTGCGGGGATTACACAAGTAGCCGACACTAACGGCTAGCGTTGTCTCGGGGGTTACGCTAAAATGCTCTTAGCGCCTGAAACTCGCTTGGCTGCACAACTCGACAAAACCCGAAATTCTGCAGTATTTACGTCCGAGACTATTAACCCTCAGTGAGCGGAAGTACTCCCTAGGTCTAATTATACCCCATCGTTGTGCACCCAATCCACTCTCTTCACCCACGTTGTCAACTGGATAGACAGATCCTACTCCCACGCGGTAGCTCCCCTTCGTCTCAATCGTTACCACGACGATCAGGACTTCAGCACCAGCACCCCTTCACTCGCAGTACACATTATTGGGCTGTGGTGTGCTGTGGTTGTGGTTGTCTTAGCTCACGCGTCATGATCTCCTTCGGCAGTGACTGATTCTGAACACCACCGATTGTTTTACCCGCTTTATGCTCCACTGCGCTTCGTTCATCTTCGCCAGCACATTGCCCTGCGACGGGTTAGCTCCGCGGCTGAGAGTTTAAGCCATAAACATAAAGGTCGCCGCACGGCTCGAGGTGTTCGCCACACAAAGTACGACTTTCGGATCCTGACATTTAGTTCAGCCTTGAGGGTCACCCCTGCCCACAGTAGTATGGCCCGTCCGCCTCCTCGAAAACGAAAGCGGATTGTCCAGGTTGCAGGAGCTACGGCTTTACTGCCTTCACTTGCCTTGACGGGATTCTTCGTCCTCTTCGCATTGTCGATATTCACCAAGCAAGTGATCCTGTCCGCCTTATCCATCGTATCTGCAGCTCTCAATACCTGTGCATGTGTTGCGATCCTTCTCTTCACCATATCAACTTCGAATCGCAAACGAACATATCGACTGTGTGGAGCTGTACCCTCAGTACTCGCTGGCGTCGCCTCAGCCTGTGCACTGGGATGGATGGGTATTCGACACCATGGCCTGCCACCGACTATTTTCGGCTGGGATTCATTTCATTTGCTACTCATTGGATTTGGCATTTATACCGTTACCGTTATACTACAGTCGATTTTCTGGTCTATAATCAACCTTTCCCAGGCCAGTGCCGATCACGAGTCCAATACGAGGGTTGGGTCTTGTCGTCAATGCGCGAACTCGACTGAAGGGCCCTGTCATTCCCCAGCATTATCCTCCTCCAAATCATCTTTGGCATCAACGATTCGAGATTCCAGACACCCTTTTGTAACGCAGATTTACCAATCGACTTCGTCGGGTGCGGGTTCGTCCCAGCCTGAAGACAAAGATAAGCGTCGGGCAGTAGAGATCAATCATTTTGACGATTGGGAAACATCAGATATTTCTGTAACAGAACGTGTAGCTGCGTCACTTGCTGTGGCCGAGCGGGAAGCTATAGAGGAGCAGGAAGCTACTAGAAGATCCGACAAACCTCAGAAGACGGGACACAAAGCCACCTATCATACGACACGACCGCCGAGTAGCATCCTCGAGAGTGACATCAGTGTGCCGGAACGCCAGAACAGCCCTCCGCTCCCGGAAAGCGAAATCTCACCTAGGAACGGCGTTCTTACGATGCCCATGAATGCGGCGTTTGCACATTCGGTTGCCGGATTTACGAATCGAAGTGGTGTATTGTTACCTAGAGAGTCAATCCCAGGAGGAACTGGGAAATGGCTGGCAAGGAGTCGGGCTGTGGATTGAGTATCCGAATTACGAATTACGAAGACACGATTATGACTTGACGATGCTGCACAAATACGCATTACGAAAGAACTTACTCTTATTGTTAAATGTTTATGAGACCTGGAATTGGCCCCAGCATACTGGGGAACGATGCCGCCTACGAAGGATACAGCACCGACGAGCTGCTCGCTTAAAGTTCTTACCCGCATGAGGCTACCCAGGATCATCTGCACTGCCACGTCTAGACTTCATGGCCTCGGCCGTCGGTTCGATTACTCCTCTTCGACTAGCATTCGATTCGTGATAGGTGTCTCAATGCGAGAAATGACAAGCTCGCGCTTGGTCTAGTAATAGCAGCATCGATTGGGGTTGGGGAAGTGGCTAAATTGTACCTATTGGAGATGGAAGATAGTTACTTGTGGGACCCGCGAGGGTAAAGGTTCGACTTGGGAGGATATGGAATCATTTGTTGACGAGGCTGAACGAGGGAAGGTCGGAAGACGACGACTGCTGGCTACCGAACACAAGATCCAGTTGGTATTGCGTCGAGAGAAGCCTGGTGTGCGAGGCTAGAAAACCATCATATGGGCCAAATGGTGAAAGGCAGTATGATGTACGTACTAAGTAATGTTGACGAATATGCTCGGGTTTCGGAGGACTCGATCCGTGCATGTTATGTACTTTTAGTATACATGTGGTATCGTTTGGTTACAGTTTAATTCTCGCAGGATATCGGTGGCTCAGTGAATTCTAATTGGAAGACAAAATCCTTACATTGCTTTAATGTTGCACATAACGTACCAAGTGATTATAGGGAGGCCTAAGGATCGACCCACCACCACCACCCACCACCAACTAACTCCAAGGAAAAACGACTTCTTAGCCACCCGCACCATCTTTCGAGATACCACATACCACGCACTATCAACCGAACCACCTCACAACTCGTCCAAACATAGCACAACTGCTCCAGACCGCAGTTCGCTGCCTCTGTTCACAGAACGGGCAATACATTCTTCTGCAATGGCAAGGCGTCCAGTACACCGTTTCCATTCCAACCACTGGGTACACCCAAGTTATTCCACATCCCGTTAAATTAGAGTTTCGCGTTTTGAAGACTGCACAGGATCAATGGCAATGCCCCTCAAAACGATGCCGGCGCGGCGAAGAGAAGAGGGCTTCCGCGAGGCTGTACCAGGCATGTTGAGCTACACTCTAAAGAGAACATTCACTAACCATTCCACTAGCTGTAAGGCGACCAACCACGAGTCGACAAGGGCTGTTCTAGAACGTAGTTGGGTGGGTAAAAGGAACCCAATGAATCCAACATTAGCGTCCGTCCCACACAGAGTGCGGTGACGACATACTTCTGAATATATACGCCTGGAAGCGATTCGGCATCACTTATTACGGATACCCAGGTTCTAGGTACAATGTGTTTCCGGATGGCAACTTTCGGAAGAAACTGCCCACGGAAGTCTTGGGATACGGAGTTTCTTTCCGGTCGATCCTCCCATACTGCACTCACGATGCGTTTGCAGATTCCCTCGTCGTTGAGGCCGTAGACACACCTGCACAAAAATCTGCACACAGCCAATCACTCACCCTCTGGGTAAGGGTTGACTGTTTACCGGTATTCATATCACATTCCGCCACATCTCAGTTGCTGCCCATCTTGAAAGTTACGTGTATAATGCCAACACAACACACACATATACATACATACAAAATTCGTCCCATCCACCCCCCTCCCCCTCTCCCCCCCTCCCCCTCTCTTCCTCTTCTGCTGTGCTCAATCAGCACACAAAAAACAATGGAACCTACCGCTCACCCACACTACCTGCTCACAGCCATCGATAACCGCTACCGCCTCCTAATCGAAGACCAAGAGCGAGCCTACGCCCACTCAATTGCAGAGCTAAAAGAAGGCTACGATGCAATCCTGCGGCTGCAGGAATCCCTGATCGTGCGGCAAGCACAACATATTGCGGCGCTTGAAGCTCACTGCGGCGGATTCTTTATGGACCATCAAAATATCAACAACGACGGGTTCTTTATGGACTTAAATATGAACAGCAATGACCACGATATCCCCCCGCCGCTGCCAGAGAAACATAAAGACCGTCCAATGTTCCGGCGGGAACAGTTCTCGCCGGAACAACATCTCGCCGAGAATGCCGCGGAGCAGATTGCAGAGTGGAAACGGCAGCTTGCACGTGGGGAGCGTGCTGAGGAAGAGATACGGAGCTACTATACGGAGGAGTCAGGTAGCGAGGATGATGATGAAGAGGATGAGGAGGTGGTAGTGGAGGTGCGGGTGGAGGGGCAGGATGATAGAAGGACGCTTCGTGGGGGTGGTCAGGGGAGTTATGATGTCACTGTAGATCGGAAGCGGAGGGGTGGTGGGGCGGCGGCTGTGTTGAGGAGAATATGGATCAAGGGGCTGGGGAGGGAGAAGTGGCAGTACTGATCCGAAGCGTCGATCGGATGGGGGCATGAGGCCTGGGAGGTGTGGGGAGTCGAGCTGGAAGGGAAAGGTGGGGCAGAATTGTCAAGGTTGATAGTGACAGAACGGGGGGCGTACTGTACATAGGTTATCATTGGGTATGTTTGTGCGATTAATATTTTGCATTGACAGTAACAGCGGGTATTTCACCACCTTTTTGCCGTTCCGCTTGCGATCAAAAACATGGGGTAATTTGTTTGATACAGACTTAAAAGATTCGTTGTCAACTTTTCAAGAGCACAATTATAGATAGCACCCCCACTTCACTATACCCATCAAAACATTTCAATCATGCTTATCAATAAGTCTGAGTCTTGATATACTTAGATTGAGCTGAAAGGGGGTTGAAACTCCCGTCTTTTCGAGGTTGATCTTATCTTGTCTGTTACAAAAGGTTTTAGATATTGGATATAAATATAATTTCCAGACCCATTTTCGCATTTAAACCTGCTTTAGGCCCATGATTTTTAACCACTCTAAAGTACTTAAGTAGATCTCTTTGGATAAGTATCAGTTCGGCGCCCGTAGCCTAGTTTCGGAATGCCTGGCACCGAGTACTTAGTCGTGCGGGGTCATAATCGCCAACTCAGAAGGGGAGTTTGGCGTATCATTGGGTATTTTTGGAATGGATTTAAGGTACAACTGACGTACTTTGGCATCTGTCTGTGCTTTATTTTGTTTTTTTCTTCAGCGGGTGTAGCTATTCAGGTTTCAAACTTATAGCTTTGCTGCTGAACGCGCGGTTAGGACCTGTGGCTTGAGAGACTTTGGCGTACTTACTCAGAACGGGAGGGGATTTCGATAGTTAGTATTTGCAAATGGAACAATGTGACAAGATGAATTCTTAGCTTTCGTCGATTCGATGATGCTCAAGAAAAGGTGGTTTTTCAAGATGCGAGGGTTAGGGTTATGGATTGACTTCTAGAGTTCTGCGCATACTTTGTTTCATGTTTCCAAGCTTGCTCGGCCAAGCGATAGATTCGTTTCGGTTATGCACATTTAGAGCTGGGGATTGATATTGGGTTTTCTGATATGCATTGCATACTTATGCTAAGTGTGCACCACTTTCAGCCGGGATTCTGTATAATAAACCGGAACGCTTGTTAAACGTAAAATCGGCGGCGGGGACCGGCGGTTGTACGAACCGACCATCACTTGTCGCAATCTATCTGCTGTGTCTTCAAGTTCAACATTTACCAGCAACTGTTTCGCACACCGTACTCTCCTACGGGGAAACCAGGGAATGAGATGGAGCCTGATACCATGTCAAGACGAGATACCGAGAAAGTCCGAGAGGGGACGGTGCGAGTTTGCAGTGTACCGCCGCATTGAAGGACCGATATCTTCTATCTGCATTAATGCAATGCCAGGAACTCGGACGAGCTGCCGGAGGGATTGAAAGATGCGTCGAGGGAGGGTGAGTGATTAGATCCTAGAATCTATTACTCTTTGTGGGAGCGGTGAGCGCAGAGGTAAGTTCACCGGTCTTTCTTCTGCAGGAGCTCCGCGCTGAGGCAGCGGCATTGATAAGGTTACAGCAAAGACGGCATGAGCGGGGATGAATCCAGGGTGAATTTGGGCCGCCCAACACCACCTTCCTACTACGCTGGAGCCTGATATTTGTTGTAGTTGGAGAATACTCTGGATGCGACTCCGGATGAGACGAGTTGGGGGAACTCGCTTGGTGCGTGTACTCTAATCAATGGATGGGTGATAGTTAACAAGGCTCAAGCTTCATAAACGCTCCTCGAATCTCGACTCTATCAAAGCCGCTGGTATGAAGTCTATTCGCATCCCCGTAACATGGACTGACCATTTCGCTACTCAGGCCCCAGACTGTACTGCTCCCCTCCCATTTTCTAGAAACCACAAATCTAAAGCCTTTGATAGATATTGTTAACGCCGCATGAATGGCCAGGATAGAGCAGGTGATACCTCCAACCGCATCGAACGCGCGGCTGCGTAATAAACATTAAACCGATAGCATCCAGGCCGTTGACTAGTCTCTCGAGCGCGGGTTTGGGTAGTCATCAACGACTCCTGGCAGCGGACCGACCTCTCTAACCCCGCCATTCTCGAGCAGAAATCCGACAAGCTCGAGAAGCTTTGACTACAGATCGCGGATAGCTTTAAGGATAAGAATGGTCTTCTTGATTTTTGGCCGTTGAATGAACCACAAAGTTCGACGGAGGAGTATGCCGAGTGGTCCAATAACCTTAACCAGCGGTTTGTGGATATTGTGAGAGGAGGTGGCGTTCTAACAAGGACCGCCTTATGCTACCTGGGCTAAAGACGGATATTGAGAAGATTGTCAATTGGTTTGTGGCTGAAGAAGTTAACTTTGAAGGGTGTGAAGCTGATGGAGGCAGGGTTAAGATTCTTGCCAATGCTGACCCGTGGGTTCTTCACGTTTACAACTATGATCCTTGGTATGTTTCCTAGGGAGATGGGCTAGGGGAGGAAAGGTAGTGATAGCGATAGGACTTATTTCTATCAGTTAGGGCCGGATGTTCTAGGGAACAGAGGCAGACAAGCAGGCAATCGAAGACACATTCTCAGCCTCCAGTCCCGCTTCGACACTCTAACGCTGGTAGGCGGGTGGGGATTGATTGGAGAACAGGGTATATTTCGGATCCCTCTTATGCACAGCAAAGTTTTGGCAAGCCCACGATACCCATATATTCCTTGGTCTAACGTTTGAGAGGTCATATTACAGTTATGAGATAACTACTACGACCGCGCATCGCCCGCATGGAGAGACCCAGTAAATACGATATCATCATGAAAGCTATAAATACCATCTGCAAAATCCTCCCCTCTTACGGTCAAATTTCTTCTATCTACGTCAAAACCGGCGAGTTGTCACGGGCTATAACATTGCACTCAACTTCAACGGCAATACCATCTCCAGTGTCGTCAAAGGCGAGGAAAGACGCTCAAAATACACCGTCACCTCCTCGAGCATCACCGTCCTGGCCCTCTACCTTTCATCCGTCCTCACTGGTGCTGTCGAACTAAAAGATACCCTCACCATCAAACCGAACAGGGGAATTCACCTCCCATTCGAAGTCAGACTCTGTGATACTCCCGCCACCACTCAAAGCGCTATTACGGTTACCATCCCGGACTAGAATCTCCTGATCCCAGTTGATGGAATGGGAAGCTCCTCGCCACGGTGAAGGCGGCGAACCAGGACGGGAGCTTCTTGAAGGATGAGTGGACGCAGTAGATAGGCCCGTTACAGCAATGGAGGATTAATTGGAGGGATTTCAAACAATGTCGTGCTGTATCCCGCGCTGTTACAGATAATTAGGAACAGTAGCGTTAACGTTTGAGTATTGACCTTGAACTGGGGCAGGGAATGTTACGTTGCTGTTACGGTTTCGTAGAGGAGTATGGGGTTTCGGAATTTGATGTATCGTAGGCGTATGGTTGCATTCAAGTCTTCTCTGTGTAATGTCACTCGAAATACCTAGTCATCAAACTATCTGTGTACATTTTTGGTGATTCAGAAAAAGCCAAGAGAGACACCTCTCACCTCTCTCCCATAACTATGGTATGCAGTCCTAAAGGGATAAAAGGCATATGGTACATGCAATTGCCCCGACAGTATCACTTGTTTTTCATGCGTGGGAATACTCCTACGTACGCCACTGTCCGCAGGAAGGGGTGGATGGGGTTAGTGCCCTCCGTTGCGCAACGGTAATGGGTGGGGAAGCTATGACTTGAACCACGGGGGTTCTCCTCGGGGACATGGCGGGAATTTCTGGCTATGTACTAAGGCCATGGCCGTTCGCGGCCGAATGCAATATGATTACAAAAAAAACGCCACTGTCCGCAAACACCTATAACTAGAAAGGACAAATGAACCCCCAGGAAACTCGAAAATTTTCTCCGGTTGTAGGGTGACAATCTTATAGGCATGCCCAAAGGAGCAAACCAATTCTAAACGATCCAGAACCCCATAAACAATGCCTGACACCAGTTCAAATGTCAAAGCGTGGTGCTACAAACACCTGGTGCTGTAACCACCAAAGTTAAAATCTCGTAACCTGCGGTGGCTGTTTTTTTGCTTATCTTTTGCACAGCTTCTCTGACATTGGTATTTTTCACGGAGTTGTAGGTTTAAAGTCGTCTGGATTCGGGTTGTCAGACAATGCAACTCCAAGCATGAATTGAGAGTTCAGCCATCTAAAATATCAAATAAACAAGCACTTCCTAGATTATGTGCTATAAACACCAGCCAGATGGTGCTGCAAATATTAGGTGCTATAAACATCAAGGTCGCAAGCTCGAAACCTGCGGTATCCACCTCTTGCATCCGCCCGCTCATATCCCAAAAGGACTGATTCACGTTTTACAAAGTCCATCTGGGAAACATCCCTATAGCCTATGTTTCTAGTTTGTTCCATCTAGCCGTGCCGTTGGGTGTGTCTCCGCACGTTATTTCCTAGTTCTTTCGTTAGAATCATTTGGTATTTGGATTTGAACGGGATCTCCTAGGGTTAACGAAGTATGTGAAAAGGTCACTTTAATGGCTCTGTGGGCGGCATCGATACGGCGGCAGTTGAGTGGGTCTTGAATTCAACAATGAATAATAAACAAGTCTTCATACGACTGCGTATGCAATAGCATGCGTGCATACGCATATTAGCGATATACTATGAATTAATAACCATCTCTTCGTACCAACACCTTCTCCTAGGACACCCGTTCCCTATTTCAATATCCCATAACCTTACCAAATGTATTTCATGGGGAATGGTGAACATAACCGGAACAGCACTGGGTATCACTCGCGGGAGCAATATCGGATCAACAGGCGGCTTTTAATTCACCCCTATTGCAGGTCTTGAACAATTCCCTAAGCCGAGCTAACTTCCTATTCCAGTCCCACGGGTTTATTTCATGCTTATCGACACCTAAACCGCGGTTAGAAACACCTACCGCACTCCGCGGCGAAGCATCCCTAATCGAGTTGACCGGCGAAGTTCGCATCATCCCCGCCTAACCAAACGAAGATACCCGGCGCTCAGAAATGTAACAAGTGGGGGTCCTGCGTCGGGTTAGGGTTGCTGGAATCTCCACGGTAGACCTGAGCTAGGGCTGGGTGTGGAACTGCGAGGACTGTCAGAGACCGCAGGATGCCATTGTTGGCAGGGAGAATGGGTGATGTGTTGAGTAATGACGAGTGATGTGTGGTGAGAATGTGAGTAATCGCATGTCTCTTGCGTTGGGTCCTTTGAGGGGTATATCTACGTTTTTGGGACCTAGTATCACTTGGGGCTACTATACAAATCTTGATCTGGTCGAAGTATGCGTTGGAGTTACATGACGCATTTGATAGGCGTTGAGGGATCAACCCCAGGTTCGTTCGGGACCATGGCTTTGGAGTTTTTATCTCTGGGGTGGGGGTTTCGGGCCGGGTTCCTAATGTAGCAGTCTACGGCACTGCTACACATCCACAGGTGAATTTTATGTAGTCAATTGAACACCCAGGCAAAAAAACAGACTTCCACATTTTGGTATTCTCTTCAGCTCCAATAGGAGTTAAATTCTAACTCGACTTCACGTCTTAGAAAAACGGTGACTCCAAATTCCAACGCTACGGCGGCGACGCGCACTCCCTTGCCACCTATTACACCTAGCCACCTTTTTTGAGGACAGACATGACTGCTCGGAACCTGTAACACCAGGGTGTCCGGTATATTCCGTCCATTTTTCATCGTTCTCAGCGTCATCTTCTCCTTGCCTCGTTGCAACATTATCTCAATATATGCTATATGCAATATGGTAGAAGTCATGCTCTTCGGCCGGCGTAGACGGGTACGTTGGTCGATGACCGGGCGATAGTGAAGATGTTTGGGAAAGTGTTAGCAAAGTGCAGGTATAGATGGAGTAAGCTTCAGTAACTAACCGCTTCTTCAATCAGTACTATTTCCGCTTGAGCCGGGGCGACTGTGTCAAGTATATAAGAGATTACCCTCTAGAAACTTTGGAATCTAAGAAAGTAGCTAGACTGGATGCATACAGCCCAGCAGCTTCCGGGATGAGGTTTTTCTTGAGGTAGTTGTGGTAAATAGTGGAAAGTTGCGGACTGTGGCCTAAAGACGCACATTTTGTTGGATAAATTGGTGGAAGATCGAGGTTGTCTCTTTGTTTCCTAGATTGTGAAGCGTTTGTTGATGCTTCTCGTATCACGTGTGCGGCTTAATTGGTGGCAAATATAGGGTTAGGTTAATTCGTGGGCCCTCGGTGGATCAGTGCATTTCAAACTTCTTGTCCAATGGGATATTGCATAGCTCGGTGCTTGCAAAGTCTCACTCCCTAAATGTTCTCGCTCGTTACAATAATCCGATCCCGTTTGAGGTACGCGCTAGGGGAGAGATTAGACAGTTATCGTTGGCATCATTCTGTAGCCACTTCGGCTTGTTCGTGTGCAGGGGCAAACCAAGAAGCTCGAAAAATAAGCGCAACGATTGATTGAAAACATGTTCCGCAAAGCTCATGTATTGGTGCCATCGTAAACCAGACTTTCCTCGTTTTTTCGCTTCGTTTGGTAGATAGTTTGCGAGCGACGAAGGATCCTGGGAACGAGAGTAATGCGATAGAGCTGCTACCTTCAATGCTTGGACTTTGTGGGGCACCAAACTTTCCGCGACAGCTCTTCTTCCCCGATCATCCGTAGATACTGGCCAAGTAGTGGCAACTTCCAGGATATATCGATATTCCATTTGTCTCGATACAAAAGAGGCCTCGATACAGATGCACTGTACAAAAACGGCGCATGGCAGTGCTTTTGGGTGTATGGATATCGGCAACTCGTCAAAAAGTAGTGAAATCCTAGCATGTCGTTCTGTATTCGGTATTGAAGATAAAATTCGTTCGCTCGGGGAAGTTGCAGTAATGAGAGTAGCTTTGACATTGTCCTAATCCCCTGCAGTGAATAATATCGTACGTGAATCGACGGGTGGACGCGATTTTGTTCCCTTGAGTGATAACGTTCCTCCTGGATTCTATTAGAAGGTCAAAAAAAGCTGCAGCGGTGTTATAGCAAAGCTATGATTCCTAGAAGCCAGCTTACCATAGCACATTTGATTATAAGGGCTATGTAGAGGGCTAGAGGCTGCTGATCATTTCTTTTTTTGACTTTTATCCCTTTAGAGCGAACGGGTGCCTACCACAGCAACCAGGGACCTATAATTCTTGCGCTGCACTTCTGTAAAAATGCGAATATCTTCATATGCCCATAAATACAGCGGTCCGTCCCCTGATTTCTTACTTCACTTCGTTCTTTGCTTGTCGTCTGGATAATTTGTCGGGAATAAACCGATCGATGTGTTGCCGAGCCATCATGTAGCAGCTCGCCAAAAATATGACACAATGGGCAGATGGGAGCGGTGTAAGAATGAACGTTTTATAGCACGGTAGGATTTGGTTATTCTAAGCGTCTCGAACAATAGAGGCAAGCCCATGAGAAGTGGTTGGCGCTAAATAGTTACTCTAGTTCCCTGGTGAAGTGGGGATCCATCCTTTGTGTCGCAGACCGAGTTTGGTCGAGTGTGCGCGACAGGTTTAGCAGTCGAGGAGTGAAGCAATATTGTGTGTTTGTTCCGCAGGAGCTAGACGATGATGTTGCTCTCGCCCAGGCTACCTTCACAAGCTGTTTCGAGCGAGGAGAAATCTGGGAACAAGAACGCAACGATATGTAAGATACATCCTAGGTGTTCGCAAACCCCGTAATCCATCCTATTCCAATCGAGACGGGTAGGTTCATATCATAGCCCACTTAAATATCGGGATGCTCTAGATCCAGTCTGTAAAACGTTCTCCTCATTCGGGCCGATCATGGGCAATTACAACTTCAGGGAATCGACTTTTGAATGCTCCAAAGATGATTCTTCTAAATAAAATCTTTCGACTGAACCAGGGAAACCTACTTCAGTACCAGTAAGTACTCAAGTACGTAAATCAAAGTAGAGTTTCTTTGACCCTAGCGAGTAACAGTTAGTGTGGTTGTGAAGAGCATGTCGCACGAAAGAAGGTAGACGAAGACAATTATGAAGTTACGGAAGGATGAACAGTGAATGGTGGTTTTTTTTTGGTTGATAGTAAGTTTTGGTAGGTATCTTGTTCGGTGATGAGGTTCATCATCTGGCTTGGCGTTGTCTCGCATTGTCATGATCTTCTGTGCTCTGCTAGAAACGATCTGGCTGAAACTCTACATTTGCACAAAACAACTTTGTTTCTACTTCTTGTCCGGTGTCTACCAACACTCCAACTCCCACAGTGCATGCTCACATAGTACCTGTTCTTTTACCCTCTTGTGCTGGGGGCTTTGTCCTCGACTCAGGCGTTCGGGACATCGTGCTACAAAACCACCTCGCCGACACAGGTTTTCGTCATTAATAGGAATCAATCTGGTAAGTAAACAGCCTCCTGCATATCTTATTCTCTATCCACAACGAGCATCTACACATCGTCTGCCTGCTATAATCGTGGAGGCAATAAGAGAAGACTCGGTGAAGGTAGAAATGCTTTACTTGCCTGCGGCTTTTTGCCCACTATCATCTTTTGATTGGCCGAGCTGTCGTTACTCTAAACAGCTTGCAGCTTTACCTGTCTATGGGTCTGCCAGTATTCTTACTTTACCTATGCCTGAGTTCTTCCCTATATGGACTGGTATCTTTGGGTGAATTGCTATTGAGCTTCATTCACCACACCTCAGATCCCCATTCCCCGTCGTTCGCCTTTCACCGTTTACAACACTCCTCCGTTTTATCATTCCTCTCATACCCCTTGACTATTCTCTCCTCTGCCATCGTTTCTCACCCACACTATTCAGGGTCTCGACAACAGTTACTTCGTTTTTTTGCTACATCAACGACACCACCTGGAATACGATCGCCATCATCACCATCATTCCTAACATTCACCGCCAAACGCGTACCCGTTGCTCTGTGTCCCCAATTCCCTACGTTTGTTCGGCATTAAATGTAAGTACTTCTTTTATTTTCTGTTTCTATTCCTATCGCTTTTACGTCTCACCCGGCATCTCCTGCTGCTCTGTGGTGTTGCTCGTCGAAGTCGCCTTAGAGCGATTGCCTTGTCATCATGCAAATCTCTGGTGCCCAATCGCCCATCACCTCCTACATCTCTATAGATCTAACATCAACTCCCCCTTCACCAACAATACCTGTCCTCCACCATCATCGCAGCCTCTGCCGTTTAACATTGCACCGTTTTATTCTTTTTCGCAGATTTTCGTTATTGTGCATCCGAAAGACTATGAACTAACTTCAGCGTTCTTTCGCATTTGCTAGCGGTCTTTCACTTCTTGCTTGCTTTCACCCACCATCATCAGTTTGGTACGGGTGCGGCTGGGGTACCTTTGCCGTGATCACGACCAAACTGAATTCTCAACGGTATGTCTTCTCTTCTATCTCTCTTTGGCATGTTTCTGGTTCCTCTTTCGTTACTATGTCCCCCCTTCTGTTGCTTTGGCTTCCTTCTCTCTCGGTTACCTCTGAGCATCTCCCCTTACCCTGTCATAGGCCCGTATTTTTTTTCTTCTGGCCTATATTTCTATTAAAAATGTCGATGGCTACTATCGTTGCTTTAAGCCTCACGCCTTGCATTGCTCGCCGTCCCTAATAATTTTGAGAACGTCACAACCACCGCCACGCAGTGTTTTTTGTGCGCGTCGCTCTTGATTAACAATATCCCTTTTTTTTTTACTTCGGCCAGAAAAAATTATTATTGTTATTTCGGGATTGCTTGATGCTAGTAGTAGTACATCATGTCGTTTTTACTAACATTTCTACGCAGTTTTTCTTATTTACCTGATTTTTTTTCTTCCACTATGGTGGGCAGACCCAGAGGTTCAGGTCGTGGTGGATACCGCGGTCGTGGAACTCGTGGAGGGGCTGGTCGAGGAGCCCCTGTAGCGCAGAGTGCTTTACCTACTGAAAATGGAGTAAATGGTCGGGTGTCACCATCCGCGTCTCCTACGTCGTTGCCGCCACCATCTCAGGATGTGATCGGAGGCATCAACAACAATGTCAACAACATTAAGAATACAACAACCCTCACCAACGACGAAACAGTTGCTGATACCGTTAATGCTAATTCTCCTGCCAAAATACCCGCACCAAGGACTCTAGCGCGCCGACCAACACATCCATTACAAGCGAATCTTCGGAACAGGAAACCGTCCGCTGCCGGTGTTGCAGATCAACAGACTCCGGAGGAAGCAGAAAATGCAACGGAACCTCCCCATGCGGAACTATTACCAGAAGAAGCTGCCACTCCTTCGGAAGGCACACCGGCCGACGATAGCACCGCAACATCAGATGCGGCTTCTGCGGCCCCGGTGGTGCGAGGAAAAGGTAAAGGCGGACGGCCTAGAGGGCGTGGACGAGGTGGAAGAGGTCGTGGGCGTGGGCGTGGAGCTACTACAGCTGCCATAGGTAGTCGAGGGGTCTCACCTGCAGTTCCAGTGGATAATACTGGGCGTATCGGTGGACCCGGATCTCGTGGCGGAAAGGGGGCATATACAAAGGCAAAGAAAATCGTAGACCTTGAAGAGGAATTGGAGAACGAACTTCTGAACGGTACAGCCACTGACATAAGCCTTATGACTCCGGACTACAGCATCTTTGCGAAGCCGGGTACCGAAAAGAGGATCACAAGAAGCCGTTTCAAAGGTATATTTCAGGGAGAAATTAACCACTATACTCTCGAACAAATCCGACATCGGCAAGTCGAGTTGGCTCGGTTCGTCAAAGAAGGAGCTAAAATCATGCTGGATCGAAATGTGGAACGCGTGAAACAGTCATATGGGGCCGTCACCAAAGCAATGCAAAGTGCTCTTGAGGAAGCTGTTTGGCATCAGAAAGTCCGTGCCGAATTGGAAATCCAGGAGTGCAAACAGATTGCCAAGCTGGAGAAAGCCTTTTCTCTGTCACTGAGTTCGCAAGATATGGCACATGCTGCATCGGTCGAGAAAATTGAGGCGGCCCATGAGGTGAGAAAGCGAATAAATAGATGTTTTATTTGTACAATAACTAATGTGGATATTTACAGCTCAACTTCTTGGAGTTAGTGGATGACGCCATCCGTTCCTTCATTCGAGAGGGCCTTCCAATTGAGGAGCTTCTGAAAACATCGGACCCGTACTTATTTCAACGTATTTTGGACAAGACTCGCCTTGGGTCCATGAAAGAAATCACTCGGGCAGACTTGGTTGAATCCTTCGAGAGTGGTAGTGGACGAGATAGGTCAGGCTTCGATTTTCCGCAAGTCAAAACGCGGTCAAACCAAGGCCTCCACGACCGTAAGGTTCTCCCCACAGCTGGTGCGGTATTGAGGGAGAAGGTCTCTAAATATTACTACATTGAGTCGACGACCGAGGGGTGCGGATCAGAAAAAGCCCTCTCCTCCACCTCCCCAGAGGTTTTACAGCCGACGGACATGTTATGTTGTTTAGCCATAGACAAGGGGCCTGCAAAAGAAGTTCAAGAAGCCCTCGCGCCATTGAAGTTACCGCATACGACTAAGGGTGGAGATCAGAGTTACGCCTTATACAAACCGAATTTCCCTCCTTATCGCAATGAAAATCAAACTCATCCGAGGGCGGATCCGATTACTTGTGGGAATACTCTCCGTGGCAAGATGCCTGAAGGCCGTTTGCTTGAACCTCGTCCCGAAGATCATCCCGAAGAAGAGGTGGAAACGGCAACTACGGGGGAAAAGAGGAAGCGAAGCGGTAAACAATGTGACAGAAGGCCGAGGAAGCCGAAGTGGGACCCACTTCCGGATATTGATGGTAGAAGATATATTGCCTTTGAAATTCCCAATGACGATGGTGAAGACTCCGGTGAGGAATTGGATGATGACATGCGGCAAACCTTCATAATAGGCACGCAGGACGGGCTCTTCGGACCCGATAAACTTGTCCAAGATTGTAAGTTTCGCTGTGTCTGAAGATTTGATGCTTAACTGATAATATCGTTCTCTAGTTGGCTACAATCAGGATAATCCTGCTCAATTTTGGGAGCACAATGTTACAAGGACGACTAAGGAGCACTATGCCATTCAATCATTGATGAGCCTTGCTGGCTGTCAGACGGAACAACACACATCCTTTCAAACTCAGATCTATCAGCGTCCGGCCACAGACGATGAAGACCTCGAGATGACCGATACGGCTGAATATGATACCATTTCCTCCGATGAAGACAGCGATGAAGATGAAGAGGAAGTCGATGGTTTGTGGGAGACTACTAACGAAAACAAAAATGATGTTAACAAACCGATTGAAATGGATACCATGGATTTCGAAGAGGAGACCCCTGCTCCCAAGGCGATTCCGATGGAAAACGAGATTTCAAAGAAAAACATCCAAGCCGAGAAAGAGCAACCCCAAAAATTGGATCGCAACTATGAAGACTCTATTCCCCAGATCAGCACCCAGGATGACGAGGGTCTTCCCCAGGACAATGTTCACGAGGAAGAGGATCAAATCTCGGAAATAGATTATCAGGTCCCAGAATCTGAGTATGGTGACGACGAATTATTTGTCCGTGGTGCCACGGAGCACTCTCGTGAAGAGGAGTACTCCTCCGAACCAACCCTCACAAGCGGAGGTCCGGCTCGAGAATCTAGTATTCAAGCACATTGGCCCACTCAAGACCCCAAAATTGGTGAAGAAGAGCAAGCTCGCGAATCGAACCATAAAATGGTGGGAATTTGGGAGTCAAAAGAACCAAACGACGTTTGTGGGACTCAGAATATCGACGAACCGACTACATTAAGGCCAATTTCCCCCGTTGACGCCATGACCTTCGACGAAGCCGTCATGCCGACCCAGAGCTCGGATCACTGCATGAGATCCAATCCCGCTCCGGTCGCCAGTCCGCCGCCCATTGGTAAGTTCCGATAAGCGCGCCAATAAGACAGTCCTTGGCAAATTACTGCCTCAATTACTTGTTTGACGCGACTAACATACACACAGTTCATCCCCCGCCTGTTGCCGCTCAAAATATCGCTCCACCCTCTGCTCGAAGACTTGCACCAGCGCCTAAGCAGAGCATAGTCATGTCTGGCACCAGTTTTCCTGGCTGTAATAATTTTGAAGGTGTACCTCTTCAACCGACCTCTGCCAATACGACAACACTTCTACCAGACGCGTCTAGCAATGTTGAGGCCGTGTCGCAGCCTCAAAACCAGTTGAGGCCGAACGGCAAACCTCGCGAGCCACCGCGGAAGAAGCGTGGCCGTCCCAGAGATTCGAAGCCAGCTTTCACCTTTAGAGTAGATAAACAACGAGTGGATACCAAAGCGGGGAAGCATCAATCCGCACCAAAAGGAAAAAGAGGAGGATCTTTGACCGTTCTTCAGCCTCCGCAGCTTCTGCTGCCACAACCGGAGTTACCTACCACACAAACTAACGGGTCTGGTGGTGCTCTTCAACTATTTCCGCCCCCTACTCCAGATGCAACGGCGTTGATGACTATATCACCATCGCCATATAATGGCCGTCCTCATGCATCGGAACGAATGGATGACGGGTCTGGGTGGCCTCGAAACTTCACCAGTACGGGCAGCTCTTCAACTGCACTACCAGCACCGCCGTCACAGACACCAACCTATGGGGTGGCTCCGCCTCCACCTCCGCAGTTCTTGGTCCCTCGACCTGCGACCCCGAGCACGAATTTTGCTGCTATCCACCAAAGCCCTCAGTCCGATTCGGCTCCCCCGGCTCCCCTGGCTCCTTCGGCTCCCTCGGTTCCATCTGACTCCTCCAGCAACAGTGGAAGCAGCTTGCCAAGGTTTTACATTGGTGGTGGAAGGTGGGTTGCGGGACCGCCTCCTGAGGTAGACTCGTCTGTTGCTCCTCCGGTACATCCTACTGTTGTCTCGACAATCCCTACAGGCCCCGCAGTCCCGGCGGTTCCGGTAATTCCAGCAGTCCAAGCAATTACGATAGCCCCGGTAGTCCCAACAGTCCAAGCAGTTCAACAAGTTCAACTAGTTCCGACAGTCCCCCAAACCCTCTCACATTCCATGGGTGGGGATGAGGTCAACGAACAACTTTTTGAGCAAATGCTTTTGGGGAATGATGTGCTGTTTATGTAAGCAACATGGTTTTGATATACGGTTTTTGACGAACGCAATGATGGTGGGAACACGGAGTCTTTTGAATTGGCATCTTTTTCGGCGGCGTTTGAATCATTATTATTGGAACGATATTGCACCACGATTCGGTTTCTTCTCGACGCCAGATTCTTGTGTGTAGTAGCATTTTTTGGTCGGGTCGGTGCCTTTATACAATGAGTGGTCGGTTTTTTTGGCGATTTGAGTTTGAGCTTCGATATAATGTGGTTACATTCAGATCTGGACAGTTAACTCTGGATTTGACAGGGTTTGAAAGGGTCAATATACGTGGATAATTCTTTTCCCTTGCATCTTTGAATGGGGTTTGGAAATTGGTTGTGTATTACCTAGTTTTCTTTTGGGGTTTTATGGCTTTATCACTACCCTTCTTGTACAGTTTGTTTCCTCCTATCGGATTGTTTATCATCTTTACATCTTGTAATTTTCCGTCTTTTTCTGCAGTCGATATATAGAGCATACGGGGTTATGGAGCACTTAGGCGTTCTGTTTCATTGTGATTGTGTTATGCACTACAGGGTGGAGTTCTATCTCTTTTTGTTTATAGAATTGGTACTAAGGGTTCCTAAGTTATAGGTAGTCTACTTGATATAGTTAGGTGCCGATGTGCTTCTACAAGAGAACGCGAATTTACCTATACAGATTCCTGCTTCTAAGCTGGTATATCTACTTACTCATCTATGGCGATGATACGCTCTCGTCAAGATTCTCCTTTCGAGTGATGAGATAGCTAAATGGTATCTGCTATGGGGGTTCTTGTTTTCCAATACCTGTGATATGAATTTCTTCATGTCAGCTCATTCTAGCGGGTATCATGAGACTCCCATGTCGAAAACCTATGTCATGGGTTGGTGCATGTTAGAAGTTCATTTTCTCTGAGGGGACGGTTTCTCATGACGTCCAAAGTTAGGTTAGAGCTAAGCTTGAGCTTAAATATTCCAGAGATCTCCCCCACCTAGCCGGGGGAATCGGGTACTGTCATACTCTAGATAGAGTGAATACAGTGTGACTAAAACAAAGAAATCTTAAATATTTCGACCTCTGACGACATTCACAATGTAAGCATATTCTTATTTTTGCCCGACCAACTTTCTTCCCTTCAACGGAATTTCACGCTGTACTACTGCCCTCAAGCGTCAGGCACCCCTCCAGCCTCCCAGAAGCAGCGGAGAACAAACCAACGCACAGCCCGTCACTCGAGCCACCAAACCCGCGAGTGCTGGTTCATGACAGCCGCCCGTGCCCATCCAATAATCCCCGTTCCCGCCCGGGGGTGGAGGTCTGCAGCAACCCGCCGTTTCAACAAATTGTCGCACCTATATTGAGTTGTTTTGTCGTCCCGTCCGTAGTTGGACCATTTGTGTCCAGTGCGCGGAACGTCGCAACTATCGCCAGACTGCTATTCCCGGTGCCGGGCAGGGCGGGGAGGAGCTCAATTGACGTCTCCTGAACCATTGCTGGTTTCGAAATCCAAGGTGTTTGCGCCGGATGTTACAGCTCCCGCCCTCGGATCCCTTCCGCCGGGAAAGTCAATTGACGATTCTCCAGCCCACCGCAGCTTCAAATTGGAGGTTTCAAAGACGGGCAATGACGTTACGAATATATCCGCCCCCCTTCCGCACCGCGTCATTTCCCATCCACTCCAGCCCCACATTTAAGCCTGCCCTAGCGCGACTAACGGGGGGCGTCCCGGCCGACACCGTCATCACCAAGAGCCACGCACGGAAAACAGACAGCCGCTGCAAATTGCGGGGAACAGCGTGTTCAGTGCCTCATTCTCCTAGCTCCCCTTGGCGGGCCCCTATTTCCAAGGCGGGCGTTCAATACCACATCACGAAGTTCACAGCGTAATTTCAGGACGCAGGCACAATATATCCAAAAAAATCTCAAGCTGGAAAAAAAAACTTTTTTTCTTGAAACTTTTTTTCCTTAATCCTCAAAATGGTTCTGCAAGATGCACCCATTTCTTCCCTTTCACATCAGTAAAGCTATACCAACGCTACTTTGCTCCTATCCTGACACATCTCACCTCCGCCGCCAAATTCCCACCACCGCCCTTCCACAAGTTCTATCAAAAGAGATGTCCACCCCTCCTCCCGCCTCTCACCTACCCACAATCTTATGCTACATACAAACATTGCCACCGCTGAAGCAGCTGGATGTAAAAAAAATAGTAACCCCCAGCTGTCAGCAACAAAAAACCCGGAAATAAAGACGCCAATAAACCTATAAGTTGTTTTCTTGAGGTTTTTCGTAGACAAAAGAGGGAAAAAAAAGATAGGAGTTGATATCCGCAGGGACAAAAGCAAGACACCAAGCACCACCACCCAAAAGGCGAAAACAAAGATATACCGCTGAACTGAAAATACCCATCGTAAACCCAACATTGAAATCAAAAATCAGACCCAGACCCAAACCACCCACACCCATAGACAAAAAGAAATGCTGAGTTAGACAAAAAGGAAAGTAAATGAGGGAGAGGAAGATACACGTGAATACACAAGGAGGCAAAAATATACATACAGAAGAAACGTTGCAAAAAATAAGGCAAAACACGGTCAATGATATATGTGCATGCAACGCGCAAAATGGAAGACACAAACTCCTGAAAATATGTATGAGGGTATTTTGAATGGCACAGTCAATATAGATACAATTTCATGACTGAACCAAAGGCGAATAAACCCGTTGGATCAGCTGTACCCCCGAAAACCGGAAGCGATTTGGATTGACAAGAGGCGGAAGCTCCTTCCAACTAAAGAAATCCTTCCTCACACCAAGCCAGAAGAAAAAAAATCGAACAGTGACAACCGGAATCCAGTTAACCACAACCCACTTTTCGTGACATCGAAGTTGAATTGCTGCCAAAGATGCTGAATCGAAAGAATCTTTCTGAATATTGAAGGAAAGAAAGAAACTCAGTATCAAATCGATAGCGAAGAAAGTCCAACAAAGGAAACCCGAGAAAATCCAGGTTGTATTGCCCGAAAAAGTGCTAAACCGCGAGATCCTCCCAGCCACCACCGACCCACTCAACGTCGTACTCGTCATCGTCGTCAGCATAACCAGGATCAGATTCGTAACTCCAGCTTCTACGCTTGAGTTCCTTCTCTCTCTCGAAGCGTTCACGTTCCTCTTCCTCTTCATCTTCGATGACCCAATCGCTCCAAGACTTCGAGGCAGCTGATGCGCCATAGTCGAAGGTCGAGTCTTTAGCGGGAGCGCGGGTCTTGATATCGATCTTGTCACTGCGAAGATTGAACTCCTTGGGGACTGATGAAAAGGATGCACCAAGGCCGGAGTCGTAGGAGGCGGGATGAGGAACGAAGTAGCCCATATCCCTGGCATACTCGTCAGGATTATCTTTGAACATCTCCTCGGAGTAGCGCACGGTGGGCTCATCCACATTATCAGGGATAGCTGAGAGTTGACGTGGCATGGGCGACATATGCAATGCCTGGGCCCAAGGGAAGGCGGATCCGTTATTGATGGCTGGAGTCTGAATTGAAGGAGTGCGGAGAGGCTCGCGATTGACTGAAACAGGGACGACATCTCTGTCCTCCGTGCAAAAGTCGTCGAGGCTCTCGTCATCGGTGGTCCAGCTAACAACACGTTCGATGGCATCGCGGACGGCAGCCAGGGAGCGCTTATTGGGGTCGAGGGCCAGGCAGTTGGTGAGAACTTCGAATGTATCGTAAGACAATGTTGGGAAGATATCGAATAGTGCCTCCCGATCGAGCACATAGTCGGCAAAGAGTGGGTCACTTTCGGTGGGAGTAGAGAACGGGTTCCTGGAGAAAAGAATATTGAGCAAGCAAATTCCAATAGCCCAAATGTCCGCTTGTTCCGGCGAGTAACCTCCGAAAGCATCGTACTGCTCTGGAGCCATGTAACGGTCACTTCCTACACCACTCTCCTCGGACCATTCTTCGGTAGTTGCCAATCCAAAATCACCAAGCTTCACATCTCCATCCTGAGTCAAAAAAATATTCTCCGGCTTGATATCGCGATGGTAAACGCCCCTGGAGTGCATGTGCTCTACAGCAGCTACGAGCTGCAACATGAAGGTCTTGACGTGTTCAGTTTCCAAGGGGCCGCGTCCGAGACGAATGGCCTCGTAGAGATCACCCATAGGGCAAAACTCAAGGACGAGGAAGGAGTGAGATTCAGTCTCAAAGGAGTCCAAAAGATTGACAATATGAGGATGGTTTCCAAGCTGATTGTGATATGCAAGTTCCTGAGAGAGTTCGTCAACGGAAAGCTCAGACTCGGCAGCAGCCGGAGATCCGGGCTTGACGAGACACTTGACGGCGACAGGTTGGTCGTTGATGGTGTCCTTAGCGAGGAAAACCATTCCAAAGGAGCCATGGTTGAGAAGGTTGACTGCTTCATAACGTCTGTTATCAAGTTAGAACGTCTTCGCCCAACATAATGGAATTCCCTACCCTCCGAGGGTAACACCCTCCTTAAAGGTATCTCTCATGCACTCCATTGCGACTTGGTGATTTGGAGGTAAAACTTTACTCGATTATGCAGTAATTGTGGTTGAAAGTAATCGCTGAGGCGCTCGAAAATCAATCGAGTGCCTACACTACAAAACTCTCTATATGCAGATTTGATCCGCTAATTTGACAAGGTGATGTTACAGCGGGGGGTTGTTCCTATCCGGAGGCACCAAACCAGGGGAAGAGGAGAGGCTTCAAAAGAAGCGGGATCAAGCAGAACGCAAGCGGTCTGTTCGATGGGCGTGTCGGATTCTAGCGATAGATTGGGGGATATTGACCGGAAAAAAGGGAAAACGATGACGACCTGTTGACCTTATAACTCCTGTGATATTGACATGAAAAACAGACGGGTTGATTTCCTAAGGCAGGGAATCGAAAAAAATTCGTAGCAATGAATCGGGAAGGAATGGACAAGCTTATGAGTGCATTGGCAGAGTGATATTGGGTAGTATGGACTGAGTCATAGTTAGTCTCAACACCATGAGATAGTGTATCCACAGAAAATCCATACCAGTTCAAAGATTGACAAGAGAATAGGAAAGTCGTTAGAAGTAGGACTCCTACGAGCCCTGGGCTGATGGAATTTTCTTCTTGTTTGGTGGTTTGATGTTCACACTGGCGAGACCAAAGTTGTTCCGGATATGGTGAACTGCTTTATTGCGTAAACGGTGTCAAAATGAGCTCGACTTTGCTCGGTCTCTCTCTCTTCACTTCGATTGTCTGCTAGTAACGAACTTGTTGCTTATCGGCAAGGGCACTCGAGTGACGGTGGCCGTTCGTGTTACTGTAGAGAGTGTGGCGGGCAAAATGTGGTCTCGATCAAACTACTGCAATGGTGATTTTGTATCCGGAGTAAAGAGTTGCGTGCTGAGTTGCTATTGCTGCTGTTGTTTATTGTTGCTGTACTTGGTGGTGGTGGCAGTGTTGATACCTAGCTGGGGTGATTGCGGGCCGAGATACGTTTTGGGAAGCAGGAGGCTCTCTATGCTCATGGATTGCAGGTGGGGGGGGCGGGAACGAGAAGAGCTGAAGGTGTTGAGGTCGGTCGAAGTCGAAGGATGGAGGTGGACTGATTAAGGTGGAGAGAGAGGGAGAGGAACGGAGGACGACGACGACGACAACGGGTGGTGATGACTAGCAGCAAGCTCAGGACAGATGGTTGGAAACGGGACAACGCAACGTAGCAACTGTCAGGGCCGAAGAGGAGCGACGACGATAAAAGGCAAGTCAGGCAGGGAATGGGAACGTATGGGTGCGTGGAATGGTCCAGAAAGTACTGAACGCACGCCTGCCACCGACACTGCCCACCATCCCCACGGTCTGACAATTAGTTTGTGGTTAGTAAGGTGCCTCAGTGCTGGCAGGATGACATTCCCGACCCGGCAATCTCATATCCGAAGTGAGAATCCGGGCGGACCTGCGAGGTAGGAATAGCTCAGCGGAGGGCTGTGCGTCGCTCCACGCGTCAAAGCTAGCCATGTTAGGGAATATAGTTGCCCTAGTAGGCAAGGAATTGTGATTGGCGGGCTCATTCGTTGGTGTCGTGCAAGGTTGCTTTTTTATTCCTGATAATTTGTTTTGATTCGACGAGTGGTGGTGTGGGTGTGGTAAGGTGTGGATGGAAATTTAGTTTTTTCTGGGAGATGATCGATGGTCCAATAATACCAACTTTAGAAGTTACAAAGTGGTCGCACTTACCGACCTTGCTTGTTTTCGGCAAGAGATCGTCACTAGACCCATCCAAAGGTCTCGTGAAGGATTTACGGACACACCACCTGGGCGAAACGAGCTCATTGATTTTATGCAGATCTGCGACACACAAGAGTTTTTTTCGATGGGCTTCCATCCAACCATCGTGTGCATCGATATTAATGGAGCGCTAAGTTTATGCTTCCTTCTTCCTTCCGGTAATCGCTTTTCCTTTGGCCTTTGTTGCACCACGGTCTGCAGCATTCTCTCGATCACGGTCCACCTTTTCCTGGGCGACAAAGTTCCTTAGAATTTCTTCTAGAGCAGCGTTTCGCCTGGCGAGAAGGAGAACGTCATCTGTTGAGATTGTGCTTCGATTCGCGTGGCTGGGGATATTAGGAGCCAGCCGACAAAGTAGGACATGGTAGCTGGCTTACTGTGCAAATGATGCGACATCCTTCGTAACACTCTCTTCGGGGAAGTTAGCAATTTTTGGTACTCTACTCAGCTTCTTCTAGGACGCTGGATATAAGAGTAATGTGTGCTCTGAATTGCGTACCTATCTGGGCAAATACCATCTCCGTCACTGCGCCAACAAACTGTGGAGTGACATTGACATCTAGCTCCAACGATTCGTTATCGGTGGCCTTGCCGATAGTAAACCAGAGTGCTGATTTCAGTCTCTGTAGCAGGTCAGCTCAGAAAGTTGTGCTGTAACATGCGCAAGAGGCAGCACCTCCCGGTAGCTCTTGTCGTGTTCGTCGTCAGACATGGCTGTTTGGGTGAGTAAATCGGGTCTCGAGTGACAGTAACAGGGCAAAATTGAGCCGGCTTTTTTTCCTATACTCAGTGTGGAAGAAAAGAATCGGATGCTTCCTGTTCTGGTATTAAATTTTGGTGTAGGACCAGGGTGTCAATGGGGGTGGAAACTGAGGTGGAAGTGAGAGCACTCCCAGCTTTACCACTTTTGCCGTCATTTGGATCCCACTTCAGTCGCGACAGAACAGCAGGCCTCAAGGCGACCTGTTGGAACACATACCGACCGGAAGTACCAAAGTACACTTTCAAAGCACCTCACCACGCGCCAGCTACGTGTCGTCGGCAAGAATGCGAAAGTAGTCGACACTTAGTAATTCACGCCTGGGCATTCATTTCAAAGCCTGAGTTCATTAAAAAATTACTTATTTTCTCGGAGGGCGACATCACCATCGTGAAAAGACGGAACTGCTTGGGTGCCGGGTACGGGAGTCCGGACAAAGTCCGACGGAGAGCTACTATCCGTCCATCCGTTCGTTCGCACGGCCAGATGCAGCGAGCACCTCATCTCCAGAATGTATTGGTAAATAAATGGCACCAGTCAGCAAGGCGCAGCACTTGGGAGACGACGATAGTGAAGCCCAAGCCAAGGTAAACAAATTGCCTTGCACAAAACTTGTTGGGCGCAAACTGGCGATGGGGAAGGTGCAAGCACGCTGTTGAGTGTCACCATACCTATCAGCTCCTCAAACGCATCCACGACATGCACTCCTAGGGGATAAATCACAACACCCCCAATGTCCTTTATGCAGCCTACTGCTGCTGTCTACGGCCTGAAGACTTGGAAAAACAGATGGAAGCACAAAGAATATTCGGTATCTTTCGCAAGAAATAGTGTGACAAGCCCCTCAGGTCGCGAAACATGTTTCCCGCATCGTTTCGTCAATTTGCGCCTAGTTGGCGACAAACATCATCTGCGTGTTGCCAAACCATTCACCACCTCAACCCTTTATCACCAGCAGACACGCTTAACCCATTGGAAGCCATGCCGACACCCAAAGCAGTATTGCTCGACATTGGTGCGCGACCTCTTCCTCATCGCCTTCCCATCCCCGCATTTTCCCTGAAACTCGCTTGCTAACATTGACATCTCTTGGCGTTTTACAGAAGGTACCCATACCCTTCCTCCCTTATCTACCGTGATATTATATGCGTTGTGCACTTGCTTGCTGTGCACTTTTTCTTCGCGACGAATCCCTTCGCTGACCTTATCTGTTCAAAGGAACGGTAGAACACTCTAGTCCCTCTTCGCAATCTGTTCGGAACAGAGACGCTGATTGAGGGTTGTGCTTGCGTGCCTTTTTCCCATCGTGAATAGGTCTGCTCAATTAGTTTTGTCCGAGATACACTGGTGAGTGAGACACTGCAAATATTTGCTGTATTTTTTCTTCCCGAAGTTCACCTTCGGTGATCGGCACATTCCATCGGGAGATAGCATATAAACCGACTCTGATCCCCGTGAGGCCCGGTGATTGGCATAACGCGAGCAAGGACGATGAAGGAGGAAGTTACAGCAGCAGCTCCTATTATACTGTACTGTTAAGGACTGTCGATGCTGCAATGCGACCTTCGTTGGTTCTGCTTTGCTGGTGCTGGTGCTGATGCTGCAACCTGCCTGCTTCTGCTTCGGCGTCTCTGCGAAGTCAGCACCCCCGAGCCAGCCATTCATAAGACATTGCTCGCAGAAAAGATCTGCACCAAATATATGCCTCGGAGCCTTCTGTCCTATTTTCAACATATGTACTGACAACCGACTCGCACGGGTGGCCGCAGTTTCCCTATGCACTTTCAGTCCTTCCAGCCTTCCTGCGCGACAACTGGAACAAGGCTTCGTTTGAGCCTTTCCGTGACGCTTTCCCCGAACATGCAAGGGACACGCCAGAGCACCTTGAGAGCTACGTTCACGACCTCACCTCCCAAGACCTGAAAGTCGCGTGCTTGAAGCAGCTGCAAGGTATGTCGATCCGAGAGAAACCTCCCCAATCAAACACCTCCAAGTCCTCAGGTATCAGGAATCCTCCCCTTCCTATGGATGAGGTCTCTTGAATACCTAGATTTGATCGATGTCACATCCACACATCCCTCCCCCTCCCAACCCTGCCTTTGCATTGCAGTGTGCATTAGCGCTACCCACGTCTTAATTCGTCTCTTCCTTCCACACCCTCTTCTGATCCCTATTGCGATAAACACAGCCCAGACCGGCTCTCAAGATCTCACGATTCAGTTTATTCAGGCTCTATTTGTGGCAAAAGGGGATATTGGGCGAATATTCTCTGGGCACAGAAAACAAGCCTACCCCAGAGCTCCACCACCCCCCCTCCCGCCCCTGACGAAAGGTGTTCCCACATGAAACATGGGTCGGACAAAGACGAACGTTGGAACCTTAGTTTTCTGAAGTGCATATCGTCGCGCATTTTTTCTCCCAAAAAAAAGGGCGTGTGTTGTCTGATTGGCTTTCCTTGGGTTACCTAAAAATTCGTCAGGGTTCCTGGAGGGAGAGGTGTTTTCAATACCTAGGTACCTCCTGGGTGCCGCTATGAAGGAGGGGGAGGGAGAGGGGAGGCTCCCGCCAGTTTATCTGATAATGCTAATTTTGCTTATCGATAGACCGCCATGCTAACTAGCCCGCGTGTGGGCCCGACATTAGGTCTCCTCTGGCGCACCGGGTATGAAACTGGGTCCATCAAAGCTCCGATCTACAACGATGTTCTCCCCGCGATACAGCGCTGGGTTGATGACGGGAAGAAAGTCGTGATTTACTCCTCGGGCTCTGTCGCCGGTATGTACATATATACACTCTACACAGGGAATTGGGAATATTTGCTGATTCAGTGTAGCCCAGAAGCTCCTCTTCAAGTACACCGACACTCCGCTGGGTGACATGACGCCATTGCTGTCTAGCTACTACGACACCGTCAACGCGGGGATGAAGCAGGACCCAGCTAGTTACGCTTCCATTAGCGAGAAAGAAGGAATCAAGCCATCGGAGTGGTTGTTCTTGAGCGACAACGTTAAAGGTAGCCACCACATTTATCCTACGCACGGACACTAATTGGGAAAACACAGAGGTGGAAGCAGCAGAGCAGGCGGGAATGGACTCGATCGTTCTGGTGAGACCGGGGAATATCCCACTGATCGAGGAAGAGAAGGAAAAGCATAGAGTTGCCGAGAGCTTTGAGGAGCTGTTGCTGTAGGGTGTGGTGTACTCGTGACACCTGAAGACATCATTTCTTGCAGCGAGAGACAAATTGGAAATATCGGGAAATGCGGGGGGAAAGCGTGTATTCAGACGTCAGGGTGCAGTGCAAGAGAGGCCCGTGAACTTTGCGTCCTTGTGTGATAACTGCCAACCACCCGATTCTCAGCGATTCAAATCCACTATGCCCATGCTATAGCCGCCGATCTCTAAGTGGCTTTTTGTTGGGGACATAGGATACATCGTGACCATGTTTGTACCTGGTACTGGTACTACTCCACTCTCCCAACTCTATCCAGCTATTGGTCGTCTGACACCGGGGAGGTGTTTCCCGTCAACAACCAACACGGAGAGTTTTAGGAAGCTACCCGATGTCATCACCACAATCCTCCGGGACTGCCCTGCCGCTGGGAACTGGGGCCGCGTATACATGCCTGCGAGTCTACACCTTTTCACCTAGGTACCTCACTTTGAAACCTGGGAATAGAACTAATGCGTTGGTGGCGACCAACGTTTTCCCCACGAACTATGGAGGGGCCGCTCGCTGGGCCATAGCGTGGCGGAGATATCTAATCCTTTCAGGTCCGTGGCGTGGATCTATGAACGTACCCCGCATAATGCACGGCTCAGGGGGCGGGGGGGCGAAGGCAAAAGGAAAAGCATATAGTAGAGTTTGGCAAGGCAACGTGGGTGGTGGTGGCGGCGGGGAGAGGTTCGAGCGGGAATAAGTAAATGGCTGGCCCCAATTGCGGAGAGGAGTATGAGGGGGTGCGGGGTGGTGGTTGTGTGGTTGTGATTGTTGTGGTGATGGTGTTATCATAACAATGGATAAACACCCGCCATTGCCACCCAGCCACTTTTTGTTTGAAGCATGCAGAATGCAGCTAGCTTTTGCCGCTGTCACCGCTCGAAACAATACTTGCACCAACCTCTTCCTGCAAATGCCACAGTATTGCAGCAGCATTGTGAAAACTGATTTTTTTCGGTACCCGGAAAGGCCCATGCCATTCGTTGGTGTCGATCACACTAGATTTGAAAATGCGGGGAAAAGGTTCAAAGGAGGTTCCGGCCGGTCTGTGCATAAACATTAACGTTATATAACTTACCCACGCGATATTGAAACGTCTTCCTTCTAACCTTAGATTTCTGCCTCTGCCGTCTATTCGATACTCACGATCACACGATGAAAAGAAAAAGGAAGCGGAATGTATGTGTTGTTTCCCTCCTCGTTGTTGTCATAGTATTTTTTGTTTTGTTTTGCTTTGTTTTGTTTTTGTTTTTGTTGTTAATCACTCAGTCAGTCATTCTAGCCAGCTGTAAATAGTTTCAATCGTAACCGACCATATCGCGAATAAAACCTATCGAGATCTCGTCCACTGTGCAGATATGTCGTTATCTCTCCCCGATGCGATGTCGTCATATCACGATGCTTGTATAAGATGGGAAGGACCTGGACTCTCCTCGGAACGCAGTGCACTCTCGATATTTTGGCGAAGTTGCCGAGGCAAACCCGGCCGACTTAAAATCTCGGCTTAGTATGCGCTTTTAAGTAGACAACGCGATGAGCTGAAGTTGAGTTGTTTAATTTGACGTGATGCTAGAAGTATAATTTGAAAATGCTGGAGTTAAGCATCAAGTTGGTTGAAAACTTTTGGTCTGGCGATGTTGAAGGGAGAAATATCCGCCTGGATACCACAATACACCGATATTGCTGCAAAGCTATATATTTGGGGAATATTGACTACAAAGCGTCACGATTCCGTACGTAGATCCATAACTAATACGATGCTATATTCATGACTTCTCACTCGCAAGGCTGCAATCAATCTCGATCCTGTCACGTTGCAAACCAGGAATTTTCACCATCCAATCCAATCCTTTCGATCCATCATGTACCCTCATCAAACCGAAAGACAACTTGGAATATGGCGCTGCCAAAGTGTAAATAGAAGCGCACGCTTCGCATCCCGCGGAATCCTACTCAAACGATCTCACCACAAAATATGCATTGTCTTTGAAACAATAGCTTAGGAGATAAGCCCAAAGGAACTACCAACCAGAGAAGCCATTGGTAAACGCGTAGAGCAAGCCTCTGATATAGCCCCGCAGCAAGCCATGACGTACATATACCGCGTTACCCCTTGATGAGTTGTCCAATCCTTCATCGCAACTGTATCGTATGTAAATCGGTATGTGCCTAACTGCCAACAAGGCAATGCGAGGGGCTGGCTGGCTAGCTGGCCAGCGTGCATGTAAAGCATAGCCTTATTGACACGCCCGCAATTCTAATCGTGTCCAGAGCCTGGTAAAACGTTTATTATCGAGCATATGTGCTCCAGATTCCAAATTCCTTCGAGAGCCCCTTACATAGCCAATATCAAGGTCAATCCATTCCAGAAGAAATTCCCCGGATCTGCATTTTGGGATTTTGGTTCCGGAATCGGGAGGCTGGCAAACTACACAAAGAGAGCCATGTGGTCAAATAGCTAAAATGTTCCAATAGGAAAATTCTTAAGGAAGGAATCTTAGATTCTCAGAAACATTAATATTTTCCGTTGCGATGATGATGGATAGATCATCATAGAGGTGTAGTGTGATTTGACCACGTCTTTCGAACGCGTATCGATAGCTAGCCGCATTACCAATGGTAGGTAAACTTGTGGTGCACAGTGAGGTGTCAAAAGCCCTCATTGAACATATTGGATGAATCCAGCGATGGCGTGGCTAGTCGAGTGGTCTTATTCACTTATCATTATATATTCCGGAATATTGACTTGCTGGATGCTGTGTGTAGGGTAGATTTTGTCTTGCAGCGTTGCTATTTGCGTCGTTGAAACTGAATGCTATAAAAAAAAAATTAATTTTAATATTAAGATGAGGCCCCGGGTGATATTTCGTGCTGCGCTAATTTCTTGTGCTGGTTTGGATGTCTCTGCGACGTAGGCAACATAACATAAAAACAAGAATAAAAGGTTTTTAGCCAACCCGGAGTTGCTGTAGGCGAGTTCTTTCATTCGAGGACAAGGTTCCTCAACTGTTAAGCTCCCCACCAGCACTTTGTTCCGCTCACTCAGTCGCTCACCATGTCATCCCCACTCCGAAAGCCATATACCCTCGCCGACGACGCTTTTGAAAGCCTCCGCACGCAATGCCAGTCTTTTGCCCGCGCGTATATGTCGCGCTTCGACCCTTCGCACGATTATGCGCACATCCAGCGCGTTTTGCGTCTGGCCCTACGTCTTGCAGCTTCCTCTCCGACCCCGCTCAATAACCATATCGTTACACTAGCGGCACTCCTGCACGACGTTGGAGATAAAAAGTATTCCGAGGAAAACGCGTCCCCAACGCCAGTCAAGGATTACCTCCTCTCCCTCTCTGCACCAACGGAGCTTGCGGAATCGGTGCAGATCGTGGTCTCAAACGTCTCCTTCTCGAATGAAAGTAAGGACCCGGATGGCGTGACAAGTGTGCTGCGTGTGTACCCAGAGTTGGCGGTGGTGCAGGATGCAGACAGGATTGATGCGTTGGGGGCGGTGGGCATTGGTCGCTGCTTCGTATTTGGTGGGGTTAAGATTCCGGCCAAAGGTATGGAAGGGAGTATTCAGCATTTTGGGGAGAAGTTGGTGAACCTGGAGAAGATGATGAAGACCGACACGGGTAGGGAGATTGCGAAAGAGAGGACAAGGAGGGTGGTGGAGTTTTCGGAGTGGTGGAAGGAGGAGGTCAGAGAGGAGTGATAATAGTAAGCAGATATGTTACTGGATGCGTAGAATGCGTAGGTTGGTCTGGTAGCTGAGGTCCTTGTAGCATTGGGTGCTTCGTGTGTCTTCGCTGGCAGCTAAAGTAGGAGCGGGGCATCACCTATGAGCTACGTCGTGATGTTTGATTGGACATTCTCGAGTGATGTGAAGTGAATATGCACTGATATCTTCGTTGCCAATGTCGAGGATTCGGGATTTGGCTAGAATATGAGAATCTACATGCGTGCCGTTTGCTGTATCAAATGCCACCTCAATCGATCGCTAGTCCGTTTGTTTCCTCGGGTTGTGCGCTGAACTAACAGGGTGTGTAGGAATCCGAAACAGAAATCGTTGACTGTAATAAACTCAAGCATACCTGTCTCCTGTAGTTGCTTGCTGTCCCGTATTCAACGCAAAAGAGTGCGATTAAGGCCGGTTCTGTTTGTGTAGTGGAATTGATCTTCTTTCCGTGTATCTTCAATTCTCCTTCCTCCGTCGTGCCCAGGCTTTTCTAACCTGAGGGGTGTGATTACAAGAGCTCTTCAAGGTGTATCACTGCAAGAAATAGGTAAATCAAAGCATCGTTAGGTGGAGAACGCCTAGGGAACCCTCAGAGGAGTAAAGTAAAGACTTCTATGAACGGTATGATGTGTTCTGAAGGGTTAGGGATGGATGTATGCGTCTGTGCGCTGCAAGGCACGGTAGTATGTGGTGTAAGTTGCAAGGTTGTGGCGTTTGTGTTGAAGACATTGGTGAAGAGCTTCCAATCAAACACTTTTCCAACGACAACCACAGTTACGACTTCAGCACCAGCCACAATATTATTTTAAACTCAATCTATCCATCTTGATCTTGTCCCAGAGACTCAACCTGGGCCAGTCTTTCGATTTCAGCTTATGATGAAAATTGCCATCTCCATTTTGCGTCATCGTGTGGCTCATCTGGTATCCCGGGAAGATACCACCTCCAGCCACGCCCCCACAACCATCAATACCGTTCATATGGTACCCTTGGCGACTGCGGGAGCTACTGCAGAGAATGCAGAGAAGGCACTCCTCGGCGAACACGGCCGTGAGGCTGGAGAGCCCGCTGCTAACTCGGAGTAGAGGCTGAGGATAAAATTAGGATCTCATTCTCTCGGTCATTGATGACACCGAACTGCCGAGATGGAGGTACCAACGCTAATATGCGCAAAAAAAAAGGATGCACGTAATCAGGTACATCAACAAGTCTAATAAACCCGTGCACCTTGTATCACAGGAGTCAAATACTCTGCCCGAACCTCCGTCAGCTAGAAGCAAAGTGCATCGGGGCCCCAGCTTCATCTAGGCTCCTTCAACAAAGCCTGATCGCTGTTTGGAAGGCTTGTTTACAATCCTCTCGGTTCCAGGAGCCAATCGTCGGCGGAGGTCTGGGCGCGGCACGCTTGGGGACGAATTGCTCATTAGCCCGGAGAGCATAACGATCAACTACTTCAAGGGTTCAGGTTCTTGTTGCAATAAACATTTATCGCGGACGCGATGCTCGTTTATTGTTCGTCTAAGAACATTATACAGCTCTTAGTTACGAGTGCGAAGATGTGATTTGAGAACCCTAAACCTGTCAACCAAGCTCAAATTGCTTGATCGAGTGCCAATGTATGTATGTAGGTATGTAGGTATGTACTCTACACAATTATTCCACTCTGTGCCCATATCAGATGTCATTCCGCCATCTAACCATTCAAGCCCATATTTTCATTGCAGTTCATCCATCCACCCATCCACCCATCCATTCGATATTCACATCCATCTAAACCCGTGACAATCAATTAAAAATACATTCCAAAAAAGAAAAACCAAACGTAAAAAACTCCCATGAGAATGCAGACCTATAATGAAAGCCCAAAGAAACACAATTCTGCGTATAATACACGCGGATGTACCACCGACCCATCTTCGTGGAAAGGGACCAAGAAAAAGAAGCAAAAGTCAGCCTAGAAAGCACCACCGCCGTGATATGAGAACTGAAGGAAGAAGGATGCACAAATGATATATGTACAAGAAACAGGAGGGGAAACCATGTACTGAACGCAAGGAGGGAACGGTATACACAGATGGTGGTAGGATGAGGGGGGAAAATGGTGACCAAAAAATTACAAGAAAAATAAAGAGAAACATTTTATTTCCCAAAAACAAAACACCATACTGTCCACCCTAGCTTCGCCGGAACTCCATAAACTCCGGGATAGTTATTCTTGGCCCGTTTTCCCACCGGTGTTTTTAGTAAAATGTAAACAGACGTCCGCACCGATCGCTAAAAACATTCAAGAAATTTCATTGCATAAACTTTCGAAAGACCTGTGCCTCTTGGGAGACTCTCTGCCACCCTCAACCTCCTCATGGCTCCTCTTTTTCGTTGGCGACGACGACGATGATGATGGAATAACTGTAATTGGTAAAACTGCATCCCCAGAGCTCAACGAAGGTGGTGGTGTAGGCGACTTGAGTCGTTTCGTCGACCCATCTTCTTGCGCATCACTGCTGTGCTTTCTCTTTCCTCCGGGAGATGAGGATTTTCCTTCAGCCTGGCGAGCAGCTTTGCGTCGTACGATAAGCTTTTGAACGTATTCACTCACAAACAACTTGACCTTGACCACTTTTGCCTCGTCACAGACGTTGAGTGGGTCTACCACCTGTTTATGGTATCGAATCTCCTTATCAACTAACAATTCCACAATCTCTTTGGAGTACTTCTTAACATTTTCCTTGGCGGATTTTGGCGTACTTCCCAAATCGCGGTTGAACTTGTTGACCATATTCGGTACGTGTTTCCCAAACTATTGGGATTCCATTAGATCCAATAACCAAATACTTGGGTTGAGAAATGCAACATACCGCTATGCTCAGGTACTTCCGTGTTTTCTCAGCGTCATAGATCTTGCCCGCTTCCTTCTCTTTGCGTTTTGCTCGGCGCTCTTGCCTCTCCTTTTCTTTTAATTCGTCCTCTTTCCTCTTTCGATCCGCCTCGGCGGCAGCAGCAGCCTCTTGAATTAACAGCTGGATTTCTTTGAGTTGGCCCGGCCCTGGTGGTGGAAGAGGGATAATCTTTGGGGGTCCATGACCATTGCAAGGTTGGGTAGGCATATCCCAGCTCACTCGACCATCGTTGGCGTAGTAATAACATTCGTTGAATTGATAACACTTGTGCCAGCCCCGGGGTAGATCCCCTGATTGGCTCCGGTTCATTTTAGGGCCAGTGGGCGCTTGTATCATATTTGGGTTGTCGAACTGTGGACGCGATGCAAACTTGTGGTTCGGCCTGCCTGGGAATTGGTTTCCGAATCGTTCACGATCAGCACGTGGTCCCCTAGGCGGCTGCTTGGTGAAATTCGGACTCAGCTTATTATTGAAATTTTGTTTATTTTTGTTGGCAAGCCATGGGGGAATAGGTTCCGTCGAGTTTTTGGGTGACCGCTTGGGTGACTCAGTGCGGCTTGTTGACCTCGAATCACGTCCACGATCTAGAAAGATGGTGTTAACTTGTTCCGCCTGATCGCCTGCCATACGACGTGGTATCCGGTATGACGTTTCCAGAGTGCTCCACATCGCAAGAAGCTCTTTAGCCTTAGCTCTGATCTCCTCGTTAGGAGATGACGCCAACTCTTCAACTGCTGGCTCAACTCCTGCCGCAGTGATTTTGTTCTTGGTGATCTTTGGAAATTTGATGAAAGTGCTCAGAATCGTAGAAATGATATTCTCGTCGTCCATGTAAATAGTTAAGAATTTTCCTATAACCATGTATCCGCGGAACCTTAATACCCTCGTTAAGACGGCTTCGTCATCGCATTTCTGAATTCGGGTAATCAGTTTGGACACAATCCATTTTTCCTTGGTGCTCGTAAGTTGAGACATCACAGAAGCAACACTGTCAAAATCCAACGGTTTGCGTCCGGCTTTCGCGAGGTACTCTTCATCATCTTCATCGATCTTCCTGGGGCGCCGGGACTTTTTAGCGGGCATATCCTCATCATCAATACCGAGGGCCTCAATCAAATTCTCGGATAATTTCGGTGCGCTGTTTGTTTGAGTCTTTCCGCCGATATAGCCGAGACAAATAGACTCGCCACAATAACATGGTTGCTTCTCAGCTCCATAACGGTCAACATTGTAGTCGAACGCCAGCTCTTCCCCGGCTTTAATATCCCGCTTCGCAAAGATGCCCATCCTGAACTTGTTTCCAACAACCCATTTTTCGGTTTCGCAATTGGGATTGCAAGAATGGTTGATAAATCTCGCTATGCTGCCTTTCATAGTTGCATCAATGAACTGATCCTTCTCCAGTGACATAAAGTAGAAGTGCTTTACACCCATTGTCGGATATTTGGCATTCCTTGTACGGAACCGGGGCTCGTCAATGACTTCGCCAACGTATTCATAGATGAACCGGCCCAGACTGATATCGGTATCTGCTCTGAGCCCGTAGCCCTTTTTCTCGGTCTTGAAAACCGAAACACTTGCATAGTCGCACTTTTGAAATCGCTGGTTCCTGCACTCGCTTTCGCAGCCGCAGTCCTTGTTTATGCATTCCATAAGTGTTAACCTGTTGATACAGTCCGAGCCTTCGTCACAAGCTTGATTTTCGCCATTGACTGTAGTAAAAGCCGGAGTTAGTAATCTTTCAAGCCTGATGATTCGTTGAAACATCTGAACCCACCAAATTGCTCTTTGCATTCACAACTCATCGCCTCCGAATCTTGTCCAGAATCTCCAATCCATTTACTTGAATATATGCACACGTTAATCACCTCAAACGTAGATGTTGCTTCTTCGGTCACATCAGGCAAATCTCCGTACAATTGGGGTTCGTGTTTGGCGATTGGGGTATTTGATCCCCTTGATTGCTTTACCGATTCTTTGGCTAATGAAGGTGGCGACATGCTGTTATCCGGGGAAAATTGTTTTGAGTCGCTCATTCTTGAATGCTCTGCAGGCTCGGCTGGTGACACTGAAGCCGACGTCTGATTTGGAGTAGCGGTTGGCGTTTTTGAGCCGCCGACATGCTTAGTCGAAGGACCTCCCGGTAAAACACTGTTTTCCTGAGTCTTGATCGTAACAACTGGATCTACTTCCGAGTCTGTGCTAATCTTGGCGCTCTCCTTTGCTGCTCTGTATTTTGACGGTGTTGAGTTGCATGGTCCATTCGTGTTCTCGTCACCCATTCCTATTGGTGACGCGCTCTTGGCGAAGGATTTCGTCGTTCCTGCGGGGGCCCCATTGATCATTGCACCCGCAAACTCTTTGGGCGAAGCCCCCTGTGTTAGAGTAAAAGTACTTGTATCTGAGCTCTTCGCACTCATTGACTCGAAAGGTGACGAGAATTTGTCCAGCGCGCGACTTTCTACATCGGCCAGTGAATCCCGAAATGATTCTTTCGTCGATTTGGAACTTGACGAGTCGTTAGACCCTCGCCTGGTCTCTTTGCTACTCGTGCCGAGCGGCATCCTGGAACACACGGCCTTTCGGGCTATCAGCACAGTATACCACCGATTGGAAGTGCCTCTGAGGTCGAGAGGATGACGGTTCAAAGGGGTAGGAACGAATAACGACCGCGTGAAGCCGAGGTTCTCGAGAACACACCTTAAACGTGTTATTTCCTCCACTGTGTCCCTTGACAGTGCGCTATTTCAAACCCCTCCACCGTGTAAACGCAGTCGTTTGTCTTGCTGGGTAACGCCTGAAGAAGATATGGTGGCTGGAGGTAAGGTGGTGAAGTGGTGAGGTTTGATGCAAACGATGGTGATGGAGGAGGCGAAGAATAGAATTCGATGGCAATCCAACAGGGGTAAACGGACCGCGGGGGGTATATCTCGATGTAGACGAGATTGCTCGAAGCAGTGGAATAGTTTGTGAGTGTCGCCTGGAGTACTGAGCGAACGTCGTGGTAGTGGTTGTGGCGAGAAGGTGGAAATAATGCGGCCCCGACGTTTAGGGTGGAGTTGTAGATGTCGGGGATCGGGCCGGCGCTGAAAGCTTGAGTGTTGAAGTCGAAGCCCAACGTACGCGTGAATAGTGAGCGCCTCAATAAATAGTCAATGATTTACTGTCAACAACGACGTAGAATGGGATTCGCACTCACGATCACTTTCTTGTCAAGGTATTCGGCGCACTCCCTAATCAACGGGTAACGCTTTACGAACTCCCGATCTTGTCAAAAGCGGTTGGTTGGTCTTTCGGCCTCAAGCGCTCTTTTAGTTAAGTGTTGCCGCCTTCACCTTCAACCTCCCAACTCCAACTGCAGATAAACACAGCGGCAGCCATAGATAACTCCGGTAAGTGATGGCTGATTGTTCTTCTCCGATGGCGCTTGACACTGGGAAGAAACTCCCTTCAACATGAATCGGTCCTATAAAGGTGCTGCGTCTGTAGCCAATAGGATTCCCCCGTCTTATTACAGATTTTTTTGGGCCCAGTTACCCCTACCACCAAATCTATAGATCTACGACGACCCGGGCAGATTATGCCCGCCCACAAAAAAGGGAATATGTCATCTTCTTTGGTCGTCGCGACTCAAACCTGTAGCCGGGCAAAACGACATCGTGTATACTTGGCGCCTGCAATGGTCAATGTATAACGAGACGTAAAAATAACATTTGCGCTACATCTACGGAAAGGAGACGAAGACTATCCGTTATATGGAGTCAATCCAAGAATTCCATAGCCAGAATTCTAATCATCGCCAAGATACCCTGGCATATTGCTCGTTGACGAATACGATGTCGCCTCAAACGAAGAGGCCAAGCCTGTAGTTTATTAACTGATCAGGGCTTCTGCGGTATTAATGCAATCCAAGCTGTCTTTCTGTATCCGGACATCCTTCAATCGTGGACATTGTGGTAGGTTTGGTGTCTCTGACAACATCTCGTTTCACCTGGAACTATCTGCAGTGTGCGGTCTCACAAAGGTGGACGTCACTAAAACACTAGACAGAATTACAAGAGTGCTTCGAAGAGAAAGAAGCCTGGTATCCCGTACACACCACGATCAATACCCCCAAAAATGCAACGAACACAGATCATGTACCGTAAAAGTAAAGAAACCGTAGAAAATTCAAAGGAACACTTAAAACAACGTTTATAACCCGAAAACTTCGTATAGCGGCTTTCCCAGATCCGTGCCCATCCCATCTCATGTAGAAGTACCGTTACTTAATTGCCTTGCCATATGAAATTTCGTTCGAATCACAACCAGACCCAATTCATACTCTAAATTCTACTCTTGATGACTTGAAGTTTGTCATTGAACAAAGGAATCTACATAGCGTTCTCCTGGACGGTAAAGAGTGATTGATTCGATGGGCGTATTGCGGAGAAAAGGACGAGACGTCCCGGGCTAAAGTGTTTCGAGATCTGTTTTCCATGTCCCGGGACATCTACTTCTCGAATGGCAGCCTGAATACGAGCATGCTGAAATCCTAATGCAGTTTAGAGGACAAGTTATGGACAGGCAAATTCTGCATAACGAGCGATGTTCTCTATGGATTAGCGCTATTTCACCAGTAGTGAGAGCGACAATACCAAAGAGCATATTATCACTTGGATTGTATCACGTTATATTTAGCTGATAATCAGAAAAACACCTAACCCTAGCCTTTCCCATCCATTTCTCCATCGCCATGAGCATCAGAGGGACCCGCTGTTTCCGGGTATTATGTTGCGGTTGTTACGATCCCTGGGGCAGAGACTGACCAGAATAAGTCAATCAAACAGATTGGAGATGAAGTGGAGATGAAGATAGAAGTTACGGCGGACGAGTAACATCAAGATAGGTGATTGCATGGCTATGATTTGTGATTCAGCTGCAAAATTGTGATGAATGATGAATTTGGGTAAGTACTGATCATGATGAAGTGTGAGACCGACTCTGTCTAGCGCGGATATCATTGGACCGGAGATGCTGCATGTCATAACACAGGAAAATCCCTTTTCCGGTCAGCTGCAGCCTGACCATTGACGAGGGGTTCCAGAAGGATTCCTTGCGCGCTATTAAGGCCGACGGTTACACTACACTACTACTCGACCCGGAGACTACTCGAGTGCTATCTCATGGAGGAGTTGATTGGCCGGTTTGAATACGAGTGCTACTGGTCTGATCGAAGATTTCATAGCCTGGATGTACAGTACGAATGCATACTTGCATTGAGAAGCGCCAATAAGCACCCGAGGCTGTATCCATCATCGATCTTGGGGGCAACTTACGTAGCCCTTGTGGAGAGTTGTATCAGGCGCTGCTTGCGCCGTCGGCCATCACACTTGCACACTCCATCCCTGCCCCCGCAGATAATGATAGCATATGAGTGGACAAAACTGGATAGAACAGGTCGCTATTTAGCTGTACCCCCGCTCCTTAATCATCACGAATGACTCGAGGAACTAATTAACTAGCTAATGTTCTTCTCCCGAGCCGCCACCAACTCGCCCCAATCAGTTATGCCGCCGAAAGGTGCCCCCGTTGGGGAATCGGTGTATGTACTGTACATACGTCGAAGGCAACTTTTGAACCATACCAACTCTGGTACTACGCCGCAAACACGTCAAGTAACTGACATTAGGTATCTAATTACAAGTGACTCCTAGTTTAGTTAAAGGGAAGAATGGTACGACTAGAAGAAGCGGAAGGCGAGGGCGAGAGTCTAACAGGATATCAGGGACTGAATACATACCGCCCTCCGAAATTTTGTCCTTAACGTTCCTTAGTAGAAGTAAACGATGTGTAAACGGAAAATTGCGGCAACCTGACATACACTCAGCGGATGTATACGGGAAATGCTGGCGGTGTTGTAGACGGACTTATTACGAAATGGAACCGAGTTAGCTATTAACACCAGTACTCATTGACAAATCACGATACCGTCTTATCATCTTAAACCTTATTCGTAGTGGCTGCGACGGGAGCGTCTTCTGGTACATTTCGCTCCTCCGCCGAGTGCGTTGTCGATAAGATTGAAGGCGTATATAACATGCGTTTGGTACCTATTTGGTCTCTTGTAGGTCTGGTCCAAGCTGAAGGTATGAGTTATCTTTGAATTATATATTAGGTGGATGTATATCATTGTTCTGGCTATATAAAGCTCAAGGTATGCCTCCTGTTCCTAACTAGCCCGCAGAAGCAATGAGGAAATTGTCCTTTTGGGCTACGGTTCCGACAGGTCTCATTTGTGGCGGATGGTTAAGTCTTTGCTAGCCACCTTGCATAGAAGACTAAAAATATCAAGTACACTTTTAAGAGAGGGTAGGAGACTGATATTGCATATAGGACTGGGAGGGACATGTGGATGGATCAACGGGTGAGTAGTAATCAGCAATGTGCGGCTAGTGGTGATTGATAAAGGCCGGTTGTGATGAGCTTAGAGGCGATTATTGTAAGGAGGCCATGTTTTGCGCGTCACGGCTCGGCACTCGAATTTTTGCTCCACAGTGAGGGAAATCTCCCAAAGCAGAGCACAGATTTACTCTCTCCATAAAAACTACTCTGTATTCACAGCATTTCGATGCCATGGATCTAGACGATACGTTTAACCTGTGAGACCAATACTTACTCCCTATCCTTATGGCTCCTTTGACCGATCCAGTGAAGACCATAACTGTAGTACTTGCAGCCCGCACGATATTACTCTAGCACCTCGCGTCAATAATAACATAATAATATCTAAGTCACCTCCTCCTCTCAGAGAATTTACATGTCTCCACATCACCAGGCGCTCCCGGCTCCATTCTGGAGTGTCCTAGGGCCATAGGTCCCTTGTCCTGGGCGAATGATACTACTAACAGCTGTCATACAGGCACGGCGCGGATTTTTACTAATTCGGGGTATTTGTCGTACCCTCTGTGATTCCAAACATATGAACTTTAAAAGGGTGAATTGGCTGCTTGGTATTGTAATTGCAAATTTCCCGCTGGTCCATTTGGCTATTGTGTTCGTTTGGATGTCCGAGCAGTCACTCTAGAACGGTTCCAATGAGACGGACGAGGACAGTGGTGCAGCGAATATGCAGAAGACTTTCGCAGATCCGTCGGACCCGCGCGCGATATTCGTTGCGTCTCCTCTCTGGATACATCCACGCTCCTGCAGTTGTGTCCAAATTTCCATGTCACTTTCGGTTTCTATCACTCGTACTAGCCCGAAAAACACAAGCGAAACACACTCTTCCGTCCGGACCGGCTCACTTCCCGGAGGAGGCACGTAGGACCGGGATTGATCCCGTACGAACGTAGGGGACGTAGCGGGTCCGGGTAGGGTGCAAACTCTTTATCCGCCAGAAGGCCCAGGAACACCAATTCTCGTAGGGTCTCCGTAGAGGGCGAAATTTTGCCGGCGATTCGTTATAGGATGCGGTTGCCTGTTTGCGTATGTAACTGGGGTGAAGTTTTAGCCTGCCTGTTCCTTTTAGTCCTTGCGAGGTGAAGAAGTCATACAGCGATGTCTGGAGTAGGTTGACGATGAGACCTGGGCGACTAACGGATGGGGATCCGACATATAGAGTTCGAACGTTCAAAGGTTGCGGTTAGCCGCAAGTAGACCAGACATGGAAGGAAGCTTCGTCGCTAAAGTACCATCATTTAGTCTTCGGTTTTGGTCTCGTACGTACTCTGCAATCTGACGGTGTTTGGTCTTTTTGTAGCTCCGTCGGACACCAGATCCTAGCTTCTATCCATCTGGTTCCCCGCCGGCGCCGCGCTGGCCATCTATCTATGCAGGTTCGCGTCCTCCGGCGAATAAGAATTGCTGAATGCGGCTTGGAGCTGCAAAGAAAACGGATACGTATATACCGTCAGATTATACCGTAGGCACACAGCTGCAATATATCCTACTCCCTGTCTAGTAAGACCTATCACTCGAGCTTTCTTTCGATGCTCTGCTCGGTGGAGTAATTGGTCTCAAGTTTAGTAAAGTGAAAGTGTTATCAGTTATACTAGACTTCGCAGACATTCAGTGGGATCACACTAGAGTAAAGAGATATTCACTTCGTGGATCGAGGTAACTCGAAGCTGTGGTAGGTCGGGCGCTTCTTCTCGTATTGGATAAACGAACGGGGTACTAAAAATTCTGCTTTAGATATACTTACAAGGCTATGTGCAGATATTCTGAGATTTGCATCACAAACGGTTTTCGATAAGCACCAACAGATTTGGGATTTGATATCATTTCCTCGAACGTTCCAAAACGTGTAACAAGTGGTAATCAATATATGAAATTCCCTGTAATTCCATCTTATCTATCATACACCTCGCTGATATCCTGCGCCGCTTTGGTGGCGGTTTCGCGTGGCGATTTTCTGTCCAGTTATCTTTTTTCAATGTAATTTCAGGATAGAACAATAACGCCGGGTGTGCGGTCCGCTGGCAGACACATTCATTGATAGATGTCAAAAAGCCTATGGGGAAAGCATACTTCCTTAGGTCGGTAGGCATCCAGATGGAGCAGTTGCGAGCTCTGCCCAGGGAAAAATCCAATCAAGGAATATAAACCGAGAGAGCTTTAGTAAATAATTTCATATTTAAGTAATTGTCTTTGAGAAAGAAGACGCAAATCCGCAGCTATGTGCGATTACTTTCAACAGCGACGAATTGAGCTGTGGTTGTTTTCGACCAGGATTGTTTGACCTAGAACAGACCTGCTCACCACCAACATCATACACACCAGAAGTCCCAGAAGGTGATAGGTAAGTCTATTTCACTGGGGTGCCGAGCCAAGTACCCCTCAGTTGTAAAAATCGAAAAAGGAAAAGAAAGAGGATAGTGGTGTCAATTTCTGACCAACAATCTGAGGCACTAGATTCACAGTAGCGCCATGGAACCATTCGTAATGACAGAGTAGGTATCCATTTCCCTCAGTGGTGAGTGGTTGCATAAAAAGCTCTGTACCTGTATGACATTCGGACCTTCCGGCTTCCTAGTAAGTACCTTCTCCACGCCACATCTCCTCATCTTCTCCACACCCATATCGATATCGGGACTCGCCGGGGCACATAGCGGCAAGGCACATCCACCTCACCTCGCATTATTGAATGACAACCGACGAGGCCGGTAACAGCCATTACATTTGTGAGGATTGCTGCGAGAGCACATTCTCTGTGTCTCTATACTTCAAAACTGGTCTCGAAAAGCGTACGTGGCTCTCAATTGGTTGGTGGAATATGATGCCCGCAGGAGATTCTGATCATATGAGTGAAAAAGGACAGGCGAGGGCATGGGAAAAAGAACAGCACATACTTGCTGCCGCTGCATGGGCGATGATGCATCTTCGCAGCTCGCATTGCAGCCTACGAGTTCTGGCTTTTGACCTTTTCATTGCTTGTATTTGGGATGAACCGCGAGATACTTGCATGGAGTATCTGAAGAATTAGAACTCGATTATGATGTGTCAAGGTACGCACAGTATTGTCCTCTCTGGTGAATCCTTCACAAATAGAAGACCCAATTTGCAGTTAAATATTTCGTAAATAAGGTAATTTCCGATTACACACTCCAGACTAGATGATTATAACCCTGGTGGATATCGGATCTTAAGATACTTATCCGCTGACTAGATTCGCTCGTCGAGCGCGATTGAACGCCTTAGAAAGATTGATTCCCTATGTCCAGCCTTTGGTAGCTTGGAGACGAGAGCCATGTGGTACCTAAGCATGGCTATGCCACGCAGGGAGGTGATTCATATGAAACGCTGACCAACCCTGATTACATTCATAAATGTGATATCTGGAGTCGGTATGAAACTTCAAGTATTTCTCTTCATGATCGAGACACAGGCGAAGCTGCGAAGCGCCCAGACTAAAAGAAAAGACACACCATTGTAATTACGATTATTTTAACATTCTAAGATGTCAAGGTTGCTACATCCATCATCAATGTATGAATGTATCAGCCCATTGTAGGGCATGGTTGGATTTTCATTTCATTGATTTATATGTTGCACGAAAACGGCAGTTGTGAGAGTTGATAGTATGAAGTTGTGGAGGTACTGTCTTTCATCGATCAAAGCCCGCTGTGAGCACTAGTATATTGAGCAAAGAGATTTGGTGATGAAATTCGTACCTTGCTCCACAAGTAATTGTTGCACTCTCCTTTGACCGGAAAGTCTATCGAAATGTTGGGAATCTTATGCAAGGTACGAATCTGTAAACTGTGATCGGGATTAGATTCGAAACCCGGGGAGCTCTGAAGTACTGAACAATGCACTATCCCGCTGACTTTGTAATGGGAGTATGGAGGATTGTAAGCGTTCGACTTGCGCCGTCAGTGTAGCAGGTGGGGGGTTTGTTCGATGCTGGTAAGAGTTTATTAAGCTACGGATCTGATATATTGCTGCATACAGTGAACGGAAGTAGGGTACCAAACTGTCGGGAATTATTTGGAAATTTGATTTTGAGAGTGGCTAGGAAGCTCCAACTGCCTAGAGAAATTGAAATTTGGATCTCCTTTTTTTTTGCCTGTTCCTCTCTCTAACTTTCCGTTCATGCTAGATTCCTTCGCTCTCAATTCCCTTATCCTGTGTAGTGGATTGGCTAAAGGAGGGTGGTGCACTTGGAAGAAGTGAGAAGAGCTAGAGTTGTACCAGCAGTTTCTCCGCTATGTAGTAATTTCGAATATAGTTGCTTTTTGATAAAGAAGTCTCATCCCATTATTTATGGTTCAGAGAAATTGTTCCGGTTTTCGTACGAAAGAATTGCTACGCGCTTGCATTGACGGAAATTGACGCGAGGTCACGAGTGAGTGATTGAGATGGACTCTCGCGAAGTCACGGTCCGTCATTGCAGATCCACTCTACCGCGTGTCATGCAGCAGAGTAACCTAGCACTACAGCCGCGGTGCAACAGCATCGATCAACAACATCGTCCATCATCTCCAATGTCGCTCGGAGGTGAAGGTCGGTAGGGTACACAAGCCCGTATCCAGAGGAGTCGGAAGTAGGTGTGTTGTAAGTATTATTGGAAAAAGGAAAGAATTCCCGTATATACCCATCCAGGCACCACGAAAAGCTGTGATCGAAATTGGAAACGGTGGTATCCCCATGTCCCATGTCCCCAGCTACTTGACGTTTTATAGACAGCACCAACGAACAAGAAGGGAGAGAAAGGGAGGAGCCCACGATGGAACGATGGGATGTGATGACGGGAGCCGAAGAACAACACCACGGTCTAAGCGAGATGCACAACGCAGAATCTGCTGTACTTGGTATGTAACTCCAAATTGGTCTTTCGGGGGGTTTTTCTTCGTTGTCTTTCAGGCGTCTGCCGGGTTTGAGGATGGGGGTTGGGGGTATTGATGGGAGAGGTGTGGTGTGGTGACTTTGAACAACTGGCGCTGCAGGGATTCTGGTTTTGGGTTGTCTCGTTGTTTGAGCATCCCGATTTTTATTCTTTTCCCCCCTCTCAGTTGTTTTTGCGCTCCCTCTCGTTTTTTGGGTGCATCTGCTCGCCATTGCTGCTGTGTCTGCGCCTTGCAGTAGGGCCGAATTGATTTTGACATGGCCATGGCTGTTTTCTGGGGGGTTTAAGGCGGTGAGAGTAGGCAGGAAGATTGAGTAGGGGGAGATTGATTTGTACAATTGTTCGACCGTGAAGGAGACTGTACTAGCATGTAGAAAGCTAGTAGCTTTTATTAGGTGCTAGCATCCCATCAATCCGAGTGTGAATTTCCTTTTTGCTTTCTTTCCATGCAGCTAAAGGCTTGCCCTATGCCTTTATTATTCTCTCTGTGTTTCTCTGAAAAATTACTTTGGATTTCTTCACGCTTTCTTCTCTCTCTTTTAACCTACCATCCATCTACGTCCTAGCCCTCCCACCTCCTTGGTACCGTACCGGCGATTGACTGCAGACAGACTGCATTTACGCGCTGCTGCTACTGTTCAATTACATGCGAATCGACGACGACATTTGAAAGTTTTTTACTCTTTGTCTTGTCTCTTGTCTGACCTGCTGCTCTTTCTCCTCAACAGGCAGCAACAAACCAATTCACTTCCCGATTCTCTCTTGCACTCGCCGTCTTTGGTTGCTGGTGTCCCATACTAATAAAAAAAGTCCCACTACCTGGTAAGTGAATTCTCCACCCCCCAACACAATACTCCAACCTAAACCCCACCATTATTACCTGCTATTTCAAGCCCTGTCCAGTATTGCTCAACTCGATTCGAGCAATATTCCGGCCCTCCCTTCCCTTTTTCTTTTCCCTTTTCTTTTTGCGTCAGCCAGCCAGTCCTAATTCAATTGCGCTGATTTCTTTGGGGTTTCCTCCACATTTCTCAGCTCAGACCAACTTCAAACAAGTCAATTCAATTCAATTGACGCTCGTCCCGCCTTCTCCCCCAATTTCTCACCAACCTGGCCAGCCCTCCATCATCCCCCCCCCTCCTTCCCACACCCCCCAGTCCGACCTCATTCTATTCGTCCTTCGCACCCAGCCTGGGGCTACATAATATATGCTGTCGCAATTGCGCACTGCTGTGGTTCCTCCTCCTCCGCCCTCCTCCCACCCATTCACGCGTCACCCACGACCACCACCGCCTCAATCTGCCTCTGGAACACAGCTATCACCTCTAGCACCAGCGCCGATACCTCAGTCACACCAGGTTAACGGCAACTCAAACGGCGCATTGAGTAACTGGACGAGCGTCAACCAGGAAGCGTATTCAGCCCTGCCAAATCCAGGCGCAATGGCAGGCGGCGCACCATGGACAGACGCGGAAAAGGTACGTGCGTGGTCAGAGTGATGGAAAGTTTGGCGCATTGTAGACCAGGACTGGTGCCTGGTCGTTCATGCAGTCATTGCCCTGTCGACCGACATGGTGCGTGGGGTGTGTGTGCTGGTTGTTGCAAGGTACACCGGTTGCTGACGTGCATCCCATTGGAAAAATAGATTCAGCTCCTGGTTGAAATCCTGAAGGACTGCGAAGTGGTCGCGCCGAATTGGCGAAATATTCGGATCCCTCCTGGTTTGCAGTTTCCCGCCCCGCCCTAGCGATTTCCGCTGACGAACGTCCTCCATCACAGGCCGTACGAGTCTCCAAGCGCAACAAGTCTTTGCGTTGCTCACTACGTCGCCGGAATCCTCACCCATAGCAACTCCCGCTGTCTTGTCATCAGCTCTACCGCCGCAGCCTTCCTCTGCTCCGTCGCGTAAACGCGCTCATGCTGAAGCATACGGTCCCCAGACCCCCGGCGCCAGGCGCAAACGAGGACGGCCGTCAAAGGCTGACATAGCGCTTCGAGAGCAAGCTGCGCAGGGTGGACCGGCTACAGCAACATGGCAGCCGCAGATGTACACGCCCGATCAGGGCAGAGGAGGGGTCTCTCTACTCGCGGCTCCACCAGGAACTTCCCATGGGCAATCGGCAATGCTACAAGGAGCAATGCAACAGCAGCAGTCTGATCAGACGCCAGTGAAGAAGAAGAGAGGCCGACCTACGAAGGCTGACATGGAGGCACGGCGCGAGAAAGTCAGGCTGGAACTGCTGCACCAGCAGAGTATACATGGAGGAGGCGACTTACCACCGGCGCCTGAGGCGGAGGCGGAGCTACAGCAACCACAACTGAAAGAAGCGCCGGAGCAGGAACAAGCTCAAGAACAGGAACAAGAGCAGGGGCAAGAGCCTGAACAGGGTCAGGTACAAGAGGAAGTTGAAGATGACGAGAGCGAAGAGGGTGGCGCTGATTCACCAGAGGACGAAGATTGATCATCCAATCCAATTCTAAATTCCAATCATGGTCGAGCATCCCGAATTCTGAATGGTTGATGGATAAGATGAGCGCGCGTCAACGAGATTCCTGATTTTCCTTTGTTATTTTTCCTGGACTTTCACGACGATTGATGGGAAATCCGAGCTTTATAAACAAACAAATTTACTAGAAAAGAGACAAAAACCGGGGAAGACTATCAGCGCTTGTCACTCTGCAGTGTTCGGTACCTAGCACTGCATGATGCACTCTACAAACGGCTGCTATTATTACTTTCTGCGATTTGTTGTTTCTATTTTTGTTTGGGGTGGTTGCTTTCTCTTTTATGCTGGGGTTTTTTGCTTGCCTTAGTCGGTGGTGTATCTGATTTTGCTCTCTTTATATGGCTTTCATCTTTTCACCGGCAAAAGGCGCGAGAGTTTATAAAGGCGGATTCTGTTTGTTTTTTCGCCAGGTTTATGGTCTGCATTTTTAGTTTGACGGACGGCGGCGTGGCGGTTGCTTGCTGGTAAACCTTTTTTTTGACCTGATATGGGCGGTTCATTGTGATACTTCTAGCTTCTCTTCGACTCTTGATATTTTAGCTTTCTTGCTTAGTACTTCCTACTTGATATAATCTGGGTGGCCTTTGGGTGTGTGATGTTGATTCCCTTTACTTGTCACTGGTGTATATTTTTTTTGTGTGGAAGGAGCGGGTTGGCGGCAAGGGATTGGAGGGGTAGAAGGTGGTTGGTTACCATTGATGTCAAGTTACCAGCTTCCTTCCAGCGCCATGATCTCGGGACTCTAGCCTTAGAGGATGAGAAAAGTGGGCTGTTATTGTCTGGGTTGACATGACCTGCTTTCAAATTTCACGATTTGGAGATTGGGCGAGGTCCTCTAGCTTGGACACTGATACACTATATGTAACTTAATGAATCTCTTTGGAGAAAGACCGCATCACATTCTCTTGTATAATGATATCAAAGCCAATCGTTGCTCCATTCCCCACTCTGCTCCAACCCCTCAATTTACTCTCATACTAGTATACTGCCATTTTTGCTCGTTGTTCCATCAAATTGCATCTTTGATTGCCTAACCACATTCAAAAACATGGCGATCCATCTAACCCCTTACTTTGTGCGGGGGAGACATCACTACCTTTTCTTGAGCGCATTCATGACCCCTCCCCCCCTTGCATGCAACTGACTCTGCCTCTATCGAACTCGTTTGTGAATTAACAGTGTGGGTTAGGGTTTTATTGCAAGTCTCTGATTGACTGGGTACGTCACATAAGGCAGCGGCAACCGTTTGTTTATGTACGCTGCGATTGGTTGCTCTACGACGTAGGACTTAGGGGCTGAGGCAACCGTCTCGCCATCTCGCCATCACGACAAGGACGCGTTGCCGACTCTTCATTTATCCTGCTGTGCTTGCTCGCCGGCAGCAGAGCATAAGTCGTAGTGAGTAGTGGCATGGCTTCCTCATCATCATCGCTTCCCCGCCGCTCAAGCACGCTCTTTGAAAGATCGACTACCTCCGTTCGCCGCCTCGCTCGAAAGATCTCACTCAGTGTCCTCAATCCTAGGGAGCGACCAGAGCTTCGCCCGTCGTCTGTGGCCACCGCTAGGAGTGAAGTATCTGCACCGCTGGAACGCCCACGGTCAAGGCTGGCGAGATGGAGGAGCGGCAGGGCTTCGGGGGTGTCGCCGCCGGCGGTGGTTGAGGAGGAGGGGTCTGGGGAAGAACTAATGAGGAGTGCAACGCCGCGAGGCTTCGGCGATATCCCGGAAAGGCGCAAGGAGGTACAGCAGGTGAAGATCCTCTGGCCGGTCCCGAAAGCGAGGGTTTTTCGGCAGGTGAGAGGCGGTGAGCATGCGGAATATGATATCACTTCTCTTGTTTATGGGCGGAAAGTATGTATCCTCGACGCATCCGCCACGATTTGGAGTGCTGATTGAGTAGGCCAACGAATTGTGGTTCCCAACTGGAGATATCCTGATTTACCTATGCTCCAAATCTGAGAGTCACCGCTACCAACCATCCTTCAAACTCTCCGCCTCCATCTTGCGTAAGAAATCGGAGTTTTTTACCACCGCTCTGTCGGAGCGATGGCAGGAACACTCCGCTACTCACCGCCAGACACTCGTAAAAGAAGGGGCGCGGTATATACTCTACTTCCCGCCGTGGGAAAGCTCGGACGAGTCTTACGAGGAGGAGGATTCCCGAAATTTGAAGGCCGAAGCGGATTTTCATGATCTCCTCAACCAGCTAGTTGCGACCAGAAACTTCTTTGCCTACCTTTTCGGCCGACCCGCGGTATATCTCGAAGATCCACTGGGTGGGAGCTTGCTGTCCGATTTTATGGACCGGATGGAGATGTACGTTCTCGGTAGCAATGCAGACATAAAGGGTCGGCCTACGCGAGAGCAGACGCTGCGAGAGATTGAGCTTTGGATTCGCATCAAAGAACTCGACGATTCAAGGAAAGCTCCACACAAGATCATCGACACCCTCCTCATTTCAGAGCGCTACCAATGGACCGAAATCTACACCGAGGGATTTATCCACGCCTCGGGGCGTTATGATTTCATCTTCAACCTCTCGGACTTCACCCTCCTCTCCCCATCCACCAAACAGCTCCTCGAGCGTGCAAGCTACAGCATCAAAGCCCGAGTCCGCACAACCGAAGCCTCCCTCAGCTCCTTCTCCTTCCCAATCCTCTCCTCATCGCGCCCAAGACAGAGCGGAACACGGCGGAGGAGAAGCGACGACATGAACATAGAGATCCCCCGGGCCTGGCGACGCTCATACAGCAGCTTCAGAAAGTGGGTGGTGCAATACTACACCGCGATCTTCCGCGTCCGGTCCTGGCCGCCAGCCCATTTCTCGCGTGGCATGATCTTGATGCTCCAAAACGACTTCAAGGCGCTCTACGACCTTCTCATCGACGACTCCGCAAATATAGACCGCGACGACCACTATCGCCGCCTCCTCTCGCAGGTACTTACCGACTTCAACCCCTTCCCCTTCTCCGGCCCCCCGCCGCTCCCCCGACTCCCCGCCCTCCCCCTAGAAACCTCCCCCTCCCACAACCGCCGACAATCCCGCGAAGCAATCTCCGTCGTCCTCCTGGACAGCTACAACCTCCTCACCACCAGCAGCGGCGGCAACAAGTTCGTTGAGGCATTCAAAGAGTTTGAGCGTGACTACGGCGCGAACCGGGTCGTGACCAAGAGCGTGGAGGCGCGAGAGGGGAGGTGGTGTCTGGTTGTTGCTGTGCTGGCGACGCTGAGGGGGGTGGTGGATGAGTGGGTGGGGCTCAGGTATGGGTGGGGCGTCGAGTACTGGCTGTGCGCAGAGCTGAAGGATGTGCCGCCTTGGAGTGCGAGGAGAAGTGCGAGCGCACTGAGTAGGGGTAGGGGTACGGGGTTGGTGAGTCGGACTGATACTGACGTGGATGAGGATGATGAGGAGGAGGATGAGGAACCGGTGCGGAGGCCCGGGAGATCGGTTTTTGGGTAGGGAGGTTCTGCATGGTGCGTCACTCGAAGCATTTTTGGGGTTTTTTGCGTTTTTTTTTTTTTTTATGGCATTTACATTCTATGGCGTGCATATTGAACGGTTTGGTTTGGCTTTGATATACCTAGCTTGGATGGAGTGGATATAACTTGTGTACATCGACGATATTGATGATAACTTTCTTTCTGTTTTTGGCCCTGTTTAATAAGCATACTCAGGAGGAGAGAGACTGCCAAAAGAGGCTCTAGGAATAGAGAATGGCTTAGGTGGTATTCCGGGGGTATTCCGAGTGGTGATGTGATCTGTGATGCAGTTATGAAGCACGCCATGCCAGGGACCAGTAGTCGCCAGCTCCCTGGCCAATGACAGCTGGCTTATATGTCATCCGGGGTAGGAGTAGGTGGGCTCAACCAATGTTACACCCTCAGACAATCTTCAGCGAGAGGAAAGATACCCTAATGCTCACTAAATTCGGATTAATAGACAGGCCCTATCAGGGTTGAGGTCTCACATAGTCGGTAGACGGTGTCTGTAAAAGTTCCCTTCGAAACAACTTCCGGGTTGGTCAAGGATAAATACCTTGTAGTTGCTGGATGAGGGAAGGACGACGTTTATGAGGTTGAATAGCATCGAGTGATAGTACCCACACCACTCACTCACTATCACCAACACCCGACACAGGAACATTTCACCTACTCTCGGAACTTTGGCGGGCACTCAGAGACTACATTTTACCACCCCGACACCTCATCCTACCCTTCTTGAAATCCACGCGAATCCCACATCCCTAAATCTCCACCCCCAAAAACCGCGCCGCCAGCACCGCCGCCTTCTCACCGATCAAGATCGCCGTATTATTAGTATTCGCGCCTGCACCCCATTAGCCCCCATCCCCCCTTCCTCCTCGGAGCATATACATACCAACATTCTCAGGGGCAACCGACAAATCCGCCACCATCAGCCTGTCGACCCCATACACCGCAAGCTCCTTATCCACCACGCCGCCCTCCGCCCTCGCCCGCATCGCACACGTCCCCAGTGAATGCCACGCCGTCCTCACCGTTGCCCGAACCCACTTCTCGATCGCTGCGTCGTCCTCGGGGGAGTACACCACGCCGCTCCGCCGCTCCTTGTCTGCTAGCACGGGCCTGCACGCCGCTGGCGAGTCCGCAGGGAACGCGGGGTGGAGGCTTGCGACCTCGCCCACTACGCACCCCATGCGCCGGCAGATCTCGCGGGAGACTTTGTACCCCCACACCAGCATCGGGGGGTCGGCGGGGTGTGATAAGAAGGACGGGTCTAGGAGGGGGTGGGAGTAGGGGGATGTGGAGCCGATGTGGATTGAGCCGCGGCTGAGGGGGTAGGCGGTGTACGGGGCGATTGAGAGGAATTTCTGGTTGGCGGGGAGGAGGCTGTGGTCTCCGAGGAGGCTGTGGTTTGTAACGTTAACAATAATGAACGGGCCCACCCACCCAGGGAGGTTACCAGTTCAGTAAAGCGACGAGGACGACAGGTTTATCGGGGGCGTCTTTATAGAAGCTCTCCCACTGGCTATTGAACGCCTCACCCATCGCGGGGAGCTCTGCGGGCGAGGGCCGGAGTTTGCCCGTAAAGTCGATGAAGTTTGTGGCGAACTTACCCTTTCCGCTCTGGAACTCTGTCTCTGCGGTTGCGACTACGGACGGGTCCTGGAGCAAGAAGGAGTCGTGGGTGTCGACGTCCTCTGACACCTGGAAGGCGGAGACGACGATGTTGTGGTCTTGGTAGTTCTCGCCCACGCCGGGGAGGGGGACTTTCGTCTCGACCCCTGCCGCGGCGAGGATGGCTGGGTTCCCGATCCCCGAGCGCTCCAGGATACGCGGGGAGCCCATTGCGCCTGCGGAGACTATGACTAGCTTTCTTGCGCGGATTGTGGTGGGGGGCGGGGGGGTGTCCGGGCTGAATGGGGCGGCGCTGGAGGGGATGTATTCTACGCCTACTGCCGTGCCATCTTCGATGAGAACGCGGACTACGGTTGTGTTGCAGAGGACGTGGAGGGTTCCGAGGCCCTCTTCCAGCACGGAGTGGACATAGCGGTGGGCTGTGTCTTGCCGCTTTCCCGTGACGGGGTCAATATACTTCGCCCACCTCTGCCAGCCATTAACCGCAGCCCAAACACACGCGGGGGTATACAAACCTGGAACGCATTGCCGGTGACCAAATTATTCGCGTCGGGCACAACCTCGTACCCCATCTCCGTGACCGCCTCCGACGCATCCGCCACAACCCGCTCCTCGGTGAACCCGCCAAAGCTAACATTTACCGGCCCGTCGGTCCCGTGCGTCCCCCCGTCGACATAATGGCAAGTCTCGCACTTCCGCAGCAACGGCAGCAGCTCCGCAGAACTCCACCCCGGCATCTTCCAGTCTTCAAAATCGGACGCAGACGCCCGCGTATACCTGTTTTACCGTTAGCCACCACCCCACATTCACCCTGGGGAGCTGACATGAGGAAGTTCACGGAGCTCCCGCCACCAAGGCCATTTCCGGCAGGGATTGTCACACTCCGCCCGCCGAGATCGGGCGAGGGGACGCCGGTGTAATTTTTTACGCGCGGGGATAGTTGTTGGTGCAGGTAACTCCCCGGACGCACGACGCCAGGGTCGTTGTGGTTGTTTGCGCCGGCTTCGAGGACGAGGATGGTAAGGGGCGGAGTGGAGCGGGCAAGACGACCAGCGAGGACACAGGCCGCGGTTCCGCCTGCGGGTGTTAGTGGGGCGGGGAGGTGGGGCGGGGTGGGTACCGCCTGCTATGATTACGTCGGGCTCGAAGGAGGGGTGAGATGTCATGATTACGAGTCTGCTGCTTGTGCGGGAGGACACTGCTGTAGGAAGACGAGAGCGTATTTATTCAGCTGGTGTATTGGCACAATTGGCGTCGGCGATAATCGTGGTGACTGGAGATCACAGGGCAAGGCGGTCGCAGCGAAGGAATCGAGATCCAACTGCCGGCATCGGGCACTCAGCTGCAGCTTCTGATCTCGAAGCGCCCGGCGCGCGGATGAGGGGAAGCTGCGGCCTGTTCCACTTCAGCCAGCATTGCTGACTGTACTCTGTACTACAACAGCTGCGGGTGAGACCGGAGCTAACGGGCATTGGCACAGCAGCGGTGCCACCATCGACAGCCATGCAGGATGCCACACGTTCTGAAGTGAAACCGCACGGCAGATACGCCCCAGTCACTCGAGTCGCGTTGGGTCACAGGGCACACGATGTCTGGAGTTCCGCGCGCGTGATCTATTTCCCCAGCCCCACCCACTCCACCCACCTCTCCCCGCCGTCCCACCCCTCCCGCCCCTCCCACTTCGCCAGCCCAACCGCCACCAATATCGCCTGGCTCGCCACCGCCCGGACAACAGCCCCGCACCCCGTCAGCGCCGCCGCCCGGAAATAGTCCACGTTCAGCAGGATCCGCAGCGCCTCTACGTTGTTCACCACCACCGCCCACCCCACGCTCCGCGCCGCCGCCGGGACGTCGTATTTCCATATTACCATTAGGATGGGGAATAGCTTCGTGCAGGAGCTGACGAGCAGCGCCGTCGAGACTGCGTTTGAGCGCCGGAACGAGAGGAGGTAGAAGGATAGCAGGCGGATTGTGAGGTGGAAGAGGATGGATTCGGTGAAGCATAGTAGGACTGTAACTGTTAGCTAGCGGGGGGAAAGGGGGGGAAGGGGGAACAGACGGAAGAAGAGGTACTGCACGACAATCGGCTGCGTCAGGATCTCCGGGTTCGACGTGGGGATTTGCTTCTCGACCCGCGCCCAGGTGAGGTACACATCGAACAGCAGCAGCAACACGCCGAGGCGCTTTATGGAGCCGTCGAGTTTGTCGTCGGTCCGCCCGAGGTGGTTGAAGAGGAGGTGCCGGTATACCTATTCCCCATCAGCCCCTTCTCCCTCCCACTCCCTCCTCCGCGGCAAAAACGTACCTGCGGCTTTATCAAAACCATGTCGATAAACAGCACGACAAAATCGTGTTCGACGTACTTATCCGCGAAGCGCTTGCAGCGCGGACACTGTGTGAGGCGCACCCCGCGGCCGAGAGAGTGGTCATCGGCGGAGCTGTAGATCGTGTAGAGACTGTTTACGGGGAAGGAACATTCGATGCAGATAAACAGTGGAGGACCTGGAGGCGCGGACATTGTTGTCGGGGGGAAGGGGGGGAGGTTGGATTAAGCTGTGGTTTAAGGTTTCGCTTAGGATCGGAGTGGTTAGCGTATCAATACATCGGACGATTTTGGTACATTGCACTGCGAGACGAGGAATATAACTGAGAGATGAGTGAGAGTGGGAGTAGTAGATGTAGATGGATAGATCGTATGCTTGACTAGTGGGGCTGGCGAGGAAACCGTGTCGTTACTTTTTAATCGGCAGACGTGACGCTCTACAGCTTGTGGTCGAGAACATCAGTTGAGGCTGAAGCATCTTCTTTCGCCTTGCCTTGAACTCTATCTATCAGCCTCTACTCTACAGCCGAATTTAAGTATAATAAGCTGTACTTTCCTCCTCAACCTCAGATCTTAGTACAGGACCAATCCGCCCCGTAGTTGAGACCCTAACCCTACGGGAGAGTGTGCATATGTTTACTTATTCATATGGGTATCACGACGGGTATGGATCACTCATCGACACTGAACTCTATTCAATTTATGGCCCGAAGTGAGCGCAGCGAAGCCCCAGTACAGCTGAAGAGCAATCAACTTGGTGCATATACTTGCACAAATTTACTATTCGAAGGAAGCAGACGCTACACCTACACAGTTAAGGAAAACAGCGGATACGAAACAAATCACTATGCACAGATAAATAACCGCTTGCGGCAACCAGCTTCAAACTACGATGGCAGCTCGCTATACAGAAAAGACAGGAAATATCGAGTTTAATCCAACAAATGTAAGCATATTACTAGTACTTTTTCAAAAAAGTAAAATGTTCGAGAAACCACCCTCACATATAAATAAGCAAAGGAGACCTAGGGGTAGTGCTCGGGGGTGGAAGTGCAGCTTAATTGACAGTGGCTCCTCGACCGCGCCACCGCTTTATTCCCACTCTCAGCACGGTGCAGTAGTGTAGACCCTTTGTTGCCGATAGCCGAGGTGTCGGCGCCCTCGTCGATAAGCAGTCGCACCACCGCCTCATCCCCTCTTTCTGCGGCACGGTGCAGTGGCGTAGACTCTTTGTTGTCGACAGCCGAGATGTCGGCGCCCTCGTCGATGAGCAGCCGGGCCATGAACAGCCGGATCGCCGTCTCGTTTCCATACCATCTGTGGGAGGTGTAGTGTAGCGGCGTCGACCCTTCATTGTTAGCAGCCGAGACGTCGGCGCCCCTGCCGATGAGCAGCCGCATTGTCGCCTCGTTCCCACTTCTGCGGCACGGTGCAGTGGCGTAGACCCTTTTTGTCTGTAGCTAAGACGTCGGCGCCCTCGTTAATGAGTAGCCGTACTACTGCCTCATTCCCGCTCTCTACCGCGCAGTGCAAGGCGGGCCCCCGGAAGGTGGGCAGCCCAACCTTGGACCACAGCGACAATTCGTGCCAGGGCCAGGCGAGCAACCAGGTAAGGTGTGACAGTGCCCATAAAAACCAGGCCCAGACGAGCAATTTAGCTAGGTACCGCGATATCTCCAAGAACGCGAGTACGGGTTTTTGTAGGTGAGTTGCCGGACGAGCAACTGCGGCGGCGTATCCACTACTAACATCCAGTTGTGCTCGGTCCAGTCGCCGGCTCCCTTGTTGATGAGCAGCCGGACCAAGTGCAGTGGTGTCCATCCGTACCCGGCCCAGACGAGCAGCCGGGTCAGGCATGGCGCTGTCCACAAGTACACGGCACAGACGAGCAACCGAGCCAAGTACAGCGGTGTCCACCCATATCCGGCCCAGACCAGCAGCCGCACCAGGTGCGGTGCTGTCCACAAGAGCACAGTCCAGGCGAGCAGCCGGACCAGGTACAGCGATATGAACGTGTAAGCGACCCAGACATCGACTTCCATGTTGATGAGCAGCGAGACCAGGAGCGGCAGTGTCCACAAATATCGGGCCTAGACGAACAGTAGCGACGCTGTCCACAAGCATGCGTAGCAGACAAGCAACAAAGTCGGGTCAAACGATATCCACTTATATCCGATCAAAACCAGGTACAACGACGACGCTTTCCACAAGAACATAGCTCAGGCGAGCAGCTGGACCAAGTTCAGCAATATGAACACGTACGCGTACCAGACGTCGACTTCTATGTTGATGAATAGCGGGGCCAGGAGTGGCGGTGTCCACAAATACCGGGCCCAGACGAGTAGCCGGATTAAGCACGGCGCTGCCCAAACGCATAGGCACAGACGAGCAACAGGGTCAGGTCAAGCGGTGTCCATTTATATCCGGCCCAGACCAGGTACGACATTTTCCAGTAGTACATAGCCCAGGAGAGCTGCCGGATCAGTAACACGTACATGTTCTAGTCGTTGACTCTTATGTTGATAAGTAGCGGGTGCGACGGTGTCCACAAATACCGGGCCCAGACGTGCTGCCGGATCAGTTTCGGCACGTCCACAAGCAATTGGTACAGACGAGCAACAGGCGCAGGTCAAATAGTGTCTGGATATATGCGGGCCTGACCAGGTGCGGCGGTTTCCATAAGAGCACAAGCAATGCAGGCGGCCAGACCAGGTTCAACATGAACATGCACGCGACCCGGGCATTGGCTCTCTTGTTTGTGAACAGCGGAGCCAGGAGCGGCGGTTTCCACAAACACTTGGCCCAGTCGAGCCGCAGGATCAGGCGCGACACTGTTCACAAGCATACGGCATAAACGAGCAACAGGGTCAGGTAAAGCGGTATCCACTTGTACCCAGCACAGACGGGCAGCGGGGCCAAGCGCGGCGCTGTCCACAAGAGCGCGGCACAGACGAGCGGCCGGGTCAGGTGTGGCGTTGTCCATATGTATAAGGTAGAGAGCAGCAACCGTGTCGGGTGTAGCGGCGTCGACCTGTACTCGGCCCAGACGTCGGCTCCCCTGTCGATGAGCAGCCGTACCACCGCCTCGTGCCCTTTCTCCGAGGCACGGAGCAGCGGTGTCCACCCGTCCGGGCTGACGGTCCAGACGTCGGCCCCGCTGTCAATTAGCAGTCGGGCAATTCCCAGGTCTCCAAATGTAGACGCCGTGGCAAGTAACTGGTCTATGTGAGCCTTGTCTACATGAAACCTCGACTCAAATACAGCCATGAATATTCGAGTTAACCCAAACACGCAGACGGAGGAAAGAGGGTCGTCGTCTTCTTGTTGCAAAGCGTCGACTCTACGCCAAAAGGGATCATGGGAATAACTTTTTAACCTTCAAGCGGTGATAGTTGAGCCATCTCTGGTAGTTAGCTCCCGATAGCAATGTATCACGGAGGCCGGTCAAGATTTGGCAGCTGTTTACTTCTTCGCAACAAGAGAAGTGCCATGCCAAAATACCGCCGAGTATAACAATAGATGACAGTCGCTATAATATCCTTCTGTGGTTTCAAGTGTTCTGTCATAATCACCCGAGTCCCAAGAGCCCGGAGTGCATAACAGTGAAAGGCAGACTTTCGCGATTTCGGTATGAGAATTGACCTTGGGCAGTTGAATTTCTAAGTATTCATCTACCGAAAGATGTGCAAACCGGAAAACATTTAGGCGTTCGTCCAAAATAAGGAGATTTTGGCAAGCTTCTAAGATGTCATTCGTTTTTATCGTGTCTTTGCGAGAATACTCTTCGGAACCATTAACTTCGATTGTGATTGCATCAAGCAGGGTCTCTGACCGTAATGGCTCATATGAACACTGGGTCCACCGGAAGCGTTTAGTGCTAGTTGAGGGGCGCTGCCTTTCTGGGCAAGAATGCACTTGTAGATTTCATCATAAGCGTCCGTCAGGGTTTCCGGAAGGACCTTCAGGTTGCGTTTTACATCGTTTTGGGTACACATTTTGCAAAGAAAAGCGATGTGAAGCGCGGCGAGCTGGAACCTGGTATCATCCATCAATTGCTACGCTCATCAGCAGTTGGGGTAGTTATGATGAGCTTACATTCCCTCAGATCGCTTCCAAAGGACATCACATATTTCAACTTTGAGCTTGGGTCGCACATCACCATTAAGAAGTAATCCATCATCGATGGTACTATCAACCTTTGCTTTTACGAACCGGTTGATGTCGCTGATATTGTCATCAGATTGCAACTCAATCATAAGAAACATGTCAAACTGCCAGAGAATATCAGTATCCATTCGAGTTGTAGCAAAAATCTTGACCATATTCTTTGATCTTGCAATGACATACTTTAGTGACTTCAGTAGATGTACCCGGCTTGTGGTCCCGACTTCGTCCAATGCATCTATGCAAATAGTCGTCCGAGGATACCCATCCGTGAGTTGAACGAGGAGCTCCTGACTTTCTGCAAGGCTCAACCGCGAAGATTTTTGTCCCTCATTTTTTCGGGCATCGTAGATATCGATAACAAGTTTTAGAAGTTTGTTCTCTTTAGTCTGGGCAAGCTGCTGAACAAGCGCACTCAGGATGCTCTCGGGCTCCCGGCGATTTCCTCTGCTCGGTTACAGTAGAAGTATGCTAACTTCTCTGTTGGATTCGAAAGGAAAGAATCGACGACTCTTGATCTATGACAATACTCCGTTAAGCACATAATGCTTCCGGCAGCAAATGATGTATATCACTCACGCAATGTATGTTTTGCCAGCTCCGGCTAGTAGGTAAGATGAGAATTTAGTCCAATTTAGGAGCGAGGCAAAGACTTACGAATTCCCCGCAACAGTAATAGCAACGAAGTACTTGACGATTTCTAATTGTAGTACTCCTGCTTCTCAAAAAGCCACTCTCTTGTGCCTTCCAGGCGATCTGCGCTGACACTGCTGTGGTGACTTGTATACGGGATTGTAGATATCCATTCCAGGATCTCAGATCTCTTGCACTCTGCTGTAGTGTGAGCGAACCAATCGCAGTTTGAGTACACTCGGCTGTACTTTCGTACCTTCTAACCTGTCGTATGTTATCAAGTTAAGGTCTAGGTATGGCGGCAACATCTAATTTAAAATGAACAATATCAGTTATTATAGATAATTTCATTTACTCGGTCTACATACTACTTCTTTTGCGTCCACGAAGGATCTCTGGGGCCTGCTTAACTATCTCCTTCAACTTTGAGCAGACCAACAAGTAGTTTGGATCACTCTTGCCAAAAAATTTCACAAGCTTCGAGTGATCTGCAGGTATAGGAACCTGATTATGAACCTCTTCTTCCAGGGTGAGTATCGTAGCAGATTCTCGAGTTACCATAAGAATGGGGCCTCCACTTCGCCTCCACTTTCCACTTGGTGTTTTCTAGAAGACTAGTCAACCACTGTTTTAGAAGTTTGAGAAATATCCACCTCAACGGTTTTTGTATCTTGTGTCTCCAAGAAAGATACTATGAAGCAGGATTTCAAAATGTTCTTATAGTTACGCAAGAAAATAAGGTAGATTGTACGTAGGGTGTCAGAATTCTCCATCAAATTGTGCACGAATAGTGCATTTTTCTGATCCTTTACCAGAGACAGCAGGTTTTTATTGTTGTAGCCTCCATTAGAAACGCCGAAAAAGAAAAGTCCAATGCATGAGTCCAATATTGCCTGGTCGGCTTCTGAACCTTCCGCAGCATCTACCAACGCCTGCTCGGTCAGCCAGTTGAACGATCGCCATGATTGCGCGATACAAGATGAATGGGCTTAAAGAGTACGAAATTCTATATATCTAAAATAATTACACACCTGTTTGATGACCAAATCTCCCATACTGTGCCCTACAAAGATAATTGGTCGCAAAGTTTCCTGACTCCTTGTCAGAAGAATCAGAGAAAGGCAAGGAAATACAATACCATCTCATTTTCATCCCGAGCTGCGTGAACAGCGGTCAAGAGCTGCCTTGAAAAGTCCATGATAGAGCTTGTAGTTACACTATCCTTCAGGTCAGAATTGTAGCCCCAGGTAAGAACCCTAAATTCTGGGAAATCTAATCGGAGAATATCCCGCAACCGCATCACATGGGATTCGACGGGCGATTGCCATGACCCGAACGCATGTGCAGAGAGTCCAGAAACGGCAATGACACTAATACGATCCAGTAAGTCAAGGAAATGTGTCATATGAGAGGTTGACCAACTCACTCGAATGTTGGATTTTGCAGCTCCGGAGGATGGTAGGGAGGCGTGATACCATAGAAGTCACAATCGACAGTTATGGTGACTTTAGTTGGCCCTACTAGCTGGGCAGGAAGCTGAAAGCGCAAGATACAATTGGCTTGACATTCGATAAAGTCCAACGGTTCATGGCGGAATGTAACAGTAGCAATCAGCCAGTCATTGTATGTATGGTGCTAAAAGATAGTGCTAGGATATTCTCTGTCGCGAACCCGGTACTGGTTCCGCATTCTAGATTGTTGAGGTACTGTCGAAGTTGACATTCATCGACAGATCTAGGGATTTCGGACAGCCGTAACGTGCGGGGCTTTAGAGGCGAAAGGGTTTCAGGCTGGTTTGATGAGAATTCGCGGTTTGGCGGTGCCGACAACGACGCTCGTACCAAGTCAGAAGCTTGGAGCTGGTCGCCAGTTTGACGCTTTAGCCGGCAGCCGAGCTTCTGATCGTCGGGATCCGGCATTGGGTTGGGAAAGATGCGCTAGTGATGAAGCGTTAAGAACCTGGGTAGTTCAAAGGTCTGGCTCCGGACATGCAACGCTTTTGCAAGTAATAGCTTCTCAAGCAGCTAGGTCCCGCTGCCTACAGGCGAATCATCTGGTAACGATGCAGGCTGCGTAGACGATATACCCCGATATTAGACCATCAGCTTCCCACAATATCTATACAAGTACTAATGACATTTTAGATAATTCACTAAGTGTATCAGACCCGGATGAAATGAGTTCCGATCAATTTCTAAGCAGCCATAACCTACCCCGATAAACCCCGCAATCCATCCCTCTATTCACCTCCCACCACAACAATGGCGAACTACCCTCCAGAAACCACACGCACCGCCCTCTCCCATCTCCTGGAAGCATTTATAGACTACTCACTTTCCCACGGCCTCGCCGTCCGCCCCGCCCCCACCTTCGCCGCAAACCCGCACAATGCCCTCTCCACCGCCGCTCCGGTATCGCTGTACCCCTCCCTCTTCCCGCGCAGCTGCTTCGAATCCAGCCGCAGCGTTCAAGCTGCCTACAACTCCGTCTATGCCGCTGTAGCATCAGACGAGGAATGGCTGGGGAAGGTAGTGACAAAGTGAGTTAGTTCTCACTCCCTTCCTCTCCTCCGGGGTCCGCGTATACTAAGGGGGCACGATACAGTTTGGCAACGGTAGATACGTTTATGAAGAGTCTGTACGATGTGTATCTAGAGGTTAAGAAGGAGGGTTTCGTGCACGAGTTCTCGCTGGGTTTGTTCAGGAGCGATTACATGCTGCACCAACCGACCCCCGAGGACGCACCAGTGATCCACCAGGTCGAATTCAACACCATCGCCTCCTCCTTCGGCGGTCTCGCATCCAGAGTCTCAGAGCTACACCGCTTCCTCCTAAGCTCAGGCGCATACCCCGCAAACCCGCATCTCTCTCTCTCAAACATCCCACTCAACCCTGCAGCAACCGAACTCGCCGCCGGTCTCGCCTCCGCACACGACGCATACGGTCCTGCCGCCGACGGGCGAGAGAAAGCCATTCTCTTCCTCGTGCAGCTGAAGGAGCGGAACGCATTTGACCAGCGCTGGCTCGAATACGCGCTCCTCGCAAACCACGGCATCAAAACCTACCGTCTCTCACTCTCCCAGGTCCTTTCCTCCACCACTCTCGACCCCACCCGCCGCCTCCTCTTCACAACTCCCCTCAACGAAATCCTCGAAATCTCAACCGTCTACTTCCGTGCCGGTTACGGCCCCTACGACTACCCCACACAAACGGAATGGGATGCCCGCCGACACTTGGAGCGTAGCCGCGCCGTGAAGTGCCCCACTATTGCAACGCAGCTGGCAGGCGCAAAGAAGGTGCAACAGGAACTTACGGTGCCGGGGGTGTTGGAGCGCTTCCTTACATCGCCGGAAGACGTGGAGAAGATCCGCGGGACGTTCACGAGTATATACCCACTCGACACGACTCCGCAGGGTCTGAAGGCGAGGAAGCTGGCGCTCGAACAGCCGGAGAAGTATGTGCTTAAGCCCCAGAGGGAGGGTGGGGGAAATAATGTGTACCGGTCGAAGATCCCGGGGTTTTTGAAGAGTATCGATGAGGCATTGTGGAGTGGATATATTTTAATGGAACTTATTGAGCCGCCGCCGGCGCAGGGGGTGATTGTAAGGAATGGGGAGGTGTTGAGTGGAGGTGTGATTGGTGAGGTAGGAGTATATGGCGTCGCGCTGTGGAGAGAGGGGGGTGAGGTATTGGTTAATAAAGAGGCTGGGTGGTTGCTGAGGACTAAGGGGGTGGAGAGTGAGGAGGGGGGAGTGGCTGCGGGTTTTGGATGTGTTGATGGCGTCTGCTTGGTTTAGTCTCAAGAAGACTATTTGGTTTATTAGACGGAGACTGTTGTACTACTAGAATAGAAGCATTGATAGGATATAAATACCTCATTGGACTAAGTACTAAGTATTTACCATTACTCTCTCTCCCGAGAAGAATATATAACTCTCATATAGTCGCAACAAACACCGCTTCCCAAAAAAACGAAACTGAATACATGAAAAAAATCCATCCGCTGGTGTCCACCAAAAGTTGAAAAAAAGGAAGAGAGATATATATGAAGACAAGATAACAAACATCCAAGCGCAAGTAAAGTACTACATAATATGACCATTCACCATCACGGCTGGCGGTCGTTCAATCGGGTTCATTCCCTCCGTGTGCCTCTCTATCCGAGCCTGCTCTTCCTCGCTCACCTCACGGCCACCGTTTCCATCTTCGCTTCTAGGGTCATCCTCTCTTACCTGTGGGTCCGGGATTTGTATATCCAACTGTGGTTGAGTCAGTCTAGTAAGTGTCCCAGTGCGTTCCAGAAGAAAACTCACATTCAAATACCCTGTCCTCCTCAAGGGGATAATTTTCACCCCCAAGCCCTCCTCATTCAATTCCGCATTAACCTTATCGATATACCGATCCAACGCATCGATCCTCCGCTTCGCAGTCGTGCTAATAACATCCTCATACAGCCACAGCGTCAACATCCCCACCAATCCCTCGAGGATATTCGCAAACCCCCATGGCGAGTGCGCTTTATACAGTTCGCTGTTCACCCGTCTCACCACATCGCGGAAACGCTCCTCCGACAACCGATCCTCGAGGATCTCAGGATAGATATTCGAGAATGCCGGCGAGATGTCGCCAGAGTACATATAGTCCCTAGCGATGCGGATGATGCGTGTAGATTCGTATTCGGGGGAGTTGGGAAGGACGTGCGGGTTTCGGTGTGGGAAGCAAGGGTGCGTGGAATTCCATTCTTCTTCGCTACTGTTGTCATCGTCGCCATCACTGTCGAAAGAGGTGCGGTCTGGAGATGTGCGCGAGAGATTTGACAGGGGGACTGTGCTGGTGCCTGGGTGTGCTGTGCCGGTTTCGAGGTCGACGTCGATGTCGGAGTGGGCGTTGAGCCAGGTTTGTGGCGGGGTGCGGCCTTGGAGTGGGAGCTTGTTGGCTGAGGTTCCCGAGCGGGAGCTGATGAAGGAAGTTTGGGTTTCAGAGGGGGAGACGTCGCCACCGTTTGTGTGGCCAGTGGCGGAGAGACGGCGAGGGTCCATTATTGGTGAGGTGCGGTTTATGTCGAATGAGGGGGGAAAAGCGGTGGAGATGCGTGGGCCTTCGATCAGGAGTGCGCTGCCGGCTGAGTCGCGACTGGAATCAGCCACGGAGAATTTGCGAGAGCTAGAGTGGTTTATGCTTGGTGGCGTGGGTGATGGGATTAAACCTTCCTCGGAGGCGGAAAAGGCCTCAGTGGATCCCGCCGGACGGGAGGTGTTGATGGGGTGCAGGATACGGCTGCTTGTTGAACGGGTTCGGAGGAGGGTTAGGCGGAGGGGAGGAGAGCCCAATTCGGATTGGGGGGCGGGGTTTGAGGACGCCGTTGTGAAGGTCGGTACGTGTGAGAGGTGCAGGAATGCAGCAATTTGGGTGGACGAATTGAAGGGTGTAAAGTACTTCCGGAACGATGATGCATGAGTGGAGGAGAGGTTGCGGGTAGGATTGGTCAGGGGCTTAGCGTTGGCTTGGCACGCATATCCACTGACGCCAGAACTTAGAAGACAAACTGACGACAGCCAGGCCCTGTACCGCACTGTCAACCATCAACAAACTTATTCACGCCTTCGAGAATCTCCGCAATACCATGGGCTACTACAAAGGTCTCTCGAGCATATCGTTTGCCGTCGTCGTTGTTGGAGCTTGTATGTTTCCGCCCCCCCTACCATTGGCGTCACCACCTCCGGCATAGCTAATAGGAAACTAGATATGCTCTTCCACGATGAGGGCGAAGACTTCAACGTTGGCCGCTTCCTCGAAGAAACATCACCGTACACCTGGGCCACCCTCGGTATCGCACTGTGCATTGGACTTTCCGTCGCCGGTGCCGCTTGGGGAATCTTTGTAACTGGCTCCTCCATCATCGGCGGAGGAGTACGCGCGCCGCGGATCAGAACCAAGAACTTGATCTCGATTATCTTCTGCGAAGTTGTTGCCATCTACGGTGTCATCATGAGTACTTCCCCCGCGAGCATTAACGAGCTCAACCTAGCTTCTAACGTAACTACAGGTATTGTATTTTCTGCCAAACTCCAGAATGTCACGGGCGCAGAGCTGTACGGACCCATGAACTTTTACACGGGGTATGCGTTGTTCTGGGGAGGGCTCACGGTGGGATTTTGTAACATGGTTTGCGGTGTCGCGGTGGGAATCACGGGAAGTTCAGCGGCGTTGGCGGATGCGAGTGATCCTGCGTTATTCGTCAAGATTCTTATCATTGAGATCTTTGGGAGTGTGCTCGGGCTGTTTGGTCTAATTATTGGATTGTTGATTGCCGGGAAGGCGGAGGATTTCAAGGCGTAGTAGGTAGGGGGTAATGTTGGGCTGGTGGTGCCTCTTATATCGACAGATGCAAGTGGAGGGAATGTGATAACGAGTAGGGTGGTGGCGGGATGGTGGGATTGGTTGATTGATGGAAGTTGCTGGTTTGCAGGCGTTGTCGCTGGTTTTTTGTGTATTATGCCTTTCCGTTTGCTCTTTTCTTTTTTCTTTTCAGAAATTATGTATATCCTATTCACAATTAGAAGGCGATCTCGTTCCATTTCCATGGAGGTTAGGGAGATGCTAGAAGGGGGTGTGTAGCAAAGTGCTGCTTCATCGAGCAATATCTAGAATGTGGACAGACCTTCACAGACGGCCTATCCAGAGTCTCGCTTCGAGCCGGCACCTTACTTTCGCGAAGCGAAAAGACGGAAATCAGAATTGTTCATGCTATTGTGTCTACTCGATCTAGTCTCGTGACGGCTTACTGCGTAATCGTAACTACTCTACTTGATTGTTTGATAAGTGCTCATGTCGAGCGTACTGTGGAGTAGAGATCATATAAATAAATCAGGATCGGCAAGGGTGTTGTCTTGTCTTGGCTTGTCGTACATACCCGCTGCGCTACCGCTTCAAAACGTACTGAGAGGTCCGAGTAGTATTTACCACGACTGTGCCAATCGGCTTCACGTTTCTTCCCCTCTCCCTTCCCCCTCAAAATCACTGCTATATATTCTCCTCCGCTTCTCTTCATACGCCTCTCCACTCTTTACGTTTAAATGCTCTACTAGTTCCTGTCCGTCGAAACCAATTACCACGCACGTGCGATGGCGGACGAACTAACGGGAATTGACCCGTTCAACTACACGGTCGACCAAACGATTCAGATACTTTCACCGCACCTTTCGCCAGAACATGTCCAATCGCTACGCTTCAATGAAGTCACCGGTCGCGTTCTTCTCAAGACGGCCTCCTATGACACCCTCAAAAGCGAGCTGGATATTATCCCGCTTGGTCGACGAGAGCGGATCATGGACGTGGTGGGCAGTCTAAGGCGAGAGAGCGCAGCGTACCAAGAATACCAGCTTCATTTAGCACAACAGACTCCATTGCCGCTGGACGAGGATGAGGATCTGACAGAGATCAAACCCCTCAATTTACCGCCGACCACCACTGACAAAAGAAAATGGAAACGGCAGGAGCCACTCCCGCTACCACCACGTTTTGACGAGCCGCCATCTCCCCGCTTCGCGACACCCTCTTTACATCCCCTCCAGCTGTGGGTAGATAATAGCCCACTATTCATCAGATTCCCTCGTGGAGACGAACCACTGGCTGCCTATGTCGATGCCGACCACCAGCTTCGCAATGTGGAAATGTTACGTGGAGAGACTGCTGCGGATAGTGGGATATCTGTACCGGCTGCGATTGATCCTGTTGCCACCGATCAGCAAAGCGATGAGATTGAAGGCCCACCCTTGCTCCACCAAGAGGATCACGCTGGGTCCAAGAGGGTGACGCCAATACAAGTTACCCCTCTTCCCAGAGATGATGAAGAACCAGTTGTTCTCGAGGGGATTACAGGTTTGCCGTCGCCTATGTCAGATGTTGGCGATAACTTGGATGCTGGATCTAAGCGGATAGCATCTGCAGACGATTTGGGCGTGGAATATATGGACATCTCTGAGTCTGAACCCGAAAGCACAAGCCCTAGACTGCCCGAGGAACCCTCCGGACCCAAACGAATAGCGCCGACCACCATCGCTCCTACTAGGAATTTAGATGACGAAATGGACATTTCAGATCCCGAGCCCCAGCCAATCCCACCCTCCAAGAAGGGGAAAGGAGCTTCGGCAAAACGGTATTACCTAGCGCCGAAAGCACGAAAGATTGAATCACTCTTTTACGATGTCCCCCCTGGAGACGACATCTCATTGGACTACGATGGGAATGTCCAGTTCCAGGTGGTAGCGACCGCTACTAAATTTCCCGGTGAGCGGAGATATGTTGGGCGTCGTATCTGCCGTCTCCTTAAAGACAATTCACAGATTCTTGAGGATTTCAGCATGGGATATGCCACGGGCTCTGCTACTGGGCAGCTTGTGCGAACTGTCCATCAAGGCCGCTTACGGGTAGCAATAAAACACTATGATAATCCTGAGCGATACCTGCGGAAGTACGAGCACCTGACGTTCACCGTGTTCGATGTCGAGCATGGCGACGTTCGTGCCCATCGGGAGTCAACCAAAAGCCTCCGCCTCCCTTGGCCTTCCCTGACAAAACCACCCACTTCCTCTGCATCAGATATCCAGATCGTCAGGCATGCAGATGAGCCACAGGTCCCTTGGCCGATCGAGATTAATTCGAACGATAATAGCATCCATGATTATGATTATCTATTGAAATGGCAAAATATTGATGGCGCGGATGAAGTATTACCGGTTTTTGGCGAGTCTGACGATGAGGGCGAGTACGATGAGCAGACGTGGAGAGAGTATCAAGCAGAGTTTGGACCTAAGGAAAAGGTTCCAACTAAATCCCGTCGTCGCGTTTATTTGACCAAGGAAGAGGTAGGAGAAGCGGTAGAGGAAGGTATCAGGGATGTAGTCCAAAGGTGGAGGGTGAAGATACTACCGAAAAAGGAAGCAAAGGATGCTTATCGTCTATGGAGAAAAGCCAAGAAACATCGTAATCGGAATCAGAACATCAAGGAAGCCCGTGCTGGAATCAAGGCCCTCAATGAACGCCTCGACAAGATGAAGACAGAATTTCTAAAGAGTGAAATGAATTGGACCTCCAGGGACATGGTTCGGAAGCAGGTCAAGGGAAGTACGGAACAGACTGTCTACGATCGGGAAGATCTGGAGTGGATTATCGATTTGATGAGACGGAAGGAACAACCCATCAAGCCTACTCCCAAGAAAAAAGCTGGTGCTAGTGCTAAAGAAGGTAGTGAGGGATCCGCCGGCCGCGCTGATTCTGATGATGAGGAAAGCGTTGGAAGCAGCAGTGATGATGATCAATTCAGTGAAAGTGATACCGGAATGGGGGGATTCATCATTAGTGATCCCGGTGAATTAGACGATGACGAGAACGAGAGCGATAGCGATAGCGAGGACGAGGAGGACGAGGATGACGTTGTGAGACCCGCGAAGCGGCAGCGGCCGAACCCAGAAGTGGTTGACGACTCGGATGGCGACTCCGATGATGATGATATGGGAAGTCTAAGTAGCCCTCGCGCCCTACCACAAATCAACCAGCAGATCAAGGCCGAGAATTCACCAGTCGGGGAACGCAACTATATTGATCTCACCCTCGACGAGTCACCTCCCCGCCGGAAAGCAAAACCCCGTGTCATCGACTTAGAGTCTGACACCGACCGCGCGACCTCGCCCAAGCAATTAAAGGGGAAAGAAAGGGTTCAAGACCACCAGTCGGAATCCAGGGAATTGGAACAAAGACGCAAAAGTTCTGGCGGTAAATTAGCGACACCAGTACCTGAAGTATCGATCCGTGACCAACGGTATGAGGTTCTTCGAAGTGTCGTTCACGAAATTCACGAGAAGGGTGAATCTATCAAATACCAAGCCGTCTGTTGTCGGTATAGGGATTTGGACGAGCACACTGCATGGTTTAGCACAATTGTCGAAGGGTTGAAGTGTTTGCACAAACCCAACCCCCAAAATCTGTACGAACTAGAGATCACCCGGAATACATGCCGCCTCTACATTGCATGGTTGTTTCGCCGTAGAAACGCTACTGGTCATGACAAAGTCACTAAGGATGAGTTATCACGTCTAAACGACTTTAGGCGTTTCATGGCTTTCATTGAAGATTTGATGCATATTTACAACGGTGGCGAACTGAGATCGGAATCTAGACCACCGAAGAAAGTAAGGGGTGGGGAAATACCAAAGTCTGGCGTAAAAAAACAGTCGAAAGTCAGGTCTAAACCCGAGAGGGAGGATTACGAGTTTGACGACCTAGATAATTCCCAGCTTGCTAGTACTCAACACCGCAAACGGAAGCGGCAACAGGTTATTGAAGACGAAACCGCCAAAAGTCGCCGCAATAAACACCAGAATGCTCACAAAAACATCCTAAGAAGAATGCAGGACCATGAAAGGAAGGCCAGGAAGAAGGGTGAGGTAGTTGAGGATGGCAAAATGATACTCAATAAGGGACACTATGCCAAACACAAGGATATTCTTCCCCATCCTGAATACATCCAAGAGAAGCTCAAACAACACCAAATTGAGGGAATTCGGTTTTTGTGGACGCAGTTGGTTCTAGTTGGAGAAAACGGGGGTGGAGTTGGGGAGAACAGAGGTGCATTGCTGGCCCATACCATGGGGTTGGGAAAGACCCTCCAAGTGTAAATGAGCCTAATTACCCTACTAGCAGTGTACTATTTAGAACATTCCTTCTCATGCTAACTCGTTGTTGTCAGCATCACGTTTCTGTACACTCTTGCTGAAGCCGGAGCTTCTGAGGACAAAGCTGTATATGAACAGATCCCGGAACACTTGCGGAAGTCAAAAACTCTCATCCTATGTCCCCCAGGCTTAGTAGATAACTGGTGGGACGAGTTCCACAACTGGCTACCTTTTGATGAAAACACCAGCGAACTGAGCGAAAAATATATTGGCAAGATCTACCGTGGCGATGGTCAGATCAGTATCGGTGAACGGATGCGTGCAATTAATGGATGGAATGTTAACGGGGGTATCCTGTTGTTGGGATACCACATGTTCCGGTCCTTCATTTTCAACCAGGTTACTAGGGGACAGCAGCAACTGAGAGAGGCTGAACATGCGGCTGTCAAGAAGATACTACTAGAAGGTTAGTTCTCAAGCCTTCAATCGACTACTGATTAACAAACACATAGGACCTAATGTGATTGTTGCCGATGAGGCCCACAACCTCAAAAATCCGGGCGCAATGATTACCCAAGCTGCTAAGGGGTTCAAGTCTTTGAGTCGTATAGCCATGACGGGATCTCCGCTGTCGAACAATCTTAACGAGTACTGGAGCATGATTGAGTGGATTGATCCTGGATATCTTGGTCCGGCAAAGGAATTTAAGGATAAATATGTCGACCCTATCGCGGACGGCTTGTACGCCGATAGTAGCTATGAGGAGAAGCGGGTCAGCTTAAAGATGCTCAAAGTTCTGAAACACGATATTTCCTACAAGATCAACCGGGCGGATATCGATGTGATCAGGGATGATATGCCTCAAAAGACCGAGTTTTTGGTCACTATCCCACTGACGGCGTTGCAAACTGAGATGTACAGAAGGTGAGTTCCTCCCCGTATTTGTGTCAGCGATGGAGGAGATTGCATCTTGTGCAGTATCATATTACTCTAGCAACATCGCAAGGCTTCACCATCTCCGACTAAACTATCCACGCGTCTTGATAGCAAGCTCATGTGTTATAGGTTTATCGAGGACCGCCAGACAGCCAATATTGTTGCAAATATTCGTGCGCTGAAACTTACATCATTCTTCGATGTTACTGGTTTGTTATCGCTCATCTGTAGTCACCCTTCCATCTTTGTTAGGCGTATTGAGAAACGTGAAAGGGACCGTGAAGGCATTCTTAGGCGGGGTGCCGCTTCAGGAGCCGTTAATGGTGAGCGAACTCCGGAGCTTGATGAGGATGAAGATGTTACAGAAGACGGCACCACCTCGGCAGCACCGAACGCTCTTCTAGATACAGATACAATAGAACAAAAATATTCTTGGGCCCGGCCCCTACTGGACAATCACGAGGGCGACAAGATCGAACATAGTTTCAAGATGCTCGCTTTCAGGGATATCTTGAAATGTTCGAACGAAGTAGGCGATTCTACTCTTGTATTCAGCCACTCTATCCCGACCTTGGACATCCTGGAGAACCATGTGAAAGCTATGGGTTTGAAGTATCTTCGTCTTGATGGCAAGACACCAATGGGAGACAGACAGAAGTCGGCGAAGAAGTTTAACACTGGCGATTGCGCTGTTTTCCTCGTATCAACTGAAGCTGGAGGCTTGGGCCTTAACCTTTACGGTGCAAATCGTGTTATCATCTTCGACTTTAAATGGTCTCCGACATGGGAATCTCAAGCCGTTGGGAGAGCGTATCGTCTGGGTCAAAAGAAACATGTTTTTGTCTATCGATTCCGTTCGGGCGGTACCTACGAAGACAAAATGTGGAACACTGCTCAGTTCAAGTCGCAGCTCCAAAGCCGTGTGGTAGATACAAAGGCACCGATCAGGGAAGCTCACAAGAAGATCCAACAGTACCTCGCACCACCAAAAGAAATTCCAAGAGAGGATATGTCCGCCTTCGAAGGCAAAGATATGGTGCTAGACCGTGTCATCGCTCATAGCAGGGAAGCTGGTGGTTACATCTGTTCCATCGAGCATACAGAGACATTCCAGCCAGATGCCGACGATGCGTTGAATGAGGACGAGCAGAAGGAAGTCGATGAACTTCTAAAGCAAACCCAAGCATCACGAGAGCTAGCGGAGAAGGAAGCGAAAGCTCTTCAGAAAGTTAGGCGTTCTTCTTTCTCATCCTCGGCTCCGGCTCCGGTTACTTCGACAACCGTGTCCTCGCTTTCAAACAACAACGGAGTAACTCTGTCGACTGCACCGACGCCCGGTAGGATCTCCGAAGCGCCTTCAACGGTTGCTACGTCCTCCCCATCTGCTGCACCGTCGCCCGTGACAAATCCGAAAATTAAGGACGCCGAAATGCGCCCCCCTCCTTATCCTCTGCCACCAAAAGCTATCCCGTCCTCGCAGCCAACCGCACGACCATCGGCCAAACCTTCGTCTTCTGCGCCCGCGCCCGCCCCGTGGTCATCCCAACAGGCTAGAGAAACGAAACAGCTTCTCGACCGTTTAAACCAAGCCGCGCAACAGCGTCCTAGCCTACCCATTGCTTCTTCACGACTTACTCAAAGCGAGATTGGAAGGTTACCGGAGAATAATGACAATCGGAGACTATCGGGTAATTTGCTTACAGTGCAGAGAAGTTCGGGGAGCGAGTCAGGCAGGAGGAGCTCGAGTGACATACCACAGGGATCGAGTACTCTCGAGGAAATTATTCGTTCCACCTTACCCCGTGTTTTTAAGGGAAGAAAGAGCAACGGTGGGAGTAGCGGGGCTTAGGAGGAAGTGAAATAGCGTGATAGTGGCAACGATTTCCTTCCTTAAAGACTTTTCCTTTCATTCACACTTTTTTCATGTTTCTTTTTGTGGGGGTGGGATCCTTGTTTGTCTGCATCTACTTACATACTACTACTGGGGTTTTTTTGCTTGCGCTCCTCCATCATCATCCATATCTACGGTGTTTTGTCTGGCCTGACTTTGCACTTTTACTTACTGCATGGGATATCTTGTATTATTAAACGGAACGGCGTCTTTGATCTGTTACCTGTTTCTTCTTTGTGTTCGCGGGAGGGGTGGAAGGATATCTTGTGAATCATTGGTAGCACCTTGCCTTGTCTGCATTGAGCACATACACCTATGCCATGTATAATTATTGGCTGCCTTTGTTTTGTACTTATGCATTAAAAGTCGAGGGTGGGATTTGGGCTGGGAGGATGGCGTTTTCGTGGGTTTGATCCAGAGGGCTTTTTGTATCTGGAATCGAAGTTCATCAGGGAGCTGGAATCATCACTACATTTTGTATATTGACCGTATTGGGGTCGCTCTCAATTTGCAGTCCACCTCATGGTACTAGCTTGACTGCACATAGTGAACGAAATGGATTTGAAGGTTGTCTTGACGTTTCCAGGCCGAGTGAGCAATGCATGTTCGAAGATCATGATCAATCAATCGGAACAGGGCTAGGGTCACGCACTTCATACAAGTAAAGTACGAAACAAAGAACAAGAAATGTCGCTCGACATAACACCCCACTAGCTTTTGTGACAATCATCTCTTCAAATGTATAGAACTTCCTAAAGGGAAAACTAGTTCTCGTCCTGGCGCTTTAGTATATCAGGTTCATCAACTGGGCCGCGTAGACGAGGTCTTGAAGGTCAAGAAACAATATCCTAATTCCTGCACAACTATCACAGAGGGAGTGGCTCACTATAGAAGGGCGTACATTAAGTGGTCCTGCAAGCGCTACCAGTGTGGAAGGACAACACGCAAGTTGGAAGAACACTAAGCTGTGGAATGACTATATGTGATAAAAGGGATGCGGGTGTTTCTCGTCAGCTACCTGCATCTTGGTGACCATGAACAGAACATCACGTGGTCAAGTGATACCTCTAGTGGCTACGATGGCGCCGTTGGTTATTGGTGACTTGAGCGTCCTCTGCATCAAGCTGTACTCTTGGTCACAACATGATGAAGTTATTCTTGACGAGTGGGATGGACCATGTATAAGTACTCATCGGGGTATTTTTCCCACACCGCTACAGCAACAACAAGCACCATCAAGTGCAAGCGGATACGAGCAATCTTGAAGGACCCTTTACTACCGCACATTCCGACTTCCGCTGAGGTATGGACTCTTCTTCCGAGAGCAAAGGTTGTGCTTTTACTTACTACATGGTATGTTTCAGCTGAGCTCATGTTAGGCCCCTCTTTTCAATACAGCACCAAGGCGGGGTGAATCTTGCATCCGTACTCATGGCAAGCAATGGGTTGCAAGAGTATAAGTAGTTGTGGATATTCCTGCCCTAGCTTCCTGTATACAAACTTACCAGCCTTACAAAAAAGAAACCCCTCCACGAAAAATGCAGATAATAGTCGGAACGGCAATTGCCGGTGGGGCTTGGTCAAATAATTCTGGCCTATATCTGCGGTTTTTCATTCAGGATACGAATGGTGACCTCTATGAAAAACGCTAGGATGATTTTTAGATATCACCACGAAAGGTTTCGAACAGCCCCAGATTTGGCACAGCATTGGCAGTGTCATTTATCGAAAGAGACCAGAGAGTCGTTGTAAATTTTACCTCTTTTCCACGAGCTCAAATTTCGGACACTGGATTTAAGTTGTTCCTACTCCCCGGAAGCCCAGCGGGAACTCTGGCTGGGTTACGGAGAGCTTATTGCTAATAACAGGGTCGCCTCGTCTATTTAAATTCGGCGAGATATATCGAATGCGTCAGAAACCTCGATTGAGAGAACGCCAACTGTACCTAAGCACCGGACGATACGATAAACAGCCTAAAGATCAGGACTCATCGCATGTCGAAACTAGGGATTGTATAGTAGGCCAAAGTGGACAAAAGTGTTAAACTTGTTATGTTGTCAAATTTGCCAGCATGACAAATGTTGAAACTTGCAACACTTAATGACGTACGCCAATTTGCAAGTTCAAGTTTCAATTCTCTATCAACTTTCATCATGTCTCATTTAATTATACAACAAATATTCAAACTTTAGCACTAATGATGTACGTCTAGGTACCCCTTGGTACTGAAATGTACTAGTACACTAGCATACGCCTGATTTACAAACTTCAATTTCAACATTTCTCAAGATCGAATACCGGTGCAAGTAATAAGCTGTACAGATGTTGAAAACTGACAGAAATATTAAAATTTGAACTTACAAATTTGACGTACACCGAGGTACACTGTCCTGACGAATAGTAAGGAGGCATCAGCCACTAGACCCAGTAGATACAGCTGCGTTTAGAATCGCAGCCACAATTGTGCCTCCACTCCTGAAAGAAGTAATTTAATTACCTCTTTGTTGAACTGCCGCTTCTCCCCGGTACTGATTGCAACTGCTGCAGTTTCAAGCAAGCCTTAGTCACCCAGAAGTTTTGGTCGGAAAAAGCTAGCTTGGGTACTTAAGTAAGTACTTTTGCCTCTACTCATTCCCAGACCGTATGATAGGGCATAGGTTAGCCGGGAAATGAAATTGCCAGTGAGACTCCGCACACCGCTATTGAATTGTGTAGGTTGAATACGCAGGAAAGAATTTGGATTGACAACTATATAGCCACAAGAGCGGGGTCATAGGGAGGGGGAGGAGGGCACGGCGGAGGAGGCAAAATGGCGGAGGCGGAGGAGGAGGAGGAGGAGTATTCGCAATTGTCATGGCATGATAGGTTGAATACACAGGCCATAGGTTCTTTTGTAGTACCCAGATTTGTATTATTCTATTCACAATGCATGCCGCCGCGCTTCACCGCGGCAATCGCTGAGGGAAGTTGTGGGAGGGATTGCGGGTGAGATGGTCTGGAGAGGCACCGTATGAAATCACCACTGTAATACTCACTTGACGGTCTGGATAACCTCTGAGCCAAATTTGGGTAATGCTAATTTGAACTGTAAAGAACAATTGGATATATTGCAACCTAGGTATGTAGCCAACAAGACAAGGAAACTCTCCTTAATACTAGTCTGTTCCTAGGCAAAGAAAATTGTTCGTATTTGTGGAAAAGAAAAACAAAACGGCCCAAAATTAATGTGTCCAGAGAAGAGAAATAGTAGAAACCCCATCAAAAAAAAAGCTCAAAAGATAAAAAGAAAGACACATTTTCACCCAATCCATGTTGGCTTTCCACATATTATCACTCGGGATAATCGACTGCTTAAACTTAGCAGTATTCATCCTCTTTGCGAAGAATCCGGACGTTTCCAGATATCGCATATACCGAGCCATTTGTACATCTAAGTAAACCTCCATCTCATTGCCTGCTGTCTGGAAGAAACCTTCATACACATTATCGCCGGAAAGCACACTATCGTCCCGCAATTCGCACAGAAACCAGTTCGCCTTCTTCACACCAGCGAACCGTACCATCACCCACTTCACTGATGCTTCCTTGGGGCCATCTCCTAAAGAGTTTGCTTGTAGCTTGTGCTTGAGGTTTGACAAGGAACAAAACACTTTGATCTTACCCAGGTCCTTGCCGTCGAGAGTGAGAGAACAGGCTACAGAACATTCGAGGTCCGTTTCTATCGGCAACTTCCCAAGTGCCTCCAATGCCCGCGGATGATCGCCCTCCAAACAGACAACTACTTTCGAGATGTCAAATCTGGAGTGTATCCCCATGTTACCTAGGTTGAGAGAACTCGAAATCTTCAACGGCTCTTCCTCCTCGTACTCCTTCTCATTGCTCTCCTCCCCCTCATGCTCTCTACCAACATTCAGAAATCCGACAAAGTCCTTGGGGAACATGGACCGCCCAGGCTCCGTGCTTCCCCGATTCTCACCCCTCCAGTTAAACACCGAAACATCGCCGGTGGTGCGAACGATCAACTCGATCAACCGCGCAATTGCTTTGTCCTGGCCTTCTCCATAGTCAGGGGTGAGGCAGATGCCAAACATCCCCATCAAGCAGTAGGCTCGGTCTTCCGGTCTGGTGGTTTGTCGTCGCGCCGCCAACTTCATAATTACAACGTTGACTTTTCCGCCCGAACAAATTATCCTTTCTGGCGTATTAGAAACACAAGAAATCTGGAATAAATCTTTAGTGCTAGCGCTGTCGGCAATCTTCTTCCAGTCGCTGCGAAAGAACAACGCACGACGACACATAACGATTTCTTGAAGAGTCCAGCCTCGTGTTCCCCACCTAATTGGGATCTTTGAATCCACCCCAGGTACCGGTAGCGTTTCATACGTGTCACCAACGTCGTCCAGATATACCAGGCAGACCTGGGCGTTAGAATACCAATCTCCCATACTCGATATGGCCTCAGTGAGCTCGGTGTTGTTTGATTTGTCGATGCAACATGAATCCACCCAGAGGTACTTGAAACCCAAATCTTCAGCGATTTGAATAGCCCCAAGTAATTTTGATTTGCCGGTTATTTCTACCGTGGCTCCCATATCTTTGCTTAAATCTCGCGCCAGATTTTTCAGGCGCTTTATTTCGGCTTGAAGATTGTTAATTGTGCACATTCGAGTACGTAAGTCACACAGCCACTTTTTCTCTTGAGTGTCTCCTAGCATCGTCTCAGGTGGTGAGTCCCTGATGTTTTGCCATTCCTTCTCTAGTGTGTCGCTGTAGCGCTTCAGTTCGCCACCGGTCTTCTCCAATTCCTTTCTGACCTTTACAATTGCCCTGGCCCTTTTCTCTTCCGCCATTGTTGCATTAAATATATCATACGTAACCTCCCTCCCGCGTGTGATCCACATATGTGAAAGAATAGCGTAGTTGCGTTTGTAAAGCGTTTGGGCTTCTTCGAATTCCAGTGTCTCGGTATTGATCACCCTCGTGGGATATCTGCGGAGATTGATCTCGTAGTTGGGATTGGGTTGGAAGTAATCATCGACAGAGACTTCGCTATTTTGTAGAAAATCGCGGACCAGTCTCGAAAAATCCAACACTCGCGCTGGCCTGAAGAGATTCCCCTGGCCATATCGACACACGCTCAGGGTCAACAACCGCCTCCCAAGCGTTGCCATAAGCAGTTCCAACTGTACTATCGTTAGTTCCTCGTTGTTCAGGAGGTCTGAACTGAGCCGAATCTCAGCAATCAACAACCGGGCTTGTTGAGCACATTCTTGTAGCCAGGAATCGTTGCGAAGGTAGAGATATCGCCCGCCTTCCCTCCCATCATGCGGTTCCCAAACAACATTTGCTGCGTGATCACCGGATTGCCTGGTACAAGTCCCATCATCCAACTCCGGTTGTGCCAATTTGAGGGTGTTGTATATGAAATTTTGCAGTGCTTGGCTGAGTGTCACGATTCGGTGATTTTTGTTGGTCTGTGCAAATTGTTGCCTGATGGCACAAGTAACATAATCGACCAGTATCATCAAAAGTTGAGCCACCAGATTGTGAGCAAATCCAACGGCATCTAGTCCACAAAGCGCTTTCGAGCCCTCCGTTCCTGGAGCGGGAGGAATACCAGCTGTGTCTGAGCCCGAGAACCAACAATCACACCGCCCCCGATGCTCGCATCTACTGCCTTCGTGATCACCATCGTGGATAAAGTACCGCGTGTCCATAAGATCCTTAAAGCCAAGGCGGCTACCTCTGGCATCCGATATTATTGCGTCGAACTCTCGCACAGCCAAATTGATCGCGTGAGCTGGGGCGACCAATGCCTGAGCCACCAGGAGACCCCACCGTATTACATTCCACCCATTTCCTACCTTGAATAGTTTATTTTTCAATGTGAGGAGGCGGTTGACGGCGGATTTCCCAAACGGCAACCACGTCGATGTCTCGAAACCCTTGGGAGTTGAACCCCCAGCATGCGTAGAAATCTCAGTCAGGATCCTATCGAAGCTTTCAGGCAAGGTTTCAATTTTACCATCGCTAACAAAGTCATCGCCGCCTTCCCCATCGCTGTCGGTTTGGAAATCTGAAAATACACATTCAATGCCCCCGACGTTGCCCGAACCTTTGTCGCCACTCTGTTTAGGGCACTTACTCAGCATGATTTTGATAAGTTCTTTTATTGGATCTCTCGACTCCGGGTCTTCGTTACACATGCGCAGGTACTCGGGGGCGAGTTGCAACATCATGTCGCCGTGGAGGTGACGCAAAAGGTTCAGACAAGTCGGACTGCCTCTCGATCATCGGTAGCAGTGGGTGGAGAAGGGTCGGTGTTACCCTCAGAAGTACAGACGTTTCCTTTGGGAATTCCCCCACAAGAGCCTTGACGAAAAAGTTGCCTGCCTTGGGTTCCCTCGCCCAGAGTTCCCTCGCCATAAGCTCCCTCCCCCAGAGTTCCCTTCCTAAAATCATGTTGGCTTCACTTAACTTGGCTTGGATCAGTTGGAATATTGTCTCATCACACCACCGGATGGCCAAACCCAGAATCGTCGTTTTGGATCTGTTTCTTCTCTCGTAAAGTTCCGGATATTCGTCCATAAGCCATCTGAACAAATTCCAACGCCATGTCATGGATAACTCTGATCCTGTCGTCGCTATTCTGTGTAGAAGCGTTTCCCCACTATTGTCGCATTTGTCCAAGCTATTTCGTAGCACAGCATTGTTGTCGGACCTATCTAGCCTCCATAGGAAAGCATCCACACTTTCCCATCGGGATCCATCAAACAAACTCAAAACGTCGGCATGGCAATCAGCGATTGCTTTCTCGACCAGAATCGTGGGCAGCTTCATCGGTGGGCTTGGTGGGTGTACTTGTCTCCTCTCATAACGGTGTTGGGCTAGTTTGAGATGGGAGACCTCAACGATAAACTAGGTATTCGTGAATTGAGATCGAAGTGAGGGATAAATTTCTAAGCCTTTGGCCGAGGATTCTCGATCACCCCCTCACTTAATATTACAAAAGGTGGGATGGGATCACGAACAGCCTCGTGCATGCTGTGCGACTTTGCGTTTTTCTTAGTCTATATGCCATTAGAATCGCAACCCCACAACCTCGGTCCCGAACACTCGACGCTCATATGATCCAATGCTGACGTCATGACATATTTGGCAATAATTGAAACACTTGCAGTAGCAGACCATACCATCTCATACACAATATACACCAAAGCATACTCGCACTAAGTATCGCCTATGTCTATATGTTTATATCGGAAATTGTAGCTGCACTTGTATAACAATATAATATCGTAGGTGACAGAATAATGGCCAATAATCCCCTTCCCTCGATAATGATCTCAGCAGTATTCATACTAATAACATGACCGTCTGTAGACAGCGGTCACGCACAGAGTAGGTCGGGGTATCTATAGGCATACAGTGCAACATCGTCGGCAACAAACACCGTTATACCTCTCTTGGTTCCTAATGGGTGTGTTTTTGCCTTCATTAGATGAGGAGTCGACGAATTTTAGGGTGTCACGATGTACGAGCTCGAATGGGAATATCTCGAGTCATTTCTGGGTGCTACTGGGAAGAGCAATGAACCGCAACATGACTCTAGTCAATCTCGTCGCCATCGAAAAACAACATTGCTCCCTCAGGCTTCTGGGGTCAATGAAAACCCCTAGAAGTACAAACCTCCCGTTCAAGAAGACCCTACACCCTCTTTCACACCAACGGACAACGGAAATCCCGAGTTGCTAGACAGTCATCGAGTCTTTTCAGTGCTATTAAGCCTGGTCAGTGTTGCACCCAGGGTGCAATAGTGATGTCTAAAGTGTGAGATGACGGAATTTGTGGAGGGAATTGAAATGGGCTTTGGTTCAAAATCCCGCTCTTCTACTCTACCTCTGCACATGCTTCTCCATAAACATCGGCAACGGCATCCAGTAAAATTTGTAGGAATGGCAAGTTACTCTTATTTCTCCAGTCTTGTTCGCCGGTTCAACCTCGAAGACTAATATGATGCATCCACCGTTGCTCTGCTCAAGATCAAGAGAATCAGTGGGCTGGGGCGGTGTCTCCATAGTATTTGCGGGGTTTATATTTGTAGGTGAAATTACCCTAACTGGAGCTCGGGCTGGGAATTTCTCAAAACTGGTTGATGTTTTGTTTGTTTTGTTTGTAATCATATTGTATTCGGCCGCTAGCATATTTAACCTTCATCCTCGGCGAGGGTACAGGGCCTCTAACCACCTAGGCAAAGTTGCATCCCCTCCCGCTACTGAAGGGAGGGCACTAAGGCCACTAACCCCCGAGCCCACCCCCAAACTGGTTGATGGTCTTAAGCTTGCTTAAGACAATGCCCGAAAAATAGGTGAACTTGCTTAATCAGAAATGGGCCTTTTAGCCAATCAGAATGCGTCAAAACGAGTGATCGATTGTGATTTAGGGTGAAAAGAGGTCATGAGACTGGAATGTGGTCACAGAAACAAACAGGAACTCAGCGTACAGCCTCACAGCATCTAAGATTAGCAGGTTATTGAGCGAGAGTCTTATATGAAGGTCACATGACCCTTTTTTTGAACCGGCTCCCTGCTGTAAAGTAGAAGGTAACCATGATAAGAATCTCAAGAACATTTCAGAGATACAGGGTCTGGGGGCAAAGCCCTCAGCAGAAGTGTGAGAGGCAGAGGCAGGGTGGGCACGTCATCGCCCAACCTACCCGCAGCCCTGAGCTCTTCTGCGGGCACTAGTACCACATGAATTTGATCAGAGTCTCCGCATTTGCTTGCTGTGAAACCCCTGCTTAAGACAACAGTCTTCGCGTAGCGGAGCGGCCAGTGGTACTCTACACGATGAAAAGTTTAAAGATCGAGTGACTCACAATGCATCACTCGTCACGTCCACCATGTGCCCAAGGAGCTAACTTTGATCTCTTTCATTCCACTCCCCACAGTTGCAATCTCAAACCTAATTCTCAACTAGCACGACAATTGTTCCCAAACCAGCGACAACCCTCTCTCAACTCGACGTCGAAACAGCTCCAGTCTTTTCCAGCACACCAACCAACCGTCCCAACAAGGCGACAAGCGTCATGGCCATGGCCGTGGGAATGCTCGTGGTCGTTGGGATTTCGGCGGCTTGTATATAGCATTTTGTGGTTCATCGTAGGCGTATAGTATGGTGTAGTTTGATTGGATGGGTTTGCTTTGATTTAGATTTCGGTCAGCTTTTCCTGATTATGGATGGAGATATATACTGCAGCCAGCGCTGGGTATATATAGATATAATCTGTTGAGAGCGGTCATATAGGCTCTGTCATTTTGCTGCTTGTAGGAGGACTTCGTTTGGATTAGGGAGGAGAGCATTGTCGTGCAATCATGAAGAGTGTCGTTTTGCCTTTGTCCACTGATCGTTTTCAGAAGCATATTCGTACCTCAAAAGTATAACAAAATACACATTTTCATTGGTCACGGAAGCTACAATATCCGCCTTGTATCAATTGGTGTAGGGGCTGCGGCAGATATAGAATTTGATCTACCTGAAGAGGTTTCAATCGGATTGGGCTGGAGGATTTTGGGATAAACAGGGACAATTGGGAATGGCATGCCATAGGTCCACTTGATCATGATTTGGTCATTGTGCACCGAAGTGAAAAGGAACACTCTATCCGTCGTTTTATCGATATCCAACCTCAACCATCTCTCACCAACACCACTCACCAAGACACAAATCACCTCCCACCATGTAAATTATCCTTCTAACCCCAACAACGGCCACTCCCTACAATCCTTGCCTCAGCCTTTCCGCCAGCTGCTTCTTTCCAAACTCCCAAGCATTCAACAAGCCCTTCTCGGACAAGTCAATTCCCTGTACACTAGCGATATCGTGCTGCGGCGGTCTCGAAACCCTCTGCACGATCGCCGCCGGATCCGTCTCGAGTATCACACCATCATCCACAATCTCCTCGATCGCCAAAGCGACCAAATCGTAGTTCTCAATGATCGTCCGCTTGTCCGTCGAGTTCCTGTCACAAACTCCATCAGTAACGCCACCATCTGCTCGCTCCGGAGTAACCTACTTTAGCAGAATCTGCAACGTATCCCTCAGCGCGAGCACAACGTGATACAGCATCATCTCGTTCTCGTCCATCCCGCCGACAACGTAGAGCATAACGTCGCTCTCGGCCTTGAAGACGACGACATGGTTGTCATAGAGTATGATGTCGGCGGTGGTCTTGACGGTTTTCTCGAGTAGGCCCTTCTCGAATGCTTTTTGCTCCTTGAGTGTGGGGTAGGGGTTCTGCGGAGTGGGAGTGTTCGATTTGGTGGTGTGCGGGGGGTGGTAGTATTTGGACAGGATACGTGTGCCGTCGCTGGAGAGGATTAGGAGTGCGTTGACCTAGTGGGGGTTGGAGTT
>Ga0307515_10000393_pt1 | contig 105860 bp, 94 predicted proteins | sample 17_EM_MG_FD_194513 | JGI IMG/M metagenome (GOLD analysis project Ga0307515, IMG submission 194513) | Populus trichocarpa ectomycorrhiza microbial communities from riparian zone in the Pacific Northwest, United States - 17_EM | ecosystem: Host-associated > Plants > Roots > Unclassified | place...
CCAGCGGTGCCAACTCAGCGAGAAGCTGAGGCAGCCGGAAACACCTCGGATGTGGATGTGGATCAGCAGCTGCTGATTGAATCGGCAGGTGGCGACAGTCTCACCGATGTCCCTCTCCCCGATGTCCCTCTCCCTGAGGCACGCCCGGATGGCTCGGTAGGCGAGGAGTGAACCAGTCCTCGCGTTGCAGTGGAGGCGATGGTTGTTGCATTCGGGTTAGGGTCGGGTTCTTGTCTTGTTCGTTTCCTTAGTTCTAATCTATTTATCTCAGGCATTGATTATTACACGCGTCGCGAGGTTTTTGGATCGCTCAAGGTTTATTTTATTTATAGGTTTTGTATTTGTTTTATTTCATTGGTTTTATTTTATTCATAGTATTATGGGACATCGCGCATGCAGTGTTTTTGCAACTCCTGGCGTGTAAGGAACCTCCTTGTGATGGTGTTGAGGCTCAATAATTATCTCAAGTATCGTGAGCTTATACCCACACCAGACTGCTTAGGCCCAGCACCAACTTTCGTCCCTTTTGACAGTGAATACTCCACTCCTCGCATGTCGTCGACAATGCCAGAGAAGACCCCTTTCCATTGCCCCGAATTTTCATGCCGAAAGAAGTTCACCTCAGACAGCTGGCGACTTAAACATATCAAACTACACCATCCTGAACACCTTCAGAAGAATCAGACTGTTCGCAGCGCGCCCCGACGCGTTGAACCCGCTCAGCGTCGTGAATTCAACGCTAACAAAGATTCGGTCGAAAACTTGGACGCGTTTCCCTACCTCGAACACATTGAAAACATTGCAGACACGGAGTCTCAACCACCGCCACCTCTGCCGCGGACGGAAATATACCCTGGCGCCAGCGCTCCGCTGATCGATTACATTGCTGAGCCATGGGAACGCGAAGCTCAGGGCTGCCTTGAGACGAACCTACAAAACAATCCCTACTATCGGTTTGCGACGCGTGAAGAGTACAAATATATCCAGTGTGGGATCAAGAAGAAGGGCATGAAGACGTACTATGACAACGTGCTGAAGGAAGAAAACACCGCTCTGCGTTTCCCAAGCTTCAAAAACGGGGATGGCGTCCAGAAGCTCGTGGCTAGCATGCCAGATGATCAGGCTCTCGGGGAGTGGGAACTACACACTCTCGATGATATGAGATGGAATGACAATCACCAACGCACTATGAAATACTGGAGTCGAGACATCATCAAAAGCATGAGATGGTTGTAGCGGCAGCCAGCCTACGCCGAGCATCTCATTTTTGCCCCTCAGCGGTGCTTTAACAGCAATACGCCCCCAAAACGCCTCTATACCGAAATGCACAACGCAGACTGGTGGTGGGAGACCCAGGTAAGGAGAGATACTCGAGCATAATAATGTGCTAATCGATGTTTAGTCAATGCTCAGAGTGCGGGATACACTGGTTCCCTAGATCTTCATGTCCGACGGAACGCATCTCTCGAATTTTGCTGGCGACAAGAAAGAGTGGCCTGTATATATGACAATTGGCAATATATATTCGAAGATCCGCCAGACACCCTCAACGCACAGCGTCGTAATGGTCGCTCTCCTGCCGATTCCAATTAAGAACCACAATATACCTCAGAAGCGGCTGGATGAGCTGCGGCAAACAAACCGAGAGGTGCTCAACCAAGTACTGCGGCGGCTACTCCAGCCACTCACCTTTAAACAAACTCCCAGCGCTGGGAGCGGGTATTACAACGGTCTCTGTGCAGATGGCAACTTCAGGCGTTGCAAACCGGTTTTAGCAGCATGGCTTGCAGATTGTCCAGAGTATAGCGACCTACATCATCTCGTGCGGCATGTCTGTTTTTGGTGCGAGTGTCCAAAGAACGAACTTGGAGATTATGTGCATCCTGACAAGGAACACCCCCGGCAGGATCACAACCTATATAGAACGCTGAGCGATGCCAACACCAAGGCAGCGGATGCCGAATTCTCGTCGCGCCATGTTCACCGAGGATTCAACGTGTTTCGACATAATCCCTGTATTGTGAGCGATCTCCCGAAGCCCGACCTCCTCCATACAATGCAGATCGGCATGCTTGTCCACCTCCAGAAGTGGATTTTCCACTTCATGAAGACGCACGAACGGCTCGACAAGTATAATGCAATCTGGTTATCCATGCCTGCTTACCACGACCTCACACCAAAAAATAAGTCATATGAGGAAGTTTCTCAATGGAATGGGAAGGAGATGAAGGAAATGAGCCAGTACCTGCTTGGAGTTGTAACCCAGTCTCTACGAGGTGGAAACCCGGCTCAGCGTCCCATATTCAATCACGCAATTGAGTGCACACGGGCATTGTTAGAATTCTATATGTATGCTCGATATAAATCTCACGATGATGCAACATTGAGCTACATGGAGGACGCCTTGCATCGTTTTCACACCTTCAAAGATGTTTTCTCACTCGGGCAAGCCGGCAAAAAGGCGAAGTCCAAAGCCAATGCCCTGCGAACGGAACTCGTGAAGAAGTGAAAGGTAGACGAGGAAACAAATGCTGAAACTTGGACGCCGTCTAAGAAGCGGCGCGAAATGATCGCCTGGCGGGATTATATCAGCCACGAGATAGATGTTTCCAAGGAGTTGGATGCCGACTTCAACTTTCTGAAGATCCACTTGATGTCTCATTGGGTCGAACAGATTCATTGATACGGAGCCTTGCAACAGTATTCTGCCAAGAGACATCAACAAGCACATAAAACGAACCTCAAGGATGGTTGGAACGCCTCCAATCACAATCTCAACTACCTGCCACAATTAATCACCTTTCAGCGTCGCATCCTCTGCTTCGAAGTCAGAGAGCTCAATCTCCAAGCCCTCGCTCAGCGTCGGGAGAACAGCGCTGCCGCATGCAAAGTCCTCCCTTCCGGTGCTGATCTGGCTGCCCCCCTGAGCCCCAAGTCATATGCGAAGCCCGAATTCATGGGACCCCAAAACCGCCGTGATGGAAAGCATCCTGACACTATGATCAAAGACTTCAGAGCATTACTCGACAATACGCAAGACGCAACGCACCGCGTGGCAATATACAGCGGCACACGGGTGTTTATCAAGCATAAGTGTCGTAACAAGATGTATATATCGGATGAACAACTGCATGCAATGGAGCACTGTATTTCCCATGGTATTAAGGTTCAAGTTGAGTGTTTAGATGGTGAACGCATATCTCAGATGTGTCGATGCATAGGAAGCCAGAGCTGGCGCGGAGGGGATCGATGGAACGACTGGGTGTGGGTAAAGCAACGCCTGGGGAGGTGTTATGGCGCGCTGAATGGGTGTCTCCTGTGGCAACTGCAACGACTATTCAAAATCGAACTCCAAAACGAGGATGGAGCTTTCGTTGAGTACTGGTTAGCCCTGGCGCTCACCACAATACCTGAAAACTTGGGTAACTTTGATCCGGTCTCAAAATTTGTACAAGTGAGAAAAGCACCGGCAGCCTTTGCATTGCAAGTTTTCAGCGTGGGAAATATTGTCGGCTGCGCGCACGTAATTCCAGAGATAGCTACTACTAGTCAGACAGGAGACGGACGGAACGAGCGATGGATTGTCAACAGCCACATATATCTGGAGACTTGGAATGATGTGTATAATTAGTAAAGAGAATTGCATTTTGCACGCAGGTAGAAGGAACGCGAGGAGAGATATTCGCAGCGTCACTCATCGCATTGCAATCCCGATGCAAGCGGGTACCCAATCAACCCATTCCAACGTATTGTCACAGTTGGCCACAGCGCCAGAGTGATCGTTTAAAATAGGAGACCGACAGAACGCGAAGAGACAGTGAATCAGCGATCTGAGGGCGATATACAACGCGACGCGTTGTATTGACGCCGGGCGTGGAGTAATCCGCCACCGGGGTGTCTCTGACGGCTCTGACGGAGTGCGTCCACTCTGACGGAGCCATTCCGCCCGAATGGAATATTTTTTTGCTGATGTGGGAGATATAGTTGTACCAGGAGGTTTTAATGGCAAGCAATAGACCAATGGATAAAGGTATGGGTTTTGGCAGCAAGCTGCGAGTTTACCAAGAACTGAAAGAGGGAAGATAGGAATCGAGGACGACCTAACAGGAGAGGGAGGTAGTGTTACACTGTTGGAGTTGTCACGGTTCCGGGGTCACGAGATATCACTCGAAGATGATGTCAGGTGGCGACGGAATAAGGTTCATCAGTCATAAGCCAATACTATCACCACACCAATGAGCAGCAGGCACATGTCCCTCTACTACATCATCACTACCCACCTTCGAGTGTTGTCATAGCAATAGTGGTGTGCTAATACAATGCAAACACCCATTGTTCTATTCTCTATGGATGGGGATGATGAATGATGCCAGCCGTCGTCACCTCTGTATGAGGTATCATGCAATTTGCAATAGCTACGACCAGTTGGATAGGGATGCTTGGGCACGATATGGAGGGAGGCTGTTGAATGGTTCAATAAAGAAGATGGTCCGGAAGACAACAGTCCGATGGATACCAATCAGTCTGGAGATGAATATCAGAAAGATACAGTTGGTCCGGAAAGACTGGGAGATTAGAAGGATACCATTTCCTTGGAGGTAGTTCAGGCCGATTGGTTATCTGAGCAAGGGCATTGGGGGACGAAGGAATGTTAGTGAATTATGTAGAGAAAAGTGTAGTTAGAATTAGCAGTTAGAGCGCAGAAGAAAGAGGTATAAAGACCTCTCAATTCTCCGCTGGTATAGAGGGCAACCTTCTCACGACGGAGAACAAGCCTTAACAATATATTTGGATTGGAAAGTTATTCTACACTCAATCTATTCTGATTACTTTCTGCGCCTGAGTGAAGCTTCAAAGTGAACCATCTATTAGTCCTTGTATAAGTCCAATATCAAGTCTGATAGCGAGACTAAATAAGGGGATACTTAGAAGGGATACTTCTAGTTGAGGTAACTTGGAGTCGATCCTCCCGCGTTACAAATGAGGAGGCCTGGAGACCTCCCTGAGGGGGGGGATAAAAGATTGAACAATATGGAACAGGTGGTTCTAAAGCCGCAGAACCTACCAAAACAATTGCGTTTGTTGGCGGATAGCCTCCCCGCCCAGGGCCATCCCTCTATTTTTCATCATATGACAGAGGCATATGAGGCGGACCCGCTACCTGGGAAAATACTGGAAGCAATCCGGACGAAGAGTGGGTTACAGGAAATTACTATTGTGGAGTGCATAGAGGATGCGGGACGGATAAGATACACAGGGAATTTATACGTACCAGATCGTGATGAATTACGCCAATGCATTATCTAACAACATCATGACACAGCGTTAGCAGGACATCCAGGACTGGTAAAGACGTTTGACCAGCTTGATCAAGGACATTGCTGGAAGGAAATGCGTAAGGATAATGATTGGTATGTTCGGAATTGCCATGATTGCCAGCAGTCCCGAATCTCAAGATATTAAACCTTTGAGTTCGTTTGGTCTTTGTCTGTGCCGAAAGAATCATGGGAGGATATTCCGATGGATTTTGTCGTAGGGTTACCGGACTGTGGAGGCTTTGACGCAATATGGGCAGTGGTAGATCGGCTTTCAAAGATGGGACATTTCATTCCCTGCTATACAACTATAGATGCTTTGGGATTGGTGGAGTTGTTTCTACGAGAGGTAGGACACCTTCATGGACTCCCATTGACTATTGTTCAGGATCCAGGCCCACATAATGCGTCACCCTTTTGGCAACAAGTGGGTAGCCAGTTGCGGATTGACCGAAGAATGTCGACGGCTTTTCATCCACAGACAGCTGGACAGACAGGACGAATGAATGCCAGTATGGAGCTGCACCTCCGGGTGTTTGTGAATCATTAGCAGGATGATTGGGTTGAGTGGCTCCCATTGGCTGAGTTTACTGCAAACGATGGAGTGTCTGAGACAACTATGTGTACTCCATTGTATGCGGTTCAGGGTACGGATCCCCAGATGTCATTTGAAGGAGAACCAACCCACGAATGAGATCAACGACAAGTGAATGCCAATGAGGTCCAGGCAACGATGCAACACATCCATGAGCCTCACCTCAGAGTAGAAATGAGAGGGCGCCAAGCAGTGCAGGAAGAGGGAGCAAATCGTGCACGAATTCCAGTCCCGAATATTCTGGAAGGCTCCAAAGTTTGGCTGGACACCCGACAGGTATGAACCACAATGCCCACATGGACACTGGATTGGAAGCGTTTGGGACCTTTTATGGTAGTTCATCGAGTATCCCCATATGCGTATGAACTTGAGTTGCCTGCATCAATACGAATTCGTAGAGTACAACCTGTTTCCCTTTTGGATGGCGTAGTGAATGATTCCCTGGAAGGACAACTGGTCAATCCGCCACCTCCGGTGGAAGTTGATGGTGAAGAGGAGTATATGGTTTGGAGTGTTGAAGATAGTCGGATGTATTGGAACCAGTTACAGTAGCTTATACGATTGACTGGATATGATCCTTAGACATCGGAACCTGTGAAGTTCGTGGACGGTTTACAAGCGATAGGAGAATTTCATCAACGATATCCCTGAAAGCCACGACCGTTGGAAGATTTTCTCGGAGGACCTCGAACCTACGAGGGGGATACTGTCACGGCCTGAGTTAGGAGTGTGGGGTATTGTTGGTACTGAGGAATGGTTTCGAATTTGCGGAAGGAATTGATGTTGCGGAAAGGCGGCGATGCTGATTGATGCGGGAATCGCTTGGGGACGTTGTGAGATGGTGGCGGTAAAATTTGTCAAGATAAGGAAGTGGTCTGAGGTGTTGCGACGTCGGGCAATGTGGCGTGTTTGTGTTGATAAGGAGTTGTGTTGGTGGTGTGTAAGATGATGAGGAAATATTCAGATGCTACATCAGAGCGTAGGGAATGGTTCGAGGGTGGCAGACGAAGTGTATATAAAGAGAGGTTGTTAGGTGTTGGAGGATTTCCTTTTCTTCTCTCTTTAATCGTTCTCTTGTAAAGCAATGCAAGTACGACTTTGAAACAGCGCTGACTGATGTCTTGTGTCAATGTCCTCAATACGAATTTCGAAGCATCTTCTCCCGATTGCGATGTCACATTTTCGTTACCATTATCATCCACGCCCGACCCCACCCATTACACCATCTGGCGCTCCTGTTCTCCTGGTGTTGCATCCCTTTTTCATCTGAATAAATCATATTGCCATTCAAATTCCTGTTGAAGTTTACAGCTAGCTAACTTCTCATTACACCATTGTTAGCTATCACCAATCAAGCCAAATGACATCGGAATTCAATTTCTTCTACCCGCCAGCTACCAACAATGACCAAATCTAAGGAGTGCCTCCAGCTTCTTTGCGCCATTGATGAATTGTGTGTTCCTGCTATTGTTGGCCCTGCTGAAATTGGAGAAGTAATGGATGACATTGACACCATCTGTGATTATTATGATGCAATTGCTTAGTTGGGTTATTGTTTTGGTGTACCTGAGGTTAGGTTTGAATCACTCACCATATTCTTTGATTCTTTAATGCAGCGAGGCAAAAAATACAATGTTGAAGAAAATCATAGCTAGTATGAATCAGAAGTAATGATGAAGAATGATCCATGCATCCAATTCGCCATTGATGGAAATGAATTGCTGATGTACATCTGGAGAGTCTCAGCTAATGCCGGCGGTCCAACCGAATATCCATAAGAACCCAGGCATATCCCAGAGTTTGTTTGTAATTCCGGTCTTGGTTTGGTAACACTCCCAGGTGCATGGAAAGTTCTCTCTGGCACTCCAACATCCTCCCAAACATATCACAATCACTCCCATAGTACTCCTGTAGCAGTCATCAGAAATAGCAGTTACTCCCAAGGTTGGCCGGAATGCCCTTCCAGCGTCTGATTCACTCCTGAAATTCACAGTTCTAAGTTTACACTCCACATCCTCTCAGACACTCCTAGAGGCTCCCTGATACTAAAATACATTTTGCCGAAGAGGGTAATAGCTGGTGCTCCTGTCGATACACCATCTGTGTGTTAATTTACTGGTAGTGTATCTCTCAATACAGATCTGCAAACACAAGAAACGGTACGTTAGTATTTCTGCTGAATGCACCTCGATTAGGCTTGTGATATTGAATATGCCACCATATATCCAATATTTAAATCGAATATTACTACTATTCATGCATGGCAGGCAGATGGAAATCATCGAACTGTTGTCCCTTGACACTGGTTGGATTTGTGCTCTGAGATTCAGCTTCAGATACAGGTTACGGATCTCCTCTTTGATAATATTTCTGTATCAAAGTTCATGCAAGATAACAAATACTGGTTCACCCAAATGCACGTTGAGGACTATATTTACAATCAGTTCTTCATCATTGCTAATAGGCTGGGACACCAGCATACCACATACCGGTACTTTCAACCTCTCGCATCGCAGACTATCGTGCAGGCAGCGATAACTGTTCACTGTGTGCTGTCTGAAGATGCCTCTGGAAAGGAGGCTACAGTTTTGTTTTCTCAAGATGAATATTGCGGTACAATTTGCCCATCCCCTATGAAAAATTTTCCCCTGGAAACCCCTGCACTCATCAACCACACATTTCTGAACCGCTTCATATCCCCCCCAATCCCAACTTCGGCACAACTCCACTGCCACTGATGCTCCGCAATTCCCATCTGTGCTCCGCAGTCCCGATTTTCACCTTTTCATTCCTCACTTAATTCCTCCACTTTCAGCACTTCATAGCTAGGATTGACACTCCTCCCTCTCCCTCGGCCCACCTCTGCCTGGATTGGGGCTTCTCTATTTGATTCAAAGCTCCGTACACCATCTGTAAGTGCTCCCCTGATGCAGTGGGCACATCATACCTCCCATCTCGGGCACTATTTTGATAGGGTGACAGATCATCAATCCCTACTGGCACTCCTTTGGCTGGATTGTTGCTGCTATATATCATTCTGCACTCCTTACCACTCCGTTTTTTTGCTGCTGCAATGGCATGGGCACTTGTATATCCTCACCAGCACTTCTCAGTCTGGACTATCACTCCTGTACATCGTTCTTTCATTCTCAGCCCCCTATCTTGGCGTTTCTTTACTTCATACTGAACTGTTGTCCCCCTGATTGGCGCCCTCTGGCAGGTATGGGCGCTCCTCCTCCTCCACTGGAATCAGCTCCCCTCAATTGCTGTCTGCATTTCTCAATCCACCTCAGTGCTCCTCAATTCCTGTCGGAACTCCTCAACCTCAATTGGCACCATTCTACTTCATTCTGAACTCCTCTATCTCCTTCTCTATGCTCCGTTTTTCTGCACACCGACTCCCCATCTTTTGCTCCTCTTTGCCCTGTAGTTGTTCTCGGTTTTCATCTGAATTTGTCATATTCCATTACAAATCCCATTGTGATTGGCAGCTAGCTAACTTCTCATCACACCTTTGTTAGATATCAGAAAGCAAACCAACAGGCATTGGAATTCGGTTCCACCCACTCACCAGGTACGACATATTGGCAACAACATCGAGTCCCTCCTGCTTGTAAATGCTGGAGATGAATTCTGCGTTCCTGGTTGTGTCGGCCCTCATCAGATGGAAGATGTACTCGATGACATTGCTACCATGTTCAATTGATATCATTCAATTGCTTAGTAGGGTTAATGTTCCAGTATACCTTCTTTTAGTTTCGAATCACTTGCCATTTGCTTTAGTTCCTCACTGTCATAAACCAAAACATTGAAAGTTTAAGAAAATATCCTTAGCTAGTATATATATAATCTAGAAACTATAATAAACAATTATCCATGAATGATACTTGCTGAGGAGGGTAATTCATTACATGTGTACATTCAGAGAGTCTCAGATAATGGCTCCAGTTCTTCGAATTGATATTCTAAAGAACCCAGCCATCTCTCAGAGTTTATTTTGGAATCTCTTGTTGGTTAGGTGATACTTGCAGATTATTCCAAAGTTCTCTCCCATGCTCCAATGTGTTTCGAAACTTATCTCAATCACTTCTATTTCACTCCTATTCCAGCCGGCAGGTATCCAAGATACTCGGAAGGCCACCAGGACCGTCCTCCGGAGGTGGGATTGGCTGCTGAAATTGACTCTTTTCCGTGTACACTCCATCTCCTCTCAAATACCCCTCAAGGCTTCCAGTAACTACAATACATTTTGCTGCTGTCAATCACAGTTTCATGCCACATTGATAACCAAATGTAATTCACTTTAGAATCTGAGTTACCAGCCTATTACGAAGTGTTTAGATGCTCCTCCAGATACACTGTACATTCAGGGATTGGATACAAATTGCACTGTGAGACTTTATTTAAAAGTAAGAAGTTTAATTCATCTAATCTGGACAGAAAATGACTATACCAAAAAGAATGTAATGCACTGAGTAATACATATTGTGAAGCTCCAGATGATCAGAGGGCAGCTTGAATTAAATGTTGCTTATGGTAACTACAAGTTGGAATTCTGAATAATGATGCAAACTTCATCGATATTGAATAGATGGAGAAAAAGCAAGTAACATTACAAGTCCTTGTGGAAAAAGATAAATTTCAAGATGCTTCAGAACTCAGAGGAATTGCAAGAATAGTTAGTCACTGGTCAGTGGTTGGTATTCGAAGTTGTACAGTTTTACTAGGAACTTTCCAAATAATTGTACAACAAATGTTCATTGGATTGTCCAGGGGATTATCCAGTTCCCTGATGGCTGAGTAACTCATATCTCTCCAGCCTTCTGATTGAACCAGCTGAGTATTCTGGACCAAATGCACATGAAGCTTAAAGTGGGGTATTTCTTCAGACACTACAAACAATTGAATATAGCTTCCAAAGTGCACCACCTCCACAAATGGTAATGCTCCTTAGTCCGCTACCTGACCAGATTTGTCATGTAAAGTGGTCGCAAATGATGTTCATTGTTAATCATGTGGCAAGATGTTCATATATACGGAAAGACACAATGATATTCAGACTGATATGCCACCTGAATTGAAAGATCAACAGAATCACTCGGTATTGTAACATGCATATGATGTCAGGGGAATCGATTGTAACTGTATCACTGTAATCAATATTGTAATCAGTTACAATATCTGGGTAATGAATAAATAGCACTAGCTATTAACTCAGATTGTCTCGCTTGAATCAAATCCAGTTCCCATGTATGAGTCTTCAGTACAGATTGAGATGATTATCAATACCAAGTGATTTGTATCCACCAAGTCTGGAGTTATTCAAATGTGCATTATACATAGTGTGATAAGTTGGAACAATATTACTTCTTAAACTGTATATTCAATTCTGAAATCACATAAGACATATATTAAGCTGCTTAAGCTGCTAGCTAACTGCTTACTGTGTAATCAAGATGATAAACTATAAATATGAATCATTAGGCCTGTAGAGTCTATGTATACCTCATCATCCAATTAACCCAACAATTTCATCAATTGATGCAAAATTGTCACCAGGTGTAACTGATATTGCACCCCAGAATATAATTTGATTATATCTTGCTGTTATACTGCAGTTAATCAAGTGTTCATGTGGGAAATGTTGAACTTTAAATTGCTACTGGCTGGAGTAGGAATCCATTTAGCTTTATATAATAATTGGTAACAAATAGAAAATAAAGTCAATTCATAAGTACTCATATTGTTTACCCAAACAGAGTGGTATTGGGACCCTCAATTTGGTAATGTAGCCAGTATATTCTAATATGGTGAGATGTGGATCAAAGAATGTATCATATGCAATAGTTGTTCATTTTAAACTTACCCTGGGTAGTAGATTGGGCATTGTCAAAATGGGGAAAAGATGTTAAGTTATTGGATACCATTTAACAGTTGAATTACTCCGCAAAGTATCATATTCACTCAGGGTGGTATTATTCCACCGAATTGAGTGTCAAGAATTTGAATAATACTTCAGTGGAAAATTTTGGATGTACCAGTCACCTGAGGCTAGTACACAAATTTGGAAATTCCATTCATTACTATCAGTTGCATCGCAAATTTCCCCATCCTTTGAATCTCATGCTATGACAGATTATACAATAGAATGTTCCAATCACACTGGACAACCCCTACAGCTATGATAATATCAAGTTCTGTTGGTGGATTACAAGACTTGACTGGGGTTGGCAACAGTTCCGGACCATCAGTTAGGGTCCGGGTCCGGAATGGAACTGCACCATTGCTAAAGTGGCGGTCTTGGCTGTCAATAAACCTGAACCATCACTTCGGGTGCGGTTCGATGGCAATCTCTCCTCCCGTCTGCAATGGGCGGGTTGTCACCAGGTCACCCACCGGGTCCATCTGGAGATTCATATACTGCTATTGGTTTTGCCCTTTGATAATAGTATCTTATCAAAATCGCATATTCAACAGCCAATGATCTCTTTTTCCATGTTTTGCAGTGTGTGAAATCGATTATTTTGGAATCTGTGTTTTTCCTGAAATATGTTGTATTTTTGCTTAAATGGCAGTTAATGGTTCTGTTATGAACTCATATATCTGTGTGATGCCATGATTATTGAATATTCAAAACCAGAAATTGTTGATGCTCCGTCGATGCTCATTTTCATGATGTGGTAACATTTGTGTCATGCACTGTTTCGGTTGAAAAGGCCGCGATGAATTCATATATAAAATATTGCCACCAAGCGACACTTCGATTGGCCAAGATGCAAGACCAACAATCGTTGACACTCCATTGACACTCATTTTCAGGATGGGTCATGAAGCGTGTTGATAAGGTTTTTGCCACTGAAGGCGGCCAATACTTCATGTATGGATGTTTACAACTAATAGCCAGTAGGATTACCCATGATGTAAGAACAAAAATTGTTGACCCTCCATTGACGCTCAGTTTCAGGATGGGGCAGGGAGCGCGTAGCTATTGATTTTCCCACTACAAGCGGCCAAAACCTGACTTATGGATGTTTGCATCCAATCACCATTTAGATTACCCAAGATGAAAGACCAAAAATCGTTGACACTCCATTGATGCTTTTCAGAATAGGGCAGGGAACCTGTCGCTATTGTTTTTGCATCTGCAGGCAGCCAGTACCTCATTAGTGGATGATTGTAACCAATCACCGCTTAGGTTACCCATGATGCAAAGCCAAACATCGTTGATGCTCCATTGATGCCCATTTTTAGAATGGGGCAGTGACTGAGTCGCTTGTTCTTTTGCTGATAAAGGCTGCCAATACGATGGTGATGCATAGCAGCAACCAAATCACTTTTCAATGACCGTACTTAGAAGCCTACACATCATGGACGCTCCATTGACGCTCGTTTTAATGTATTGTCCATTCACAATCTGCTGCCATCGATAATTGGATTCATAATTATTCGACATTATTGATTACCTTTCTGCCAGATCGAGACATGGCCCTTTTCCAAATGCAAGCTGAGTAATATTTTTGCACTGGTCACTGTCATTCTATTAAAATGTATTTATGTGTCTAGATGATTCATTTTGCCTGTTATAGTTCTGTTAATTGAGCAAAATTCACATGCGACTGCTCACTATCCTCCTATGACATTTCTCAAGCTGAAATTCTCAGTCAAACAACATCAAGAACCTGGTGAAAATACATTGACGTATTCTGTCCTACTTTTGTCTGTTCCCCTTATTCCTCCTCGTTTCCATTGTATTGACCATCATCAACACCTCGTGAGCCTTTCTCTTTGACCTCCGTGTTGGCCAAATCGATCAGGCACAAGTCAGTGTGGGGCTCGTATCCTGCAGCTCAGGGATTTGTGGATCATCAATGTCATTGTCAAGCACTCTCTCCGATTCATTGTCTACCTCCCAGTCATCTCGCTGTCATCTGGATTATCCAAGTACCCATTCCAGTCAAGGCAACATTCGGTATCCGAAATGCTTTCAAGTGCACTATCTCATTCACCTTCCGCTTGATTGCAGTTGATTCTTTTGATTCAGTGCATGTTCAATACTTGAGTTTGTCTTCCCGCGAGGTCCTGTGCAGACAAAGCTGATGGCACAGCTGATCTATCCGACAATTTAATTGCAGCCGCACCATCATGTTGAATGTTTGGCCAGTACTCCTTGGCGATCTCTCCAGTATCTGAAATTTATCCTATGGCTGTCATCTGCTTGTTTTGAGCGCTGGACTCCTTCTGTGTAGTACGTAGGTTTTGGCTGACCTGCCAAATCTCCAAAAAGTTCTGGACTTTGGCCATTCTGTGCAATTTCTATTCCTCCACCTCTCTCTTCATTTCCAAGTTATTGTCAGGATTTGTCATATCCAATGCTGGGCCATCGCCTGATAATATCCGGTTGTTAAGGGAAGCAAACTGCCTTATGATGACATTTTCGCGAAAGATCTCGCCTGTGGTTTTTGACTGCCTCCCGCCAATAACATCTCACCCAAGGGAATAACTGTCCTCCACTCCGGCACCATGTGGTATGATAGAGAATACATTGCATGCCACATTGGAGTGATTGGCATACTTTCAGTCTATTTCCTCTTGTTGATGCCACCAGTCAGTGATATCCAGTAACCAAAATGTACAGCGAATCTTCGTAGGGTCGGAGTGGTAAACATTGTGATTCAGAGTAGTTTGCCCACAGTTCTGAGGTAAACGAGGCGGTGAATTGAACTAGAGCATTGTCGCTGTCAATAAGCGTACTGTGCAATCGCTTCATCCCGGCGTCGTTTCAGCCTCATTGTTACCCATCAAATATCATTCATCATCGCTGGACACATCATCTTGCTCCTATGATGAATGACCACATCTAGATGCTATTGCAAAGGTGAACGCATGGTTGTTCAGTACACTTTTTGGATCAATGACAGGCAAACGTCTATGTTTCACACAGTATTCATTGTCCATTTACTTCAGAATTTACTCTTGCTATTGGGTATTATAGGAAGTCTCGTCCTCAGGATAAATATCAATGCCCATATCCGGCTTCCTAGAAAATGGCAACTTCCGGAAATGATCATGGATAAGTGCTGGAATGAGAAGCATACCCGTTGTTGGAGTAAGTTCTGGATAATGTTAGAACAGCTTCTGTCACACAAACTTTATGGCGAAGTATAAGTTTTCCTTCCATTAAGTGTTGTTCCTAGCCAATGCTCACATAACGCCATGCATATGATCGAACATGTTGTGGAACACAGTGATAACGTGAAGCAGACCAACGGTATACCGTTTCCACATCCACAGGGTCCAGTACCGGAATGGCCTTAAAACTTCCATGACGTACCTGATGATGGTCCATTCTTCCAGGGTTGTGAAGAGTGGGTGGTAACCACCATATTGTTAATTCTTGAGCCACTTGCGGGTGAATTATAGTAATTGGTAGGCTCACTCGAGCAACTCCAGTGTTCAATTCCACCGAGTCTTCACATCCATAATTGGCAGTACTGCGATTTGTACACTCACTTTTGACAGTCAATGAACTCATTTCCATGACTGGGTGTCAGGGCAATCAATACTGCCAGCATTCGCAGCTCTATGAAGGTCAGTTTCATCACTTTCAAAACATCTTGAAAGACATACTTTCTCAATTATGTTTGGTAAACTGGTCTCATGGCCAACACCTTGTTGATTCTAGCATCGCCCTCTGTACAAAGTCTTTGACTGCTTCCTATGTGTATGCTTTCATTCTCTCTAAACACCTGATTGCGCTCTTGGGCTTCCCAAGACTCGGTACGGCCTTTTACACCCAGACTGCTCATGAATGTGCCTATAGCAAGTTGAATGACGTGCGCCATGCATGGTATGTGGTTTCTCAACGCAGGCCACTCGACTCCGCAGTCCTCAAGGGTTGATTGGAATTTGCGAGTCATCGAGTAATTTGAGGAAGTGTTATCAGTAGTAATTCCAAGTATATGGCTCCCGGTGAGCTCAAAACGATCCAGAACTTCTTTCCAATGTATGGCTTGCTGTGCTCCAGTATGTTGACCCTTGACCGATCATCCTGAATCAGCTTTCAAAATTTCATAATCATCAGCCATCGACCTCATTGAATGCAAGTTGTTCTTCTCGCAATGCCCAATTTTGATCAATCTAGTATGCAGTGACCAATGTTATGGCTGATTTGTTTGGTTGATGTCCACTCATCTAGAGCTACACAAATAGGATTTCTTGACGGCAATTGCTGCTAAATTGCATCGGCTGGCAGGGTGTATTCCCTCCGGCCAATGTTCCTCACCATGCGGGCAGAAGGAAGCGCCAACTCTCTTCTCAACGCATTATATGACCTTCATGGGCTGAAGTTTGATATAGAATTCCATGGAATGAGATCCGAAACAAATTCTAACATGAGGTAGCCATTCCAGGTGTTTTGGTGACATTAGGCAGTTTGAAAGTCCTTTGCTGCCAGTTTGAAGTGGTTTGTCTGTCAATTGAGTTGAAAATAAATTAAACTTAAATGTGAAATATGAGTTTACTTTGCAAACTTACTATTGTAATTCCTCAACTTCCTTACCGCTTCAGCATTGCCAAAACTGTTTCATCTACCGTTGAACTAGTCAATTTGGTAACTTCCAACCCTGTTTATTTGTGTAACTTCGCGATGTGCAATCTTGCCAGCAAGTCATTCCCCATTGAGCCGGTCCCATGTTCTGATGGATGGCAAAGAACTTGATGACAGACAATACCTATCATGCCAGGGCTGCCATTCTCCACCATTCCGCAGTGTAAGTAGAATCGACATGATGCCGCATGCCTAGAATGATTCGAACCAACAAGATGCTTCGAACCAACATTCGTTGAAGCCCACCAAGCATCAAATGTGATTTGCAAACTCAGGTTGCTCAGATCGCGAATAAAGACACATTCATTTTTGGACAATAGCATAACCTCCAGTAATGAGGAATTTATTGATTTCGAATCTGACATCATGGTAGAAATTTGAAAGCCTGGTAATTCAACTTGCGAGAGTGTCAAAAGTAATGTTATATTACAGTAGGAAGCTGGTTTTTAGGTATTGACTCCAGAGCTACAAGCAAGAAAAATGTGAGACCTGTGAGACATTACACGCATATTTGCAAAGTGGAATACATGACATATTGAAAAGACTGACCGTTAGTAACTCAATTTCAGAACAACACAGTGCAGTTGGTTGCTGTGTAGCTTACTGAGCCCCCACATAAACTGTTGAGGATCCGTGGGCGCTCATTTTAAGGAGGCCATTGCAATACTGTCACTAGCATTTTGGCTCATAAACGTGGCCTATAGTTCCTTTGTGGGTCAACGCCATTCGAAAGCCATTTGATCGTCCAAGATGCAAGACGAAAAATCGTCGATGCTCTGTTGACGCTCAATTTTAGGAGGTAATAGCGATTTTGTCACTAGAATTTGTGCCCATGAAGGCGGCCAATACTATGATGATGGGTTAACATCATTGCATAGCCATTTGATTATCCAAGATGCAAGACCAAAAATCGGTGATGCTCTATTGACGCTCATGTTGAGGAGAATGCAGCGATGTTGTCACTATCATTGTTGCTCATGAAGGCGACCGATAGCATGATTATGGGTTAACACCATTCCATAGCGATTAGATTATCAAAACTGCAAGACCAAAAATTGTTGACGCTGCGTTGAGGCGGTTTTTAGGAAGTTGTAGTGATATTGTCCCTAGCATTTTTGCCAATGAGGGCGGCTAATACTGTGATTATGGGTTAATGCCGTTGCACAGCCCAGTGAATATCAAAGATGCGAGACCAAATATCGTTGACGATCAGTTGACACTCATTTCGAGGATGCAGCAACTAGGGAGTCCCCTTCTTCTCTGCCCATCGAGACGGCCAATACATCTTCTTTGGAAGGAGGTGACTATGCAGCGCTTTGATTGCCGAAGGGGTAAGACTTAAAATCATTGATGCTCCAGTCACTTTCACCCAAAAGACATACTAACAGTTATTGGATGCTCAACAATTGTACGCAAAAGGCAGAGAGTGATTTTAGACAGCAAATATATTATTTGTATGTATAATCATTTGCATCCAAAAGCTTCAAGGTCTCTCAGTTTCTGATCCACCACTATACATTTTATCTGAGTGATGAGTGATGTAGGCGGAGCGCATTTCGGCGATTTCGGCCAGCATTTTGCGGCATATCGATTCATCCATTCATGTATGGCATATATGGCCCGACCTCCCGACATTTTTATTTCCAGCTTCTGCTCGACTTCCATCACCTACCAGAACCGATTTTCAAAATCTTGACCATGTGCGACGGGTCTGAGCCGGGAGACATGCAGTTGGATGCATGGATTAATGCAGCATGACAGCTGTCATTGATCTGGTTTCATGTTGCACATTGACGGCGCCTTTGATGACTCGTCTGCCACCACTGACTAACATTTTGTTAGTAAATTTTGTCTCTATTGTAGGTTTTGCCTTCACACTTAACCAAACCAGGCAAGACGATATCCAGTTCGTTGGTTATCTATCAACTTGATATGAAGTTTAGACCTTTTTCATGGCCCATATGACCCTTGCACATGCACTGGCGAATTATCATGTCTCAAATGTTGGTCACTGAAATCCACAAATAGCTGACACATAGCAAAATTGGTACACTGATTGCTTTGCACTGAGATACATCATCAAATCTATCAATTTGGTTATCTACTCCTCCGGCGACACTGGAGCCATTACCATTTGTTTGTCCGAATGCAATTGCTATATGGTACTAAGCTAGGGACGCTATTTGAAGGGGTGAAAGTTCAATGTTGTACCCGTCTACGAATACATTTTCGATGAGGAATCAGGCGCCGGGTCAGGCAGGAGAGACACTATGCGTTTGTATGACTGTCGTTTCTCGGAACCCAGCCTCATTGGACTACTTCATGAGAGAGAAGTCCCTTCCAGCATTCACGATATTCCGTGGATGATCTCAAGAGTCTGCATCAGCTCTTCAAATGTGGTGGGTGATGGTGTGGCTGCAGATGGATCTGATTTGGGGTTATCAATGGCCAGAACCCTCAATTTGGCCATCCCGTACTTCATATCTCTCTCACGGAAGTATTCGGCTTCGTCCCCCCATGCTGGTTGCTTCATATCATTAAGCCTCCACTGCTTCTAACAAAATCTCCCCATGCATTGCTGTGCTGTTTTGGACGATGCGCCCATCACCCAGCCGGGTTTGTCATCATTGCTCATGGTGCCCAGCTCTGGATCATTTTCATTATCTGCATCGTCTTCCCTATCCTCCTCATCGTCGGCACTTGCATGAATGCTTGGACTGTCCTTGATAGCATATAACATCTCCTCAAATTGTATTACAGGCTTTCTGGTGGTTGATCCCACCTTTTGAGCATTTCTCATATCTTCCTGCTGTTGCATCATTACTGTCTCTGCATCTCGGACTCGCTTTCTTGCCACATAGGTCACTCTATTCACAGAATCCTCAATCCATAACTCTTTCTCTTTGTTGCTCAAAAAGGGTGTGTCTCATCTCATCTCTGCCAAAAGCGACCTTTGACATCGTAATCTGGGCAATCCTTCCAATCGTCCGACTCTGTCTGCGTGAAAGCTGCTCTTGCCTTCATTCCCTGGGTGACATTGTCGTGTTGATAGCTTCTTCAATTAGTTGTATTTGCCTCCTGGAACTGGGGAATGGGCTTTTTCTTGGCGCATTGACTGTTTGATCCTGAGTAGACTCTTTGTTGGGCAAGATGTTCGATGTTTCAAGAAATTGGCCACATGGAGGCAAGCTGTGTCTTTTATGTCAAGGTTGGTACATTTGATCAACTTGGACAAAGCAAAATCTGCATTTTGACCGTCACTTCATTGGGAGTAGTAATGCTAACTATATAACATGACTGGGTGGATAGCGTCTGTTTCATGTAAGATTCCGGGGATGTCTTGAGAGAAACATTACCAGACGTCCTTTCCGTTGAAGAAAGTGCTTTTTATATCTATCAAACATAAGATTTCAGCTGTCTTTCACCACAATGTCTCTATGTCAACAAACATAAAACAGTGCACCAATTTACTGCAAATCGTGGGACGGTTAGAAACCTCTGCAACCTGCTGATATAAGTTGTAGGATTCCTCTTGAGTAGAACAGGCAAGTTAGCTGCCACTCATTCCATTTTGGCTTGAAGCTAACTCTATATTCCTCGAGACTTCCCACTTCTTTTCATTATCATCTTCCTCACCTTCTCCACAACAGCAAGGTGTGGCTCCACAAACACCGCAGCCAGCTGTGAGCCGATCCGAATCGAGCCGAACAACGGGTGCTTGATCCACTGCGCCACCTGCTGAGACGGAGCAGCAATGCAGACACAATTCAGTCCACCGCGAGGCTGCCACTGCAACCACAGACACTATGACCCAGGTCGCACAGTTGACATTTGTCCGTAGACCTGGAGGACACAAGACTATGAGGCAGCATGCCATCGGATGTGAGCGAATCCATATCAGGGTAGATGGCCATCAACGAACAATATGATGTACAGCTGGTGTACATTGAGAGCTACATGACCAATTTATCCCTCCCAGTAATGGGAAACCTCCATGGTTGACCAAGGCATTTGTCCGCCCACTCCTCAAAATCGAATATCTTGGAGTTGCCAGCTCACGGATTTCCACAGAAGAATTCCGGGATCAGCATCCACGAGAGTCGACGAAACAGGCGATGATGACCCTAGAGGAGGCCACAGTACTGGATATGGTTGAGGAATTACCCAATCTCATATTTAGAAGCCGCAACTGATTTCTTGTACATTTTCAACATGTCAGCTTCAATGGCAAGGGAAGGAGGTCAAGTACTGCTGGAACAGTCCGACATGCGCCTTGCCATGCACATGGCTAACATGCCCACAGGAGGGATTTCATGCGCTGCGATTGAGGAATAGCAATATTTCATCATGAGACCTCGCGCCAAAGTCCGAGAAGAGAAGAAGCCGGGTGTTATGTGACCACAGCATAACCAGGTGAAGGCTGCGATAGAAAGACACCCGGCTATGGTTCATAATCATCTCACGGACTGCTGCATTCCTTGACACAGTGGCTCAGCAAAGAATCCACGGACACGAGTGAGGCGCAAAGGCACAGGTGCACCTCCACCCGAACCGACACTCTCTCCTCCCATCATGCCATCTGTGTCACCAGCGCCACCCGGTGACAATGAGGGAACTGAAATATCCGAAATGGATGGTGTGTCACCCGGATATGTGTATATACGGACTCCACATCCCAACCTCCAGTTGTTCAATCACGATGCATTTGCGAAGGATTGCAAGCGCGATAAAAATTTTATTCCAGATTTCTTGACTGATGAAGGAACATCCACGGGTTAGTGCACTATCTGCTGCGTGCTGATGCAGCTGACATCTATTTTGCATATGAGAGAAGCCTATTGGGCGAAGCTGACAGTGATGACAAGTATTGATTGAAAGGATCATGATTTTTGAATATTATTATTATGTATAATTTGCGGACACTTTAAAGTATATTTAAAAGGATATATTTATATGCATAATTAAAGAACAATGAAGTGATAAAGGAAAAAGTACATGAAGATGATAGAATGGGTGGTTGGCCTGTAACGCAGCCTGAAATATGATTATGTATATCAACAACCAAATCACTTGTTAGTTACCTGACTTACAAGACAAAACACCATCGACATTCCATTGATGCTCATTTTTCGCAGATAGTAGCGATGTCATAGCTACCGTTTTTGCCTATTAAGGAGGCCAATATGGTCATTACGCATTACAATTACCAAGTCTCTAATTAGTTACCTGACTTCACAACCAAAAATCATGGACGCTTTGTTGAGGCTCCGTTTCAGAATCGGGCAGGGAGTGTGTCACTATCTCTTATGCTTATAAAGCCGGCCTATACCTTTTTTATGAATGTCTGCAACCAATCATCACTCAGATTACCCATATTGCAAGACCACAAATTGTTGACACTCTGTTGACTGTCATTTTCAGGATGGGGCAGGGAGCATCTCTGTCTAGGTTTTGATTATAATGGCAGCCAATGAATCCAAGAAAGACGATGACATACCAACATCAATATTTTGCGATTAGCCACACGATATCTGAATGTGACCATGAATAGTTCTCCAGATATCCAGAACAGGAGATTGCATCTAATGTGTCAAGCCAGACACATCAAAACCCAATGGTTGATAGTTACGGGTTCAGTCGTGGCCCGCCAAGAACCAGCCGGACAGGTTCCTGGCTGGGTGTGTAACCGTACCGACCGGTTTTTGCGGTCCGAACCCACTACGCTGGCCAGTTACCTGGACCCATTGCCAACACCAGACATGACTTGATATTGCTTACAAAATCAAAGCTTCTCATGATGTGGATTTCTTGGCATATTATTGGAGTACTGGTACACCTCAAAGCCATAATTCAGTCAAGAGTGAGGGTTAAAGAGTTGATACTTGCTGAATAATCTATGTATTATGCCAACTGTGACATATCGCAATTTATTTTCAATGTATGATTTCAGTGCAGATACTAAACAGATGTACACATTAGTCACTGCGGAGTATCTTCCCAGATAGTAATGCACTTGATTATTTCCTCATGCTATATTCTCAGCTCATTTTCTTTCAATATCACTGCGTTTGAATCTATACTGGCAGTGTACAGACATTGTTTACGTTTACATGGTACAGTTGGACAAATAGGTAACTCATTTCTGCTTGACCAATGCTAATATCATAATCATTGCTTCAGGGATGTGTAATGGCCACGACTACAGTACCTTGACTGTTGTACTCTGTATGAAGATATGTTTGAACGAAGGTAGCCACTGTGCACTATGTATCAATACAGGGCTCTCCGATATGAGTAATTTTACAAAACCTGATATTGACTGTGTGGTATCGTTTAATCTCTACTTTCAGATTGTAACATAGCTTTAGTTGTATTAGTGCCACCAATAGAGCTGGGGAATAGGATAATACATTTCAATTGATATATCTACTTAGTAATATGGTAGATGACTGACAACTTCCACTCACTCTGTTTACCATATTTCTTTACAGAGACTTCAGTTGACAATTCTGCGAACGTTGAATTTACTGGATTAATATTAAATTATATGTTTCAGTCTCCAATTAGTATATCATAAACTGAATTATATTATCTCTTATCCTTCAAAAGATTCCAAAGAGTGGCATCTGGCGTTGCAGTCTGTTCTCAGTGACGGTGTAGGTTAAAAGTGACCCTTACGTCCTTTCTATCCTGAAAGGCTTTGGTTCATAATACATTATTATCTGACTTATGAGGTTTCTGCCAACTTTCACATCCCAAAATCACATAATGTTCAAAATTGATATAAAAGGCTAAAGTTCAAGAAAAGATAGTTATAGAGAGTAGAAGTAACTGTTATTGTAAGACTGGTTTTCATCTCTATCAATTGTATTGAATACTACATACCAATTCAATGCTCAGTTTACCTCTATCTACTAAGACTACATGCAATTATTTGTCAGCATATGATATAAAACCTTCTTATCTATTAACATTGTGCTATATTCTGTGTATGACCTCAACAATAAGGTTGATCAACAGTCAAACAGTGAGACCCATGATGAATTTGTGATTCTCTAATACAGATTTCCAAGATGTTAGCTTCAAACTTTGACTGTAAGTAACAGTTGATGATAGTTTCGCTTACAATTGTAACTGTGAGTAGAACTTCAATCAATTAGATTATCCCTGAATCTTGATTGTACTATACTGCTTTTTCTCTTTGTTATATCTGTTCCCGCTAATACCAAACTATCCTGCATGTATACTAGCTGCATCAATTCTTCACAACCAATTAGCTCATACAAGCTACCGGAACATAATGAATATGAACATCTGCGTATAATTTTCGTATGAGGACTACTAACATAAGTTCCAAATTCGAATACAACAAACAATCATGAAAATATTGTATTCTCCAAACCACTATACCTTATACAGAGATTGTGATCCATCCTCTATCATTAACAAACTCAGTTTGAACATATATATCTCAAGAGTTACTGTATATGAGGTTATATTGCTCACCAGTGTGGTTATTACACAATCCTGTAACAATTCTATGCTATACAGTCATCCAAAATACTTAATCTGCTGCTCTAATTGTTACTTTTGATGTTGTCATATACTGTAGCAATCATCTTCATTCAACCTCTAAATGCTCTATTTGGCCAGCTCTGTATATTAGCTACTGGCTCAGATATTGTATTAATATGAGTTTTTCAGACGCATATGATTCAATTCTTGGTGGATTGGCTTGAACAAAGCCACAATGCTGATGTCCATTGCAGAGTTGATACATGTATTAACATTGAGTATTCGAAATCAGAAAGCAATCCATTTTGGTATGCCTGATACTTTCTAACTCACATCACAGAATTGGCATTCATTGAACAAATATAAACCACATAAATCACATCTTTTCAATTCTTTGAAGAATTACCACCTATGCCATCCTCACCCACTCAAAGCTATCTTTCTATACCATTTTCTCATTACTCTATTACATACAATACTATCTTCATTCTTAGCAACAGTAACTCAACATTGGACCTCTTCCTTCAATTTATCAACCAGGAACATATTCTCAATACCGTGATCATTTACAATTAACAGAAGCATTAAGAAGTACCCCTTGAATCAGTACCTGTATTCAAGAAGATAGTAAATCTTCATGTTCTGGGAATAGTTTTGCATTGAACCCTATGTGTATATATTGAATTTGAAATTACCAATAACAGCAATTTCATTTCACGTAAAGATGCAAGTTCATGATAATACCTATGCAATGATCTGTGATACTGAACAAGAATATCGTTGAGAGTCTACACTGTCTGCTGATATTAAAGAAGACAATTTGGTTAAATAACAAAAGTATCTACTTCCAAGCTAGACTGGCTGGAATACAATGTTATGAATTTCAACAATTCCGCCACCTAATTGATGGAGCTGTGCTGATACTGTCATAAACCACCCTCCACTTCTAATTTCGCCAAAACCGGTTTGTGTTTCAGTACTTCAACTTCCCACTGGTAAAATCCAACCCTGAACAAATTACAGAAGTGTAGAATTGCACTAATCCAGCTACTTCCACTACTAAATACCAGTAGAGACAAGAATGTTCCACAACCAAAGGCCAGTAGAGATTACAACATGTCATAACACCAAAAGGTCACCTTATAGTTGAGTACAAATTCATATAGACAATGATATTATGAATAACTCCTAGGCAAATAATATCTGATGTGAAGTATTCCATGGTCAAGAAAGCTTACAAACCTGCTATTGATACTTCCAATCATCATTACCCAGTAAAAGGTACTTCTATCTATACTATGTTGGTGTGTCAAATACCAGCTTTTCCCTCTGGTTATATTTACTGTCATACACAAAAATCTATTAGAATTGTGTTCTGTCTAATGCTCTGCTACGAAACTTACAATATTCCCTCTTCCCCAAACTATACAATACTAAAAGTACAGTTGAGTACTATTCAATGATATTTGGCAGATACAGCCCATTGAGTTGTAATACCCAGCTTGCAGTTACAGTAAGTGTCTGAAACTGGGATTAAATCCAGGCTAAGGAGCTTCAATTTGAAAATACCTATCTTTCAATAGTTGTGGAAGATACAAATTATAGTTTTCCCTAATGGAAGTACTGGATTCAATTTACCATCCATTTCCTTTGGCCACCCATATTTTGGAGTGCAAGTTCACCAGATCCCAGTTCTTTCAACAGAGCACTCTGCAGACTTTAGTACAGATGGCTGCAGTTATTTATTATAGAACATTAAAGTATGCCACTGGCAAGAAGATTGCAGTTATGTTTTCTTACAATCAATATCACAGTAAAGATTTCCCTGCTGCAGGGATATATTTTACTGTAAATGCTACAGCTTGGATTAATGACCCATTGGTGGGCCATATTATACCCCTCTGTTCAGCTCTCCTTTGCAGGAATAGACACTGTTCAAATCCACCAATCACTTCTCATTGTGGATTTGTACTTCCTTATCTCATCCAGTTGTTATCCATAATCTACTGTACTCTCCATTTTGAAGTAGTACTCCATATCAGGTATGTCTCTATTTATAGTTGCACACTCAATTTTTACCATTGCACATTCTATTGCATTACAATGTCCATTGCTATCAGCAGTATGCTACAGTCACTACAAATGATCATCAGGTATTAGAAATTGAGACAAATAATATTTTATTCAATTATATCCAGTCTCCAGGTAAAAATCAACTCCAAAACAAGATGTGCCTTAAGTTGCATTGCACTATTAGTGAGTTTGAAGTTTTTGTGTTCATCAGCCCTAATGAGATGGGAGATCAGCTCTATCACATAGACACCATATTTGATTTAAATAATTCAGTCACTTAGTAGAGTTATTCAGTCCATATACTTGCATTTTCATTGTGTAATACTTATATATATGATGGATTCGTGACTACACCCATGCAGAAAATAGAATATGAATGAATATGAAAGCAATTATAGTATAATATAGAAGTCAACAATTAAGAATAATGCATAGATCATATTTGCTAAAAATGTTATTTCTTGCGAATGTATATATGGAGTGTAACAGATAGTATCTACAGCCCTCTGAATCAATATCCCATACACCTTACGTATGTTTTAGAGTTATTTTAGAATTTCTATAACAGTTGGGCAACAGTCCCAAGCACTTTGAAAATTCTCTCCATCTCTCTAGTATATTCCAAATATATCACAAACTATTGCTTACTACTCTCTTACAGATTCACTGGAAAGTTGGAAACTCTAAAGGCCAGCAGGATTGTCCTGCTAGAGTTTGTTTCCCTCACAGATTGGACTCTTTGTGGTGTATATACCACCTCCTCTGATTTACTTCCAGAGTCTCACAGTAATTGATGTATGCGATGCTGTTAGCATGATTCTGATGTTGGTAATGAATGTTTGTGCATAGATAATATTCACAATGAATAGCTGTTTATTGATGAAATATTTCATAAAAAGCTCAAGTGATATCCACAGTTCCCCCAATGGATATATCTAACAACCCAGGTAAATTTCAGAGTGTATTGAATATGCCCAACATTGTTGTGTAATAGTATATGTCGAAAACTCTCTCTATGATATTAATTAATATCAATACTTATCATAATCACTCCAACAGTACGTTTATGTAAGTCATCAAATATCCAAATATCTATGCAAATGATCTGAATACATACCTACCAGTAGATCTCCTACTATATTTGATAGTTGTAAAACAATTCAGCACTTTTTCTCTCACTCTTGAAGGCTTATAGTAAGTATAATTTATTGTACTTATCAATAAAGTGCAAAGTGGCCGATAGAGTAGGTAATATCAAATATAGTGTGAGGATTTTCTAGTGAATAATATACTAAACTGTATAAATTGGATGCCCATACTCTGGCCAAAACCACTAAGTCTAGAATTGACTAGCATTACAGTACAAATACTCTCAGTGCTTCAAATTCCAAGATATTCAATTTTGTAAGATGAAGTTTTAACTACTGGTGATTACAGCAACTGGAATGAAACATACTGGAATTAGAAATTCTTATCAATAAATAAATATTGGAGGTAATCACAATTCAGAACCACTATTAGAATTATGTTAGAATCAAAAGCATTTCTACAATACTCAATTGCCATATAATTCAATCTCTGAAGTGAGTCTAATATAATTTCTTGCTTCAATTCAATATAATTTCCAAGTTGCAGCAGAGAATTTTCAGAGCAAACATTGAATATATCTACTATTCAACATTTGAAAGTCAATTAAAAATTGTATATAATGATGAATCTTGTACCAGATAATACTAGACAGACTATCTTACAACTTCAGAATACAATTAGACTAAATGAAATCTGCCATATACAATGACAACTTGACAACTGAATGTAGAATAGCTATCTGATATTATGACAGATCAACAGCTAGGAGAAGTCTTCATGAAGAGTAAGTATAATAGGCAAAGATTATTGAATACTAATAGAGTCAAAAATGCAGCATAAATACACATGGGTGGAATATAATACCTTAAGAAAGATTATTGAATTAGTCAAGATGAACAGGTCTAAGTGAGTTTGGAAATGCAATGCAAAAGATATATGGAAAATGCACACTCTGGTAAACTGACAACTCTCAGTATTATTAACATTCCAGATATAGAAAGCTCATATGTATCTTTAGTAATCTTTAGTTCAACTGTCTGGGATATTTATTTACAATTCATTGGCACCAGCTGTAATTATATTTTGGTTTCACTTAGATTCATACTTTTTACAATTTTTACATTTTATACTATACCAGCCATTTCAACTATATTGGACTTTATGATAATCTGGTAAACCTGTAATGTCTTTTAAAATAGCAATTCCCACAAATGTGTAAACAGTTTTTGATTCAATTTCTTGAATACTTTAACTTACATTTCCAATACAAGTGAAAAAAAGTGCTCAAAATTGTAATATAGTATTTGCACTAGAAATTGACTTGAATTATCCAGTACACAATGAAACACAACTAAAGATGAGATGCTATTCGATTACAAAATGAACTCTAAGGGTTTTATATCTTCTGTGATTGTAGTTAATAAATTGAAAACTTTCCATATAATAATACCAAATATATTCAAATCAACTGCAGTATATATTGCTACATACAACTATTTTCAGCCAGCTGCTAACTTATTTTAAAAGAGTAATAACAGTAAACCTGCTTTTACTATTACTTGGCATATACTGAGATCATATGACAATATAAATTCAGTATGTATTATGTAAACCACAGCAATATATTATTGAGAGTATGAATATAACTGCCTCTAAACTTTGTAAACTATTATGGATAACCACACCATACAGTTTCATATAGGATATAAAGGTGGCTTCCCCTCTAGTACTGTGAAAATTTTGAGCTATAGAATTGTGATGAGATAATGAAATTAACTTCAAGTATACAGCTATTATATTGTGAATTCCATCTGGTAAACAAGCATATTTCATTAGTGTTTCAAGGTGCATAGTATTATTACAATGGCAGGAAAATATTTCTAGATAGCAGTCAATGTTGTCTGTATCAGTCAGTTGAGTATAATATTTACAACTATATGATAATTTAGCAGTACTATCTCAGGTGTCATTAATGTATCTACAAGTAACACAGCAATCTGTCATCTCATTTTGGTTTTTTGATGCCACTATATAGTTTGTCAAGTTTAACTTGATGTGTGGTTAATATTTAGTCATATATATATAACTGTAGCTGACTGAAAAAGTATATATGTGAAGAAATATCAGCAGTTGGATATGTTCACAAATGGATATATCTATATATCGCCTTAGATCATGCAGAGAGAAACTCATACTAGTCGACAGGTGGAATTTATTTAGTTCATCTTGATTTTAATTCACAAGGCTCAGAGGTAAGTTGAGGTATTGCTTCTTCTGACTAGTTTCAAGCCATACTGCTGAAGCCAATCTATTTCAACCATTTCCTTCCACATTCCAAATGCACAATTTAGCTTGTATCTCACAGTCATAATGAACAAGTTGGATCAACTCTGTGTCATAGTTAACAGATCTTGATCGTAACTGGAAGCATTAATCACAAGCAAGATGATATTGTACAGTAACCAGACTCAATCTAACAATTCTCCAGCACATCATCACATCTATAGAATCCCAATTCTTAGAATACAACTGTCAGCTAACAAAGAAATAATAGAAGATAAACAGTTCCTTGGCCTGAGCTTTTCCCAGGTGATCATTCTTCTGCTCACACCACTGGAGGTGTCAATTGTGGGCCATGCCTGCACATATTAGTGGAATGTGCTGGCCATTTCATCAGTCTTGAATTCTAGTCAACCACCCCTCTGAAGGTGACATACAGTCTCATTGTATCAGGTCAGAAACACAGTGTAGAGTACTATTATCTTGCACTTTGTACTATGAACCATATCAAAGATACTACTGCAATTACATATTATGTGACAGATACTCATGTGTAGCCTCTCTGTCCCAATCATTTATTATGCAGTCAGAGTAATAGACCTTGGTGATTGTGATAGTTGTTGAACTCATGTTGTACATCAGATATCATTGTGTCACAGACTGTATGGTAGACATCCCGCTATAACAGGCAGAAGCACTGTGGATAAGATTGGGTGCTTAGTATGTGGAGATGCATCTCTGTGAAGATGTTTTCCTCCACTCAATAATGGCTATGGAAATGTTGATTCTCAATTCTGTATCAATTGCAAATAGCATGTAGCTTGTTTTAAAGTGGAGCATATTCAGAGAGTCAAGAATATATTGCAATCAGAATTGGAGATACAGTATGACACACAACTCCTGAGCGACAATTCAAATTGCAGACTCATCTACCAAGCAACAGTTCTATCCCATCCAGCCCTAGGAATCTCATTTGCATATATCATAGATTTCTGCCCACTGACTCCAAGGTAGAGTAATGAAGTGCATCTTCACGTGGATTTTAGATTGAAGCAATACACTGTACAGCTGCTACTGATACTTCTTTGTCCTCACTGTGGAGGAGTCTACAGACTATATGGATTCATGGCTAGAATTGCCACAGCTGGTCCATTACGTCTGTTGTCACAAATAACATACCCAGTCTGTTCTTCTGATATACTAATCACAGTGCTCCTTGGGGGTTTTGTGTGTGTCTGCTGATATCTGCCAACAATCCATAGTTTATTACCTGTATACTTTGGTACAGACAATCCAACTACCAAACTAATATCTCAATCTGCTTGGCTGGCAACAAGTTGACCTGATCCCAAAATTAGCCCAACTAATCTTTAATAATGCATCATTCAGCATGTTGCTATTCCTACAGCTGAAGTCCATTACTTCTCCATGTGTATTATCAGACATTGACCCAAGCTTCTCTGAGGGTGTTAATCTGATAATCTGCCAAAACCCAAATCCAAATGATCTCCATGCTCATCCTGAACATGTCAAGTTGATGTATTATTCGGTTGCCATAATCCTGCTTTATGCTACAATTCAACACTGTAGCCATCTCTGCAATCTGACTGATAAAGTATACAATTGTGTTGAGAAGAATCATCATTTACACTATTGAGTCGTAGTACTGGGTATATTACATGTCTCGATCCAGACCATGTCTGCGATGCAACAAGGTGCTTGTGGCATTGCTAGCGTGAAAGATCATAATTGGGCTAATATCATGGTATAATGTTCACCGAAACGATGGTGTCGAGATAATGGTTGTACTTAGGCTAATATGTATGTTACGTGGGTGCTTCGAATAATGTACTTATACTTACACCAAGGAAGTTAGTACTTATGCACGGCCATAGTTCCGATTGTATAATTTTGTGTGTATCTCCGAATGAAGCGAATAGGAAGTTGATATAAATCATATATGGGCCGAGCACAAATGATTACAGTTGACTCCGATAGTTCTAACAGAATAGCAACTAAATCGTTTCTTGGTGCAAGACAGTACTGACAATACATATAACTAGACCAATGTTGTGTATGTCTTCCTTATAATTAATCGCATGGATTAATTTTTATATCGTGAAGGATGTTGTATAATTAATCTCAGGGATTAATTGATACATCACTAAAATGGGACCTTCCACACTAGGTGGTATGTCAAAGCAGAAATTTATGACCCGAAGGCAGAAAGTGGCCTTTAGCATCCTATTGCATTAACAATTATCTCTGGCATATCATATCAGATATAGGGTGGGTATGGTACTCAACTGACTTCCCCTGTCAGAATACTCTTCATCAGGAAGTCTCAGTACCAAAGCTTTTAATGATATTTGCACCTTAGGCTCAAAGTGCTAAGCACAACACACCATGTTCTGCATAGAGTCAACAACAGCATTAATCCTGTCACGCGATGGTCTCAAATTCCTGTGGCTGCAGGTAGCCTCACTGGTGTTTGACCAGCTTCGCAATGCCTAAACGTCTCACCAATAATGGTTCTCTGGGATCTCCGAAAGCTGAGCTTACATCAGGAGTAAGGCACCGTAACACGCCAGAGTATGTGTTTGGCCTGCATCATCTTGCCCATCTCAGCCTCAGTCATTGAGCGACATTATCCATCTCAAGCTGAAGACTTGACAGACCAACCAATTTTCCATCCAAAAAATCTTCACTTCGAAACCCACAGGTATCCTGCAACTTTGACTAGTTTTCGTGCAGAGGATGTGAAGATAGTACTGCTTTAAACACAGCCCATTTCCGGACGGGCGCAGTATCACTCCAATATGTGCAGCCAAATATAGTACTTCTCATCACTACTCAAAGAGCCCTCCCGGTCCCATCATCTATTATCTTTCTGTCTTCCATGGAGAAGGGGGTCATCGCCTTTGAGCCCAGTTAATTCATTAGACGGAAAGGGGACAGTTGCTGTATCAGATAGTTATCACAAAATCTGGGGAGTGGTCCCCTGTGTTTCAGTATCCGCCTCACAGCAGATAAATCATCTCCCCAACCCTTGCAGTGTGTAAGAGGTATTTGTATAAATAATCAAACAGAATAATTCATATTGTAAAGGATATTGTATAATTAATCTTGGGGATTACTTAATATCATTAGAGGTATTGATATGAATCATCTTGTGCATAAATCGATATCTTGAAGGATGTTTTGGAATTAATCCCGGAGATTGAATCATATCATGGCGGTAATATTTGCCGGTGGATAGTGCAATCTTCAATTGACACGTATCGTCACAAATCTCCCTCATCTCTATCAGAATATTGGTGTTAAGATATTATTGGTAATATTACACCTCGAGTGTAATCTCCCTCAGGATCCTGAATCCCCTTGTTTATGAAACCCACAGTTACGTGCCCTCTGCCTCCCACATCGTTTCCCAAATTCTCCTTTTGTATTCAACGGACCTTGATTCTGGAATGATGTTCGTGAACGAGTGGTTGGTATCGTTCTCTTCTCATTATTTCGTCGGTTATCCCTACAATCATGATCTAACTTCTTCCTGGAGGAAACTACTGCAGCAGCTTGATTGGAATTGTGTTCTACTATTTCAGTAGTAATATCCAGTATAGGAATTTGTGACTCTGGAACCAGCAATCTTTCGTGTGATTGACTTAATGTCGGAGTGACACTAATTTTATATAAGTACTCGGAAGGGAATATATTATATATTTGATAATAAGTTGATATCTCAGTAAACTGGATTATACTCGCCAGCAACCAAATACACTCTGCAGAAAACAACTGGTCTTCCATCTCGAAGCGGTCAGGCAATAAGGACAAGGTGCATAATTTAACATTGTACTTGTTATTGAACTCGAGGTTGTTCATGGGATGGGGGAACAATGTATAATTCTAATAGATAATCTTAATAATACTCGAATAATACTGTTCAAATAAGAACTGAAAATAACCATAATATTTGAGCTTCTTCTTCGCAGGTAGGTATCATTTTTGCTTCTGGGGTGATCCTTCCAAAGCTGGTGCTTTGTTGTTCTTTTATAGCTTTTCTTGCATGATTGGTTTTGAAGAGTTAGTCTCCCCTAAGGGCCATCATCTGCAATCTAATGTAGCTATGATTTCATGTGTCATATCAATAGGGTACTCTTTATTATGAGCCAGGCTCTTATGATAGAGGACAACACATCCCAAAAGTTATCATGTAATTGCATGATTTGTATTAAAGGGTTACTCTCCTTATAAGAATCAGACCATCATCTGCAATAAAATTTAATCAAACAGTAACTTGAACTTAGATATCTCGCAACTCATATGTTTCGGATATTCATAACATCTCGTTGCCTGATGTGGTTATTTAGAGTGCTGTTTACAGATTGCTTAATAATATAAGACACAACCTTCGCCATATAGGCTATTTGGATTATCTGTATCAGAGGCTTATATGGCGGCCCACCATTGCTCTGCTGACATTTGATCTTGATGTACCACCCAGTATAAAAACTGATAGTGGTTTGCTTTGCTCGTATTATTCATGCCAGGGAGTCGGAAACTCCAGGACACTGCCCACATTTCAATCACACAGACCCACCATGCTTAGGCCGAGACTGTAGTCTTTGGCCGGGGACTACCAAACCGGTTCCCATCCACTAGTTGAAAGGCTTGAAGTCCCACTTACTCGAATGTTGGCTGAGGTCTGCCTGGCAGTTCAGTCGCACGAATTCAGTTGACGTGTCCGGTCCCACTTAGCTAAATTCAATAGATGCGGCTGATAATAACTGGCAGCTTTGCCTGAAGACTTAGGCAAGGCCAAGGGAATTGCATCATCGAATCAGTTCACCATAGTATATGAACGTTCAATGAATCCTGTATGCAGCAAATTGTCCTTAACCAATCAACATGTGACTTCTTTGTAGTCCCGCTAAAGATCATAGCACTGGCTCACTTGGAGTTTCTTAGAACGGTGTGATGTGTGCCACGTGACTGGATCTGGAGTAACTCTGTGACATATTTCCGTTCAACTGCTATGCAAGTACCATTATCGCTGTTAAGGGAACACCCCTAACAAACTCATTGTAATGATTCTGTCCAGATGATTAACCAAGTCAAAGTCTAAAATGACACCAAGTATTTATTGTAGCTGCTAGCCCAAACCCATGGCCACATAATATCATACTCTACGATTACACTGTCTAATACTGATAGTATTGTTTTGATTAATTCTTGAATATATCGAATTGTATTCCCAATTAATCTTAACTATGGTTATAAAGAGAATAATGAAGTAAATATTTGATAAATGTATTATACTAATGCCGAAGGTATTTTGATTACCTTTGCCAAGCAATTACAAGTTTTATTTTCAGCCGTAGTTTCAACTCATTTCAGATATGTTCTGTACAATTCAATCAAAACTATATTTCGTCTATTACCTTGCTATACTATTCATCACCAAAATGTAAATCGGTCCGGAAGACACAGACAATCCTCCCAGACACTCCGGGCGACCTCACCAGCGCTTCTAAGTACTGCTAGATGCTCCCAGACCCCCCTGGAGCTGAGCAAAGTGCTCTCAGACTCTCCAAGAGCAGTCTCAGGTGCTCCTGAAAGCATCTGCAGTTATGGAGGTGCATTCAGGATGCCATGAGATTTGACTTATAGAATAGTCAAATTTTAGAGATCCTGAGACTTCCGCGCAGATCTGCGGGAGACTGCGAGAGCATGTGAGACAGCTGCTCAGCTCTTCAGGAGACTCCGAGTGCAGCCGAGATTGCTGCGCAGCTCTGTGGGAGACTTGGTGCCATAGTCTCACCGCAGTGGTTCTTACATAACCACAAGGCATTTCGTCGTATTATATTTGTCTTTGTTACAGTCACAAGATTCGCTACATCATAATATGGCATGCATTATTGAAGTCTCTCTATATATATCCAAACGGTCAATGTGGCCGCAGATGGTAAGTCGAGCAGAATCGAAGGAGCAGCTGGACAGGCCCATTGGGAGAACTAAGTGATGCACCACTTGGAGGCCGTTGTGGTGAAACGATGGAGCTAGAAGGCAGAGAGCCCACCATCCACACTCCGCCCCACCGCTCATGACATCCACACGGAATTCATGAGAAGGAGCGTTTCTGGGCTCAAGCAGCGTATGACATAGGTGACGAGACATGATGCTGCCCGCCGTTGAGGATCCACAACATCTCAGACAGTGCGAGTGAGACCAAAAGTTGGGAAAGATAGAGTGTGTATTTTCGTTGTATGATAAGATGAGATGGAATTGAGATGATCTCTATGTACTCTGGGGTGTGCCAAATACATACATCCCGTCACTCTGTCCACCTCCGTTACCCCTCAATCTCTGTACACCCGCCGTCGCTGCCAAAAGATGTACTTGGAGGCCGTGACCGAGCGGGTTTGGAGATCCACTTGGTGACTGAGATCGAGTGAACTGAGAGATGCACTTGGAGGCCGCGATCGAGCGAGATTGGAGATGCATTTGGAGACCGGGATCGAGGGAACTCAGAGATGCACTTGGAGCCTGGGATCGAGCCAGTGGAGATGCAATTGGAGACCGAGATAGAGTTAACTCAGAGATGCACTTGGAGGCCGTAATCGAGCAACTTTGGAGATGCCCTTGGGGGCCATGATCAACCGAGTTTGGAGATGCACTTGGGGGTCATGATCGGCCGAACTTGGAGGCCGTAATCGAGCGAGTTTAGAGATGCACTTCGAGGCCATGATTGAGTGAAATTGGAGGAGTGCTTAGAGGCGGTCAATCTGGTGTCAGTAGTTTGGGAGTGACGCAAGACGGGAGCTGAGACTCTATTTATTGGTTAATTCCTAATTTTGGGAATGTAGGGAGTTGAATACATCCGCTGAGAGATGAGAAACTGGCTGGGAGCGGGAGACAGTTGATCATAGAATGATGCAGTACTCAGTGTATGCTGTACTCGGTGTTAACTCATAATCATGGCATGGAGAGATAGAGAGGGATGACTTAACTTCGTGTTCTTTGGTGATGGTAGAGTTGAGGAAAAGAAAGAGAGAAATAAGAGGAGATGGGGGAAATCATCATGAGAAACTGGGACTTAGGAGAATTTGGAATGCGAGTCAATTTACCATCCCCGATATGGCAGGTACGAGTCCCGATCTGGCGCGTTATTTCACTGATATGATATCTTCTCAACCCAACCAGGCAAGTTGTACTCCAGATTTCTTAAATCTGCTCTGATCCTCCATATCGTTCTCAAGTTCTTCCCCTATCTCTCTCGTTCTCATCCACAACTCTACCATTATCGCAGAACACAAAGTTAAGTCATCCCTCTGTATCTCTCCATGCCATGATCATGGGTTAACACAGAGTTGTAGCATACACCAAGTGCAGCATACACCAAGTGCAGCATACACCAAGTGCAGCATACACCAAGTGCAGCATACACCAAGTGCAGCATACACGGAGTGCAGCATACACCGAGTACAGTATATACGTAAGATTGTCAGTTGTCCCTTCATTCTCACGATCACGAGTTGACCCCTGAATGTAGCTTCAACCTCCGGCGTGCCTCCCTACACAGATCGACCACCACCAGCCAGTTCTCCATAACAGCTCCAAAGGTAAAGTCATCCCATCATATTCCCACGGTTGTGAGTTTACTAGGTGAGGAATAGAGTCTCAGCACCCGGCGCTCCTCCCATCGACCGCCTCCAGATTGACAACCTCCAGATAGACCACCTCCAGATCGACCACCTCCAGATTGACCACCTTCAATTACTTCTCCTATCTTGCTAGATCACAGCCTGCAAGTCCATCTCCAAACTCGCTCAATCACGGCCTCCAAGTGCATCTCCGAACTCACTCGATCAACGGCCTCCAAGTGTATCTCCAAACTCACTCGATCGCGATTGCGGAGTGAATCTCTAAGTGTACTCGATCAGGGCCTCCAAGTGTATCTCCAATTACGCTCGATTACCGCCTCCTAGTGCATCTCCAACCTCGCTCCATCGTGGCCTCGGAGTGTATCTCTGTGTTCACTTGATCGTGATTTTCAGGCACACCATGAATTGCTCTCAATCACTGACTGCAGCCAGTCCAGATATATCGTGTGTAGATCGGTAGCTATATAGATACATAGATAAATAGATATATAGATACATGGATACATTGATACATAGATATATAGATGAGAATACAAACTGAATACATGGGTTTTAACAGTCATTGAACAATAAGTAGTAGCTATGATTTCCAGGCGCACCAGCGGCGTTCCCAACGAAGATGCTTTTTTCCCAGACTGCTCTACTGTGATTCGAGGTGCTCCCAGACCTGTCGCCGGCGCTCTGAGGTAAATTGTCGGCGCACCCAGAGTTGTCACCGGCACACCCAGACTTCTCACTGGTGCACCCTGACATGTCACCGGCGCACCCAGACGTGACGCTGGCGCTCCCAGGTGCTCCCAGGTGCACCCAACGTTCTCTCCGGCATTCCGAGGTGTTCCCAAACTTATTACAATTACTCCTATGGTACTCCTGTACCTGTCATCAGAGATCTCAGTTACTCTGAAGGCCGGCTGGAATGCTCTCCTAGGGTCCAATACTCTCCTTAAATTGACCCATCTATGTTCGCACTCCACATCCTCTCAGACACTCCTGGTGGCTTTCAGTGACTAAAATACATTTTGCTGATGTTCCAGTATATGAATATATTGTTTCTTGTTCGATTGCTCAGAAAATCTCACAGAATTATATCTATTTTAAACAAGAATTTTGCAATATAAATATATATTTAGTTCGTAATATCCAAAAAATCATTTCCTTTGCACTGAGCCTCGGGAAGTGTATTACTATTATTACACCATAATTTTATAATTTATATATTGTGATGCTAAATTCACCTTTACAGCTGTCTCCAAACATATCTGAAAGTACTTGTACCAACTCTACAAGAACAGTATACATTAGTCAACCACAGAATGAATATATTGAATTATATTCAACAATGCTGATTGTATATATAGGAAGACTACAGATACTTTAAAACTTCTAAATATAGCTATTCTCAACTTGAGAATGAATCCAGTATAGTTGACAATAGATGCAGCTTCATAGCATTGTTACTATTAATTCCAAAACACTACACATTGAGTATCGTTAGTTTATAGTCTGATATCTGAATGGATTACAGAAAATTCAATTATATTGTTCTTGCTGTGGGTGGTAATTAAGTGGAAATCAATATATAGCTTAGGTAATCGATTTTGGGTACAGAAACCTATCAATAAAATGCGGTAAAATTACACTTGGAGATTTTGCTATCCACATTCTGCAATAACAGTCCAGAGTGTATGGAAATTCACTTTGAAATGATACAAGTACTGAATTTACTTCACACTTGGAGGTTATAATTGTGATAATGTGGCGATACACTGACATATTTTAATTTTATCAAACTCAAGCTATTTATGCATGTACTTTAGAGCAGTTAATCCTGAAGAGGGTTGATGGAATAAAAGATACCATAGAAGAAATAATCTAATTCAGATATTAACTGATTTGTATGGACATATAGTTTGAAATAACTGTCAAATTGTACTTAAGCAGAAATACATTGAAATATTCAATGGGGTAATAGGATTTCTATGTACTGAAATAATACTAAAGATTCAACTTATAACACTGAAACTTCTACTAAATGTATCACTATGGAAATAATAGTTCCTTGGATTTGTTGATGGCTTATTGAATTTGTCCTATTGAGGTAATAAGAGTAACCTGACTGTATATGCTGGTATAGTTTTACAGCAGTAGACAGGATAGTTGGAGATCAATGATAATAATAGTAACGAAGCCAAAGTTACAAAATGATGTGGCAAATATATTGTACCATCTACAAGAACAAATATTATTACTGCTATATCAGATTTGAAAAATTTCTTGGACGTACTCTAATATGTATATCTTAGTCTCACTTCATAATTGCTTCTGCTATTTTGTATATTTTTCACTATCTGATCTACAATTCTACTATTATCTTATAGTTTCTCAATAACAAATCCCCTCCACTGTTTCCATCCCATAGTGGTCAGAAAATACCACGTTCAACTTTATCCTATAATTAATTCACTTATGTTTTTAATCATGTTTATTTGATTGACAATTTGTATTATGAACCAAATAGAGCTTCAGTTTTTTTGTTTCAATTTTTTCATACTGTGTGCACTTTAATTAGTATATGACAGAGCACCATATCCTATACACCTCTGGGCAAGCCGGCTAAATGGCAGACTTCCCCAGCCATTACCATTTGTTCCCTGCACACTTGAGGGCTAGCACTGAGATTTGAACCCATTGGATTGTGATCATATATCCTGCCTATACATTCAGCTGCGATACAACTACACCACAGGGCCAGCACCTGGTAGAGCTTCGGTTTGCACGGTCAATCTCACCCTGGAAATTACTCATGGCAATGTAACCATACCGAGTATGCGCCTTATTAAGATGCTATTTCAGCGACAGTACTAAATGGTATATTCGACATCTAACACTATGAGATTTTACGGACCTGTACAGTGACTAGATTGCTATGATATATATATACATATTTACACTTGACACTTTACAGCCTGATGTATACTAATAACACCCAATCTAGCTGACAGATATGCTTTATTGCGCATTCCAAACAATTCAGTGTATTCAACTCCTGAGTATGTTTCCAGATCCTGTCTGATGTACACTCCTCACTACATTACCAAGCAAGCTTCAAATTACCCTCCAAATCATACTTCAAATTATGCTCTGAAGCATGTCTGGATATATGATTGAATGCACTCTGCAACAATTTCTCCAAAGATTAGTACAAAGTATGCTTGGAACTATGCTGCAAACTATTCTGACAAGTACAATGCAGGTACACTGAGTAGTGCACTGAACACCAGGCTGCGAAGTATACAGTGAAGTATTATGCGAAGTGTACTCCAAGGTAAGCTCGATTGTTGAATCTACAATATGTTCTACAGTACACCGCAAAGTATATTACATTGAATGGTGCAATGTATACTGCAAAGTTCGGTGCAAAGTATGATACATGGTACTCTGCCAAATACACTGCATAGTGTGCAGCAGAGTACACTGCAAAACTTACTTCAAACTATACTCCAAAGTTAGGTCACGAGTACACAATAATGTACACTTTGAAATGCAATCTGCAGTGGCTCAGAAGTATTGTCTGAAGTAAGCTCCCAATTACAACAGATGGCACACTTTCAGCCTGTTTGACTCTCTGCGCCCAATTTGGCTCAATCATAGACACCCTGTTTTCAGAAATGTATGCTGCAATGTCTGCTTCTGAGAACATCTCAGATAAGCCTCTGGGTATGCTCCCAAGTATACCTACGGTACCGCTGGCAATTACACCTCCTTTTACTCCTACGAATGCACCTCAGGATTTGTTTACCACTGCTTCTGCAAGGATGGCTACCTGTACACATGCAGGGATGCATACAATTACACCTCCTCTTACTCCTACGAATGCACCTCAGGATATGTTTACCACTGCTTCTGCAAGGATGGCTACCAGTACACATGCAGGGATGCATACAAGTACACTTCTGAATATGCTTGTCAGATTGCCTCCTTGTAAGTTGACTGGTAAACCTCCAATGTACACTCACCCTGAAACATCTGTGTTTGCTTCACAGTCAACCTCCAGGTATACTTAATAGTAAACCTGTTGGTACACTACCCCGTAAATGTTCATGTATGCTTACCAGAAATCCTCCCGGTATGCTTACCAGTAAACCTCCGGGAACGCTTAACAGTAAACCTCTGGGTACGCTTACCAGTACACCTCCAGGTAATCTTGCTTGTGCACCTCCAAGTACACTAACCAGTACACCTCTGAGTAACCTGACCAGTACACCTCTGAGTAACCTGACATCTGCACAATGTATTTCGTCACTGGGAGCCTCTTGGAGCATTTCGGAGTTGTTGGACAAGAATCCCAGGGTGGTCAAATCCCAGAGTTGACTGGATGGATGCAGTGGCTTTCAAGTGCACCTAGAAGCGCTGGAGAAATATCTGGGAGCACTTAGAAGGTCTAGTGACAACCAGCAGAGCATCTGGGTACACCAGTGACAATCTTCAGTGTACCAACAGACAGCCTAGGAGTGCCAGCGACATCTCTGGGGGCACCTGGTAACACAGGTAACATGCCTGAGAGCACCTCGAATACCAGTAGAGCAGTCAGGAAGAAAAACATCTTCTTTGGGAATGCTGCTGGTGTGGCTGGAAATTGTAGTTACAGCTTGTTGTTCAACGAGTGATCAAACTCATGTATTCAGTGTATATGCACAACTATGAATCTATGTATCAATTTCGCTATCCATCAGCAGTGGGTATGCCCGGACTGGCTGGTGGGGGTGGTTGAGAGTGATTGAAGGTGCACCGGAAGATGTCAAGCGAGCAAGTTGAATGATATACTTGTAGAGGCCATAATCACACAAACTTGGATGCCGTGATCACGTGAGTTTGGACAAGCACTTCGAGGGTATAATCATGGAACTTTGCAGATGCACTTGGAGGCTATAAGTGTGTAAGTCTGGAAACGCAATTGGAGGACTCAATGAGGGGAACCTGGAGGCCGTCAATGAGCACGTTTGGAGATGCAATTCAAGCCTGTGATTATGCGAACTTGAAGGCTGTGATTGAGCAAATTTGGAGATCCACTTGGAGGCAACTATAGAGCAAAATTGGAGGAGTACTTGGAGGTGGTGGATCTGGAGGCAGTCAATTGAGAGGCACAACGGGTGCTGAGACTACATCCATGGGTTTGTTAATTTGCAACTATGGGAATGTGATGAGTTCATATTACCTTGGAGCTCTCAGGGAGCTAGCTGGCAGAGGTCAATTCGTATGAAGGCACACTGGAAGCGCAAGCTACATTCAGGGGTCACATCGTAATTGTGAGAATGAAGGGAAGATAGTCAATCTTGGGTGGATGCTGTACATGCTGAATGCTGTACTCAGTGTATGCTGTACTCAGTATTGACTCATGATCATGGTATCGAGAGATAGAGAGGGATGACTTAAATTTGTATTGTGCAATGATGGTGGAATTGTGGAGGAGAAAGAGAGATGAGGGATAAAGATACGAATGATATGAAAGATACAAGCGGATGTGGCATATCAAGGGTATGATATTCCTCAGTGGGGTTAGAATACCTCATATCGGTGAGTTGGCCAGCCGGATCAGTAGTCATACCTGCCATATTGGAATTGGTAAATTGACTTGCACTTGAAATTCTCTGAGGTCCCAGTTTCTCATGATGATGTCCCACATCTCCTCTGATCTCTCTCTTTCTTGTCCTCAACTCTCACATCACCTGAGAACACTAAATTAAGTTGGCCCTCTCTATCTCCACATGTCATGATTATGCATTAACACCAAGTACACCATTCACCAGGTACTGCTTCAACCCAAGATCGACTGTCTCCCACTCCCTGCAAGTCGCTCATCTCTCATCTCTCAGCAGAGCTTGTTTGTACTCTACTCTGTACATTCCCACAATTACGAGTTAAACATTTAATAGAGTCTCACATCCCGTTTCCCATCCCATTCGACTCCCTCCCGATCAAATGCCTCCAGATTGACCACCACCCAATCAACCGCCTCCAGATCATCTGCTTCCAGATTGACCCCCTCCAAGTACTCCTCTAATTTCGCTGAATCATGGCATCCAAGTGCATCTCCAAACATGCTCAATCACATCCTCCAAGTGCATCGCCATGATTGCTTGATTATGGCCTCAAAGTACATGTGCAAACTTGTTTGATCATGGCTTCCAAGTGCAACACCAAACTTGCTTGATCTTGGCCTGCATGTGCATCTCCAAATGCACCCAATCGCAGAATTCAAATGCAGCTCTGAGTTCACTCGATCATGGCTTCCATCCAACTTTATCTCCAAACTTGCTCAATCACAGCTTCCAAGATCATTACTTAGTTCACGCAATTGGTGTCGTGAGGTGTTCCTCTGATACAATTCGAGTTCCGTCTGCAGCGAGGTTGGCAATATGTATATATATTGACAGACTGATACTAAGAATACTTTCCAAAATATGATGTAGCAAATCTTGTGATTGGAACAAGGACAAATATGATACACAAAAAGGCTCATGGTTAAGGGACATTAAGAACCACTGCTGTGACCATACAGCACCAGGAATAAAGTTTCCCGCAGAGCTATGCAGAGGTCTCATCAGCTGCTCTTGAACCCTTCTGGTGCCCTGTGCAGAAAGTCTCAGCTGCACTCACCATCTGCTGCTGATGAGCACAGAGGTCTCAGCTGCTCCAACATTTTACTATCCTAGATGTCAAATATCATAGCATCGTTAATGCACCTCCAGTACTGCAAGTGGTTTTCGGTGCACTTGAGAATGCTCTGGTGGCATCAGAGAGCACTTTGCTCAGTTTCTGGGGGCCTGGATGTATGTTCAAATACTTAGGAGCACCGGTGCGGTGAACCAGAGTGTCTGGGGGCCTGGAAGTGTCTTCAAATACTTAGGGGCACCGGTGCGGTGAACCAGAGTGTCTGGGAGTCTTGCATGTGGCTTTCAAAATGTGTTACATTTTGCTGATGGACCAGTACACCTCCAAGTACCCAGACAGGTACACCTCTGAGTAACCTGAACAGTACACCTCGCAGTACCCTGCGCAGTACACCTCCAAGTACCCTGACCAGTATACCTCCGAGTACTCTGACCAGTTCACCTCTAAGTACCCTGACCAGTATACCCCCAAGTGAACTGACCAGTAGAGCACCAAGAAATCTGACCAGTATGCTGCCAGGTACCGTAACCAGTAGACCTCCGAGTACCATGACCAGTATCCATCTGAGTACCCTTACCAATCCACCTCTGAGAGTGCTTACAATTACATGGCACAGTGTTATTACTGCTACACCACCATGTACACTTACATGTACACCTCATATGCTTACATGCACACCTCCAAGTATGCTCACCTGTTCACCACAGAGTAAGCTCTCTAGCACACCTCCGAGAATGCATATATGTGCCCGTACATCTATGCTCCCAATTGCACCTCCAAGTATGCTCACAAGTGTACCTTGAAGTACACTCCCAGGTGCACCTCCAAGTATGCTTCCAAGCGCACCTCCATGTGAGCTTTCAAGTATACCTTCAAGTATATGACTTTATACACATCACAGGATATCAGCAAAAGAAAAATACATCCCGGCAAAATGCCTCCGTCAGAGTGGAAGCGCTCCGTCAGAGCCGTCAGAGACACCGCGGTGGGGAATTACTTCGCGCCCAGCTTTACTACGACTGGTTGCAGTGCATATTGCCCTCCGATCACAGTTTCACCGTTTCTTCTCGCTCGGTCGGTCCCGTATTCTCAACAAACACTCTGGCATTGTGGCCAACTGTGACCATACGTCAGAATTGGTTCATTGGGTACATACTTGCATCGGGATTGCAATGCGATGGGTGATGCTGCGAAAATCTCTCCTTGCGTTCTTTCTACCTGCGTACAACATGCAATTCTCTCTTTACTAATTATATACATCATTCCAAGTCGCCAGATCTATGTGGATATAGACAATCCATTGCTCATTCCATCCATCTCATGTTTTTCTACTTGTAGCTATCTCTGGAATCACGTGTGCGCAGCCAACGATGTTTTGCACACTTCAAACTTGCAAAGCAAGGGCTGCAGGTACTTTTTTCACTTGTACAAAGTTGGAGACAGGGTCTAAGTTACCCAAGTTTTCGGGTATTGTGGTGAGCCCTTGGCCTAACCCGTACTCAACAAGAGCTCCATCCTCGTTTAGGAGCTTGATTTTGAATAGTTGTTGCATTTGCCAAGGGAGAAACCCACTCAGCACCTCATAACACCTCCCTGGGCATTGCTTTACCCACCCCTAGTCGTTCCGTTGATCCTATCTGCACCAACTCTGGCTTCGTGTGCATCGACACATCTGAGATATATGTTGACGTTCAAAACCTGCAGCTTGAGCCTTTGATGCTCGGTAAATACAGAGCTCCATTGCGTGCAGTTATTCATCCAACATGTACCTCTTGTTACGACTCTTATGCTTGATAAACTCCCATGTGCCGCTGTATATTGCCACGCGGTGCGTTAAGTCTCATGTCTTGTCAAGTCATGCTCTCAAGCCTGTGATTATGGTGTCAGGATGCTGTCCATCATGGCGGGTTTGGGGTCCCATGAATTTGGGCTTCGCATATGACTTGGAGTTCAGGGGGGCAGCCAGATCAGCCCTGGAAGAGAGGACTTTGCGCGGGGCAGTACTGTTCTCCAGACACTGAGCGAGAGCTCGGAGATTGAGGTCGGTAATTTCTAAGCACAGAATGCGATGCTCACAGTTGATAACTTGTGGTTGGTAGTCGAGATTGTAATTGGAGAAGTTCCAACAGTCCTTGAGGATCGTTTTATGTGCTTGTTCATGTCTCTCGGCGGAACACTATTTCAAGGCTCCTCATCTATGATTCTGTTTGACCCAATGAGACAACAAGTGGATATTTGGACAGTTGAAGACGGCATCTAACTCCTTCGAATCCTCAGTCCCATGGCAGATATAATCCCACAAGGCGTCCATTTCGCGCTGCTTGTTGGACGGCATCCAAATGTCAGCATTTGTTTCCTTGTCCAGCTTTCTCTTGTTCATGAGTCCCATTCTCAGGGCATCGGCTTTCGCCTTCGCCATGGTTCCAGCTCGCCTGAGTAAGAAAACATCTTGCAAGGTGTGAAAACAACCCGAGATGTCCTCAATGTAGCTCAATGTTGCATCTTTGTGAGATGTATATTGAGCATACATATATATGTCTTAAATGCCCGTATCCACACAATTGCGTGATGGAATCTGGGACACTGAGCGGGGCATCTGCCTCGTAGGGACTGGGTTACAACTCCATCCAGGTATCAGCTCATTTCCTTCATCTCCTTCCCATCCCATTGAGGAACCTCTTCATATGACTTATTTTTTGGTGTGAGGTTGTGGTAAGCAGGCAACGATAAACAGATTGCATTGTACTGGTCAAGCGGTTCGTGCATCTTCATGAAGTGGAAAATCCAATTCTGGAGGTTCTCAAGCATGCTGATCTGAATCGTATGGAGAAGATCGAGCTTCGGGAGGTCGCTCATGATACCGCAAATGTGACGAAAGTCATTGAATCCCCGGGGAATGTGGTGTGAAAAGAGTTTGGTGTTGGCTGCCCTGGTGATGGCAATTGCTGAGCGTTCTATATAGGTTGTGGTCCCACCTAGGGTGTTGCTTGTCAGGAGTAACATAATCTCCAGGTTCGTTCTGTGGACACTATCGCCAAAAATAGGCATACCGCTCGAGATGATGTAGGTCACTATACTTTGGGCAATCTGCAAGCAATGCATCCAAAACCGGTTGGCAATGCCAGGAGTTGCGATCTGCACAGAGAACGTTGTTTTACCTGCTCTCGGCACTGGGAGTGTGTTGGAAGGTCAGAGGCTGGAGTACCAGCCGGAGTCCTTCGTTCAGCACCTCTCAGTGTGTGTTCCACTGCTCATCCAGCCGAGTCTGAGGCATATAGCAGTTCTTGATTGGAATCAGCAGGAGAGGGACCATTACAACGCTGTGTGTTGAGGGCGTCTGGCGGATCTTCGAAGATAGAGTGCCAATTGTCATATACACACGCCACTCGTTCGTGTGTGCAGCAAAGGTCGAGAGATGTGTGTCGTCGGACATGAAGATGAAGTGAATGAGCGTATTCCCCACTCTAAGCGTTAACTTGACATCGATTAGCACGTTCTTATCCTCTAGTATCTCTCCCTTCCTAAGCAGCAAAATGTATTTTAGTCACTGGGAGCCTCCAGGAGTGTGCGAGCGAAGGCGGAGTGTAAACTTAGAAGCATCGATGCCAGGAGTGAATCAGACCCCAGGAGGGCATTCCGGCCGGCCTTCCGGGGAACCGGGATCTCTGATGACTTGTAGGGGAACACCATTGGAGTGGTTCTGATATTTTTGGGAGGACCTAGCACTGTCGCCCAACCAATGCGGGAATCGCAGACTAACTCTGAGGGATGCCCGGGTTCTGATGGATATTCATTCGATGGACTGCAGGCGTTATCTGAGATTCTGCTGATGTATCCCGAGCAATAAGAATACCCTCCACGTATGATTCATGGATTAATGGTCATTATCAACTTCTAAACCACATAATATTACCCAGCATCTCATTCAACATTCTATGGTTTACATCGGTAGATTAAGAAGAACAAAAGAAAATAGCGAGGGATTCAGGAATCAAAGCAGTTGAAACCGAAACAATAAACCAACCACAGGATCGGAATGATAGCAATCGAACATAGTCTCCATGTCATCCACTAAATCTCCAATCTCATCAGGGCCGACAAAGGAAGGAACACACAATTCATCACGGCACAAAGATGCTGGAGGCGCTCCTTTTATTTCCGAATGATTCGAGCCTGGCGAGTGGGTGGAATTGAATTCCAATGTCGCTTGGCTCGATTCGTGATATCTAAAAGGTCGGATTTGAGAGGTTTGCTTGCAGTGAATCAAAATGGAGTTTGAAAAGCAATAGGATGAATTCGGAGGAAAAAGCGGTGCGCCAACAGCACAGGAGGAGTGCCTGATGTCGAGTGCAGGGTGGGAAAGAGGAGTGCTGATGTCGATGGAGGAGCGCGGAATGTGATTGAGCAGCGCCTATCCAGTGGAGCAGCCATCCATACTGAGCATCACCGTAAGGGGAGGGAGGTAAAGGGTCGGGAATGAAACAGAGGCGCTCCTAATCGAGGTCAGAGAGGGGTTTGAGGAGCGCTGAATGAAATATCAAAGGGGCAATCCAGACTGAGGAGCGCCGACGGGGATTGCAGAGCGCCCATGCCTGCGGAGGATCGCCATCGGGAAGAGGGGGGGGGGGCGGGGGTATGAAGCAGCCCACCATGTGGAATTGATGAGTGGTGCAGTGCCGTCAGGAGTAATTCAATCGTATTACCATGGAAGGGCAAAACTTTCCTCGATATTGTTCTTGAGAAAACATCACGGTAACCTTCTCTCCTGTGACATACTCAGACAGCACACAATGAATAGCTGCATGCCACCAGCGCTGACATCTGCGGCGAGAGAGGTTGAACAGACTGCGATATGGTTGGTTGTCGCCGCAGGCTATCGGCGGTGAAGAACAACTCATGGTCGATTAAGTCAAAAACTTTCATCCGCATCAAGCAGGACTTCTTGTCATTCATGACCTTCGAGAGATAAGGATCGTCAAACAGGGGCTCCCTGACTTCGATTCGGAGCCCAGTCTCTGATCGTACAACCAACCGGTAACTGCAGACAATAGTTCGACAACCTCTCTCTGCCAAATGCCCTCGAATGGTACTAATCTTTCGTTTGAACTGTGTATATTTCTGGGGTTATCATCATAAGTCCAATCGAGGTGCAGAAAGCAGAATAAACACTGACAGCTTCTCGGGTTTGCGGATCAATTTGAAGAGATGCACCACCAGGCAATTGACGCACAGATGGTGTACCAACAGGAGCACCTGCTAATGCCCGCTGACAATCCTGAACTTCACACACGAGTTTCTGAGCTTTGTCAACAGTCGAGTACTTCTCGTTGGACATGATTGGCCATGCAGTCTTCGTGAATACAATTGCCTGCATGAATCATTTTCCTACGTCAATAGTCTCCTTTTGGTGTTGAGGAACGTTCTGATCTCCACCGGACTTTGGTTGAGGAACATTGTGGACTCCTCCAGCCTTGGGAAGTGGGAGGGCCTAGGCGGGTCTAACATCGTACTCACATAATGCGTTGATAGTTGACTTTGAGCTTTTGACCAATGGTGGTGCGATGGCCCCGGCCGGATGTCGCAAATTTGGAAGTGAAGTACCTGAAATGACAGTTTCTGCATGGCTCCGTTTGTTTAGCAGTGGAATCCTTGTAGTTTGTATTATCGTATCACTGGGCGCCTGGAATGGATGTAGGACATCCAGCTAGTTGTCCAAATCATCTTCGTCGATATCAGATGACAAGGTGGACTCTCCAGGGTCTTCACTTTCGTCCTCGCTGCTCACCCAATCGGCATCGTCATCATCCTGCGTCATAATCACAATTATAGGGCGGAGATTGGTAATATCCAACACTATACTCGAAGGCAGGGTTGAAAGTTCAAACATTTGATCGGCAATGAAGATTGGGTGTCTGCTTTACAGCACGTAGCAGTGCTCGCTCAAGGTGGGCTTCTTGAATCTTCTGCGAATAGTGATTCCTCACCTGGTTGGCCGTAGGTTCCATGTATGATGATGATGAAGTTGGAGAATGTAGACAGAAGTATATAAGGGTAAATATAGTATGATGTGTAGCAGAATAAGGGGAAAGTAGGGCAACATAGTAACACTCGATCGAGGAGGATGTACTTTGGGGTGTGCCTGGAAACGGTGACGGTCAGCCCAGGAGGATGCAATCTGAGGTGTGCCTGGACAGAGTCCGGAAGACATGTCGGCGGTTCATATCTATATAGTTAATGCTAGTTCGTTGTTGTGATTTAGGAAGTCTCAGATGCGCCAGATTGGATGGAGTCTTCATGCTCCCAAGTCCGGAATGTTACCACTCATATCCAACTACGCTATTGACTCAAGAATTGGAGCTTGGTTTAAGCCAACATACCTACAATTGAAGCAGATGCACCTGAAAATCTCGACACACCTGAAGAACTCGAGACATTCACAAGGTTGTACCACTAACTGACTCTCATGGCCGGACATTTGGAACACTGTGAAATGAGTTGATCATGATCCGCCCCTGCATATGACTCCACCAAATGTAGTTCATTGTGCCTCTAGTTTGAGCAGATGAGCAATGACGGCATGGCACAGAATTGTCGGTGAGTTGAAGAATCTTGCAGGATTTGGACGGAGGATAGAGTTGGGACCTTGCGGAGTGGCAACACTTGAAGTTACATGGGTTCGAACTGAGTTTGATGCAGATAGTGGATAAATATGAATCTCCGTATGCGGTATACCAGTTGAATGGACACCCTATTTTCATTATATTCTGCTGTTTTGGGAATCTGCTGCAAAGTTAGCGGTCGATTAGGCAATGTAGTGTGCAGAACTTCACATTCAGCGGTCCCAGTCTGCTGGATTCACCATATGTATGCAGTCGGTCTAAGAGAACAGGGAGAATTTGGGTTTACAAAAGAGAGATTCAACATAGAGAAAGACCGGTAAAGGTACGATGAAGATTCAGGGGTAATCAAAACAATTCCAGTCTTCGACAATACCAACATTGCTTGCAAATGGGTCATAAATAGTCACTCACATTAAGATGTTGCGTATAATATCTTGTATACACCACATCATTCAATCCCGAACTCATTATAAGTCTCAATGCTACAATGTTGACATACCATAAATATTACGGTTCAAAGCAGTGCATAAGAACAATATGAATGCGTCATGAGACTTCATCTGACAGCGGAAGGACGAATAACAGCATGCAGTTCCAGCCAATTGAGGTGCAGCAAGCATTGAATTGGCATGCAGGATTCACTGCAATGCAATGCCTGGGATTCCAGGCTTGCCTTACTTCGACAGTTACTTGTACTCTCAGAAACTGCCTTTTCTCAACTCGAGCTTTCATCACGATTTGTTCTGCATGCACCCTTGGGATTGGATCCTGGAGGAAATCAGATATCATCTGTTTATGATTTGTCATGAAATTCAGGCCGGAGCTAGCTGTTCACCAATTGAACCGCTGTGCAGAGACTCGCATTCAGATTTGATCTCTGCGAGCAATCTTGATGGAACTCGGTTCACATAATCTGTTTTAGGATATAGGTTTTTGACGGCCCAAACATACAACTTAGTCAAAATGTAGTTAAGTCTGCATTAGAAGAGTTGTGAATTTATACCTGTTCGAGAAAGTGTGGTATTCAGGTGAGCAGGAATTGCCGGTCATCTGCACAGTACCTGAGTAGAAGCTGTCTTTTGAGATCAGCACTCTCAAGCTGCAGCTTGAATTTGGAGCTCGAACAACAGAAGCTAATTTGGGATCATGGAAACATATAGGTCCAAACATATGTCTTGGTCAAAACCCAGTTGTGTTTGGTTACTTATCGCCTAGAGCTGTGCATCTAGAGTGAGTGTGTGGTGGACACCTTCCTCAAATGGATGGGTTGACATGGAGAATGAGAGTTATGACATTTCAGCCGCGGCCTTCGCATACCGATCAAGTTCAGATTCAGATATTTACTGGGACTGAGCAGGATGAGCCGTGCCTGCACCTAAATGTGTAGTGTCTGAAAGATGGACACTCTGTGTGTGCAGGAAGGCACAGATTCGACGCATTCAAGAAGGTAGAAAATATACTTGGAATGGAGCAAAATGAATCACTCAAGGGTAATGGGAAGTGGGTATACACTGTTCAGAGGGGTGCCGGGAGTGTGATCGCATGTGAATAATGTGTGGCGGCTAGTCGAAATTGGCTGTTGGATTGAACATGCTTGCGGTGTCCAATCTGAGGTGTGCCTGAATTTCATTACTTAGCGAGGAAATTCCCGGCAGAATTCTTTGGGTAAGCCTGGAATACGCGAGCCATGTCACAGGATATGATACCTCAACTTGATATCGCTTAGACCATCTTTCTATCCCTGAATGATTAGAGATATACTGTGCTGGATCTGTCTCAGGACAGTCAAGAAGTTGATAGCGATTCTCTTTTGCAATTGACCGTAAATGCTACAGCATTGTTGATTCAGTGAATATCCCGAATTCTTTCTCAATTCAAGTGTCCGGTGCGCCTGAAATGGACACGTAACATAGAATTTGAATCAAACATGGAGGTTCAGGCGCTTCTCAAAATTTGAATCCCTTGTGTGGATGTAGGTACCACAATTCCACATGGACAATATATGATGCGCAGTGTCTGCAGATTCGACAGATGTTGACAAAGAGAAATATACGGCACCGCGGAATTTGACTTAGTCGCCCATCAGACCGGCGCACCTGTTTTCCATCGCATTTTGGATTGTCCAAATGACGCTACGGTTCAGCTTACCCGACATCTGTTGATCATTGACCTCATCTCACATTCATTACACTACTCAAATGACACAAAAAGCAATCCAACTCTAACCAATATTCCTGGACTCCTCCCCAGCGCCTCATTCTCCATACCATTTGCATATTTTGCATCAGTTGGTGAGATTCTGTTGGTTGAATGATTACAGAGGCATACCTTGAGTACACTGCCGTAATAATTATCATTCATCCTGACCATCTGACGGCACGAAGTCTAGATGCTCCGTAAGCTGCTTCGGATGGTCCTTGCAACACTTCACAATGCGGTATAACATCGAAGTCGTGATGGTTGGTCGGCTCATCAGACCTTGCAGGACTCTCATTTGAGCCACTCCAGAGAGCTGGTGGAGATCACTCGCTCTGTTATCATAACCACTGGTTCCAGTGTTCAATTGGCATGTGTGTGGAACTCTGTTTTGCCCGAGTCGGATAACCCATGCAAAGGCCTCGCACTGCTCAGTCACTACCCAGAACTTCTGAGTTATTACCGCATGGTTTGCTGGTGTGATATTTCGGCCCGTCCTACCCAGTTTGGGTGTAGTTACGAATACAGAGGGATTTGGTGAGTCTCGGAATTTGAGCTCCATTTCTGTACACTCCTTGTTGGCCATTTCCGCTTACATGCAGAAAATATTCAAATGATCCACGAAAAACTTTGTAAGCCACTACTTCATATGACAAATTTGGCCAGGAAGAGGGCAAAATAGCACTGCCTTTTGATGAGAAGGAGCCCGAGGCAAGGGGCTTTCATATCTTTCAGGTTCATCCAGGAGCTCCTCATTTGATGCTTCATCTTCGTCAGGTTCGGGATAGTCTGCATGTGCAGTGACAACCATTGGCAGAGATGTGTCCCTCAGCCATCAGAAATTCGGAGAATCCACCCAAGGATCAAGTGGCCATCCATTGCACCATTGTCCCTAGACGTCATTCTGATCTTCGGTGTCTCCCAAACCAATGCGACACATGCCAGCCGCCATCTATGTTCCCACCACACTCCTGAAGCACCTTGTGAAGTGTACGTTTCCACCATGGTCATAGTTTAGCTTGCTCTTCCTCAGGCCATTTGAGATCAACCAGGTGTGCATTCTCCTTCGGTATCCGAATTAGTGGATTCCCATTGGCGAGTTTCGATTCTGCCCTCCTCCTTATTGTCCAGGGCAGTGCAATCTGGATCATCCGGTGAGCCGCATCCTGTTGAGCGTCCTGGTCTTCAGTCTGGATTGCAGGCATCAAACTCTGCACTGCGGAATACAGTGCCTTGGCGCCGTGCTTTTCCATCACAGCCTCATCCGCTGCATCTTCAGGCACACCTGAAATCAGCCACATTGTCTGAAAACACCAGTCATAGAGTGAATGAAATCTCGACGTTGCATTGACTTGCAGTTTCAATCCAATTCTCGCATTCATCGCAATGTGCCAGCTCACATTGTTTTTTGTCTCGTCCCGATGAGACTCATCCAAAATCCCAAAACTCCATGAACAGTGTGATAGTTTGCCGTTCCTTGATGGTTTTGCTGTCAATGTTAAGGTATCATAGAACACAAGGTGGATGTTCCATCGGTTTTCTGGCTCGTCAATACTGGTGTTCAGATCCTCGTGGGTGAGATTTGCATTTTCCGCTTGCAATGAGTTGATGAGTTTGAAATCGGTTCCATATGTCCTCTCGTTGATGACACTTTTGAACGTCACAGCAACTCTTCGCTTTGTGACCACCAGGATTGGTTCAAAGGCTTATGATATGACTGGATGGTGCTGTGGTGGAGTTTATTGGATCTCTGAAAGGGGCCGGGGCACTGAATTGTGTCTCCGCAAAGGATACCACTCCCGTTCCTCGCCGATAATTCTGGGAAAGTCGTTCTCTGCCAGATTAACTCACTCTTCACTTGTATTCCCCCACACATCGACAGCGGTAACCCCATTACAACTGTCTCAGTCAGCAATTTGCAAATGATTGCTGCTGCCGCCGAGGTGATAGTCTTTCCAAGACCCATTTCGTCTGCCACCAGTGCTCCCGGCATATCAGTATCCCAGACCCACCTGCTCACAGTGAACCATATGGCCCAAACCTGGTGGGCCAGAAACTTCGTTCTGGGTAGGCCTGGAATTGAATACTTGTGGCCTGGAACATGGTCATCCATTGATTGGCGAATCGGATGGGCATTCAACAGCCTGACTGCCGCATTAAGACACTGGTGTTCAAATTTGTTGTTCATTGTGTTGAGAAATGAATTCAAAGCTGAACTGGTATTTTCTTGATCGAGGTCCTCCGCGCCATCCTCCACTTTTTCCTGAACACCTCTTGCACCTTGGTCAGTCTTCTGTTCGTCCTCAATGATCTCTTTCAGTTGCTCCGAGGTAAGTTGGGCTGATGGGATCATACTCCTGCACTCTTGAAATTCATCACGATGTTAGGCATTTCACAGACAAGCATTTGGACCCAATAAATATGTGGAATACATTCAATCAATTCTATTCACTCAATCAGAACTTACATTAATACTACTGTCAGTCATCTTCCCACCAACATCCTGATCCACCACTCTTGCATTTTCATCGGATTCCCCCGAAGTCTAAAAATCCTGCGTAGCAGTGGGGCAGAACTAACTGTAACCACGCTAGCGGGATTACCTTCACCGGTCTCATTATGTGCTCCGCAATATCCTTCCCTGTAGCTGTCTTCATTTCGACCAAAACTAGTTTCTCATTGTGCCCCAGTTTCAACTTGAAGGCATTAGAAAGGGAACTGTCATATGAAATCTGACCATATAGAGGGTCAGTCATCATTTGCCCCGGAGGGTATAATCCCATATACTTCCTGTCAAATACTTGCTGCGTCATGTTGCATTTGTATATCGTGGTCAGACAGTATGGTCCTTCCAGGCCACAATGTTGTTCAGTGAAATCAATCAGCTCCTGCCAGTGCCTCACATCTGTGTACAAAGCTAGGAGTTGCATGCTGGATGTCTGGTCATTATTGCCAATCAGCACTCCATGATATGACAACCATGAAAGTTTCATTTGGCAACTCTGGGAGCTAACCTCTCGCTGTTTTGCCAGCGCGCTCTCCCTAATCTGTCATCCATCGCTCGTTGCCTTGCCTTCCCTGCTTCCTCGCCTCCCGAACCTTGCTTGCACATTGCTTCAAAATCATCCCAACCTACTTTCGATGAATCCTTTCGGCATGATCAAAATTTTCCAAATGCTGCCAGGTCTCGGAAGTCTCCAAAAAATCTGCAACCACCGTCTCCCAGTGCAGGGGTCCATCACGGAGCTGTTTGAGACGGTTCTGTCCCCGGATACTCTACCAATCATTGTTCTCAAGAGACCCAGCCACCCACAATTTCTTCCGTTTGTCGAAAGCACTAATGTTGGACTGCCCCATCCTTTTGGCAAATTGCTTCAAGGAGAACTCTGTTTGCTTCAAGCTGATTGGGGCTTCGCCTGTGGCCCCGCGCAAGTCCTGTGAATCGTCACTCTCATAATCTGCGTCATATTCGTCATTGGAAATATTTAGTAATGGAGGAAAATTGGCAATCCCTGCAACATATGTCCTCCGCCATTTCGCAGCCGGCTCAAATCACTTTGTTGGGAGGCTAATTGGGGGTCTGCTAGGTGCACCGTGAAGTTGTCCTGGTGCAGTGGAGGAGGAAAATGTCGGCCGAATGACTGGATTGTTCGAGGCCGTGCTGGAGGCACTCGAGATGCCCCTGGTGATTGTGGCCCATGTCCTGTGAATTGTTGAGGGGGATCATCTGAGGTTTACCATAACCTCCTTGGGGGAAATCATATGCTTGCCACGATGGCCCATAACTCGAATATCCTTTGGCTGCGCCAGTTCTTGGTTGTGAGCTTGGTGTCATGTACAATGGGGCATGGTGGTAGAACTGGGGAGCGCCTGGGATTGGTGGCTGCAAAGGCGGGTAACTATACCCCGGTGGAGGATGAATTTGATGTGTGGGTTGCCCAAATTGAGTGTCTTTGCTCGGTGTATTTCCAGCATTATTATCTGATGCTCCCACATTGTCATCTGGGCGTTGTTGTGAGCGAAACAGCCCACCAGTTGGAGCCATATTGGGTGTCTTTGACGGAGATCTGTTCGTTGACATCGTATGTTAACAATAAGACGGTAGTAAGCAAATCATCATTCCAATTGGTCATTTCAAATGCAGCAGAGTAGAGTTGAGAATGTTGACGGTAGCAGTGGCCATCGGCGTAATGAAGGCCTCTTATATCCATCCTCTTTGTCACAGACTGGTGTTTCACTGCACCTTTGATCCCATGAAACCAGGCTGAGAAAAAGAAATCATTGTCACACACATCCTGCCATTCTTTGTTATATGCTCGAATTCATATAGTAGGATCTTGGATGGAAGCTCACATTTGTTCAGTTCATGACAGTGAACGCCATGGAAGGGATTCGACATGAAATCACTAGGAACCCAATAACAACTATTTCCGGTTGGAACGTCACCATGACTAGGCATTTTACACTCAACATGTGTGTGTAAAACCTGCACTTCATTCAATATGAGGCCTTGTTAGTCGAGCAGCAACAGTGATTGCTTCCTTTTGAGCTCCTTGTGTACACTTTGTTGTCTACTCAGGATCCACCCACCGGTCAAGGATCATTACTGAAGAAAACATCCTTTCAGCCTATCACTATCAAGTTCTCCGTGATCATGGAGCAGGCATACAGCCAGCTAGGTAACTTACGTTTTTCATTGTATTAAGCTGATGTTATCTGCTGCTTGATGCTCGAGGGTAGATATACTCTGCACAATGCCGCAATGACGTAGTATATGAGAAGGCTGATCATAGCAGTTGCTCCTGATGAACGGTATTATCAGTTGATCGCACTGATGGCAAAAGAAACTTTCTCTGCCAACGATTTTCAGTAGACAATGTGCAGCATTATTGCACTCGATTTGGAAGATATTATTCTAGATTGTGCAGAAAACTGATCGTGAGGTGACTTTGTTTTACCCCTCTTCCACATTTGGTGGGGTGTGATGCGGCTTTAAAAGTGATACGGTAACCTGAGTTAGGTTGCTTTCAAATGAATATCCTTGAGGCTCAAATCCAGCAACAAACCATACCCCTTAAAGCATCATCGAGATTCGTCAGAACAATGAGCATTTCTCCACGATGGTCAACACTTGCCGGAAACAGAGTAAATGCTGTATCTGCTAAATCAAATTATGCAACGAGAACTGACTGGAGGCTCACTATCAACATTATCACCCAAAATCGATGAATGCAGAGCTATTTCCCATTGGGATTCTACCACCTGCCGGCTTTCCTCACCCTGAGCCATTCTGGTTTGAATACAGTAAGTGTACCTTATTGGCCATCAACAAGCTTTCAATCAATGATCTACTCATTGACAACGTACCGGGTGCACTGCCGCCTGAAGATACTCCCAATGCAGAACCTATAGACCCCAAGCAGCCTGATCTCACCAGTACCCCTCATCCAACGAAAGCAAAGGCTCAGGGGCAGGTAGTTGGAGTCGAAAATGCGGGGGGGAAAGCATATGGGAAAGCATCTGGATTGTACAACAGGCATCAAAAGTACTCAGAACAATGGAATCCATGGCATCAATTTCAGTCCGCACGCGACTTTCAGCATGATCAATCATTTAGCCTGCCAATGAAAGCATGGATATATCAACATTCCAGGCATTGACTGGACAACTTCAAAATCGAATCATTCGAATTGGAAGATGCCCTGCGAAAGCTACTCTCTGAACTTGATTTCGGGCTTCGCGATGATAGTTGGATTGATGATGACTCACATATCTTCGGAACAGTATACTACATGGAAATTTTCAAATATATCCTGTCCCTCGTAGCATATCTCCCATTTCAGGCAGACCTCGATTTTGAACCAGTGCGCGTCGCTGACTCTGAGGGTCGTCCAATCTACAGCCGGATGAACACGGGCGACTGGTGGTTGGATACACAGAATCAACTTTCTGCTGGAGGGATGGTTGTGGCAGTCATATCTGCATCTGACAAGACTCCGTTGACCAATTTTTCGGGTGATCAGCATGCCTGGCCGCTGTATCGCCCAATTGGTAATATTTGAAACGATATCCATGGTACACCTAACCAGAGATCCTGGATTCTCCCCGGACTGATCATATGTCCCACGAAAGATGCTAAAAATATTGACGAAGCACGGCATTCCACAATTGGAACAGTGCTGTCTCAACTTAGGCATCCTGACATCACTGGCCCAGGCTTGAAATGGGATTGTGCAGGTGGATTCCAGTGACAATGTTACCCTCCGGTGGCTGTCTGGGTCGGGGATGATCCAGAACACATAATGGTTGCTCAAATCTCATGTGGCTCAGCAGGCCCGATGTGTGAAATGCATAAAAGTGCGCCGATGGGGCATTCAACTTGTCAACCACTCAATAACTCAAGCGACCAGCATATGTACACGGAGCTGCTGGAGGATAATTATATTGATGTGCTTCACACTCTAGGTGCCCGCCCAATTCGCAACCAGTTCTGGCAATACCCTCTCTGCATTGTCTATCGTCTTTGGCAGCCTGATGAATTGCATCGGCTGCTCCTGGGTTTAGTTAAAGACTTATTGCACTGGCTGCTGAAATACCTGAAAGCTAGAAATGTCAAGGATCAATTTGACAAGCAATTCATTTTGGCGCCATGATCTCCTGCCCTACAGCGCTTCTCTAAACCATTCGATTGATTGAGAAGCGGCACCTGGCAATGTAAAGAGATCCATGGAATGATCAGAACAGTGGCAGTGAATTGCACTTCTATTGTTGTCTGCTCCAGGGATGACGGGAAAACTGCAGCTGAAACAGCCTCCAATGAAATGGTGATGGGAGCTGTGGAGGCATTATGTGAATTCTGTCTATTTGTCAGCCAACAAAATCATTCGGATCTATCTCTCAAAGCACTAGACGATGCACTGAAGAGATTTTACCAGAAGAAGGGTATTTTTGGACAACAAAACGCAGGCAGTTCCATGTGCGCCTCAATAGAGCCCGACAGGCGGCAGTCTCTTTGTCAGATACTGATTGTCAGAAGGCAATTGAGTGATTGGAGCGCTAAATCCATCAAGTGACACCGGTTAAACACAAGCCTTTTGATAAATTATTCCAACATCATGACCGACAACTATTGCAGGAAGTCAGAACTACGGCAACCAGTCCCAGAAGCATATTCGCTAAAGAACTTGCCATAATGAAAACTGCTGGCAAAGACGAGGTTTACGGGGCGCAAAACCTGACCACCGACAAGTGACTGCAATTTCACATCCACCTATCTGAAGCTGAGACAGGAGCCACAACCTGGACCTGGGCTGATACGGAGCGTGTCAGTAACTAGCTGGAGAGAGAGATTCATGGCATCACCTCGAATGAACAGACGCGGTTGAAGAAGGAATTCTTCATCCCCTTGATCGAGCTTGTTGCTTGTTGGGAGATAATTGGCATTCAGGCGTTCCGGAAAACCATTGAACAACGCATAATACATTTCGGATATTCAATGATGCATCTTATAAGGCATATATCAAAGTCCATCTGGCGAATGGGGTCCGCTGACAATTTCATCACCAATGTTTCTGAACGGCGACATCGCTCCAATGTGACAGATGCATATCGATCTAGCAACAAAGTCAATGACATTCGACAGATGCTCAAGCACAATGACTGGTGTCCCGGTCTTCACTATATGGAGGAGACACTGTCATATCTTGCACTCGAAGGCTGGTACGATATTGACTCTGCAAACGTTTTCAACCTACTGTCTGCAACTGATAAACAGCAAAGTCCATGCAGAGCCCATCTGTTACGTCTCCAAACAATTCAGGACGAGCCCATTATCCGCCCTGTATCACAGCAGTTATATCATTTGAGAGAAAAGCATGTCCGCAGAGTGTGCAGAAGTATCATATCAACCTCTCACAAAAATGCATCAGAAGATTTCGGAATTCCCAACTTTGGACAGCAATTCAGTGCGCTAATCGAACAGGTCTGGGGACACGAAGTTTGTGGACTCGTGCTCGGATATGATCAGAATGTCCTCATTGACAGTATATTGATAACACTCCAGAATGGGTTGTTGTATTACCATCAACCATTTCACTGCCCTACATCTGTTGAGCGTCTGGGACTTGATTGCAAGGTAGAATATACCAATGCCAACCAAGGGATCATGCCTGAAGCTCATAACATCTGGGTCTGGAATATGCAAATTGAAGAGAATGACCTTGATAACACCTATCAAGGACGACTTCTCTCTTTTCCTGTATTATACTTCAGCTGGAATCCACCGAATCAGATCATCCAATGTCAGGAGCCCCTGCCCACCGGCAAAGCAATATCGACCTTTTCCAAGAGGTGCAAGAAGACTCAGCAATGGGTATTACGTCCTCAAGTTCAAGAATACGCGGTGGTGATTCCAACAAAGTTCAATGATCATCATGGTTGGGCTGATTGTGTTGACGGGTTCATCCAGGTTGTCAAACAGACGAATACGATGCATATTGTACCCGTTGGTGCAATAGTTAGACCGGCACATTTGCTGCGGGAGAATGCTGCTGTGGGCGGCCTCGATAGAGTATGGCTTGCAGTTAATCATGTTGATTTAGATACCCACTGGACTGTATATTAATTAGATTACAATGCCTGATTCAGGTGTGTAGCTGTGGGATGAGTTTATCGAATTGTACTATTTGATATAGACATTATATATTATCAATGTCCGGGAGAGTCTGGCGTCTAAGTGTACCGGAATCACCTTGGAGACGAGTGTCGTTGTCCCAACAACCCCGAAATTTTACCAACTTAAAAGCATGATTTTATAGCATTCTGAAGATTTCCTCATACTCTTTAGTATATTCTTCTATTCGGTTCAGCTACTTCAGAAGCATTGAGGAGCACCTGAATGTACTTTCAGAATACCTGAGCAGCACAGCGTTGTGCATTCAGCCTGTTCGGGAGCTTCTGGGAGCTTCTGGAAGGATCGTTGTTGCTGTTCAGAATTGCTGAGTCGTTGAGTTATGACTCCCGAACCATTTCACATTTTGCTGATGTAGATCGTTATGCATGGTTTCAATTGCTGGGGATTGCAGACTTGTCTTACTCACACAGTTAATTGCACTCTTCAAAGCTGTCTTTGCTTAACTGGAGCCTTCATGATTTTCTCTCTTCGAATTTCTCTCCTGAAGGATGTTGGTTCATGTAATTGATTCTCAGATATGTGTTTTGGCAGGCTGAACATGAATTTACTCAGAATCCAGGTAGATCTGGATTCAAAGCATTTAGAACTTCGGGCTCTTTGAGTATGTGCGGTACAAGGGTAAGCAGGAGTTGTTGGCCATTCTGCATAGTTGCAGAGCAGAATCAGTCTTGTGAGATTGTCACTCCCCAGCTCCAGCGCTTTCGACAGAGCCCGAACATGCATAAGGTATTTTAGGACTCCGAAACATTGGGCAAAACATACTACTTCGTCAATATCAAGATAAGTCAAGGTACCAATAGGCTAGCTGTGTGCATTTATGGTTTAGTTCTACAGGGCTACCTTCCACCAATGGACAGTTGACACAGAACTGACAGTTCAAGGCATTCCAGTGACGGCCTTTGCATACTGATCAGGAATAGATTGATATGTTAGTAGAGGCTGAGAAGGATGAGCCGTGTGAACCTAACAGTGAAATGTCTTCCTAGATCAGAATCGGTGTGCACTGCGTCTACTGATCCAAAGTTGACCAAACACAATGAGAATGAAGCAATCTAAAATGTAAAGTGCACTATGGACGGTGTACACGTGCTTTGGTGGCTTATTTGCTGCTCTTGAGGCCTGCCTGCCCTGGAATAATTCATCCCTACTGAGTCGCAGCTTGTCAAAGTTGGCTTTCATACTGATCCAGGAACCTCATTCTGGACTGGATTGCAGACCTGAGTTGTGCCTGAATTTCATTCAGCGGCCAGGAAATTCCCAGGTCGTGAAAGCGGCAGCTCAGCCATGAATGCCAGAGCTGTCTCAGCATCCGACTCTTTGCGATTCAGATCTGAGGTGTGGCTGAACTTCTATGATATGCCTGCAACAGCTGTGGCTTGCCACAAATAAATGAGTCTGTGTCTAATATTTTTACCCAGGTACTCACTAGTGCCTAGACTGTCTTTAGTGCGAAATGAGATTGGCAATTATGCTGTGCTAGATCTGTTTTGATCATATCCCCGGGATTCTCTGGTGCACCAGAACTTCGATCATACACCAGGAAACGCACCGGCTTTGCCACAAATATGTGAGCCCATAACTTCTATTCCTACCCAAGTACTCAATATCACCTAGACTCTCTGGATTGACCACTGGGATTGGCAAATATGCAGTGATGGATTGGTCATGACGATATATGCCCAGGACTCCCCGCTGCATCAAATGTTGGACTTTACGCCAGTAACAGCTGCAGCTTAGCCACTCATTAGCAAGCCATATCTCATATTCTGACCCAAGTACTCAATATCAGCTAGACTGTCTTATTGCCACATGGGATTGGCAAATATGCTGTGCTGGATGGGTCATAAGGTGACTGAACACATATCCCAGGATTTTCCGGTACACATTAACTTCAATCGTATGCCAGTAAATGCTGCGGCATTGCCACCAATACATGAGCCGTGTCTCATATATTGATCCAAGTACTCACTACTGCCTAGACTGTCTGATTGCCAAATACGGTTGTGAAATGAGCTATGCTGGTTCTGTCATAATGAGACTCACAACATATGCTGAGGATTCTCTGCTGTACCTGAACTGCAATCTTATGCCAGCAAATGTTGCAGCTTTGCCACAAATTGGCGAGCCAATGTCTCCTATCCAGACTCAGCTACTCAATATTGCCTAGACTGACTGTGTTGCCAAAAGGGATTGGCAAATTTGCAGTGCTCAAGCTGTCATAATGAGACTCATGACATAGGGCCAGGATGCTGCGATGTTCCTGATAGTGATTCATTCATGCATGTTTCAATCTTTGAACTTCGAAATGCATACACTGCGTCAGGGTTCCGGTGCACCTCCCATGTGCACCTGACGATTGATTGGATTAAGTTCGATGCATTACTGATAACATTTGGCTCATGCCATTTATCGCGAAATATGCCAACCGGGAACTTGTGGTGTAGCTTATCAATTGACTTCATCTGATGCTGGCCATTGATAATAATGAAGAAAGCCAATGCAATCACACTCTAGCCATTTCTGATATAAGACACAACAATTGCAACATCAGAAATTTGATTGACTTCAAAATGATAGAGAGACAAGATTTATTTATACAGTATAGTGTGCCTTACAAAAGATCTTTTTGACTGTTTGTATCTGTTAAGAAGATTATGTTGCTTGAATTTCTAAAGAGCCATACCTTGAGAAAGCATCCTAACAATGTAAGATGATGGATCATCAGACTGCAGCATATCTACATTATCTGTCATCCACTTCGTATGGTCATCATGAGACTCCACAATCCGGTAAATCATCCACAGCAACATGTTCATTTCACTCATCGAGCAGTGCTGGACTCTCATTGTGGCGACACCAGAGGATCAGCGGAGATCACTCATGCTGTTATCATTGCCAGCAGGACCCATATTCAGTAACCTTGTGTGTGGTACTCTGTTTTGTCTCACCTGGACAACTTGTGGAAATGACTGCTGCTGCTCGCTCTATACCCAGAACATATGCGCTATTACTGCATGGTTTGGAGCTGTAGGAAGTAGAACTGTCCCACCCACTTTGGGTGCAGTTACGAAAATGGAGGGATTTCTTGAATCCTGGAACTTGAGCTGCACTTCTGTGCAGTCATCATTGCCTATTTCTGCATATATGTGGAATATATCCACATGATCCCCAAAATACTTGGTCAGCTACCACTTCAGATGTCGAACTCACCGAGAGAGAGGATAAAATAGCATCGGCACAAGTGCAGCTGGACTATAGACTCGGCAACACGCACACGCACACACGTGCAGCTCTTATCAATCTTTCCGTGGACCCCCTCATGAGATGCAGCCTATAGCTATCCATAGTCGGTTCGTAGACATCTGTGCCTGGGACTCTGAGACTATTTATGGCTAGCAGTCAACAAACTTGAACAAGCCATCACTGCTGATGGCTTTGCTGGAGCTGACACTCATTGATACCATCTTGCGTGGCCGCATCCGAGCCTGCTTGGGAGCCTTGTTGATGGCCTGATTGAGAGCCTACTGGAGAGCCTACTTGAGAGCATGCTTTAGAGCCTGCTTCAGAGCCGCGCTTGAGAGAGCCAAGCTTCGGCAGGAGTAGCGTTTCCAGAGGAATCTTTGGGTCGCTGGAATTCTGAGTTTGTGGAAGCTTTGGCCAAGTGAAGGCTTATATCAGTTGATGCTTCAACATTGACGTTGATGTAGCCAACCTACTTGACTGAGTGCTTTCGGTACCATCACCAACACCAGAGCCAGAACCATCACTATCACTATCATCACCGTCACCATCAGCACCATCAGCCCTGGACTGAATGCATACACATAGCCCCAACATCGACAGGATACTGGCTGCGGATTCCGCTGAGCACACTGAGATGGAGATCTGCATTCCCCAAGATCTAATTGTAAACCGAGCCTGCAAAATCTAAAGCTGCAATTGGGAACACCATGACCATGAGACATCGTGAGGTCCTGTAGCAGTATGCGCGCTAAAGATAAGGTTCAGAGTATGAAATCGACTGACGTCATGATGTTGGCCAGCATTCACCACCTGCTGCCCGCCAACCGCCACCTGCCACATGCTACATGCCGCCCAGCAGTCACCGCTCACCACACGCCATCTGGGTCACGCCTCCTGGTGCCTGGTGTCTCCAGTTCAGCTAGTCTCTGGATCCGGCATGCAGGCGTATATTCGGGAGGAGTAGAGTTTCCCATAGGAATCTTTGGCCGACGGAAAACTCTGAGTTTGTGTAAGTTTTGGCTAACAGAAGGCTCTAGGTCTGGGGCAGCTTTGGCTAATAGAAGGCTCTAGGTCTGTGGAAGCTTTGATGCTGACATTGACATAGCCAACCTACTTGTCTAAGTATTTCTGATACTATGATCACAATCGCCAACACCATCTCCATCGCCAATGCCATTGCCATCTTCCCCATCAGCCCCTGACCGAATGCGCACACATACGCCCACAATTGATGGGCAACAGGCACTAGATTCCGCTGGAAAATCTGGGTAGGAGATCTGCTCTCCTCGAAATCGCATTGTCTACGATTCCTGCGGAATCTAAGGCTACAATTCTCAACACCATGAGCAGGGCCCATCCTGCAATCTTGTCGCGGTGGCCATGCTGAAGAGAAAGTTCGAACTATGATATCGACTGATGACATGATTTTGGCCACCATACGCTGCCTGCCATGTGCCACAGACCATACGCCACATGCCGCCTGCCACATGCTTTCTGCCAAACACTGCCCACCATACTCCACCTGCCTCACACCTCCCGCTGGCTGGCACCTGCACCTGATGCCTCCAGGTGCCTGGGGTCCGCAACTTCGCAAGTCTCTGGATCTAGCATGCAGGAGCGGATATCGGAGCATATAGGTAAGTGAGATTGGGAGTGTCGTCCATCTTGAGAGTGTACTTGGGAGCATAGAGCAAAGTAGGCAGGGAGTATACCATCGAGTGCAGTTGGGAGCGAACTTGACAGTGACTTGGAGGTGGACTTGGGTGTGTCTCGAGAGCTTTTTGGGGAGAGTACAGTCCAGCTGGCTAGGAGTGTGCCATTGAGTGCAGTTGGGAGGGTCATTGGGAGCATGCAAGGGAGTGTACATCACAACATACTTGGAGGTCTACTTGGGAGCGTACTTGGAGTGTATTTGGGAGCGTCCTGAGTGTGTACAACACGCAGGCTGGGAGTGTACAATTGAGTGCAATCAGGAGTGTAAATCGAGTGCAATCAGGATTGTATTTCAGAGCGTATTTGGGAATGTGCAAAGAAGTGCATGTCGCAGTTTTGTTTCAAGTTTGTTGAACGCAGCATGATGTATAGTATCAAGCACACATGATTGCATGCGTATCATAGTAATTTAGACAATGCGCAGGTCCATAGAACCTCATAGTGCCACATGTCAAATATGCTAGGTATCACCATTCCAAACACAGCTTCTCTATGAGTTACACGTCGCGTAAGGTTATTTTTCCTGGTGTGCACTGCCATTTGTGGAGGCGGTGCACTGTGGAGTGCATTGTCTTGTCTCTGTTGTTTTGGAAGGAGCGCCACTCTTGATGTGTCATATTGGTTGGGTTCGGGATACTCTCCAGGTTTGACAACACCCATTGGCAGAAATGTCTGTCTCAGCTATCAGACAATCAGAGAATCCACCCAAGCATCGAGTGGCCATTCACTGTACCATTGTCCAGAACTGGTGTTGTCCTCCTTGGTGTCTTCAACACTAACGAAAAACATGTTAGCAGCCATCAATGAACCCTCCATGCTCCTGAACCACCCCACGAGGTGTACCTCCCCTCTATTGTCTTCAGTTTTGCTTGCGATTTCTCTGTCCACTTGAGATCCATCAAGTGTGCATCCTCCTTCAGTATCTGAACCTGTGGCTTTCCATTTGCTAGATTCGATTCCGACCACCTCCTGATCATCCAAGGCTGTGCAATTGGTATTAGCTGTTGCACTGCAACCTTAGCAGCATCTTCGTCTTCAGTCAGGATTGCAACCATCGAATTCTTCACAGCGGAATTCAATGCCTCTGCACCATGCTTTTCCATCACTGTATCATCCTCTGGATGTTCAGGCACCCCTCAAAACAGCCATATCGTCTGAAAACACCAGTCATAGAGTGAATGGAATTCTGGTGTAGCTGTAACTTGAAGTGTGAATCCAATCCTCACTGTGGTCACGATTTGGCAGCCTACACTGTTCTTAGTCTTGTACTGATGGGACTCACCAAAAATCCCAAACCTCCAAGCACAGTATGTGAGTTGGCCATTGCATGACGGTTTCGCTCTGGATCTCAAGGTATCATATGAAACCAGGTTGATATTCTATCAGTTTTCCGGCTTGTCAATACTGGTGTACAGATCATTGTGGTTGAGATTCGCATTTTCCGCATACAACAAGTTCACCAGTTTGAAATCAGTTCCATATGTTATCTTCTTGATGACTCTATTGAATGTCTGTGCTACTCCAGGCATTGTGACCACCAGGATTGGTTCAAGGGATGGTGTAAGTGCTGGATGCCCCAGATGTGGAGTTGTCTGGATCTCTGAAAGGCGGCGGGGCACTAATTTCAGTCACTGCAATGAATAACACTCCCAGTCTTCACTGATAATCCCACGAGAGTCATTCCGCGCCATATTTTCTCACTCTTCATGGGTATTACCCCACAACATTTACAGTGGCAACCCCATAACAACCTTCCCAGTCAGCAATTTGCATATCATAGCTGCTGTCACTGATCTGAAAGTCTTGGCAAGACCCATTCCATCTGCCACCAGTGGTCATAGCATGTGTGAATCCCAAATCCATCTCGTCACAATGAACCATATTGCCCAGACATGCTACTTCAGAGACTTGGTTCCGGCCAAGATGGGAATTGACTATGTGTAGCGAGGAACACAGTCAGCTATTGATTGGTGAATTGGATGAGGATTCAGAACCCTGACTGCCTCATCCAGATACTTGTGATCAAATGTGTAGTTGATTGTAATGATAACAGAATTCCGTACTGAACTGCTATTATCTGGATTGAGAACCTCCTTACAATTCTCCACTTGCTCCTCAACCTCCTTTGCCCATTTCTTTCATTTCATTTCATCCTCAATCTTCTCTTGCAGTTGCTCCCATGTAGGCTGGGTGGATAGGCTCATACTCTGGCGCACCTGAAATTCATCACAATTTTAGGTATTTCCCAGATCAGGAACCTTTGGAACAAATATTTATTGATGGAATATAATCGATTCTGTGCTTTCAATCCCAATCTTCATCAATACCAGAATCCATCTATTGCCCACTGTCCCCTCTCGTTCCTCCCTTCCAACCTCTTCAGAACCTGCCAAAGTCTATGTTCAATGATGAGCAGTTTCGCACATCTAGCCTCAACACAGCTAGCAGGGATTACCGTTGTTTGTCTAATTACATGCTTGGCAATCTCCTTCCCGGTTGCTCTCTTCATTTCTACCAAGACTATTTTTGAATTGTATTCAAGTTCCAATTTGAAAGCATTTGAAAGGCAACAGTGGTTTGAAATCTGGCCAAACATGGGATCATGAATCATTCGCCTGTGTGTACAAAATCCCATATACTCATCGTCCAATTCATCCAGCTCCAAGGTGCACTTGACCATTGAGGTTAGAATATATGGCTCTTTCTGGCCTCCATTGTTGTGCATGATATCAAACAGCTCCTCCCGGTGCCTAACAACTAGCGTCATCCACGGTTCTGGACCATCACTGTTGTTCATGGTCCGGGTTCGAACCAATCAATTGCCAAATTGGCGGTCCGGGTTGTCCATACACCTGAACTGTCAATTTGAGTACGGTTCAATTGCGACCTCCCAACCTGTCTGAATTGGGTCGGTTGTCAGCTGGTTGTCCAGCGGGTCCATCTGGAGATTGATATAATGCTCCTGCTTTGGCAGTTTGATCATTGTATGTTATCAAAATCACTTATTCAACATCCAGTAATCACTTTTTTCATATTTTGCAGTTTGCAGTATCGTGTATATTGGAATTCATGTTGTTCTCGTCATATTTTGTATTTTTGACCACTGAGGTGGTCAATATTTCTGTTATTAGCTCAAACATTAGCGCGATGCCTTGATTACTCAATATGAAAGACCAAAAATTGTTGACACTCCGTTGGCGCTCATTTTCATGATGGAGTAACGAAGATATCATGCACCATTTTCCTTGAATTGGCTGTCAATATTTGGTATATGAATTATTGCCACAAAGCGGCATTTAGATTACCCATGGTGGAAAACAAAAATCACTGATGTTCCATTGACGTTCATTTTCAACATAGGGCAGAGTGCGTGCCGTTTTTGTTTTTGCCGCTAAAGCTGGCCAATACCGAGTCATTTATGGATGTCTGCAACAAGTCGTGACTTAGGTAACCCATGATGCAAAGACAACAATCATTGACGCTTGTTTGATGCTCATGCTCAGAATGGGGCAGTGACCATGTCGCTTTCTCTTGTGCCTATAAAGGCTGCCATTACTTTCATTATGTATTATAACTACCAGATCACGTTTTAATTGCCTGACTGGAAAGACTAAAAAGTGTTGACGCTCCGTTGTTACTCAATTACATCATGGGGTATCAAAGATACCATGCGGTGTGTTGCCTGAAGACACCCCAATACATTGTTTATGAATTATCGCCACCAATCACAAAGTAAAAAACCCAGGATGCAAAGCCAAACATTGTTGACTCACCGTGGACTCTCATTTTCAGGATGGGACAGTGACCGTGTCGCTTGCTGTTTCACATATCAAGGCTGCCAAGACCTTGGTTATGCATAACAGCAACCAATTCACATTGCAATTGCATTGCGCACAAGACAATAAATCATTGAAGCTCCATTGATGCTCATTTTGATGAATTGTCTAGTCAAAATCTGCTGCGATCGATGATTGTAGTGATAATTATTTGAACAATTTTGATCCCTGTCTAACTGATTGAGACTCATTCCTTTGGCAACAGTGAGCTCAGTAATATTGTTGCACGGATTGCTCTGATTTTATTATATCTTATTCGGCCTTCTGAACGATTCATTTTGCCTGCTATACTTTGGTTTATCAAGCAATATTCACATGGGACTGCTCACTAATCTCCGATGATATTTCACTACGTGAATTTCCTGGTCAAGTAACATATAGAACCGGGTGAAAACATAATGACCCATCCTATCCGACTTTTTCTTGTTTCCCTTACTCCTGCTTGTTTCCATTGCAGTGACTGTCCTCAACCCCTGTTCAGCCTTTTTCATTGAGCTGTATGTTGGCCGACGCAATCCGGGAACATTTGCTGCCACACTCACATCCCGCCGCGCTGGGCATTCCGGATTCTCTATACAATTGTTTAGTTCCATATCAGATTCAATGTCTGCCTCGCAATCGTCATCGGTCGCATTGGGATTATCCATGGCACCATTCTGGTAAAGACATATTTCGGTGTGCACAATGGTTTCAAGTCCACTATCCTCATCACTCTTGGCTGGATGACGGTTGATTCTCTTGACTCAGCGCAAGATCAATTCATGGGTCTGTCCTCCAAAGTGGTCCTTTGGAGACAAAGATGGTGGCAAAGGTGATCTCTCCGACAATTTAAATGCAGCTGCACCATCATGTTGAATGTTTGACCAGGATGCTTCGATCATATCCTCAGTATCTGAAATGTACTCTATGGCTATCATTTGCTTGTTTTGGGAGCGAGATTGCTTCTGTGTAGCAGGTACGTTTTGGCTGCCATGCCATATCTCCAAAAAGTTGTGGACCTCGGTAATTCTGTGCAATGATGTTTCCACTGCCTCTCTCTTCAATTCCAGGTCGTTTCCAGTTTCCCTACTAGCATGTGCAGTGTAATCGCCTGCCAATATCCCGTTATGGGCTGGAGCGAACTGCCTTACTATGACTTTTTCGGCGAGGGGTCTCACATATGGTTTTTGACTCCCTTCAGCCAGTAACCTCTCGCCAAAGGGAAAAATCAGCCTTTACACCAACAGAATGTGGTATGATAGAGGATATGTCACATGCCACATTAGAGAGATCAGCCTACTTTGAGTGTGTTTCCTCGTGTTGATGCCACCAGTCGGTGATTTCTGGTAAACTCAATGTGCTACAAATCTCCATGGGGTTGGAGTGGTAATCATTCATATTTGGATTACCTTGCCCCAAGATTCTTCAAGATCCAGGCGGTGAATTCAAATGGAGCCTTGCGGATGTCACCAAGCATGCTGTGCGAACCCTTCCTCCCTGTGTCGTTTCAGCCACATTTTCAGGCATTAAGTATTCTTCATCATTGCTGGAAACATCATATGGGTCAAAAGAAGATTCACCAGATCCAGAAGCCAATGCAGAGGGGAGGAGATTATAGCTGAGAACATTTTCGGGTGTAATGATGCACAATCATCTATGTTTGGCAAAGTATTGATTCTCCACATACTTCAGAAATTCCTCCTGGTATTGGGTAGTATAAGATGTCTTGTCCTCAGGATGAATATCCATACCCTTGTCCAACTGCCTGAATGGTGGAAACTTCTGGAAAGAATAGAGGAGATGGGCTGAAATGAGAAGCATACCCCTCGTTGGAGTTACTTCTGCATAATATTTGGACACCTTCTGTCGCGCAAACTTCACAGTGAAGTATAAGTCTTCCTTCCATTGAGTCTTCTTCTTAGCTAAAGCTCACATAATGTCATCCATATGATGGAACATGTCATTGTACACTGTCATGCCATGATCCAGAGCAACCATATGCCGTTGTGACATCCACATGGTCCAGTGTCGGGATGGCCTCGAAACATCCCTGATGCGCTTGATGATGGCCTTTTCATCCTGCATTGTGAGGTGTGGCCGGTGATCATTGCATTGTGGATTTTTGAGCCACTCCCATGTGAATTCTCATAATCGGTTAGGTCGCTCAAGCAACACCATTGTTGCATTCCACTGTGTCTTCACATCCATTCAATGTAGTACTGCCATTCGGACTTTGGCTTTTGGACAGTCACTGAACACATTTCAATGACCAGGTGTCAGCGTAATCAATACAGCACATATTCGCTGCTATATGAAGGACAGTTTAAGGTTTTTTAAAATTTCTTGAAATACGGACTATGTAAATTATCTTTGCTAAACCTGGTCTCATGGCCGACAGCTTGTTGATTGTATCATTGCCCTCTGTTCGCAGTCTTTGACTCTTCCCAATGTCTGTGTTTTTGTTCTCTCCAAATAGCTGATCACACTCATGGGCTTCACAAGGCATGATCCGGCCTTTTGCGCCAAGAGTACTCATGAACACACCTCAAGCAAGCTGAATGACATGCGCCATGCACGGTATGTGGTTTCTCAGTGGGGGCAACTCGAATCTGGAGGCCTCAATGGTTGATTGTAGTTCCCGAGTCATTGAGTAATTCGAGGAACCATTATCAGTCGTACTTCCAACTACACGGGCATCGGTAAGCTCAAAACAATTGAGAACTTCGTTCCAATGTTTGGTTAGCATTGCTCCAGTATGTCGACCCTGGACCTAGTATCCTTCATTCGCTTTGCAAAAAGGAAACGAACAGGCTATCAACCTCGGTGCAAGCGAGTTATACTTCTCACAATGCCCAATTCCGTTCCATATATTAAGCAATGACCGACGTTATGGCTCATTCATTTGTTGATCTCCTCCCATCTGAAGCTAAACTAAATATATTTCTTGACGGCAATTGCTTCTTGATTGCATCCACTGTCACTGAGTATTTTCTCCAGCAAATATTGGTAAGAGTGCTGGCGGATGGCAGCATCAGATTGCTGTGTAATGCATTCTATGACCGTCGTAGCTCTATGTTTGATGTAGTATTGGATGGAATATGAGCCGAAACAATCCTAACATGAGGTAGCAATGCCAGGTGTCTTGGTGAAATTGAGCAGTTACAAAGTCCTTAGCGGCCAGTTTGGAGTGTTTTGTCTGTCAATTTTGTTCATATAAATATAACCGAAATGTTCAATATGAATTATCTTTGATATCTTACGATTGTTATTCCTCGACTTCCTTGTCTCTTCAGTATGGCCAATGCGGTTTTATTGACCATTGTACGTGTTAATTTGGAAACGTCTGACTCACTGTATTCATTGAACTTTGCAAAGTGCGCCTTGGCCAGCAAGTGTTTCATCATTGAGCTGGTCCCATGCTCTCATGGATGGCGAAGGAGTTGATGTCAAACAATTCATATGATGCCACGGCTGCCGGTATCCTCAAGTCCGCAGTGCAAATTGATCCGCCATGAAGGCGCATGTCTTGAAAAATACCAGCCAATTGAATGCTTCGAGCCCACATTCATCGAAGCCCACCAAGTATCAAATATGATATCTAAATCAAGGTCGCTCAAATCACGAATAAAGACACATTCATCTTTTGAAGATATCATAACCCCTCACAACAAGGTATTTACAGATTGTGAATCCGACATGGTGGTAGGAATTTGAAACCTGCGTAATTCATCTTTAGTGACTGTCAAAAGTTATGGTAGTGTTGAGTTGAATGCTGGTTCTGAAATATTGACTCTAGAGCTACATGCCGGACGAAGTAAGACCTGTGAGACATTGCATGCACTGTTGTGAAGTTGTATGCAAGAACATATTGAGCAGACTGACCGTTAAAAACTCAATGAATCAATGGTGAAAGGGAGTACTTTGCTGTGTAGCTCACTGAGCCCCGCAACAACTGTGGACACTCCACTGATGTCTATTTTTAGGAGGCGGTAGTGATATCATTAGTAGCATTTTTGCCCATAAAGGCGGCCCACTACTTTGACTATGGTTTGATGGAGGTGAAAAGCCCTGTGATTTTTCCAAGATGCAAGACAAGAAATGATTGACACAGTGTTGACACTCATAATTAGGAGGTAGTAGCGATATCGTCAGTATTATTTTTGCCCATAACAGCAGCCAATGCTTTGATTATTGGTTGATGTCTATGCACAGCCCATGGATTATCCAAGTTGCAAGACAAACGATCATTGACGCTCTGTTGACGCTCATTTCTGGCAGATAGTAACAAAGTTGTCGCAAGCATCGTTGCCTAGGAAGGCAGCCAAGGCCTTGATTGTGGATTAATGTCGTTGCACAGCACTTGCATATTCCACAATGCTTGGCCAATGATCTTTGACGCTCCATTGACTCTCATTTGTAGGGTGGGGCAACGAGCGTGTCCTTTGCCCGTTTACCTCTAAAGACGACTAATACTTTCATTGTGGAAAGATGTGACAATGCCGCTCTTTGATTGCCAATAGTGTAAGTCAAAAAATCGTGGACACTCTGTTGAAGCTCACATTAAACACATCCAAACAGTCAGTGTACAATAAATAATTGTATACTACAAATCATAGACTCATTATTGACTACCAATCTAGCATTTCTATGTATCATCATTTGCATCCAGAAGGTTTGTGGCCTCTCAATTTTCGATCCACAACTATACGCAATATCTGAGTGCTGGATGACAAAGCCATATCAGATTCCTGCGCTTTCGGCTGGCAATTTACGGCATGTAGATCCATCCACTAGTTCTCGATGAATGTAGCCCGACTTCCTCACCTTTGGTCATCCAGCTCCATCTCCATGATTTGCATGACCTACCATAAGCAATTTTCAAAATCTCGATTATGCACCAGGTCTGTGTGGAACCTTATGCAGTTGGATGCATGGATGAATACAGCCTGACGGTTGTCATTCAGTCAGGTGTGTATTGCGCATTGAACGATCCTTCTGTTACTTGTATGACATCTCTCGCTTAAATTTTGGTAACATATTTTGTCACAAATTTAGCTTTTGTTTTCTCACTTAACGCTAACAGGCAAGACGAGATCAAGTTTAGTGGCCGTCTTACTGCCTTGTTTGGAGTCTAGTACTTTTGCATGCTGCGTACAATCCCTGCACATGCACAGACCAATTATCATGTCTCACCATCTGGTCACTGAAATCAAATAAAAGCTGACACATACCAAAATTGGTACATGTATGACTTTTCCAATAGATATGACGTGAAAAATAGTAATTTGCTTATCTATTAATCCGGCGACGCTTGAGTCATCACTATTTCTTTGTCCGAATATGATTTCTATATCATGATATGCTACGGACGCAACATGGAAGGGTCAAAGCCTGTGGGTTCAACAGGCTTCGATTGGTTAATCTGTGAAGAATCAGGTTCCGTGTTGGGTGAACAAGACACAATGCATTTGTTCGACTGTGGCGTCCAAGAACCCCGCCTGATATGACTACTACCTGGTCAAGTGGTCCCTTGCGGCATTTGTGTTATTGCGGGGACGATATCAAGAGACTGCATAAGTCGTCCAAATGTCATTTGTGCAGGTGCAGCTGCAACTTTGTCCATTTGCAGTTTAACAACTGCTGGAACCATCAATGCAGGTGTGCCATACTTCTAATCTCTTTCACGGAAGTAGTTGGCCGCATTCCCTCAACGCGGCTGGGTAAATTCATCAAGCTTCATCTCCATCTGCCGAATTCTCTCCATGCGCTGATGTACTGTTTTGGAGATTGTGCTGACCACCCAGCCAGGTTCGTCATCTTCGCTCAGCTTGCGCAGATCTGTATCTTCATCATCCTCATCTTCCCTATCCTCCAAATTCTCAGATCTTACAATATCCGCACAGACTTGCTGTGATAGCAATCATCATCTTCTCAAACATTTTTTCAGTCTATCTGATTGTCAATCCCACGTTTTGATCACTTCTGATTTCTTCCTGCTCCTGCTAAATCTCAGTCTCTGCATCGTAAACACGCTTTCATGCCACACCGGTTTCTCTCTGAACATAATCCTCAATCCATTTCGCTTTCTCTTCATTGCTTAAAAAGTATGATTCTTGTGTTTTCACCTCTGTAAACTTCTTTTTGGATCGCATGATGCGCAACGCCCCTAGGGCTGGGACTCTTTCTGCTGCCCAGCCGATCGTTCATTCATACGCTTGATGATGTCATCATGTGGAATGCTGTATCAATTGTCCGGATTTGCCTGCCGGAATAGACGAAACGTTCTTTTTCAGACCATTCATTATTGGAGTTTTTGTTACCTTTGTTCTTAGGTGAGATGTTGAATGTTGCAAGATATGGACAATATGGAGGCAAGCTGCATCTTTTGAATCATGGTTGGTGCATTTGATCAACTTGAACAAAGCAAAATCTGGGTTTTGACGATCACTATATTGGGAATTGTAATGCTAACTGTACAACATGACTTGATTTTCAGCCTCCATTTCATGTAAGATCCATGGGACTTCATGAGACATACATCACCAGATGTCCTTTCCGTTGAAGAATGTCCCTTGTGAAATTTACATACATCTGCTTGCTGCTGTCATTGACCACTATTTAACCCTGCGAACAAACAAACAACATCCAACCGGCTCACTGCACATCACAGATCGATGGGAATCTCCTGCAACCAACAGCCATACACAGCAGGATTCATCATGAGTTGAATGTGCAGGTTGGCTGTTACTAATTCCATTTTGACTCGAAGCTAACTATATATTCCTCAGGACTTCCCACTTTCTTTCATTATCAACTTCCTCTCCGATTCCACACCAGCATATCATGTCTACAGAAACACCTCTGCAAGGTTACAGTGGATGAGAATGAAGCCAATTGACAGGCAATGCATCCTACACATCAGTCGCCGGCACACAGCAACAATGTCAATATGAGTTAGTCCACCACAATGTTGGCAATGCAGCCACTGAAAATATGACCCAGAATGCACATTGAGATATTGTCTGTAAAACCGGAAGCAGCATGAATTAGATGCATCATGCAGTTGGATGGGAGTATGCCATATCATGGTAACCAGCCGTCAACTAACTGTAGAATATACAGCGGGTATAGGTACAAAGCTTCTTCACCAATTGATCACCACCTGAAATGGGAAATCTCCATGGTCAACCATGGCAGTTGTCTGCACAGTCCGCGAAATCATTCATTATGATGTGTTCAGCTCTGGAAAATTTCCGCGCGGATTGTGTGAAATGTGTCCCGGAGAGTGGACAAAGAAGGCTTCAATTACCTTAGAGGAGGCTATGGAAGTGTAAATGGTAGAGGTAATCGCCGAATCTCATTTTCAGAAGCAGCAACTGGTTACTTCTAGGTTTTCAACATGTCTGCTACTATAGCAATGGAAGGAGGTCAGGTACCGCTAGAACAGACGGACATGCATGTTGCCTTCGATATTGCCAAAATGGCCAAAGGGGGGTTTCCGCCCGCTGCTATACAGGAAACGCAAAACCTGAAGAAAAAACCTTGCGCCAAAGTTGGATGAAAGAAGAAGTGAGTAGTTGATTCTGCTCAGCATGGATAGGTGAAGGCTGCGATGAACAGACACCCTGCTATGTTTCTTCAAAATCAAACGGACGGCAACCTTCATTGCCCAAATCGCACAGCAAAGAATCCACATACATGCTGGAAGTACAATGAATCAGATAATCCTCCACCGGGCTTACTCAGACTGGCAACACTGGATCCGATACCACCTCTACCGAGAACGCCAACTGTGCCACTCTGTAACAGCAAGGGAGCTCAACATTCCCATATCAACAATCTGCTACCTGGATATGTGAATTCACATGCGCCTCTTCGAAATGCTCAATTTTTCAATCTTGAAGCGTATGCCAAGAATAGCAAGCGCGATAAAGAGTGTATTCCAGAGTTGCTGACTGCTGCAGGAACATCCACTGGTTGGTACACCATCTGCTGTGTCGTAATGCAGCTATGATCCATTTTGCAGACGAGAACAGCCTATTGAGCGAACATGCATGTGGTAGTGAGCATTGATCGATAGTAAGGGAATTTTTGAGTGTATTATTAACTTCAAATAGCGGACACTTTAATGTATATTATAAAGAATATATTTATATGTATTATTAACGAACATTGTAGTGATAAAGTAGAAAGTACATGAAGACGATAGAAAGGCTACCAAAACACTGTGAATGATATACTATGCCAAATCAAACAATTGCATATTGTGGATACACTTGTGGCAAAATCAGCATCAACGGAGCATCAACAACTTTAGGTCTTGTACGTCATGTAATTAAAGATTGATTTGGTCGTGGTTATACATAATCAATGTACTGTCCACCTCTATACGCAAAAATTATAGTGTCACACTCCCTCCCCCATCTTGAAAATGACCGACAACATTGCTTCAACGATTTTTGGTCTTGCATCCTTGGTAATCTGAGTGGTGATTGGTTCCAGACAGTCCTAAACAAAGTATTGGCCTCGTTTGTACGAAAAACAGAATGTGGCATGTTCCCTGCCCCACATTGGAATTGTGCATCAACTGAGTGTCAAAGATGTTTGTTCTTGCATCTTTGGTAATCTGAGTGGACATTGGTTCCAGACAGTCATAAATGAAGTATTGGCAACCGTTATAGGAATAACAGAATGCAACACACTCCCTGCCCCATCTTGAAAATGAACATCAACGTTTCAGCAACAATTTTTCCTCTGGCATCTTCGGAGATATAAGTGGCACTTGATCACAGCCATTGATAAACATGGAATTGGCAGTGTGTATGGGCAGTTAAGCAAGAGATATTCCTGCGACAGCCTCCCAGACAGTAACAACTTATGTCATTCATTACACTCCAAATATGTGTTCAATGGCATTTTGGCCTACCAAAATGGTCAAAATGTCATATATAGACAATAACAGCCACATCGCGCTTTCATCAACCATGACACAAGACCAAAATTTGTTGACCCTTGCTTGATGCTCAATTTCAAAATGGGGTCGGGACTGTGTGTCTATTTGTTTTGATTATCAAGGCAGCCAATACATCAAGAAAAGACAATGTCATACGAAAGTCAATATTGTGCGATTAACAGGTGGATATCTGAATGTGACCGTAATTAGACAATCCCGAGAGGCAGATCTGCTGATTGGAACTGACAGGTGAAGCAAACCCCGATAAAACGCCTGGGTGGACAGTTACAGGAATGGGTCCGGCCCGTCAAGAGGTAGCCATTAATGTATTTGCAAGGTTCTTCGACCGGACCAAGCCGTTTCAGCAGTCGAAACCCATACCGCTGGCAGGTTACCCATACCCCTTGATATCACACCTGATAACTGTAAACAAGACATGGAGTGATACTGGGGATATCGTGATATTGTTCCTATTCAACACCGAGTGAACCTCACCGTTAAACAGTATATGTGGGAACATTGGGAGGTTACTTCTCGTGTTTTGGCCTGGGTGTTCTCCCACATCCATCGCTTGTCCGATGTTCACTCACCTTTACTTTTTCCTCCCCTCCCGAATATCACTTGCACATTTCCTCTAAAACATCACAATCCACTGCCACTGAATCCATTCAGCATCATCCAAATGATCCAATGGTCGCCATTCCTTGAATGTCAGGAACCAATATGTAACAGCTGTCATCTAGTGCAGGAGTGCACTTTGAAGCTGTTTCGAACAGTTCTGCCCCCAGATATTGGACTGACACTTTTCTCCATCAACCTAGCCACCCATACCTTCTTCCACTTGTTGAACGCACTATGGTTAGCATGCCCCATCTTTTTTGCAAATCGCTGTAAGGGTAATTCAGTTTGCTTCAGGCAGATTGGGAGTTTGACCTCTGTACCTCCCAAGACAGACATATCATTGCTCTCAATAAGTGCATCATATTCATGGTAGGACATCTCCCAAAATCGGGGTCAGTCTGCAATCCCTGCGACATCTGTTGTCCACGGTTCTGTTGGTGGCTGCAATCTTCCAGTTTGGAGACTAATGGGGCGTCTCCCAGGATCACAGGAAGCAGGTCCAGGTGGCGAAGTAGAGCTGGGTGATGTGGGTCGATTGACTGGATTGTTCCCCTGCGGTCCTGGAGGCACTCTTGCTGCATGGGTGATGACACCCCTTGTCCTTGTAACTGTGGTTGGGGGAACATTAGAGACCCACTATAACCACCTTGGTGGAGGTCATGTGCTTGCCACTAAGGCCCATAACTTGGAAATCCGTGGCTTGCACTGGTGGTAGGTAGCGAACTTGGTGTCATGTTGAATGGAGAACTGTAATCAATCTTGCAAGCACCGGGAAATGGCTGCTGTGCGTGAGGGCAACCATACCCTTGCGGCGGATGATATTGATTGATGTGTTCGCCAAATTGACTGCATTTGCCAGTGGCAGTTCGTGAACTATTATCTGATGATTCTGAATTGTCATCAACACATTGTTGCGAGGCATGTACACCACCCAGTGGTGCCTTAATCCTTGGCTTTGGCGGAAATCCCTTTTTGGACATGCTCTGTGAAGAAAGATGGTGGTACAATACTCTAGATGAGGGATGTGATGTAGAATAAATTGAGGTATGGTTGGGTATATCGCAGGTAGCAGTGGTGTTCGGCGGAATGAAGGGTGTATTATATCCCATCCTGTTGTCTCAAACTGTGGTGTTTCACTACACCTTTGATCCATGAAACTAACCCAGCTGAGAAAAAGAAATCTTACCCACAGACATCCCACATTTCTATCTTATATGCTTGAATTCGTATAGTAGGATATTGGATACATGCCCACCTTTGTACGCTTCAATGACTTTAATGGTTATAGAAGGGATATGATATGATATCTCCAGGCACCCTAAAAGAACTATATCCAGTAAGAAGGTTAGCATGACTAGGGATATTACACAGCAGCTGTGCATGGACAACATGGCAACCTTATTGAATTGGGGGCCTATGAGTCGAACAGCAACAATGAGGATTCCTATCAAGCTCGTTGTCAAAACATCATTTTTCTTCTTACGATCCATGCTGTGGTAAAGCATCGTTGTTGATGAATCCATCCTAGCAATAAGCCGATCAGGTCTCAAGGATCATTGCACGAGCATACAGCTTGCTAGCAAAGTTACTCATCCATTGTAGGAAGACAATGGCCCTCCAGTATCTGCTGCTGGGAGGCTAGAACATAGCTATAACTCAAAATACCACGGTGATGTAGTGAAAGGCACATCGTGGTGTTTGCCGTGATGATAAAAGAACACCTCATGTCTCTGTGAACGATTGTCAGCAGGCTATGTGCATGATTATTGTGCGAGATGTGATATATAAATCCTTCATTATGATGAAAACTGAGTGTAAGGTGACCTTATTTTACCCCTCCCCCGGGTTTGGCGGGGTGCAATGCAGCTGTTAATGTCCTACGCGAACCTGAGTTTGCCCGCTTTCAATCCAATATCCCTGAGTCTCTAAATCACTCCCGGAAGCATTGTCAAGATTCATCTGAATATGTGTTCACTGACTATATCTTGAATATGGTCAACAATTGCTGGAAGCACACTAAGTGGTTCATTTGCCAAAAGAACTCATTCAACGAGAACCGACACAAGGCTGACTATCAACAATATTAACTAATGTGGATTACTGAAGGGCTGTACCAGACAGGATGTTACCACCTACAGGCTGGGATCGACCGGAGCCACCATAGTTCGACTTCACTCAGTGCACCTGAATTAACTTCTATGAGCTAGTCATCCAATGATCTACCCACAGACAATGTACCTGGTGCACCACAACCTGAAGATACTCCCAATGAAGAATCTACGGAACCCCAGAAGCCTGATCTGACATGTACCACCGATCCAACAAAGAAAAGGCAAATAGGTAGGTAGTGTTAGCAACCGTTGCAGGTTACATGGCTGCAGGCAAGGTTAGAAACGGAACCTAGACCATGGACCAGGTAAGAAACTCACAATGAATCAAACCGGGTCACTCACTCCCAGCTGAAAGCCGGATCAGACCCAAATCCACCGGGTTAATGTCCGGGTTGGAACTGGAAAGGGGTTGCATTTTGCAGGTCCTACATTTTTGGCTGCCAATAAGTTTTCGAGTTCTTATTGTATCATGACATAGTATATATGCAACAGATGCAGTTTAGGAGATCTTTCATGCCATGATTTTCAATTTCGAATCCGATCAATACTCATTCAGTTGCTATGAAATAAAACTCGAAATCACACTCAAATTTCGGGTTTTCAACACTGACCCAACTAATATCGCTCAGATTCAGAATCGGAAACCAGCAACTGAAAGAGCTTCTAAAACTGCACAATTGACGTACAGATCATGTCACGCTACATTCAGAACTCAAAAACATAATTGGAGTCAAAAAGCTGGGCTTGCAGGGGTGGGGTTGTCAGGTGGGTACTGGCCCAAATACAACAGAGTGGGTTTTTCATGTGGTAAAACCCGTTGCAATGCTTCGGTTGGGGTTCCAACCCTAACCCAAACTGTTGTCGCTGGTTGGGACCATTCTTAACACTACAGGTGGGTGGTCGCAGTGGAAAATGCAGGGGGGAAACCAAATCACAAAGTAACTGGATTGTACCACAAGATTTGCACGTACTGAAAACAACAGAATCCATGGCACCCAGGTCGCTCAGCACATGAATTTCAACAGACTCGATCAATTAGCCCACAAACGAACACATTGAGAGATCAATTTTTGAGTCATGGACTGGTCAACTTCATAATCCAAACATTCCAATTACCAGATACCCTGCAAATGTTCCTCTCTGAAGTCAATTTTGGGCTTGGCGATGATGATGGGATTGAACATCATTCAAGTATCCTCGGAACAGTATACCATAGGGTAATTGTCAAATATATGCATTTCCTGGTGGCATATGTCTTGTTTGAGGCACACCTTGATGTTGAAGCAGAGCACCTTGCCATCATGGAAAGCCACCAAATCAACTGTGAGATGAACACAGGCGATTGGTGGTGGGATACGCAAGATTCCCTACCTGCTGGAGCAAAGATTGGGCCAGTCATTTGTGCATTCAACAATACTCACTTGACCAGTGTGTTGGGTGATCATCATGCTTGGCTGCTGTATCTCACTATTCGGAACATTGTCAAGGATATCTGCCGCACTCCTGAAATTCAAGGCTGTCCTCTCATTGGGACTGATTGCCTGTCCTCCTACAGAAGCCAAAAATATTTACTAGGAATGGCATGCCACAGTCGGAACTGTGCCATCACCACTCCGGAATCTTGACATAACTTGTCCCAACATGAAAAGATCCTGTGGTGCCGGATTCCCAAGACAATGTTATCCTCTTTTGGCTGTCTGGGTCAGTGAATATCCAGAACAAGTCATGATTGCTCAAGTCTAATATGGCTCATGCTTGAGGGGTGAAATTCGAACAGGTGTGCAGATGGGGTGTTGAACTTTTCGACTGCTTGAGAACTCAACTGATCAGCATGTGTGTGCAGAAGTTCTTGACAAAACTCAAAGTGATGATCTGCTCACTCCTGGTGTTCATCCAATCAGCAACCAGTTGTGGCGTTACACTCTCTGTAATGTCTATCTGCTGTGGCTGCCTGATGAATTGCATCAGCTGCTCTTGAGTTTAGTTAAAAACATATTGCGCTGGCTGTTCAAATACCTGAACGCTAGAAATGACCAGGATGAATCTGACAATTGATTCAGATTGGTACCACGATATCCAGGCCATGAGTGTTTCTTTGAACTATTCAATTTGGTGAACAGCAGCTCCTGGCAGGGAATTGAGATCAGGGGCATGATCAGAACACGGGAAGCGAATTTCGCTGCAATTCGGCTCGGCATCAAGGATACCAGGACTCTCGCGCTAGAAACGGTCTCCGATGAACTTGCAATAGGATCATTGCAGGCATTATATGAATTCTCTTTACTTGTTAGCCCACAAAATCACTCTGATCAATCACTCACAGCACTGGAAGATGCACTGAAGCAATTTTACATGAAGAAGGGTGCATTTTGAAAACAGCAGATGTCAATGTGTGCGATGGCCATATTTGATGAACTGTTGGTAAGAGAATCCCATCAGTTACGAGTACAAATGATTGATAAACTTCGTGCTGCAATGGAGGTTCAGGTGTATGGGGCAGACAAGCTTAGGACAACAAATGGAAGGAAAGTTCAGGGGCGCCTGAATGGAGCCCAACAAGCAGCAACCGAATGTTCAGATGCTGATTGGCTGAGGGCAAATGTGTTATTGGTGTGCGAAATCCACCAGGTAACACCTGTTCATTGTACGCATTTTGATAAATTATTCCAACATCAAAAGTGACAACTGGTGCAGGAAGTCAGGACTAAGGCAACTAATCTCAGAAGCACCTCTCATCAGCAAAGTGTAAATCGGTCCGGAAGCCACACCCAATCCTCCCAGATACTCCGGGTGACCTCACCAGTGCTTCTCAGTACTTCTAGATGCTTCCAGACCCCCCTGGAACCGATCAAAGTGCTCTCAGACTCTCCAAGAGCAGTCTCGAGTCCTCCTGGAAGCACCTGCAGTTATAGAGCGGCATTCAGGATGCTACAAGATTTGACTTATAAAATGGCCAATTTTGGAGCTCCTGAGACCTCTGCGTAGATCTGCGGGGGACTTCGACAGCAGCCGAGACCGCTGTTCAGCTCTGCGGGAGAGTTGGTGCCGTATGCTCATAGGAGTGGATTATACATAACCACGAGGCATTTCATCTTATCATATTCATCTTTGTTACAGTTACAAGATATGCTACATTACAATATGGCATGCATTGTTCAAGTCTCTCTATATGTATATACATACCATCGATCTGGCCGCTGATGGTAGTCGAGCAATGTCGAAGGCGCACCTGGACATGCCAATTGAGAGTACTTAGAGATGCACCACTTGGAGGCCGTTGTGGTGAACCAAGGGAGCTGGAAGGCAGACAGCTCACCATCAACACTCCACCACACCTCTTGCGATATTGAAACAGAATTCATGAGAAAGAGCGGTTCTGGCTCGAGCAGCGTAGGAATTGGGTGAGAACATATGATACAACTTGGCATTGAGGATCAACACGATTGCGCGTATCCACGAAATCTCAGACAGAGGGAGTGAGTCCACAAGTTGGGAAAGATAGAGTGTGTATTTTCGTTGTATAATAAGATGAGATGGAAATGAGATAATGTCTATCTACTCTGGGGTCTGCCTAATATATACTCCCCATCTCTCTGTCCACCTCCGTTATCCCTGTATCCTTGTAAACCTGCCATCCCTCTTCGAAGATGTACTTGGAGACCGTCATCAAGCATGATTGGAGATGAACATTGAGATTGACATCGAGTGAACTCAGAGATGCACTTGGGGGCCGGGATCGAGCGAGTTTGTAGATACATTGGGACACCAAAATGGAGTGAACGCAGATATGCACTTGGAGGCGGTGATCGAGTGAGTATGGAGATCCACTTGGAGGCCGAGATCAAGTGAACTCAGAGATGCACTTGGAAGCCACAATTGAGGGCGTTGGGAGATACTCTTGGAGGCCCTGATCAATCAAGATGAGAGCAGTACTTGGAGGCAGTAGATCAGGAGAGAGGTGCGAAGGGAGCTGAGTCTCTGATAATCGGTTGAATTCTTAATTGTGGGAATGTAGAGGGTTGAGTACATCCGCTGCGAGATGAGAAACGGGCTGGCAGCAGACAGATGATCATGGAAAGATGCAGTAATTGGTGGACGCTGTACTCGGCGTTTACTCATGATCATGTCATGGAGAGATAGAGAGGGATGACTTCACTTCATGTGCCTAGGTGATGGTAGAGTTGAGGACAAGAAAGTGAGAAATGAGATGGGATGGGAGCAATCATCATGTGAAACTGGGACTTCCGAGAATTTCTTTCACCAGTCAATTTACCATCCCTGATACGGCAGGTTTGAGTCCCAATCCGGCGGAAGATATCACCAATACGAGGTCTTCTAAACCCAATCAGGGATGTCGTACTCCATATTTCTCATATCCACTTGTATCCTCCGTATCATTCTCATCTTCTTCCCACATCACTTTGTTTCTCATCAACAACTCTACCATCATTGCAGAACACAATATCAAGTCATCCCTCTGTATCTCTCCATGCCATGATCATGAGTTGATACCGAGTTGTACCATTCACCGAGTTGTAGCATTCACCAAGTGATAGAATACACCTAGGTGCGGCATATGGCGAGTGCAGCATACACCGAGTGCAACATACACCGATTGCAGCATACACTGAGTGCAGCATAAACCGAGTACAGTATACACCAAAGATTGGCTGTCGTCCCTTCATTCTCACGATTATGAGGTGACCCCTGAATGTCGCGTCAACTTCCAGTGTTCTTCCCTACACAGATCAATCGCCACCGGCCAGTTCTCCATAACAGCTTCAAAGGTAAGGTCATCTCGTCACATTCCCACGGTTTTGAGTAAACTAGCCAATGAATAGAGTCTCAGCACCTGGCACACCTCCCATCGACCACCTCCAGATCGACCACCTCTAAGTACTGCTCCAATTGATCTCCATCACAGGCTGCAAGTGCATCTCTAAACTCGCTCAATCACAACCTCGGAGTGCATCTCCAGGTTCACTACATCATGGCCTCCAGGTGCAACTCCAAACCCACTCGATCACGGACGCCAAGTGTATCTCCAAACTCACTCGATTCCACCATTCAAGTTCACACGAGCATACCCCATCAGCAACAACCCCAGTTTCCGTCTGAAACAGGAGGGTGTTCCGGACGGCTCTGATGGCTCTGGGGGTACCTCGTACCCTCTGACGGAGAATCAGACGCCACCCATCGCCCGAGCGACAGCTATTATACCATGCCTTGTATTCTTGCGAGGCGTTGCGTTGTATATTGCGCTCGCCGCTCCGGCGTCACGCTTCCTTTACTTTGCATACGGAATGTGGTGACGTTTATCCACCATCAGAACGACACGTATGTTACACTCTTCACAGGGGTTGCAGTTATGCAGTAGCCATTTACACAACGCCTGGTGATGTTTATGCCTTTCTTCGGCCGATAGCGACATGCCGCACTCTCATTTATGTTTAGCTTTGAGATTTTGGCATTTATTGCAATACAGGCTTCGCTTTGGATACATCGCTTGCCGTTGCATTTGCTTCGCCATAATTGAATTTTTCATGTCTGAAATATACTGTCCAATCTTCACACTCTCTAGTACTATGCCCTTAGTCCTCCACATTCTGTGTTGATCCATCATCGGCTTGCGATGCTTCTTCCTCCTCATCTGCATCCGCATCATCACCATCCTCGCCCTCATACCCATCGACATCACTGGTTCCCAGGTCAAACCTCTCGAGTTCAGTCGCGGCCTGTCGTCGCCAGCTGGCGGTGGGAATGGCATCGCTTCCATCACCTTCATCTTCGATCTCCCCGCTGCCACCTGGCATCCCAAAATGCAGTTCTTCATCTGTGCAATTGTTGTCTATCTGGATGTTTTTGTCAGTGCTTCCGATCTCAGGTTCCTCAAGCGCCACTTCGGAGGTCAAATAGTCAAGAAGAATAGCGTTGTCAACACGCGCTGCTTCCACGCTGATCACCACGGCAGGCGTTGGGTTCTCCGCCTGTTGGATCTGACGCTTGACTGTGGCAAGTGTGTTGTTATACACCCTCTGCTGGTAGCTCTCCGGTAGTGTGTTCCAGGTATTCATCAAGAATGTATACATGTCTGCAACGCCAGGCGAGGTTAACAACTTGCGACCCGTTACAGCACGGCAGGATGCAATCTTACCACCGTCATTCTTGCAGTTGAAGTAGTTCGAGCGATCATGTCTGTCCGCTTTCAGCTTTGACTTGGAAGCTTTCGGATGAACACCATTGTTCTTTTGCCACTCCAGGAGAGCATGGCGCAACGCGGTGCAGGTGAACATGATCAGTGGCGAGGGTATATGACCGTCCTTGTCATCAATCATGGAATCAAAAAAGCCATCAGCATACTTAGCGCGGTTATTCGCCCGATGATAAATTTTGATGTAGATAAACCGCAGGATTGCTTCTACCAGGAGGTCAAGTGGACGCTAGCCATTCGCTACCAGCTTTCGACTCTCTCTGCGTTGGATTTGGACCGCGTACACCACCTTCCACACGCTCTGCGATTGGAAAAAGATACTTATTGTCTGCCAGAAGGGAATCAATGAATTCCAAATGCTCTGCGGCGGATTCAAACCGGTGGAGATCATAAAGCTTTGCTATGTTTTCCCTTCCTGATTGAATAAAATTGGATGTAACCTTATCGACTTGTGCTCGAACCTGGTACTGGTTTGAGCGTGTAATATCCAAAGTGGGACTTTGATTCAGCATACCTCTTTCAAGATCTCCTTTGTGCGTGCCTCGAATGCTATGGACCAAATGTTGTTTTGCTGCATAGTGGTGTTCCAGTACGTCTCTATTATCTGCCAGTGTGGGCCTTCAGCTAATGCTTTCGAAACGCGTCGCGTTGCATAGCATACTGTCTCCAAGTCGGTTGCACTAATAAACGGCCGTCTGTTCCACATGTAGAGCTCCACGAGTCTGCCCGTTGCAAACACAAGGCGCGTCATGTCTGAGTGACCAAATCGATGGATGTTGCGACGGCCGGAGACCCTTGATCGAGGTGTAGACACCGCCTGCAGTTGCAATTGCCACAGCCTCTGTCTCTGATTCTTTCCAGTAGCTCGCGTTCGGAGTGGATATGTAATGATCACGCGGGCTTCTGGATTAGGGATGGGGGTAGGGAGGTTTTCAAGACCTTGGAGAGGAGTGGGAGTGATAACAATGCCGGATGCAGCGCTGGATACAATGCGACGCGTTGAGGTTCCTCCGGGTGCTGGTGTGCTACGACTGCTTGTACCCGGCGTGGCGGTTGGAGTATTTATTCAACGTCGCTGTGTAGCAAACGGGGTAGAAGTCACGCGTTGATTGATATCTGCAACGCGAGAATAGTTCAGCGAAGATGAGGGGGTGGAGTTCTGACCTTGGATTGTAGAGGGTACGGAACTCCCTCCTTGAGAGGAATCCCTCTCGCCAACCGGTACGGAAACGCGTCCCTTAGCAGGAGGAAGTTCAGAATTCACTGAAGGCCCACGCTTTTGATGATTCTGACGATTAGCAAGACTTCGAACATTTCGTACGACCGGAGTCGTGTCCGGGTGAGGGCTTTGGGAATGCATAGTCCAATATAGATGTTCGACGTTAAGAAAGTCGGAACAATTGCCTGTGCATCCATATGCAACGGCAGGTGAGGTAGACTGCGATTTGAGCGACCATGGAGGGTGTCGACAAAAAAGGGAGGCGCAGTGTGGACCGCGCTAGACTCTAAACCCTGACAATACTCGGTGACGAGATCCCTTGAAAAGCATTCAATCATGGGGTTAACTGCGATCAGATTGAACTCAGATTAAACTCAGATTAAACTGAGCATTGATATTCACTGTTACAGCAATGTCTGAAGGTCTATTTGCATCGCTTGAAGGGTGTTTATGCCATCTTGGCACGATTATCATCATATTGCACTCGTTCTTGGCACAATACTTCGAACCATCGATTGTGTATATCTTCAGCTTCCCGGTGGAAATCACCCTGTGGCAGAGCTGAAAGCATCGCAAAGCGAACAATGACGTATTCTCTATCCTATGACATGAGTTGCGTGTGCTTTTTCCACTGCTAGGCGTTGGTAGCCGTGTTGGATGGTTGCACTGTTGGGACAACTTGATCTACTCAGTTTGCTCCGAGATGCACGAGGTCTGAGCGGTAAAACTGATGTATGATACAAAAGCAACGCCCGGCATGGTTAACTGTCCTCTCGGCGAGTACTAAATCTCGTCTCGACGCTTGTCATGCATGATGTGCCTGGTAGTTCTGCATGATGAAGGCTGGGCCGTTTTGTGTTCGTTCACCAACAAAACTCACAAGCTGAACCTTGAAGCAAGAAATCGCCGGAACTCGGGTATATATATCCCTTCTTCCCGCCTACACCTCCATTGTCTTTTCCTCCCATATTATACACACCAACAGCATCCTGATCTCGACATCACGTGACTTGCATAGAACAACGCCTCTCTTTCCTAAACACACCCGATAACCTACACAACTTTGTTCTTTCCCTCTGGGCTTCCGTCCGCTACAACTGTATCATAATGCTAACGTTTCAGATGTAGATTCATTTTCAACTCACAGCGATGACACCAAAGGGCAGCAGCAAAGGAAAGGGGAAGGCTAGGGCAAAGATGCCGACATCGGTAATAAATCGACGCCTGTCGTTGGATCGGGACCGTATAAAGGGATTCATCTCAAAACACATCCGTGGACTCATACGGATATACAATGTTTGCGGCATCAAGGATGAGAGGGCATGGGACCTCTTGTATGATATAATCCTTATTGATCCAGTAACGACTCGCCACTTGTCACAATTCCAGCTGATGTGGCCGCACCGCAGGAGCAGGAGTTCGCCTTTTTGGGAGTGGTTGGCTGCCTTCCGCTCATATATGGGGCAAATGTTTGACAAAACCCGCGACCAAATGAACAATTGGAGGTGGGACAACCCCCGTGGCTTCGGGGATCAAGTCGATCGCTCCAATCCGCAGACAACCAGCTCGGGGAAGGTTAAACGCACCGGTGAGTGTTTCTCTTAGTACGGTAGCGATGATCCCAGGGCAAACATTGAGCCGCCAAGCTGTCGGCAGTACACACCAGGCGACTTCCTGGCCGTTAGACAACTGAATTGGGATGAGATAATCGATGAGGATGATGATGATGACAACTAGGCGGAACCCGGTGCGCCAAGCGGTGGGAGGAGCCGTCCTGGCGTTGGCATTGACAATGACGACGGCGAGAGTGAGGAGAACACGCAGGGCGGTGAGAAAGGGACCGGGAAAGGGAAGGGAACCAAGGATGGGAAGGGGCCAGTGAAGGTGACTGAGGACGGGAAGGGGAATGGGAAGGGGAATGGGAACTGAAACGGTAATAGGAAGGGTATTTTTAAACACACCCCAGGAGGAGATGATATCTCTCGCGCCATTGCTTTGCAATTGGAGAAGGAAATGTCAGAGGCAGACTTGGACACGGAGGGCAAACTCGAGCAGGTATATTTAGAGCCGGAAGCATCGCCCGCCGAGTCAATTTTCTTCAGATGATGATACCAACTCTACCGAGTCGGACGGCGAATATGTCTCAGAACTTGATGTGGATATGTGCGTGGAGGATGATGTGGACGCACCGGACGGCGTTGCCATCGATGGCGATGTGGATAACGAAAGGGACGATGAAGATGAGGAAGATGAAGAGGAGGAGGAGGTGGTGGATGAGGATGAGGAGGAGGATGAGGATAATGGCAAAGAACCTCGGACAATTGGCCAGGGAGAGATGGTAAATACATCGGCTGACGATGCTGATACCATGGTAGACAATGAGCTAACCGTGCTACTTGAGCAAGGCGATGAGATGAGCGAGCATACCCCACGGCCCCAACCTCTGGCGCCTGTCCCACGGCTACAAACCCCGGAGCCTCCCCCACGACCACGAACTCCGGAGACCCATACCCTCAGTGGGCTGGAGTTTTTGGCGCTTGTGTAGCCGCAAAAACCTCTCCCAGCGGTGCCAACTCTGTGCGGAGCTGAGGCAGCCGGAAACCCCTCAGATGTCGATGTGGAGCAGCAGCTACTCGGCGCATCGGGAGGTGAGGACGGTCTCCCTGATGGCCCTCTCCCGGTTGTCCCTCTGCGAGATGTCCCTCTCCCAGATGTCCCTCTCCCCGATGACCCTCTCCCCGATGTCCCGAACCCTGATGTCCCTCTCCCTGAGGCGCGCCCGGATGGCTCGGTAGGCGAGGAGTGAACCAGTCCTCGCGTTGCAGAGGAGGCGTGCGTTTGGGTTAGAGTCGGGTTCTTGTCTGCTGAGTTTCCTTTGCTGTAATCTATTCATCTCAGGCACTGATTAAGGCACGCGTGGAGGTGTTTTGTTAATTTGGGTTAGGGTTGCAGGCTTGTTCGTTTGCTTTGTTCTAATCTATTTATCTCAGGCATTGATTATTACGCGCGTCACAAGGTTTTTGGATTGCTCAGGGTGAATTTTTTATTTATTCCTAGTATTATGGGACATTGCGCATGCAGTCTTTTTGCAACTCCTGGCCTGATGGTGTTGAGGTTCAATAAATCTCTCAAGTATCGTGAGCTTATACCGACACCAGACTGCTCAGACCCAGCACCAACTTTCGTCCCTTTCAACAGGGAATACTCCACTCCTCCCGTGTCGTCGACAATGCCAGAGAAGACACCATTCTGTTGCCCCGAATTTTCATGCCGAAGGAAGTTCACCTCAGACAGCTGGCGACTTAAACATATCAAATTACACCATCCTGCACACCTTCAAGTTGCAAAGAATGTGACTATTCGCAGCGCGGCCCGACGCGTTGAACCCGCGCAGCGTCATGAATTTAACACCAACAAAGATTCAGTCGGAGACTTGGACGTGTTTCCCTACCTCGAAAAAGTTGAAAACATCGCAGACTCCGAGTCTCAACCATCGCCACCTCTTCTGCCACGGACGGAAACATACCCCGGTGCCGGTGCTGCGCTGAGCGATTACATTGCTGAGCCATGGGAACGCGACGCTCAGGGTTTCATTGAGACGAACCTACAGAACAATCCCTACTACCCGTTTGCGACGCTTGAAGAGTACAAATATATTCAGTGTGGGATCAAGAAGAAGGGCATGAAAACGTACTATGAGAACGTGCTGAAGGAAGAAAACACCGCTCTGCGTTTCCCAAGCTTCAAAAACGAGGAGGGCGTCCAGAAGCTCGTGGCTAGCGTGCCAGATGATCTGGCTCTCGGGGAGTGGGAACTACACACTCTCAAGGATATGAGATGGAATGACAATCACCAACACCCTATCAAATACTGGAGTCGGGACATCATCTAAAGCATGAGATGGTTGATGTGGCAGCCAGCGTGCGCCGAGCATCTTATTTACGCCCCTCAGCGTTGCTTTAACAGCGATACGCCATCGAAACGCCTCTATACCGAAATGCACACTGCGGACTGGTGGTGGGAGGCACAAGTAAGGAGAGATACTCCAGGATAATAACGTGCTAATTGACGTTTAGGCGACGCTCAGAGTGGAGGATACACTGGTTCCATTAATCTTCATGTCTGACGGAACTCATCTCTCGAATCTTGCTGGCGACAAGGAAGAGTGGCCTGTATATATGACAATTGGCAATCTATCTTCAAAGATCCGCCAGATGCCCTCAACGCACAGCGTCGTGGTGGTCGCTCTCCTGCCGATTCCAATCACGAACTGCAATATTCCTCAGAAGCGGCTGGTTGAGCCGTGGCAAACAAACCGAGAGGTGCTGAACGAAGTACCCCGGCTGTTACTCCAGCCTCTCATCTTCAGGCACAATCCCAGCGCCGAGAGCGGGTATTACAACGTTCTCTGTGCAGATGGCAACTTCAGGCGTTGCAATCCGGTTATAGCAGCATGGCTTGCAGAGTGCGCTGAGTATAGCGACCTACATCATCTCGAGCGGCATGTCTGTCTTTGGTGCGAGTCTCCACAGAATGAACTTGGAGATTATGTCCCTCCTGACAAGCAACACCCCCGGCGGGATCATAACCTATATTGAATGCTCAGCGATGCCAACACGAAGGCAGCCAATGCCGAACTCTCGTCGCGCCATGTTCAACGAGGATTCAACGTGTTTCGACATATTCCCTGTATCGTGGGCGACCTCCCCAACCCCGACCTCCTCCATACAACACAGTTCGGCATGCTTCACCACCTCCAGAAGTGGATTTTCCACTTCATGAAGACGCACGAACGGCTCGACAAGTACAATGCAATTTGGTTATCCGTGCCTGCTTACCACGACCTCACACCAAACAATAAGTCATATGTACAAGTTTCTTAATGGAATGCGAAGGAGATGAAGGAAATTAGCCGGTACCTGCTTGGAGTTGTAACTCAGTCTCTACGAGGTGGAATCCCCTCTCAGCGTCCCATATTCAATCACGCAATTAAGTGCACAAAGACATTGTTAGAATTCTATATGTATGCTCGACATAAATCTCACGATGATACAACATTTAGCTACATGAAGGACGCCTTGCGTCTTTTTCACACCTTCGAAGATGTTTTCTTACTCCGGCGAGCCGGCACTAAGGCGAAGGCCAAAGCCAATGCCCTGGGAACGGAACTTGTGAAGAAGCGAAAGGTAGACGAGGAAACAAATGCTGAAACTTGGACGCCGTCTAAGAAGCGGCGCGAAATGAACGCCTGGCGGGATTATATCAGCCACCAGATAGATGTTTCCAAGGAGTCAGATGCCGACTTCAACTTTCCGAAGATCCACTTGATGTCTCATTGGGTCGAACAGATTCGTCGATGCGGAGCCTTGCACCGGTATTCTGCCGAGAGACATGAACAAGCACATAAAACGAACCTCAAGGACGGTTGGAACGCCTCCAATCACAATCTCAACTACCTGCCACAAGTAATCACCTTACAGCATCGCATCCTCTGCTTCGAAGTCAGTGAGCTCAATCCCCAAGCCCTCGCTCAGCGTCAGGAGAACAGCGCTGCCACATGCAAAGTCCTCCATTCTGGTGCTGATCTGGCTGCCCCCCTGAGCCCCCAGTCTTATGCGAAGCCCGAATTCATGGGACCCCAAATCCGCCGTGATGGAGACCATCCTGACGCTATGATCAAAGACTTCAGGGCATTACTCGTCAATACGCAAGACGCAACGCACCGCGTGGCAATATACAGAGGCACACGGGAGTTTATCAAGCATAAGAGTCGTAACAAGATGTATATATCGGATGAACAACTGCACGCAATGGAGCTCTGTATTTAACATTGTATTAAGGTTCAAGTTGAGGGTTTAGATGGTGAACACATATCTCAGATGTGTCGATGCACAGGAAGCCAGAGCTGGCGCGGAGGGGATCGACGGAACGACTGGGTGTGGGTAGAGCAACACCTGGGGAGGTGTTATGGCGCACTGAATGGGCGTCTCCCGTGGCAACTGCAACGACTATTCAAAATCAAACGCCAAATCACGGATGGAGCTTTCGTTGAGTACTGGTTAGCCCTGGCGCTCACCACAATACCTGAAAACTGGGGTAACTTGGATCCGGTCTCGAAATTTGTACAAGTGAGAAAAGCACCGGCAGCCGTTGCTTTGCAAGTTTTCAGCATAGGAAATATTGTCGGCTGCGCGCACGTAATTCCAGAGATAGCTACTAGTAGTAAGCCAGGAGACGGACGGAACGAGCGATGGATTGTCAATAGCCACATAGATCTGGCGACTTGGAATGATGTGTATAATTAGTAAAGAGAGAATCGCATTTTGCGCGCAGGTAGAAGGAACGCGAGGAGAGATATTCGCAGCGTCACCCATTGCATTACCATCCCGACACAAGCGCGTACCCAATGAACCCAATCCGACCTGTTGTCACAGTTGGCCAAAATGCGAGAGTGATCGTTTAAAATAGGAGACCGACAGAACGCGAAGAGACAGTGAAACAGCGATCGGAGGGCGATATTCAATGCGACGTGTTGAATGGACACCGGGCATGGGGTACTTCGCCACCGGGGTGTCTCTGACGGTTCTGACGGAGTGCGTCCACTCTGACAGAGCCACTCCGCCCGAACGGAATATTTTTTTGCCGATGTAGAAACCCAGAACCTCCGGTTGGGTCCTGGTTTGTGCCAAACGGTTCCCTCAATTGAGTCCAAGAATGTCCATCAGAAGGTTTATTGTTTTGAATATGAAATATGCAGCTTCGAACAGCGCATGTTTTTGTGATCTCCGATGTTTAATATCTTCAAACTCAGCAAGCTGCTTTTGAATTATTGTGATTTTTGGCCCACAAACGAGGTTTTTAGGCTACCACTTGCTGAGATTTGATGATATCGAAAATCGGAGACTGCCAAAAGATGCGCCGTGCCGAGCTGCATATTTTACATACCAAACACTAATCACTCTGATAGATATATGTGGCCTGAATGTGATGATTCGGTTGAAACATGGTATATTGTTGATTGGGTAAGGCCATTGCCACGCAAACCTATAGAACCGGCCAGGTCCAAAACTGCGACCATTGCTAACATTAGGTGTATGTGCAACTGGTCGTAACCACTGGCTAGGTAGAACTTCGCTAACACCCTTGACCTGTGGAGCCAATCAATGAGATCATATATGAATGGAAGTGGGTGCTGTTCTCTGCGGGTGATTGCATTTAGGCCGCAGCAATCAACGCACATCTGAAGTCCACAGCCATCCAGTTTGTTAACCACGATCACTGGTGCCAAGGATCGAGAGTGTCTGCCAGTAACCCTGCCGTTGGCCAGTGACTTGGCAATGTGGCCCTCGGACTCAAGGCACTCCGAATCTGACATCCAATTCCGGTGGAGATAAGGCAACTTCGCTGCTGGATCGGTGTCAATGCAAAAGTCGCGTTTCAAAGGTGGAGGGACTCCTGTTGGCAGTTCAATGAAGTCTGGGAATGCCTTCTTGATCTGTAGCTGCCATGTTTCGAGGTCTGCTGGCTTGTGTGGAGTACCTTCCTCCTCCTCCTCCAGTATCTTGCCGATACGTTCCCACATATTGACGATAAAGCTCTTTGAAGACTTGCACTTGGCAACAAATGACGCGGAGACCACCTTGATCGCTGATCTATGGGCCACTGTCCTGCAATGAGCACGATCTTCTCTCAATGGTTCTTGGTGAGGTCACAGACTTCCATGTGATGATGATGTGACGATGGTTGAAGGAAGGTGGGAGATATCCTGCCAATCGGTCCAATCGGGCTCCAGCATATGTTGAGTATTACTTTTATGATCGATGATATGCAGATTGGCTGCCATTCAATCTTGACACACAATTAGGTCAGAGGTGCCTCCCGAGTCAACATTGTATACCACCTGGAGATTTCGACGAGATTGCCGGTGATGCCTCTTACCAACGCATACAGCCAACCCTGCCCTCTATCCTCCCCCGCCTTCTCATCTCCTGCGACAGAGTCTTTCATGCACCCACAAGGTTGACGTTTCAAGGCCAAAGAATTGGCAGAGGCAGTATCAACGTAATGATGCAAGGTGCCTCAATCACACAAGGAATATGGTGATCAAATGTTATTATTGGAGGTTGAAACGGAAGCATTTAAACGCAGTAAGTCAGAATCAGGCGAACTGGGTGGAGCAGAAGTCTCATTATCTGTCAGGCTGCTCAAATACAATTTCACATGCCGTATGCGTGTGTTGCCTTCCCCCAATTCCTTCCTCTGCACCATTTTCACATTTCCAATAATATTCTGGGTAGTAGGACATTCCACCACAACTCCCAATTGCCATTTCCCAGGCCGTCCTCCTCATCTCCAACCTCCTGCTCCACTGCCGGATCCTCCCCATCGTGGTTTGTACATGTGTTCTTACCATCGCCGCCTAGACATTGTTGATGCCCCAGGCCAGCGATCTGGCCGAACTTCCTTGGCCGCCACAACCTGTATTGGTTAGATCATCATGACAGTCCTGTCGGCTGCGGTATCTGCCTGGTCTTGCTTGGAGAGATTGGCCAAGCCCCCGACTGCCGGAGTCACAAACTTGTGTGCCTCATGTCCATAACCGTTACAGCGGTAGTACCTGGCGTTAGCATTGCCTACAGTAATATCCCTCAGCTTTGGACCGATTGGCATCAAAACAGTCGCCATGTCAGGCGGGATAAAGTTGACCACATGGCTCACTGGTGTAGCCATCAGAGCCGGATGTGATGGTATACATTAAGAGAATTTTCCGACGATCACCATAGCGTCAGCTAACACCAGCAGGGTACCTGACTGCAGCTTCATTTGCATGCGGGCTGAGGGTATGGTCTGATCGGCAATTCCCCCATGCAGTCTCGAACAGTACTCGTCGCGTGGGGGAACCTTGCGCATAATTGTGGTTGCTTTTCGCTGTATGCGGATAAGCTTGGAGAAGTGCTTGTTGAAGTGAGCAACTTCTCCAACTGCTCTGGATTAGCGTATGGCGTGGATCACCTTTCGCATAATGGTAATAATGACTTCTGGGACAAAACAATACTGAAATGTGGACTCGAGAAGCAGCCACATCACCGGTGCATAAGAGCTGTCACCAGGAATATTTACCTGGTTGTCCTGCTGACAAATCCGGTGTGCGAACTAACTCTATGCCTCAGGATCTTTGTGTCCCCAGGTTGAATCGATGCACTTGTCCTACTCGGTGGTACCCATTGCCGCTCCGCCTTGGCGTACCAAGTGCTCCGCCTTGCGCAGGAACAGATAGACTATCTCCAACTTGAGGTCCCCGGTAAACAATGGAGGCTGATGCTGTTTAAGGTGTGTCTTTTGAAAAGGACCCTCCTCCACCACCATTGCCACCCGCACCAAGACCAGCCGTCATTTGAAAAAACCTATCAATTTGGCCATGCCAACTGTCCGCCTCCATCAACGTATTGTCACACATGGAAATGGCCGTGCCAAGCTGGGCCTCCTGTGACTGTACACAATAGATACGCCGTCGGAGGTCAGTGGTTTGGGAAGAGTTGGACAAGTTGATTGTCATGTAGAAATTGGTAAGTCCTTGGTGGCTGATGGCGACAATATCGACATCTGTGGCATTCTGTGGCATGCGAGCTGTTCTTCGATAATGGTGAATCAGCCTGTCATCATTGGCATCGTCCGAGAGAGGCCAGCCGACACGTTCTTCCTCCACGCTGATTACTGAAAGTTCTTGCAGTAACTTTGCAAGGTTACGCCCAACAAGGCCGGAACACAGTGCTGGCCTATTAGAATACTTAGTGTACAGCTTGCAGTTGTAGAACGTGAAGTTCAGCCATTTCCAGTAGTAGGGGCCAGATTTGAATGTCGCTTTGTCTTTGCAGTTGTACAAACAGAATTTTGGTCATGTCAAGATTCTTCAAAAAACACCCAGTCAACCTTCTGTCGACCTTTTCTCTGCAACATCACAGGATTTGAGAGCTGCGGAGCATCGTATGACCGAAAGAATGAAGAATTGGAAAGTTGCAACCAATTGAGGGGTCGCAAGAAGGATCAGTCTATTAGCAAGATAGTGACCCAGTGGTCGATTGTGCCAGCACCGGGTGACCAGGACAGTGCGCTTGAGCAGAGACGCACAGAGCCTCGCCGTATGTACATGACTTAACCTCCCACAGCCAGGCACAGAAAAGAATTTTGCAGAAGATGATAGCTAGTATGATTCGAAAGGGATAATAGCCATTAATCCATGTATCATAGTCGCAGTTGTGGGAAATCAATTGCTCTTGTACATCCGGATAGTTTCACGTCATACTAGTTGTCCTCTGTATGAATATCCACCAAAATCCATCCATCTCACATTGTTTGTTTGTGATTCCTGCATTCATTCGGTGACACTGCTGAGTGCACCCGATGGTCTGTCCGGCGTTCCAATGTGGTCCCAAACTTCTCACAATGATGCCCATGCTACTCCTACACCAGTCATTAGGGATCCCAGTTACTTCTAAGGCCGGCCGGAATGCCCTTCCAGGGTCTGGTACTCCCCTGAAATTGACACTTCTAAGTTTCCACTCCACATCATCTCCGACACTCCTGAAAGCTCCCAGTGACTACAATCCATTTTACTGACGATGCTGTGTGATAATTGAGTTGTGGATGAGACAGAGAACCATGGGTACGAAAATGGGTATAATTTGGAAAAATATGAAGCAGTCAGTGAATTCAGGTGTCTAACCCAGCTGATTTGGTTTGGAATACCTTGTATAACCATTCTTACCCATTAGAACAGTTGTCATACAATTTATGTAGGGTATGTTAAATTACCTTACGGATGAAATTTTCTGATATCTCAATTCCTCATGATCATTTCCCCAATGTCCTCTGATCACTATCACTCATCTTTCCCATTGGTATACAAATATTACCTTTACCTGAGACTGCAAAGTTAAGTCATTTGTCACTATCTCTCCACGCTATGATTACAAGTTTACACAGAGTATTGACTTAACCAATAATTGACTGCCTCCCATTCCCAGCCAGCCTCACAACTCTCAGCTTTCATATCTCGGTGCATCTAATGTTACTCTACTTTCTACAATCCCGCAATGAAGAGTTATCCGATTAATAGATTCTCAACTCTGGTTGTGCCTCCCTCACAATCTACCACCACAAGATCTACCACCTCAAGAGCTATCACCTCCAAGTAAGTCTCCAATCTTGCTTGATCACCATCTCCAAAGTACATCTCCAAACCCCCTCAACAATAGTCTACAGTACATCTCCGACCTGGCTGAATCATAACCTCAAAAAGTATCTTCAAGTTCACACATTCATGGTCATGAAGTGCATCTTCAAAACTCACTTGATCACTGCCACCTAGTGGATTTCCAGCCTCTCATGATTACAGTATCCAAGTGAATATCTCAATTCACATAATAACAGCATCCAAGTGCAACTCAGAACTGACTCTGTCATGCCATCCAAATCAATCTACAAAATTGCTCAATCATGGCCTTCAAGTCTATATCTATGTTTGCTCAATCATAGTATCCAACTTCACCCAGTCACAGCCTCCAAATGCATGTCTAGGTTTACTCAATTGCTGGATCCAGGTGCTCATCAAATTTCGCTGAAGTACTTGTCTGCAGCCAGCTCAGCCATACATACAGATATAGTTAGTCTATGAAATACTACATGTATTATGATTATGTAGCAAATCATCTTCTGAATGTGAAACCAAAAGATGAATATGATAGACAAAATGGCTTATGCTGAGACAACCTGAGACCTTACAAACTACTGCTCTAAGATTGTAGCAGAAAACTTACGATTTCCTGCCGAACTGAACACCGGTGTCAGCGGCTCAGAATGTCACCTGCCGATATGTACAGATATTTCAGCACCTCCAAACTTGAGTATCTTGTAATTCAAATTTGATTGCATTATAAGTTTACCTCCCACACTGCAGCTGTGATCAGCAAAAGTGCAAATCGACTATAGACTGTACTAGAAATGCATGCACACACATGCAGATCATAGCAAGCTTTCTGTGAACCCTGGCATGCGACACAGTCTATAGCCGTCCAACGTCAGTCAATAGATAGCTGCATATGGGACTGTCAGACTATATACAGCTGGCAGTCAACAAATCTGAGCCAGTCTTCATTGCTGATGGCTGTGCCAGTGCTGACACTCATTGAGAGCAACATGTGTAGCCGCATCCAAGCCAGCTTGAGAGCCCAATTGATGGCCTGATTGAGAGCATACTTGAGAGCCTGGTTGAGAGCCTGCTTGAGAGCCTGCTTCAGAGAATGGTTCCTAGCTGCACTTTAGAGAGCCAAGCATCAGAATGAGTACAATCTCGAGAGGAATCATTTGGCTGTGCGAACTCTGGGTGTGTGGAAGCTTTGGCCAATAGATGGTTCAAGTCTCTTGATGCTTAGTCATTGAGATTGACTTAGCTAACCTACTTGAGTAAGTGCTTTCAGTACCATCGCCATCAGCATCACTACCGCCATCATTAGCACAATCATCACCATCACCATCAGCGCCATCAGCTACAGACCAAATGGGTACACCTACATCCAAACTCAATTGAACACTGGCTGCAGATTCTGCTGAGAAAGCTGAGTCACAGCTTGGCATTCCCTAAGATCCAATTGTCTTCCATTCCTACATGATCTCAGGCTGCAGTGGTCAACACAATGACAGTGAGACATCGTGGGATCATGTCACAGTTGACTTGCTCAAGATTACATTCAGACTTAGATATCGACCAACGTCATGATTTTGGCCACCATACACCACCTACCTCCTACCACCCATTACGTGCTACATGCCACACGCCTTGCACCAAACACCGATCACCACACGCCATCTGTGTCACACCTGTTGCTGCCTGGTGCCTGCCACTGAGCAAATCTCTAATTCGAGCAAGAAGGCACATATTTGGAAGGAGTGGAGTTTTCCACCGGACGGTTTGGCCATTGGGAAACTCTCAGTTTGTTGAGGTTTCGGCTATTAGAAGGCTTTATGTGTGTGGCAGCTTTTGCTAGTAGAAGGCTCTAGATCTGTGGGACCTTTGAAGCTGCCGTTGACATAGCCAACCCACTTGACAAACTACTTCTGGTACCACGATCACCATCACCATTGCCATTGCCATCTTCCCCCACAGCCCTAGATTGAATACACACACATATGCCCACAATTCATGTGAAGTGGGGACTAGATTCCGGTGGAAAATCTGAGTCGGAGATCTGCATTCTCCAAAAGCAGACTGTCTACCCTTTCTGCTGATTCTGAGGCTACAATTGTCAATGCAATGACCCTGTGGCATCATGAGACCTTGTCGCAGTGGCCACACTGAAGATAAGATTCACACTATCAAATCAACTGAAGTCATGATTTTGGTCACCATATGCTGCCTGCCATCTGCCAGACACCACATCCCACATGCCTCCCACCAAATACTGCCCACCATACTGCACCTGCGTTACACATCCCACTGGCTGGGACCTCAAGCTCATGCCTACCACTGTCTGAGGTCCCCAACTCAGCAAGTTTCTGAATATAGTATGCGGGAGCATACATGGGAGCATATAGGCATGTGAGATTGGGAGTATCTATCCTCTTGAAAATGTACTTGGGAGCATATGGCCCAGTAAGCTGCAACTATAGCATTGAATGAAATTGTGAGCGAACTTGACAGTGACTCGGAGGTGGACTTGGCAGTGCATTGACAGCGTACTTCAGAGCATATAGTCAAGCAAGCTGCGAGTGTGCTATCGAGTGAAATTGGAAGGGTTATTGAGAGTATGACTGGGAGTGTACTTGAGAACATACTTGGAGGTGAACTTCAGAGTGTACTCAGAGTGTTCTTGGCAGCATCTTGAGAGCATAAGTCAAGCAGGCTCAGAGTGTACAATCAAGTGCAATTGGGAGTGTACAATTGTGTGCATTCAGGAGTGCATTTCAGCGCATACTTGAGAAGGTGCAATGAAGTACATTTGACCGTTTGGTGTCATGTTTATTGAACGCAGCATGATGTATAGCATCAAGCATACATAATCCCATCAATACCATAGACATCTAGTCAATGCACAGGTCTATAGGACTGCAGAGTGCCACGCATCAAATATGCCACCGATGACAATTCCAAATTCAGCTTCTCTACAAGTTATGCATCGTGTAAGATCATTTTTCCCAGTGGTGGTCAAGTACCCCACAGAATACTAATGCAGAATCTGAAAGCAAATTGCTCAGCTTTAAGGTGGGCAGGAAATGTTGGGGATTTTTTACAAGTGCCCGTGAGGTTGATCTGAGTATCTAGGATGTTTACATGTGGCTTTCAAATAGTTTTGCATTTTGTTGATATTATTGTATATACTTGCCATGGGGAGCATAATCTATTAATGCTTGGGAATTGGATATACTAGGGTATTGTCTGCAATCTTCAAACCAACAAAAATATATGAATTAACATAGCCTTCGATGTTTATTTGCAAGATACATATTTGTTGAACCCCAATTTTGATGTATTCAATATTCTCAGGTAGAATGTATTGTACTTCAATCCTTATAATAATAATCGATTGGTGGTTGATTTATACTGGATGTAAGAGATTCAAAATTACTCAGTGACTGATTTCAAGATTCTTGTTGAGTTTGAATCTCTCCTACAGTTAACAATTGCACATTTATACCACGCCTCATCTTACACACTGCTTATAACTTTCCATTCCTAAATCACCATGTGCAGATAGTGTAATTCATTTATGAATCTACAATTACAAATTATTCCATAAAGATAATACTCACTTTGTAATACAATACCCTGTTACATAATCATCTCTTGATTGACTGTCTTTAAATTTATATTTTAATTAGCCATTCATTTTTCTTCTTTATAGACTGTCCAATTTTGTATTATTATAATTTTTTCGGACAGGTAGAAGCAGTTTCAACGGCTTATGCCACATGATATAATTTTGGTATCCATGTATATCCTTTAGTGCACATTATTACTACCTTCAAGTTGCCATTTCAATTAATACTATTCTAAATTCAAAATTAATCACTGAGTTGCCTGATTATATGCTTCAAGTGGTATTCATATTCACTTCTGGTTAACAAGAATACCTAGACAACTTTGAAACTTGATGATTGGTCCATTTACATTATGAAGTGTATCATTCAATCATAAACCATCGCAGTTTACTGTCAGATTTACTGGATATTAATGTTTTAATTCACATAGATAATAAACAATTATCATATACATCAGCAAAATCAATTTTTGTTACTGGGAGCCTCTGGTAGTATTTGAGAGTTATTGGACCAGAATCCAAGAAGGGTCACATCCCAGAGTGGCCAGGACCAAGTCAGCTGCCTGAACATGCACCTGGGAGTCCCAACAACAAATATGCAAGGACATACGACGTCAGCAGACAATGAGGGTAGCAACTGGGCGTGCCTGTTTGAAGCCTGGGTGAACTGGAGGGTGCAAGTGACAAGCCTCGGAGCTCCTTGAATTGCTGCAGAACTGTCTTGGACAATCAACATTATTTTTGAGAATGGGGATGATGAACCTCACAATCATAGTTACAACTTATTGTGCAACAATTTTAACTACTCATCTGTTCAATTTGCATTCTCATATACGTATCTGTGTATTGATATTGCTATCCATCTAAACATAGTACATCTTGACTGGCTGCGGACGGTGGTAGGGAGAAATTCAAGCTGCGCCTCACAATGACAATTATGTCAACTCAGAGATTCACGTGGGGACTATGATCATGTGAACTTGGAGATGCACCTGGAGGCCATGATTGAGCGAGTTTGGAGATGCACTTGGAGGCAATAATCTTACGAACTTTGAGGCTTTAATCGAGCGAATTTGGAGAGATACATGGTGGCTGTGATCAAATGAACTCAGAAGTGCACTCCGAGGATGTGATCAAGCAGGTTTGAGGAGTCAGTTTGGGTCCATGATTGTGTGAACTTGGAGGCTGTGATCGAGCGAGGTTGGAGAAGCACTAGGAGGCCATGACCGAGTGCGGTTGGTGATGCACTTTGAGGTCATCATCGTGCAAACTTGGAAGCTGTGATTGAGCGAGATCATTGATATGTTTCCAGACCATGATGATGCAAACCTGGAGGCCATGTTGATGTGAGTTTGATGATGCACTTTGAGGCCATACTTGGGCGAGTTTGGAGATGCGCTCGGAGGCCATGATCAATTGAGGTTCGGGAAGTACCTGTAGGTAGTTGATCTGGAGGAGATTGGTAGATGTGGAGCCAGATAGTTGGAATCAATTTATTGGATAGTCAACTCGAAACCATGGGAATGTGATAATCTGATTTTCACTTTGAGCTCACATGGAGAGCTGGGTAGTGTTGGTTGATATGTAACAAGGTAGGCTGCAAGCTGTAGCTATATCCAGTTGTCAACTTGTAAGTATGAGAATGATAGAAAGACAGACAATTATGGATAGATGTTAGGCACTGTGTATGCTGTACTTGGCGTATGTTGTACTTGGGGTATGCTGTGCTCAGTGTATGTGGTACTCGGCAAACAGTGTACACAGTATATGGTGTACTCGGTGTATGCTATACTCGGTATGTGGTGTATTCAGTGTGAGCTATACTCAGTATATTGTGTACTCGG
>Ga0307515_10000394_pt1 | contig 105754 bp, 85 predicted proteins | sample 17_EM_MG_FD_194513 | JGI IMG/M metagenome (GOLD analysis project Ga0307515, IMG submission 194513) | Populus trichocarpa ectomycorrhiza microbial communities from riparian zone in the Pacific Northwest, United States - 17_EM | ecosystem: Host-associated > Plants > Roots > Unclassified | place...
TCATCACCGATCCCGTAAGCGGATGCAGCGGATCGCCCTGGATCAATGTACGCAGCATACTCATTTCCTCCTGCGTGAACTGCGCCTGTAGCGGATCATCATCCGTAGTGAGTACAAAGTAGCGGTCATGAAAATCTTTCTCTACGCAGAAGCCTGCTTCTTCCAGCAACTCAAGGTAACGATACATACTGCTCTTGCTGGAGTCAAGGCGATCCACTAATTGTTTGATCGTCCAGCGGCCGGCCTTCAGTGCCGAGATGAGCTGAAAGATCTTCAATAGCTTGGCAAGAGGTAAAGCGCTACTGCGTTCTTTGCTTGCTTTGTGTGAGGCAGGTTTCTTCATTACTGAAGATAATGCTATGGGCTATTAGCTGCAAGCTGTGGGCTTCAGGCAGCAAGCTTCAAGTAATGGCTAACAGCTTGTAGCCTGCGGCTATTAGCTATTTTTAAAAGGGGCGGAAAATAAACAAAATAAAACAACACCGCGGTATCCCTGAAATCAGGGATTTTATCTAAGTAAAAGTTTTATCATCTTTATCAGAGATAATTTTAATATGGCAAGAATAAGAAAGTATAAGTCAAAAGTTCTTAAATCAAAATTTGGTGGATTGAACGTTTACAACTTAATAATGAAAGTTAAGGATGTTCAACATGTTTCTTATGTTGCAGTGCGGGGTAAAGATGACGAAGAAGGAGCTGTACAAAGGCTATTAAATAGAAAAAGGATTCAATCGATTAAATCTTTTGTTTTAGAGGGAAATATGTTTTTTAACACCTTTATTCTAAACTGGACAAATGTTGATTTTAAACCTAAGCTTATTGATGGGATTATGGAGGTACCTATCATACCATCAGCTGCTCAGATAATTGATGGGCAACATCGATTGGAGGGCCTTAAGGAGGCGATAAAAGATGATGAAAAAATAGGAGAACAAGAAATATTGGTTTCTTTATGTCTTGGGTTAACCACGAAAGAAGCTGCCTTAATATTTGTGAATATAAACTCTGAGCAAAAACCAGTGCCAAAAAGTTTGATCTATGATTTATTTGGAGAGATAGAAGATAATGAAAACCATTCGATCAATAGAGCTAATGACATTGCGGAAGATCTTAATGATAATATTGATTCACCTTTTTACGGAGCGGTAAAATTTCCTGGAAAACCAAGAGGAGTTGGTATTATTGATCTCTCAGCTATAGTAAGTAGTCTCAAAAAACACTTAGAACGTGATGGTATATTTGCAAACTATAATTTAACCAATCTGCAGAACCAAAAACTAGTCATTTTGAATTACTTCTCAGCCGTGAAGTACTATTATGACAAAGAAGATATTTGGGATGATAAATCAAAAAACCCATTTTTATCTAATGCCGGTTTTATTGGTTCAATTGAACACCTAGTTTCTAAACTTCTTGCTAAATGTGCAGAGAAAAAATCTTTTAGAGTTGAGGATTTTCGTCAATTATTAGACTTGCCCAAAGGAGATTTACTTCAAAGATCAGATTTAAAGGGTCTAAGTGGAACAGCTCAGCGAAATGCAATTATTGAATTTTTAGAAAGAAATTTATTAAAATCACTACCAGAGCAAGATGAATATAAATTTTAATAGGCACAGAGCACAATTGCGCTGTGAATCTATTTTAAATTGTACAACTCTTGATCAGTGGCAAAATTCTGATTTTAAAAATTTGCAATTGAGTGCTTCACAAGCTTCACTTTTATCTTTCGATTTAATGGATGATTCTAAGGATCTTTATTATAAAGGATTACTTAGTTTGTTTGAATCAATTAAATCCATAAATGCGGGATTGTATTCTTGGGCAACTGTAAAAATTTATTATTCAATTTATTATTTTCTAAGATGCACAATGGCTCTAAATGGGGTCGCACTTATAAGGCAAAAATCTCTTTATTACCTAAAAGCTAATATTGGTGAGAAGCCTGTTATGAAAAATAATAAGAAGTATAACTCAGATCATAGTGGAACTATAAATTATTATATTGAATTATTCTCTTCCGATATCCTACTGTCTCAATCGATAGAGTTTAATAACCCATATGAATGGTTAATGAACAAAAGAGAACAAATTAATTATAGAGAACGATCGTTCAATGAGCCAAATTATTCTGATTTTTGGAAAAATGTTGCCGACCATGTAAAGTTGGGGAAACTCGAAAAGTTGATTAAGGATTATTGGAATGACGAATTTTTCCTCTGCTTTCAACCTGAAAATGCTATTTTGGCAATACCTATTAAGCGCGCATTTTTAACAAACTCTAAACTTCAGGCTGAGGGTATTGATGTTTCGTTGAATGACTCTCAAAGACAACTTCTCATTGATTTGTTACCTACAGAAAGTAGTGATCTTGTTAAGTTATTGACGATATCACTTAATAAATAAAATGATATTTTTTGTTTTTTAAAGACTGTTGTTGCTATGTCAGGTATTATCACCTAAATAGGCAAATCATTTTCCTCCTAACACATAGCTTACCCCCACCTGCAAACTAAGAGAGTTAGTCATTAAATCCTGCCCAAATTCTTTGCCTGTGGATGGATCAATGGTCTGATCTATATCGATCAAGCCGATGCTCTCGGTAAGCGATCCTTTTAAGCGAAACTTCTCAGTAAGAGGAAAGGCTACACCAATGGCCATGCAGACTCCAGCATCCATTTTGTTGTAGAACCTGGTTACATCGGAATTCTGCTTGCCGTTAGGGTCATAAACGGTTACGTATTGTTCCGCTTTCAACAGATGACTGATATAACCACCCGCCCCGGCAAACCATTGTATCTTCTTGCCAAACGAATAGCGCACCATCACAGGCAAGGTGAGGTAATTCAGATTAGTGCTTATTTCATATTTTATTGGTGGAAGGTTGGAATCCGGGAAGAGTAATTCGCCTCCATCTTTGACCCCCTTAAGCTCGTAGAGAAACTGTACGCCCGCTGACCAATGGTTGGTGATATGATAGCGAAAACCTATCCCAACCAATGGGGCGATTTTTAATTTCCGATTATCAATATCTCCCTCACTCAATCGGATGGAAACCATGGCAGGCCCGGCTGTCAGTTCCAGTTCTGCTTTCTGAGCAAAGGAGTTGAATGAATAAAGTGTAAGAGCAAGGCAAACGAAATAACGGAAACGCATAGAACAGATCGTGTAGGTAATTGAGGTTGACCGCGAAAATAATTGAAAATGTGATTACTTAACAGATGGTTGCAATAAAAAGTAGTTGCTGGTGTACTTGACTAGGGATATATAGACGCTGAGACTTTGTTTTCTAAAATTACATTTCTAAATCATAGATTTACATTTCTAAAATTGGCATTATCTGATATGTATAGCAAATCCTACAGGCTGTTGAGTTTTTTATTGGGCATAGAGAGAAAGTTGACCGTCTCATCGGAGTATGTAGAACTAGTTGTTAGAAAAGGAGAGAAGCGCACCCGGCTAACCAAATCAGAGATAACTGATTTTACTTACTCCATCGATTACATAAGTGTAAAAAGAATTACGATAGGCAAAAGATATCGTCTTTCTATCAGAGGAGGGAACGATGATACGGTATTGAAAGTGGAGTTTATAAGCTACTTCAATACAAGAAGAGAGTATTCCGATTTTTATTCAGAGATTGTTGCTGCATTGAAGAAATATTATTTTAAAGATATTGTCGCAGGGCACTTAGCTACATTTCATGCTAATGGAGAATTGAAATTAGGCAAATTACATTTAAGTAAAGAGGGTATTAATGTGATGGGAACGGGACTGGATTTTGTGTGGCCTAATCTGAAAATTAAGGAATACCCTCATTACTTTGTGATATCAAAGCCTAATGCCCCGGAATTCCACCTGTGGCTTGTTTACGATGAATGGTTTTCAAGTATCCTTTATGTTCTGATAACTTCAATCAAAAAAGAGATGGAGAAGAATGCCTTACGATAATAACGAGAAAGGAATATTTAAAATTAGAACGATCAGCTATCCGATAGGTGATTTAATTTGGACATTTGCCTGGGGATTATTTGCTCTTTGTATAGTGGCTTATCTTGATTCGTCCACTAGATTTGGTTTTGTTCTTGCAGCTTGCGCATGGCCTGTTTTGTATTATTTTTTTTCCGTTCAATATAGCTTGACGCGAATAGTTTTTTTTAATGACCGATTAAGAAAGGAATTTATTTGTAGCTTTTATCTTAAGGATAAAGAAATTATTTTTTCTGACATAAGCCTGGCATTCTTTCAATTTCATATTAGTGGTCGCTATGGAAATCCTTTGGTTTTTATTTATTTGAAAAGCAGTAAGAAAAAAATTCTGATACGTATGCCCAAACATGAACTTGAACAAATCAGGCATGAATTGAAAGATTTAGGATTAAACGTTAAAACCGCAAAACATGCTTTTGATCGATCATCAAATTATTTAAACGATAATTAAACAGGTTTTTCTGCCGTGTAAGGTATTATCACCTTACACCCATTACACCTGATACTGCGAATACTATTACAAGTGTAGATTATATTTGGCAAGCGGCCAGCTAACAAGCTTGATGTGTGACTAAACAGTATGCAAATGGACAATCTAAAAGATAAATTAGATCATTTCGGCAGGGGAGTAGTTAATCATTTCAGGGATAGCAATTACACCAGCTACCTCGAAGTAAAAAAGGAGTACACTCAAACTCCATTGCCGGAGTACATCCGTTCCATGCCACCGGGATTGCATGAAGAGTTGAAATCCGAGCGCATCAATACCGCTAAATTCTTTCAGAGCTTATCCAAAGAGCAAGCCGTTTTTTTAGATCACTGGATGCTGGAGCAAATTGATCAGATTACCTTCAACATCATGAACGTGCTGGATGAAAGCAGAGTAGATGATTCCGGTCTTGTAGTCAGCGTACACGGAACAGACGTTACGGAACTGCCTCTTATAGGAAATGGAAACATGTCCGGTGAATACCTCGACTGGATAGAAAGGTTTAGTAAATACAAGCGTACCTTTTAGTCGCTGGTGGTTTGCACCAGGTGATAACACCTGGCGCGGCTACTGATACCTGACATGGCTAAACTATCCGATAAAAGCAGTAGGTTTACCTTTAACATAGGCAACTAAATGGATAAGCTGGCATCGGTACTTTTATTCTGTATGTTTCTCACACCCCTGATCACGGTACCATTAGTCTGGAAATACAGCAGTCAGAAGAAATACGTGAGGGTAATCATTGGTGTGTTGCTGGCGATCGTATTGTCGTGTCTTCTTTTCTATGCCGCCTATTCCATCGCTTTCAGAAATGGAATGGGAAGGATAATGTAGTCCTTAGTTGTAATTTAAGCTCATATATCACCACAGTTCACTGAACAGATTCTATCAGTCTGCTATATAACAAACTTATTCAGTTGCTTACCCACATCATTCTGTTACATGCAGGACTTATGTAGCTGCATACTCACGTCATTCTGTTACATACTCCGCTGATGTAGCAGTATAACGAACTTATTCGGCTACTTATCAATGCCATTCGGTTGTATGCCAATCTTATGTAGCTACATATCCACGTTATACAGTCGCATGCCCGGGTTATGTAGCGGTATAACAAGCTTATGCAGTTGCATATCCATGACATACTACTGCATGACTAACCTATGCAACCGCATAAGTCTGACAAGTAGTTACTTAACTTCGATATGCTGCAGCATGACTGACTTATGCTGTTACATATTTAAGTTATTCTGCAGCATAACTAAGTTATGTAGCCGCATAAGTCAGTTATGCGGCAAAATCATGGAATCCTGAGAGGTTAAAATTGAATTTTGCTGCAACAGGCACGCGAAATGTCGCCCGGAACTCGTCTTTTTTTGTTAAAAAAATTCATTTTTAGATCAGAATCGAAGCTTTTCAGCGACTCACTCACTTTTTTATGGCACCTCGCCAAATTCCCACTAGTTGGGAATGACACCTTCTATGTTTGTATTGTCAGCAGCGAAAAAGGAAAAGACACGAGTCGGCTCCGCACCAAAGCTGGCGACCAGAAGGAGTAACCAAATAAAATAAGTAATATGAAAAAGCGAGTAAAAATCCCGATGCAAGATGCGAAGTCGTTGTTGGATCTGGCGAAGAAAATGCGCGACAAGCATTTAGCCGATGGTGAAACCTCACCCTTAAAAGTATTGGACTGGGCGGTAGTAGGGCCACTCATTGATGATGCCCTGAAAACAGAAGAAGCAGCCGACCGGCTGAAGCGCGAAAAGGTAATGACTTTCCAGCTGCGCGAACAGCGCCTTCAGGAAGTGCTTTCCATTGTCCGCAACGGTCGCGATATACTTACGGCCGTACACAGCAATCAAATGAAAGCACTCGGCCAGTGGGGCTTTGATGTGCTGGAGACACGCGTCACCACACCGCTGGATGAATTACCTGCCGCACAGAAGAGTGCGTGAGTTAGGTTTAGGTTTAATCGGTTGTACATGAAAGAGAGGAGCGTGAGCTTCTCTCTTTTTTTTTGTCCGTCATTGCGAGGAATGTGTCTCACATGACGAAGCAATCTCCCAATTCGAAGCTGTATGGATGTGATTTTCAATTGAAGGTCTGTACTTCGTTCTATGTAATGCTGTGCTATCGAACAACAGACTGCTTCGTTCCTCGCAGTGACGTTAGCCCGTCATTGCGAGGAATGTGTCTCACATGACAAAGCAATCTTTCAATTCGAAGCTGTATGGATGTACGTTTCAATCGAAGGTCTGTACTTCGTGCTATCGAACAACAGACTGCTTCGTTCCTCGCAGTGACGTAACAAAGCATGGAAAAAACAAAAGAGAGAACGCTCAGTTCTCTCTTCATCATATCGTTTTATATTCCCGGATTTGAATTTCAGATTCTCAAATTCTAAATCCCGGATTCTAAATTCTGCTTAGTAAGTTGGCATCGAAGGATCAATCTCTTTCGCCCATGCTAAAATTCCTCCTTTAAGATTATAAAGATTATCGAGGTTGTGATTCTTTTCGAGCCATAAAAGAATATCTCCGCTTCGCTTTCCGCTGCGGCAGTGAATGATCACCTGCTTGTCTTTGGCGATCTCGTCTACATGGTTGGGGATATCCGCCATGGGAATCAGCTGGCCTCCGATATCGCATACATCATATTCGTGTGGCTCACGTACATCAATGAGCTGAAAGTCCGCTTTTGAGTCGATGAGTTGTTTTAATTCCTGAACAGTTACTTCCTTCATGATTGAATGGGTTTGTGTACCCCAATTTTTGTTTTTCTTTTGACTTAACCCACAAAAATCTTCATAATCTATCAGTGTGGTGATCATTTTCTTTTGCCCGTGATCCGGCACGGAAACGATTGTCGTCTCCGAAGTAAGTGAATCATAGAGCAATAGCTTTGCTGACAGCGTCTCACCGGTGCCGGTAATGATACGGATGGCTTCGTTGGCCTGCCAGGCACCGATCACTCCGGGAAGCACTCCGAGCACGCCACCCTGCTCACAATCGGGTACCGAACCCGGTGCAGGAGGGACGGGATATAAATCGCGGTAGTTGGGGCTTCCGTTCAGGTTAAACGTAGCCACCTGTCCCTCATAGCGAAAGATCGACCCATAGATGAAAGGCTTCCCTGCCAGCACACAGGCATCGTTAACAAGGTAGCGGGTAGGGAAGTTATCGGTGCAGTCAATGACAAGGTCGTAGTCGCTGATCAGGGTCAAAGCGTTGGAGGAAGTAAGCCGGAAGTCAAAGGCGCTGAGCTGAACGTTGGGATTGAGTTGAGCCAGCCGCAGCGCTGCTACCTTCGCTTTGTTCTTCCCGATGTCATCGATGGTATATAAGATCTGCCGCTGCAGATTGGAGAGGCTGATGGCATCCTGATCGATGATCCCGATCCTGCCGACACCCGCAGCCACGAGGTATTGAAGCGCAGGGCATCCCAGTCCGCCAGCACCTGCGATAAGGATGCTTGCGTTCTTCAGCCTGAGCTGCGCCTGCTGCTGAAAGCCGGGTAATACAAAATGCCGGCTGTAGCGTTCGGATTCTTCTTTAGTGAAAGATAGAGAGGTACTCATAAATGACCTTCGTAATTTACATGATGCTTGCGTATTGTTGCCACAGATGGCACAGATTTACACAGAATATAATGCGCGCTCTTTTGGGCTAAAGCCCTTATCCCGGACGATTGTGTTCCACGGCCTGAAGGCCGTGGTTACTGAGTTATCTTGTCGTTGGTGATTGTGCTCTACGGTGTGAAGTCGTGGTTACTGTTTACCTGTCGTTGGCGGGCATCATTCTATAGAGGGAGCACACGATTGAATAGGGTCTGCGTAAATCTGTGCCATCTGCGGCTGCCTTATTTACTATTTACATCAGAACCGCTTCAGTGCGAGCTTCGATACGGTTTCACCGATGGCAAGGGAAGAGGTGGCTGCGGGTGAAGGGGCGTTGCAGACGTTGATCACTTGCTGGTCTTCGAGGATAAGGAAGTCATCGACCAGGCCGCCATTGCGATCGCAGGCCTGGGCACGTACACCGGCTCCGCCTTCTACGAGGTCGTCCTGTTTAATTTCAGGAATAAGTTTTTGTAGCGCTTCGGTGAATGCAGCTTTACTGAAGGAGCGATACATTTCACCCATACCTGTGCGCCAGTATTGGGCTGCCACTTTCCGAAATCCTGGCCATGCGAGTGACTCCGCGAGTTCAGCCAGATTGATCTGTGATTTTTTATATCCTTCGCGTGCAAAAGCAAGTACAGCATTCGGGCCTGCTTCCACACCGCCTTTGGCCATGCGGGTGAAGTGCACGCCAAGGAAAGGGAAGTTTGGATCAGGTACCGGGTAGATGAGGTTCTTCACCAGGTATTCCTTGTCTTGCTTTAGCTTGAAATATTCTCCCCGAAAGGGAATGATCTTTACATTCACATCAGGCACCGTCATGCGTGCTACCTTGTCGGAATACAAGCCGGCACAATTGATCACCAGTTTGGTCGTATAGGTTTGCTTCTGTGTGATTACGGTAGATTGTGTGGCGTCTTTCCTGATCTCCACCACACGTTCTCCCAGCTGAATTTTTCCGCCCAGCTTTTGAATGAGCTCCGCGTACTTTAATGATACCTTCGTATAATCGACAATGCCAGTTTGTGGAACAAAGATTCCTTCCATGCCATTGACATGTGGTTCGTATTCTTTCAGCTCTTCCTTCTTCAACTTCTTCATGTTGGTGAGGCCGTTCTGTTCACCGCGCACATACAGGTTGTGAAGCAAAGGAATTTCTTTTTCTTCGGTAGCGACTACAATCTTGCCGCACAGATCAAAAGCAATCTCGTTTTCGCGGCAGAAGTCAAGCAGCAGATGGTAACCATGGATGCAATTGGTGGCCTTCAGGCTTCCCGGTTTGTAATACAATCCGGAATGGATTACGCCACTGTTATTACCGGTCTGGTGTTTGGCTAATACCTCTTCCTTTTCGATCAGGACGAGATCAAGCCCGGGATTGGATTTCTTTAACTGAAGAGCAGTAGCAAGGCCAACAATACCACCACCAATAACAACTACATCGTGCTGCATTTACAAGAGAATAAGGAGCCGGAAAGTTAACTAACAGTTGGCAATGCACAAAGTGAACAGGAGCGTGGTGTAATTCAAAAAAATTACTTCTGTAAAACCAGTGCTCCGATTTATTGGAATGATATTTTACAGAATGATGCGCTTTGCAGAGTTAATGTTTAACTTTTACATTACTATTGCCTGTTGTCAATTGCCGTTTGTCAATTTTTGCCTACTGCCTACTACCTACTAATTACCCCCACACCCTGCTGTCAATAAACTTCTTTGGCTTACGGATCTGTCCCGACAATTGCATTTGTTCGATCTCCTGCAGGGAGCAAAAAATAATTTCTGGCAGCACACGCAGGTGCGATTGAATGTAGGACCGGACGGTCGTACTGAGTGTCGCATTGGGAGCGGTGCGTACCGCGAGGTAGAGTTTCAGTTCATCGGTACCCAGTTCACCGGTAGTTACTTCCACGATGTAGTCTTTCACTTCTTTGATGCCGTGAAGGATTTCAAAAATACCCGAAGGATAAAGTGTTGTGCCACGCAGCTTGATCATCTGCTGCTTCCTTCCTTCGATGGGGCCGACACGCAGCGTTGTTCTTCCGCAGCTACATGGCTCCGTATAATGCACGGCCATGTCGCCTGTTTTGTAACGTAGCAGCGGCATACCTTCTACACCGAGCGTAGTAATGGTTACTTCACCCAACTGCCCCGCAGGCACGGGTTGATTACGATCATCGAGAAACTCGGCAATTAACAACTCCGGATGAAGGTGGCCGCCCTTTCCATGCTTACATTCTGTAAATGCCGTCTGCATTTCGGTAGAGGCATAGGTGCTATATAGTTCGATGTTCCAGGAACTCCTGATCTTTTTGCTGATGGCGTTTAGTTCAAAGTCGGAAGAACGTAAACGCTCACCAATACAAATGGCTTTCTTTACAGACGACTTTTTGTAATTGATACCGTTCTGTTCCGCATACTCGATCAGCTTCACAATGAAAGAAGGAACGGCTACGAGGGCAGTAGGCTTTAAACGTTCAATCGTTTCCCATTGCAGGGCAGGCAACCCCGGCCCGACACGGATCAGGCCAGCTCCCAGCTGACGGATACCTTCGTAGTAAGCGATGCCTGCCATGAACTGCCGGTCGAGTGTGAGCATGAGCTGGTACAAATCGTCCTCGCTGCCATCCGCGCAGGCGAAGGAGATGTATTCGTTATAAGCAAGTCGTTTCAGGTCTTTATCGGTGAGCGCAATTGTCACCGGTTTGCCCAATGTTCCGGATGTGCTCGTGTATTCAACAATGTCCTTCTTATCCACACACAGAAAATCCCAGTTGTTGTTTTGCAGATCGTCTTTGGTAACGGGAGGGATGTTCCTCAGCTCATTCAGTGAGTGAACGGAGTTGCTGATGTTATGCCTGGCGAAATGTTTTTGATAGAAAGGAGAGCGATTGCTCAGATAGTGCATCAGCTCTTTTAGCTTTTCCAGTTGAAACGTACTGATCGCTTCGGCAGATTGTAATTCAATATCAGGTATAAAACTCATTGCTCAATAATAACCACTGCGCACGACATTTCCTGCACGTGCGAAAGCGAAACGTGTATCCGGTTCCAGTTTTTATGGAGGGCTTCGGATTTAAAAATACCGTGCAGCTCAATAAAAGGTTTTCCTTTCTCATCGTTAAGGATCTCGATTTCATTCAGTTCAAACCCCAACGTAAGCCCCTGACCGGTTGCTTTTAAGAACGCTTCCTTTGCCGCAAAGCGGGCCGCGAAGTTTTGAACCGGGTTGGCTGCCGATTCGCAATAGGTAATCTCCCTTGCTGAAAATACTTTTTCTTTGAACCCGTTGTCTTTATTTATCTTTTGAGCTACCCGTGCATTCTCAACGAGATCGATGCCTGTACCAATCATCATTTGCTCTTTGATTTACTGGTTTCCAGATTCTTTTGCATGTGTACGCGTTCCTGTTCGGTAGCAATTTCTTTCTTCAATCCTTTGGTGTAAGCAACAGCGGCTGCAGCATATTCCTGTTTGTTAAAATAGAAATCGCCTGCTAGCAGATACGCATGGTACGAGTTAGGATTCCATTTCACAATACTATCCGGATGCATATCCGTGCGTGGCTCGAAAGGAAAGCGATAGCGGGCAAACCTGGTAAAGTCGGCATACGCTTTGGTCTCCAGGAAAGCATCGGGCTGAATTGTTCTGGTGCTGTCATTAATTTCATGATCGGAAGTGAGTCTTTGATTGAAAACCTTGTTCAGATCATAACAGACATATTTACCCAATTGCCAGGGTGATGTAGAAATCCACACCAATTGCTTCTCCGGCTGAAGGATGATGCTGTGATGAGCCACTAGCTGGTTGATCGCTTTTTCATTCCCCAATCCAATATCCTGACTGCCGGTGCCCTGCTGGTCACGAAGTATTTCGGCCATTTGTCCGGGCGTAATGTTTTCCTTTTGCGCCAGCAGTTCTTCCACACGATGGTAGCGATAAGGCGAAGCGCTGGTGCGAAGATGTTCCTGGTTCATCGCGGTAGCACCAAGGACTTCACTTTGAAAGTGATTCGTGCAGATGATCTGGTTGGTACCGGAATGATAAAGGCCGATCGCATCCGGGCTTTTTTCAATGATAGCCGCACGTTTGTCTTTTGCCGAGCCAATCAGGAAGGATTCGGCTACAAACATTTTTCTTTTTGATGCAATGGCATAAGCTTCGTCAATGGTGGTGGCATATTGAAGAATCTCGCGTGCCACCAGTGACACAGGAGTAGCCGACCCGGAAGGCACATCTGACTTTCCTGCATTGATGGTAACCGTAAGCCCCTGGTCATTCATACCCGACAGCACTCCGGTCATGCCTCCCCAGGTCACCATCATGAACTTGTATCCTTTTTCAGGATGGAAGAAGGCTATGATCTTGTCTTCGGCAAACTCATCACCCACAAAGAAATCAAAATTACGTCCGATGGTAAGCGTGCTGTCTTTGGCTTTCCCGCCCCACACGGCAAAGGAGGTGCAACCTACCAGCGACATGTTTTGCAATGCATGCCCGATATCATGCGCTGCGTGATAGTTGAGGATGCGCTGATAAGGTGAAGCGATGTAATCGAAGTCGTGCGAGGCCGCCTGCGACACTCCATAGATTTCTTCGCGGTATTCCCGGGCGACATGCTCTTCGAGGTCGCGGTTGAACCACCCGACAAAATATTTTAAACAATGAAGATAGAAACCGGAAGGCACCAGCTGGCGGATCTGCTCGTTGAAAACCGTTTCCTGGTGCTGCACCAGTTCTTTGGTGAGCTTGCCGTTCATCAGACCCAGCTCGTAGGGATTGCCTTCCACATACAACTCATATAAACCACTTTCGCTTTTGCGAAGCCAGCTATTGCCAAGCGTATAGAATCCTTTGGATACTTCTTTGCGCTCCTGCTGATCGTAGCTGTCGCTGTGAACCTCCGGAGGATGAACGATGGCCACCGCTCTCAAATAAATGAACAGAGCCAGGAAGAGAAGGACGAATCCGCCAAGAGTAAAGAAAAGGATACGAAGCAGCCTGCGTTTAAGCATGATTGATTTTTTCAAGAAGATGATCTCTTCCTACAATTTCAGAGCAGGTAACCACAGCACTTACCGTAACACCGAGCACACCGTGCAAGTTCAGGTTTTGTCCCGTAAGGAAAAAGTTGGGTATTTTGGTACGGGGAGAGATGAATGACTTCAGCGGCTCGCGGTAGTCTTTTACAAATCCGTACAGCGAACCATCGTCATTACCAATATAATCGCGCGAGGTAAGGGGAGTAGCCACATAATACGATTGAATGTAGGCTTTGAAACCGGGTATTTTCTTTTCGACCATGTCAAACAAACGTTCCGCCATCTCTTTCTTAAACCGATCATAGTCTTCACCACGGCTTACTTCGTTCGATACGGTATTGAAGGTATGTTCCCATTTTTTTACATCGTCAAATTTCATGTAGCTCATCAGCGTAACGGCTTCTGCATATTCGCTGTGCCTGGAGGAAGTGGAATAGAACAAGGCATACCCTTGCGGCCAGTTTTCAGGCGTATACTCCAGGGCACCCCAGGCATCATCTCCTGCAAAGTGATAGTAATTACGGTTCTGATATTTTAATGAATTCTTTTTGAGTACCACGTTTACATAAAATGCGGAGATGGAATTCTCGAGGCTCTTCACCCTGTTGCGAAATACTTTTTTGATCATCTCGCTGCTGGTGATTTCCATCGTTTTGCCGGGATGCATGTTGGAGATAAACAGCTTGCCATAGAATTTCCTTCCGTCTTCGTCTTCGGCATATTGCATCCTGCCATCGGCTTCTACCAGCTTTGTTACTTTCACGTTCTTCCTGATTATACCATGGCGCGAAGTAATTTCCCGTGCCAGAAAGCGTGCTATTTGTGAGCCACCATTAATGAATCGCCAGGAACTTTCAGTATAGTGGTTAATGATCAGCGCATGTACATAGAAAGGAGTTTTGTAAGGCAGGCCGGCATACAACAGGTTGGTGCCCGCCAGTACATTCACCAGCTTTTTATTTGTAGTAATAGATTCGAGGAAGGTTTTTGTTTCGAGCTCAAGAAATCCTGCTGTTTCCCCGTAGTTTTCATTCTTGAGATTATACATGGGGAACTTGCTGCAAATTTCCTTAAGGGTATCGCAATACTTACGGATGGCCTGTTCTTCCTCCGGAAAGTCCGTCACCAGGTTTTTGATCAGACGATCGTAACCTTGGGCGTAGTGATACTCTTTTGAATCGTCTCCAAAGCTCACCACATCATAGGCATCCTCGTCCATTTTGACAATCTTGAGCTTATCCATGATGCCCAGGTAGGTGAAGAGCTGGTGAAGATTTTGTCCTTTATCCAGGCCGCCCACATAGTGAATGCCGGAATCGAAGATGACTTTATCACGCGCAAAGGTCTGCAGTGTTCCGCCAATCTGTTTGTTCTTTTCCAGCACACAGACTTTATATCCTTCTTTTGCCAGGATTACCCCACTTACCAGTCCGCCCAGTCCGCTTCCTATAATAACCACATCGTATTCTTCCATGTGTTGATTGCTCTTCCGTAGTTTAGTTGTTGTTCTCTTTGCGGACTACAAAAATAACATTCGAAGTAAACTTTGTGTTGTCATGGATTTCGGTGGTGAGCTGGTGCTTTTTTGCCTCACTCACAATGGTCTCGCCCGACATAAAATTCAGCTCGTTAGTTGATTTGTTGAACCGCATCAGTTTAACAGAAAAGAACTCTGAAAGTTTTGTTCCCTCGTGTTTTTGCTTCAGGTCCTTATTGCCTTCGCGGATGATGACCGCTCCGCCCGGAGCAAGCGCTGCAAATGCCTTGTGTAATACAGCCAGTTGTTTTTCGTGGGGCAGGTAATGCAGCACATCGCTGATGATGATAACATCATACGTTTTATCGATGAGGTATTCCGTTATATCGGCACACTCAAAATGGATAGCGTCTTTTTTAGAGTAACAGTTATTGGCCGTGATGATTTTGTCTTCATCATAGTCGACACCTGTTATCTGCCTTTCGGCCGAAAGAAAATGAAGCATGTAACAAAGAAACCCATACCCGCAGCCCAGGTCAAGAACCGAAGCATTCCTGGGGATGAGCTGATCAAACGGTTCATAGTTTTTCTCCAGCCTTAGTTTTATGCGCAGGTACCATTCCAGCACCGGGCCTTTGAATAAATAATTGCTGATGAGTTTCCGTTTGAAGAAAGCCGGAGTTTCCTGCTCTCTTGAAAGTTGAGCATATTCTTTTTTAAAGTAACGGCTGATTTTTTTTGTACGCTCGGAGTACGTGGTACCAAACTCCGTATTATCGGGAGTGATGCGGGGAAGGAATTTTAGGGTCATCAATCCTTCGTCTACATACAACTCATTTTTACGGATCATTTCACCGGAACCGTGTATGAGCAAAGGGAGAATGTCTGCCTGCAATTGTTCGGCAATGAAGAAGGCACCTTTATGGAAGCGTCCGATTTTTCCATCGGCAGAGCGGGTCCCTTCCGGGAAGATCAGGATCGAATAACCCTGCTCCATTCTTCCTCTCATACGTTCGAGGTTTCCTTCCGCACCCTGATCGGCAGGGTAGTATTCGGCCAGGCGTACTACGTATCCGAACACGGGCGAATTCCAAACCCATTGGTTGGTAACAATGAGTATTTTAGGAGTGAGGGCAATGGTTGTCAGCAGATCGAGAAACGACTGATGATTGGCAATGATAATGGCAGGTTTATCCAGTGACTGATTGTTGTAGACTACTTTCTTCTTCACGCTCATGGAGATGGGAAGAATCAACGTAATAAATTTTTGAAGTATAGTATGGAAAACCAGCTTCATCTTCTCGCGCTGAAAGGGCCATACTTTCAGCAGGAGAAATCCGATGAAAGCCATGATGAATGCCCCGCTGACATAGTACGCATACGGGAACAAGGATTTGAACGAACCCCAGGCGGTGCGGGGAGTTTCGCCCCGTGAAGCAGGGCCGCTGATCATCAGGCGGAAGAAGAAAGGCTCTAATGTTTGCGACATCACGAACACACAGACAATGCCAATGATGGATACGGCAGCAATCGAACGTAACGCGGGGTGTTGTGCAAAAATAAGAACACCTAATCCCGAGATGGTGGTAATGGCGGAAAGGAAGATGGAAGTTTTAATGGAGGGCAGACTCTTTCGCCCGGTGCGGAATTCCTGTTGAAGTCCGTCCATAATAAAAATGCTGTAATCATCGCCCAGACCGAATATGAACGTAGAAATCATTACGTTAACGATGTTGAATTCGATACCCGCCAGTGCCATGATCCCCAGAATCCAGATCCAGGTGATGAGCATAGGAATGAACGTGATCAGCGTAAGCTCTAAACGACCGTAGGCGAGGAGCAGGGCAACAAAAACAATAATGGAGGTGAAGGTGACAATAAAATTAAAATCGGCATGGATCAGTTTTACAAATGAATTGGTGAGCATTGACTTATCCAGCGCGTGAACTTCCTGATGCGAATGAAGTTGCTCATAGAGTTTTTCTTTCTGGTTAACGTCTACCTGCGCCAGTGTGACGATAGAGACCTCACCGCCTTTCTCCGTAATGTAATCATCAAAGAAGCTGGTACGGATATTTTGCAGCGCAGCCTGATCAGCAGGAACATATTTTTTATTCAGCAGCGAATCGAAATTGGCAAACAGGAGGGGAGCGAATTTCAGTTTCAGACCTTCTTCGTGAACTACGTGTGAAACAGTATTTTTCTTTTCCTGCGTCCAGTAGGAGTTCCATTTGTTAATTCTTTCCTTTTGCAGAGAATCCGAAATGATAAACCCGGAGATGGAAGAGAATTTGTTAATTACTCCTTTCTGTTTCAGCTCATTTAAAACCGGGGCAATATTATCGTTGCGCTGCAGTGCTTCCTCAAAGTTATTTCCGCTGGTAACAATGAATACGGAGCGTAACGAGAACTCATTGATTTTATTCAGCTCTGCTTCCGCCTGCTTCAGGTTTTTATTCATGAAGTTGAGGTTGTTCATGTCGCTGTTGAATTTTACCTGTCCTGCGAAATAGCAGAGCACTGGTGTGAGCAGGAGAATGAAGTACACCAAATAGTTATTAGATTCCAGCTCATAAGCAGAGAGGCGGTCTATCCAGGTAGCAGAATGAGATGTGCCAAAGAAATTGTCCCTGACCAGCTGAGGTAAAAAGGTAAGTGAACATAACGAAGCACCAATAAGGCTGAAGCCGGCAAACAAACCGAGATCTTTCAACACACCGGCATTGGCAAACTGCAAACAAAAGAACGCAAGCACGGTGGTCATGCTTCCGATCGTCATGGGATAAACAAGATCTTTGATCACATCGCGCACATTGCCAGTATGACGAAGATGAGAGAGAAAGTGAAGCGAGTAATTGACGGCAATACCTAAAATAACAGAGCCTGCTGCGATGGCCAGCACAGAGATCGATCCCTTGATCAGGTAAACGCAGGTGAGCGCGAACAATCCTCCAAACAATACCGGAACAAGAATAAGAAATGGCGCCCGTTTCTTTCGCAGGAAACCAAACAGAAAGATGATCAGCAACACCAGCATCAGGCTGATGGTAAGAATGGTATCGTTGCGTAACTGCCTGGCGTTACCGGCTGCAACAGCGGCAGTCCCAAAGAACAGCGCATGTGCAGAAGGATGGGCGCTTTCCAACCGGCCTGATGAATTGGCTATCGCTTCCATCATCTTCCCGTTGTGGCCGGTGTCATTGGCAGGGTAAGCGGGTGTGATGAACAAAAGAAGATGGCGGTGATCTTTAGTCAGGATATAGTTTTCATACAGCTGGTAATTCTCATCGTACTGTACATCTTTTAACTTCTTCACGGCAAGCATGGATATACCAACAGGATCTTTGGCGATGATCCGTTTCAAAACAATTCCCGCAGGAGAAACCAGTTGCTGGTAATTGTTCTGCAGCGCTTGTTTTAATGCTTCGGGTTGAGTGAGAGAATCGATGACCTGGTAATCCTGATCGTTGAGAAAAACAGGAAGGTAATCGTGCAGCGTGGTGAACATCTGCAGGGCGAGCTGATCATCTACTTTGTAAGTGATTTTTTTGATGTAGGGCTTTACATTCTTATCCAACTCGGTAACTAACGCTTCGGTGTAAGCAATCAGGCTGTCGGGGTTAGCTTCGGCTGTTGAATCTTTGAGTGATACCATCACCACCAGCTTCTCGGCAAACCGGGAGTCCCGGAATACACGGGTGAGCTTTTCTATTTTGGTATCGTTGGGAAAGAATTTGGAGACGTCTTCTTCAATGGTGATCTGTGATGCACCGAAGCCGGTGAGAAGAAATAAACCAATAAAAAGGGAATAGAAAACAGTGCGGTGTTTGCGGAAGTAGTCGTAGATGCTGAGAAAAACAAATTCCATAGTCAAAGTTAACTTCTCGCCCTCACCTTTAAAACCCGCAGTACGACATAGGTCATCAATCCAAAAAATAATCCGGCTACAATAGCCAGTAGGATTGCTCCAAGAATATACTGTATTAAACTATTTTGAAACGTCTCGAAATTGATTTGCCTGTTGAAGGACAAATCGACTGCTTTATCGCCCATCCCTATTTTTCCGGTGTAATGACTCAGGAATAAGATAAGTGGTATCATGGGTGGTATGCTGATGTTCGCAGCAATGATGACCAGTGCTTTGTTGAGTTTGAGAACGATAGAAAGCGCAATGGCAATTAAAAGCTGAAACCCCCATAAAGGAACAATGCCCATAAAGATACCGAAACCCACAGAGACTGCCTTTATAAGATCTGATTCGCCTGGTGTGGATAAGATTTCACGAAAAACCTGCGTGAAGTTTTTTTTTTAATGCTCCGGAGAAAATCGCGGGGCTTAATGTAGAGAAAGGCAAACGTAACCAATGCGGTATTGAGTACGCTGATGCGGGAGAAATCCCGGAAGGGACGAAAGTGAGAAACACGCACAGCTTTATCGGCATAGAAAACTTTCACCGGTACGGAAGTGACGGGAATTCCACACCAGGCTGAGCGTACTAATACCTCGATCTCAAATTCAAATTTCACGGTGATGAATTTTTGTTTCATCATGGCGCGCACAGGGTAGAGGCGATAACCGGATTGCGTGTCGTTCATCACTAATCCCGTCTCTACCTTGAACCAGAAGTTGGAGAACTTATTCCCAAAACTGCTTTTACCGGGTACAGAGGATTGTTCCATGTTGCGTGCACCAATAATGATCACGTTGGGAGCCTCTTCCATCTTATCAAGGAAACGACAAAGATCGTCTGCGAAATGCTGACCATCCGAATCGATCGTGATTACGTTATCGTATCCCAATGTCAATGCTTTCTTAAACCCTTGTCGCAACGCCCAGCCTTTGCCTGCATTCTTTTCATAGCTCACAAGGTGAATGTGCGGATAGGCTTTTAAAATCTGCAAAGTAGAATCGGTAGATCCATCATTCACCACCAGCACCTGATCGGTATACAACAGCACATCATCCAATACGTTCTTCAGAGAGCCTTCATTGTTGTACGTAGGAATCAGCACACAGACCTTGTGTTGACGGAAACGCTCCTGTATCGTTATGGCTTCAGTCATCAGGCGACCCGGAAGATACTTTTGAGTTTGAAAAAAATGAGGTCGTCTTTGAAAAGTGTGGCGATCACTTTATACCCTTCGGATATCGTTTCTGATTTAATCTCCGCATCAATTTCACTGTGTACGTTGGGATCTAAAATGCTCAAAAACTTCAGATGGTCGGCTGTTTTTAGCAGGAGTTTTTGCTCTATGTCTTTTTCCAGAATTTCTTTTACCATCTGCATCATGCACACTCCCGGTACCACCGGCTGTCCTGGGAAATGGCCATCGAAAATGGAATGGGCTTTATTGATTTGCAACGTAGCGGTGATGGTTTGCTGCTCGGTTTGGGAAGCGAGTATGTGAAAAAAGTCGTTGAGAAGCATACCTACCGATTCAGCTTTTTTAAACTGATTTGCATATTAAAAGTATAGTGCTGCAAATGTACGGAATCGGGTGCCAGATGACGCGCTCCGGTCATCCTCATTTCCACTTTTTTCTTTCTTTTCGATACTTTTTCTGCCCGGAGCAACGAAGTACAGTCTTTATCGGTGATAAAGTAGTCGGTCTCCTTTTTTGCCGGTGATGCATACCAGATTTCATTGCCTGAAGTAAAGCATTGCAGTGAGGTACCCGTGCGGTGAAGAAGCATCAGCTCAAAATCTTTCCGAAGCGTAGTAATCACTGCCTTGTTCCCGAATTTGTTGACGGCCTGCTTTGCCGTGAACTTTCCATCTGTGGCAAATTCAAAATCAAAAAAAGTGACGCCCACTTCATTGGTGAAAACAATCCGCAACGAACTATCGGGCATCGTTTTGAAGAGCAGCAGACCGCTGATGTGATGCCCCATGACATCAACAGAGGCGTTGTACCAGTCCGCAGTGAAGGTGGGTTTCAATTTTTGAATACAATCGGAAGTAGTATTCAGCGGCTGCAAGTGGCTGGTATACGAAGCGCACGCAGAAAACAGCCAGAAGCTACTTAATGATAAACAAATCGTCACTAACCGTTGCATTCAGCTCTTTTTGGGTAAAACGAATCAGCGTATTGTCACCCGAAGGTTCCCGCATATCAATAGTGGAAATGGAGTAATCTTTTTTGTCCGCATATACGACTACAGTCTGAAAGAATTCTTTCAATGCCTTCCCTGCCGGAGTCATTTCCAGCAGCCAGGCGCTCTCATTCTGGAATACACGAACAGTGAAATCTTTATTATCTAAGATCGTTCCCTGCACGCAATCCACCACAATCCGGTTTACCTGCTGGAATAGCTTGTTCGACTTCACATTCATCTTATTCTCTTTTTCATGTTCGCGGATCAGGATCTGGTCGCCATTCATGATCAGCAGATACTGAAACGGTTTTTGGTATTCAATACGAACGCGGTTGGATCTCTTGAAATAAAATTTCCCTTCCGACAGGATTTTCTCCGACAACACAGAAAGATTTTTCTCCTGTATGAAATTACTTTTGATGGTTTGAATTTTCTTCGACTCCGCTGAGAAAGTCGTTTTGAACTGGGTAAGATTCTCCACCATTGTGAAACCCTTGTATTGAGCAATGGCTGACTTCGTTGTAAAAAGTGCAACGATCAGCAAGACCAACAGTAAGCATCTGTTTTTATCTCTCAGGCAGAAAAGGAATTTATGCATAGGGCCTTTCATTCAATAGCTCGTCTAATCTAGCAACTTTCAATCCATGTTTGGCAATGTGTTCGATCACACGTGGCAAAATGGCAATGGTTGCTTCGCTGAAGTCATGGAAGAGAATAACATCTCCTGCCTTCAGTCTTTTGGTGACCGAACGGAACAGTTTTTCTTCATTTTTAATCATGGTGTCCATGGAGCGGATACTCCACCCGGTGGTGATGTAATTACCTTTTTTAATGGCCTTCGCCAGACTCGGGTTGGTTACTCCATACGGTGGACGAAAGAAGCGGGGCTTCACCTGTATGGTCTTTTCGATGGCGGCATCTGTCAACTGTAGTTCGTTACTCATTTTCTCTGCTGACTGAAGGTCAAAAAACTTGCCATGCAGGAAACTATGATTTCCTACGAGGTGACCCTGCTCATGAATCTTCTTCAATAGCTCTGGGTTGTTAACCACACGATTGCCAATGCAGAAGAACGCAGCTTTGATGTGATGGGCTTGCAGGATGCTGAGAATCTGATCCGTCATTCCCGGCACAGGTCCGTCATCAAAGGTAAGGGCTACCGTTCCGCTTTGTTGATCTCCCTTGCATTTTGCCGGAGTAAAAAAATTGGAAGAAAGTGTAACTGATCCGTAAGCCTTAATTCCTGAAAACAAAAGAACAAGCAAGGCATAATACCAAAGCGAAATGCCAATGAATAGGTGCAGAAGAACAAGTGCAGTCAGTATAGCAATAGCCAGGAGGTTGATCGTTTTATTGTTCATACCGCTTCCACTAAAAGGAGTGAATGATGATCGCCCAGGTACTGATTGTAGATTAGGATGCGGTTAATTTTATCGGGTAACGAAGTGCTGTCCTTTTGCAATAAAACGGCAGGCACTTTCTTTCCTTTCAGCATCTTTGCCGCCATCCACAAGGCAAAAGCATTCGAAGTCGGATACTCCCCGCAGAGTTGTTTATAAGATAGCAATGGCACATTAGGAAATAAACTGTTGGTGACTGAGTCGTAATTTTTATCTATTTGATAGGCACCGTTCTTCCCGGTTAAGATCAGGTCAATATCGCTGGTTGTGAGCGATTGATGAGAAAGAAACGCAGTAATTTTAGACTTCAGCTGATCACTGTTTTCCGGTTGATAGAAAGTGGCCACGTTCTTAACCTCCGCATAAGTACTTTCCATCCGTTGGGTGGCTAACAGGAAATAAGCGGCACCTTCACCTTGAATGATTTCCTTATACGCAGGAAACCGTTTTAGTATTTCAAAACTTTGAGTGGTGATTTCATCGATGCCTCCCACGAGGATGTGCTGCTGCTCATCCGTCATCATCAGTGCATCCAGCAATGCATTCTCGAAGGAGAACGCACGCTGGGAATACGTTTGGTTGTAGCCAAGACATTGTAAAAGCAAGGCTACCTGCGAGCCAATGGTGTTGTGCGTGGATTGAATGAACGGAGTAGGATTCAGGGCCTGCTCCTGATTCGTGATCATCTTGGTGAGGAAAGTGCCCGTATCTTCAAGACAGCCGAATGCGGTGCCAGTTATAATGGCATCCGGTTTTTCGATCTTCGCTTCTTTCAGTGCCAGCAGGGCTGTGGCCATTCCCATGCGAATGATACGGCTCATTCTGCGAAGTAATTTGGGATCTATCCATGCCGCATAATCAGGCTCCATGCAAGTCAGCCGGTAATCAGAATGTGTTTGTAATAACTCTGGTAATTCCGGATCACCGAAGGTGTTTTGCGGAGAGATAATGCCAATGCCGTTGATATATGCGCCCATCAGCCTTTAGAGAAAATGATGGAGGAACAGTTGCCACCAAAGCCAAATGAATTACTCAGTACATGTTGAATCGGCAAGCCTTTCTCAAATTTTTGCTGAGGGGAATAATTCAGTTCCGGTATTCTGTTTTCAAAGCGCAGGTTAGGATACGCACATCCATGAATAAGTGAAAGTATGGAGAACACGGCTTCAATACCTCCGCTTGCACCGAGGGTATGCCCGGTATATGCCTTGGTTGAACTCGAACGCGGAACGTCTGTAAACAACCGCTGAATGGCGATGCCTTCCGAGCTGTCATTGTTCTGAGTTCCGGTGCCATGAAGATTGATGTAGTCGATCTGGTTTGTTTTTAAACCAGCCATGGCAAGCGCATTGCTCATGGCCATGAAGGAGCCTCTTCCTTCGGGTGAAGAAGCGGTCTGGTGAAAAGCATCGTTTGTATTTCCAAAGCCGGAGACGAGCGCATGCGACTGTAAATTTTCCCCGCGAAGCACGCGTTCCGAAACCAGCACGACATATCCTGCGCCTTCACCCAAATTCAATCCCTGGCGATTGGCATCAAATGGACGGCAAGGTTTTTTATCGAGGATCATCAGGCTGTTAAATCCATTTAATGTAAACTTCGTCAGTGCATCTGTTCCCCCGGCAATGACCACATCAAGCTGATTCTGTGCGATGAGTCGTGCACCTAACTGAATGGCGTTCACAGAAGAAGAGCAGGCAGTGTTAATCGTAGATAAAAAATCAGTGATCTTCAGCTGACCGGCAATCCATTCGGTAATGCTTCCGCATTCGTGGTGGATGACATCATGCAGGTCGCCTTTTGTTTTGTCTTTCAGAAACGCAATAGCAAAATTTTCAGTGCGATCCATTCCGCCCACAGTAGTAGCAGAGATGAAACCGGTTCTCCATTTTGCTTTATTTTTTATCCGGGAGTGTTGTACTGCTTCCTGTGCAGCGATCAGTCCCAGCAGGGAAGTGCGGGTGACCTTTTTTTTTACGCCCGCATCCCTCGTTAATTCATCATTAGAAAGTTTTACTTCACCTACAGGCAATTCATTTTTATGAATGGTGTCGAATAAGGTAATGGCTCCGATTCCCGACTCCTCCTGTTCAAGCGCGCGAAAGGTTTCCGCTACCGAATTTCCGATAGCAGAAATACAACCCAGACCGGCAACATGAACGTTGGCTTTCAAACAACTTATTTGGTTTGATGTGCGGTAATGTATTCAGCCATGGTGTTAATAGACTGGAAAATTTTTGGTCCTTCCTGAGGATCAGAAATTTTGATCTGGTAATGCTGTTGAAGGAGCACAATCAGTTCAAGCGCATCGATAGAATCCAGCCCAAGACCTTTTACAAACAGCGGCTGATCATCAGCGATATCCTCCGCTTTGAGATGATTCAGATTCAACGCTTCAATGATTTGATTTTTCAAATCGGTCCTCAATTGTTCCATGTTACTGATTATAAAATTTGCTTACGGCTTCGCTGGTGTGATCCAGTGCCTCGCCTCTTTTTTCCTTTTCCGTCAAATATAAAAAAACATCATGTGCTTCTCCGCTGGTTTCGATCCATCCGGCAATACAGCTTTCGGCTCCGCGCGCGATCACCTGGTCGACATACCCGGTAATAAAACCGGGATTAAATTTTTCGAACACAAAAAATCCATTCTCGCCTTTCCATCCATGCCGTATGCATAGTTCGCCTGCTACAATGTTGGGCAAGGTATACACGAAAAGGGCAGGGCTGGCTATTTGTTTTGTGCTTTTAAAATAATTCCTGTCCGTATCCAGGCTTGAACTGGCGTTGGTTAAAACAATAGCTACCTTGTCAGCACCCTGTTCTTCCTTTAGTCTGCGCGCTTTCAATAACACCTCGCATGCCAAAAATCCCAGTTTGGAGAGGTGATCCATCTTGTAAAATTTGGGATATTCCGGGTTTATAAATTCATACGCAGCAACAAGGAATTGATCCAGGGAGTTGTCCGCATTTCCGGCAAAGAGCAACTTACCGTTTTGGCTGATGCCCTTATTCCGGATGACGCTATAAGCAGAGATAAAATTCACTTCCGCACTTTTATGAAGTCATGGATTGATAATTGATCATGCGAGCCAGTCGCTTCAGTGCAGTCGCATGATCTTTTACATACGGATTGTTCTGATCCCACACATAGCCGGCCAGCACGGAGCAGATTTGCTTTTTGATCTCCGGATCCTGGTCTTTGCTGTAAAATATTTTTTCCAGTGTACCATCATACCAGTTCGTAACGTACGAACGGAACGTATCTACCCCTTGCTGAATAATTTTAGTATAATCGCTATCCCAGTCGATGGTTTCTCCTCTCAGCTGGCGAATCACCAGTTTGCTTGCGGTGTGACTGGACACCGTAGCGAACATCACACCCGATGAAAAGATGGGATCGAGAAACTCCGTCACATTGCCGGTCAGCACAAAACCTTTCCCATAGAACTTATCCGTGGTGGCCGACCATGCTTCGAGTTTTCTTGGCTCAAACACAAACGGAGCATCTGCGAAGCGTTCTTTGAGATAAGGAAGACCATTTACTAATGTGTTGAATTGCTGTAGAAGATCTCCGGGTATTGTGTTAAAGAAATCGAAGCTGCCCACAAAACCCATGGAAGTGACACCATTGGAGAAAGGGATAATCCATACCCACGTGCCTGGAGCGTAGCTTACAATGGTAATGCGGTTAGGTTCATCGAATTTCATGCGATGGAGGTCCTGCACGTGTGCAAATACAGCTTTGCGTTCGCCCAGGGTAGAGGGTTTGTCCAGATTAAACAGACGTGGTATCACGCGACCGTAACCACTGGCATCTACAATGAATTGCGCTTCTATTTTTTCAACCGATCCGTCTTTATGTTGCACCGTAGTAACGGAGCTTTCATCTTCCTGAAACTGAATACCGGTAACCATCGCTTCGAAGGCAACAGGCACGCCTTTACGCTCTACCGTTTTGATTAGCGTGTTGTCAAATTCAGCACGCGGCACCTGCCATGTCCACGACCAGCCCTTGGTAAATTGTTCAGTGAAATTAAAATCGGCAACCACCCCATCTCTGACGAACTTTGCACCGAATTTCTGCTGAAAGTTTTTTGCCTTCACCGCTTCCAGCAGACCTGCATCTTCCAGCACTTCCATGCATCGTGGCAACAGGCTTTCACCAATTACGAAACGGGGAAATTTTTCTTTCTCTACCACCCGCACGTGAAAGCCTTCTTTCTGAATCATGGCCGCAGCAATGCTTCCAGCCGGGCCGGCACCAATCACCAATACGTCTGTCTTCCGGGTATCCATTTATATTTCTTTTTTCAAAATCATTGCGGCATTACAGCCTCCAAACCCGGAAGCTGTTTTTAAACAGGTGGTGATCTCCTGCTGTTCTAATCTCTGAATTACATTTACCGGTTGGCTCACACCGGATTCCTCATAGCCGGACGAAGGAAGCAGCTCGTTATTTTTCAACGCATGAATGCTCACGATGGATTCAAGTATGCCCGCAGCACCCAGCGTATGCCCAAAGTATCCCTTCAGGCTGTGCAGCGGTTTCTGATCCATACCTGCCAGATGAAAAGCTCTGGCTTCCATTTCATCGTTGTAAATAGTGGCCGTGCCATGCGCGGAAATAAAATCAATTGCTCCCTCATTGATTCCTGATTCGTTCATTGCCTTTTGTATGGCTGTGTTCAGCTCTTCGCCTGTCCGGGAAGGACCGGAGATATGATTGGCATCGTTGCTTAAACCGCCACCGGTGATTCGTATGTTCTTTTGAACTCCGATAGATAATGGATCGGAAGTGAGCACTACAGTAGCTGCCGCTTCACCCAGATTGATTCCTTTTCTATTTTTATCGAAGGGCTTGCATATCCCGGGGCTCAACGCCTGCAGGGATTGAAATCCGGAAATGACAAAATAGGAGAGTACGTCCGCACCGATAATGACCGCATGATCGTACTGACCACTTTCAATCAGGTATTTTCCTGTAAGCATTGCCATCACTCCCGAGATACACGCGCTGGACACCACAACGGGAATATTCGTGTTGCCAAAAAACCGGGTAATTGTTTTGGCTGCTTCATGCAGGTGAATACGCTGGTCTTCTTCTTTGCCTTGTTCCAGTAATTCAATATTTCCCTTGGTGGTGGAGAGAATGAAAATGGTTCTTGTGGATTTCGGATCGAGTGTTGTTTTTTTTAGCGCTTCTTCCGTGGATTGTATCGCCAGTCTTTCAAACCGGGTAAAGGAAGAATAGCGTTCGTCATCGGTTAATCCATCGGTGATCTTTCCCAGGTATAACTCTTCCTTTATTCCCCTGTACGAAGTGAGTGAAATACCTGATTTACCCTGGCGCAAGGCACGATAGTTCTCTTCCGTGGTTGAGCCCAGCGGAGAGATGATGTTATCGGAAGCGATCCAGGTTGAGTTCATTGGCTGAAACAATTATTGAAAGACCGATTCATCAGACCGTCTGAACAAATACCTGTTATCAAAAAAATACTTTTCACTAATAACTATTAACGTTTAACTCTTTGAATCAGGCAAGTTCCCATTTTTGTTTCCATGTCTCAAGGAAAGAAGGAATAGTAAGATGCAGCTGAAATGATTTTACATCGACAAAAACCTGCGTGGTTGATCCGGTGGCAACCAGTTCTTTTGTTTCAGACTCAAAAATCCGGTAAGTGAACAAGAGCTTGGCAGCCGGAGTATTGACGTGGGTCACTTCCACAATTACGCTTTCGCCATAGCGCAGTGGTTTCTTATAGTCGCAGTGGACGGATACCACGGGCACAGCAAAACCTTCTTTGTACACATCGAGGTAAGAGATGCCGTACTGCCGTCCGAATGCTTCGCGTCCGTCTTCAAAATAACGTATGTAATGCCCGTGCCAGACAATACCCAGCGGATCAGCTTCATTGAATCGTACAGTAACTTCGGTCTGGTGTTGGAGCAAGAGGGGGTAGATTAGAGATGTATACGTTTTTATGATAGTATTTTTTTACGCCATCGTTCGTCATCGTTTTTGCGAAGGCAGAATTCTTGTTGTTTTCATTTTACCAGGAATCAGTGACGCTTATTTTGAAACTTGTTTTCGCATGAAAATAAAATCGCCACCCTCATCACCGGTTTCCGCAATGACACCTTCCTGCGGAACGGTAGCACTGTTATTAATCACAGCAAGCCGGATACTGTTGAAGAGCTGCTGGGAGGGAAGAAACCGCTCCTGGTTTTGCGTTAACCTTTTTAGAAAATATTCAACAAACACGGAACGGTCAGGCACGGCAGTAAGTGTTCCGCTGGTGATGGCTCTGCGACTGGGGAGCTTATACAACATCTGATAATCGATAGAGGCCGACTTAATGGAACTGGCATCGCGGGTACGGAATATTCCTCCGCTAAAGCATGCATCACTCACCAGCAAGGTATGGGCGGAGTTGATACCGCGTAATTGCTCTCTCAGGTCGCTGTTCGAAAGCCAGTTGGAGGGATCGGCTGTAGTGGCATCTTTGGGCCACCAGTATCCCTGTTTTATTTTCTCGTCCCAGAATCCATGGCCTGCATAAAACAGCAGCAGGTTATCGTTGATCGTTACCCGGTCGCGAAGTTTATACAGCGCAGAAAAAATTTCGCCACGGGTAGGGTTTTCCAGCAGGACAATATTGCCGGGAGCAAAATCATAAAATTGTCCCAGTGTTTCTTTCATTTTCCGGGCATCGCTTACAGGATGATCCAAGTTAAGACGAGGATCGTTGTACTTGGAGACACCAATCAATAAAGCAAAATACTGCCCTCCTGGTTTTACCGATTTGCTTTCCGTTGCAGCAGGTGTTGTTGCCGGAGTGATCTTTGAATCTTTCTTCACCACATCACGTGTAGAGGTAGTGGTTGCGGGCTTATCATTGGTGACCTTCGGAGTTACTTTCGGTTTGCTTTCTGCGATCTGCTTTTGCTCAGGAATTTGGCTGACGGAAACCGGGGCATTTTTACGCTGGCTCCAGGCGGTATATTCTTTCTTTTCTATCCTTTCAAGCATCAGAAAAACAGTACTTCCCCAGTAGTTGCGTACCCCTCTTCCTGCCGGAGGTGCGGTCATTTGTTCGGTGAACAAAACCTCTTTGCTCTCCAGGTTGATAAACGTAAACCAGATAGTGCCCTTATCTGCCGGTTTGTTAAAGCTTTCTATATTCAGCATCAGGCCGATTCCGTTCAGGTTGTCAAAGTCGTAACTGCTTACGATGTTTTGAATCGTACCGGCATCAAAACCTGCATAATCCACCGGGTTGTCCAGCAGCATTCCATTGAGATCAAGCGCTTCATTGTGTTGCAGAACAGGAGAGAAGTTGGTAGTAACCTGCTGCTCTTTGTGAAACGCTTTTCTGACATTGTATTTGGAAGCTTCCTTGATCATCAGATCATTCCATGCCGCGACCATGTCCTTCAGCTGGGAATCCGTGGGGATTCGTTCACGCTCACCAATAATTTTAGCCTGAGAGAAATCGAGGCCAAGCCAAGTGAAAGAGACTTTAGGATCGAAAAGATTAACATTGTTCTGCGCATTGACAGACAGCATCATCACAGAGATAAAAAGAGTCAGTAAAATGGTGCTATACTGTTTCATATTCTTCAATGATTTATTCTTTTATAAAAACCCTCATCTCGCAGGTAGCCACTATAGTTTCATTCACTTTTACTACAGCTTCCACCAAGATCACATTCATCACATAATTGATGATTTCAACGCGAGTGGTCAGTTCTTCATTTACTCCCGGCAAATAATGAATGCTGAGATTTTTTACAGCTGCAATATACCCAACCGGCACACTTTTTCCTGCTTTAATAAAACCGTATCCGGCATGCAGCGCGACAGACTGCGCAATGTGTTCTACAATGCCCGGTTCGCTCAATAGTCCATCTGCCACAAAAATGTTTTCAGACCTGATGGAGAGGCTGGTTAGCGCTGATTTTTCATCGGCACGATGAAGACCACTTACCATCACCATGGGCGGTCGCTGGGGCAGGTAGTTCACTATCTCTTCTCCCGATACGATCACTTCCAAAAGTTATAATAATTAAACCACTGTTCAGGATATTTTTTCATCATTTGCTCCAGGTTTTGTACAAATGAACCCGTCAGCGTTTCAATTACCCGAGTCCTGCTATCTCCCTCTGCAAAAGTAATTGGTGAACTGCCATAAAGATGGTAATGAGTGGAAGACTCCTTAAAGGCAAAAACGAATGAAACGGGCACTTTAAACGAAGCGGCCATGGCAAAAGGCCCTATCGGAAAAGAGGCCTCTTTGCCCAGGAAAGGATACGCTTTCGTTTTATTTCCTTCAAGGAAACGATCAGCATGTAAACAGACGATTTCATTTTTCTGCAGTGCTTCTCCGATAGCATAAACATGAGAGATGTCATCACGCACCACAATCACATTAAAGTTACGCCCGCCAGTTACTTCTTTCAGGTAATCTTTGATGCGCTGGTGCTCACCATCAAACATAACAATGTTCACTTTGGTATTCAGATGTTCAAGTAAATGACCGGCTGCTTCCCAGTTACCCACGTGAGCGCTGATTAATATACCACCCTTTCCTTTGCTTACGATCTGGTGCAGGTTTTCGACACCATCGAAATGAAAAGTAAAATTGTTTTTGATTCCTGCCATGATAATGATTTTATCCAGCAGGGTTTGAGCAAAAACATAATAATTGCGATAGAGCTTCAGTACCGACTGCAGGATGCTAAAGCCATGACGGTGCCTGAAATAATCGTAAACTGAAACGGAAGAGGAATAGGAGAAAAGGAAATAATAAAATGCTACGAAGCGCAGTAGGAGATAAGCGGGCCATACCCCTAATTTGCTGCAAACAAAGAAAACGATCCGGTAGCCTAATTGGGTGCCCTTAGACTTGCCTTGCCACTGCGACATGCTTTAGGAAATTACCTTTTCCGCAGAATGCTTTTGCTCTAAGCGAGTGATTACATAATCGTAAAAATCCTGAAAGGTGGTGATCGAGGTAAAGTCTTCCGGCCGTACTTTAAAACCGAAATTACTTTCGATCACTACCACGAGGTCGATATAGTCCAGACTGTCCAGGGCAAGTGTTTCACGAAGGTTGGCCTCGGGGATTACTTTTGCAGCATCAACTTCAAACTCTTCCACTAAAAAACCATTGATCTTCTCAATGACACCTTGCTTATTCATCACTATTTTTTCCATTTTTTTACAATCAGCGTGGAGTTTGTGCCTCCAAACCCAAAAGAATTAGACAAAAATACATCAATATTTTTTTCCATTGTCTTTTCTACAATATTAAGCTTGCTCGAATCGTTGTCCGGTGTTTCAAAATTGATATTGGGAGCCATGAACGATTCCTGCATCATCAGTGAGGAGTACACGATTTCGCTTGCACCCGCCATCCAGCATTCGTGGCCCGTCATGGATTTAGTGGAGCTTACGGGCGTTTTGCTGTGCCCGAATACGGTATCGATAGCCCTGGCTTCGCTGGCATCTCCGGCAAGAGTAGAAGTAGCATGTGCGTTGATATAATCGATTTCGGAAGCGTTTAACCCGGAATTTTTGAGTGCCTGCTTCAGCGACCGGGCAGGCCCGTCTACGCTTGGGTTGGAAATGTGTTCACCGTTGGAGGAAAATCCATACCCGATTACTTCACCTAAGATCTTTGCTCCGCGTTTCTGCGCATTCTCGAGACTTTCCAGGATAACTGTTGCTGCTCCGCCACTGGGCACGAGCCCGTCCCGGTTTTTGTCGAATGGGCGAGATGCCTGTGCAGGGCTGTCTTCACGCACCGAAAAAGCTCCCAGCGCATCGAAGTTGCCCATGGAATAGATATTGGTTTCCTGCGCGCCACCGCAGATCACGCAGTCCTGCAAGCCATTACGAATGAACATGTAACCCATGCCAATGGAATGAGAACCACTGGCGCAAGCCGCACTTACCGTGAAATTGATTCCCTTCAGTCGGAAAATAGTAGCCAGGTTCATATTCACGGTGGAGTTCAATGCCTGAAACACAGAACCCGAACCGATAAGCATGGTATCTTTTTTCGCACGGATGATATCGATCGCTTCAATGACCGGCTGCGCAGAGCTGTCGTTGCCATAGATGATCCCAAGTTCATGACGATCAATATAATCCTGATCGAGCTTCGCATTGGCGAGGGCCTCTGTAGTGGCCATAAAAGCGTATTCTCCCTGCTCAGGAAGCATAATCCGGGCTCTGCGATCGAGTATTCCTTTTAGCACTGGTGTTTCTACAAATCCGGTTAACCCCGATCGGTAGCCCATCTGCTTCCTGGCCTGATCCAGCACGATACCCGACTTTCCATGATATAATGAATCACGCACCTCCGACAGATTTTTGCCGATACACGAATAGATTCCAAGGCCCGTAATTACAACTCGATTCATCTTTAAGTATTAACCTAAAACAGGGATTTTAGTTTTATGAAGGTATGCACAACGATATGCTGCATGCACACTTTCTTGTGCAAAAATAGCGGATTTCAATAAATTGGCTTTATGCGAACTTTAAGAATACAGTCCCCCGTTGATGGACACTACTTCCCCGGTAATATAGGAAGCTTTGGCGGATGCCAGAAAGGCCACTACATCGGCTACTTCTTCGGCCTCGCCAAATCGCTGCATCGGGATCAGTTTCTTCAGGTCTTCCTCCTTCAGGTCCTGTGTCATATCTGTTTTAATGAAGCCGGGAGCAACAGCATTTACGGTAACTCCTCTGCGCGCCACTTCCTGCGCAAGCGCTTTGGTCCCCCCGATCATACCTGCTTTGGCAGCCGAGTAATTAACCTGGCCGGGTAATCCCTTTAATCCCGAGAGGGAAACCACATTCACAACACGGCCGTATTTTTTGGTAAGCATACCGCTGATCACCAGGCGGGTTACATAAAAGAATCCGTCAAGGCTGGAGCCGAGCACGTTTTTCCATTGCTCATCAGTCATCCACATCAGCAGGCCATCCTGCCGAACACCTGCGTTGTTGACCAATACTTCAATTACTTTTTCCTTGTTATTTTCGATCCAGCCTCCGAGCGTCTCATCTACATCTTTTTTGTCCGACACATCAAACTTCAGCAATTCTGCGTGCGTTCCTTTTTCCTTTACCAACTCGGCCGTTTTCAGCGCTTCGGTTTCGTTGCTCTTGTAATTGATCAGGATAGCGTATCCCATTTCGGCCAGCTTGATGCTGATGGCTCGTCCGATACCTCTTGATCCGCCTGTAACTAATGCGTATTTCATCTTGAATTTATAATGCTAATGCGTTCTTCCGGTTTACCAAATACTGTTTGATCACCTGCAGGTCTTTATACCTGGGCTGGTCTTCCACAAAAACAGGAAGAAGTTTCCGTATATCCGTATAAAGAGAATAGGTGAAAGAAGAAAGCCGGGACTGACATTGAAGGTAGTCGATGGCCTGCATCAAAGAAATCGTCTGGATGGCAAGCACGTCAAACGTATTGTCGATCACACGTCTCGTCATCAGCGCAGCATTGCAACCCATGCTTACGATGTCCTGGTTATCATTATTGTTAGGTATGCTGTGCAGATACATGGGATAGGAGAGGGTTTGATTCTCTGCGGTAGTAGAGGTTGCCGTAAACTGCATTCCCTGCATTCCGAAATTCAATCCCAGCTTGCCCAGGTTAATAAAAGGAGGAAGCTTTTTATTGAGCTTGTCGTTAAGCAGGTAATTCAGCTGACGTTCGGATAACATACATAGTTTGGTGATCACTATTTTGAGCTTATCCATTTCCAGCGATACATAGTCGCCATGAAAATTACCACCGTGGTAGACATTCTCATTCACATGATCCACTACCGGGTTGTCGTTGGCAGAGTTCACTTCGCTGATCAGTATTTTTTCTGCTTGAACAAGTGTATCATACACGGGACCCAGAATCTGTGGCACACACCGGAGCGAGTAGTATTCCTGTACTTTGTCGATGAATATATTTTCTTCTACTTTACGATGATACAAATGATCAGGACGTTTGCGCACCAGCTGGCTATCTGCGAGCAGCGTACGGATTCCTTCCGCTACTTTGGATTGCCCTTCGTGGTGCTTGACGTGGTTGAGTTCAAACGAAAAATGATCATCGAACGATTCCATTATTTCATTAGTGATCGAAGACAAAGCCAGCGAAGTATGAAAAGCTTTTTTAGCATGAATCAGATTGACGATGCCCACTCCGGTCATGGCCGATGTGCCATTCATCAGCGCAAGCCCTTCACGCAGGTGGATCGTTAATGGTTTAATATTTTGTTCATGAAATACCTGTGGGGCAGGCAGAAGCTGGCCGTTATAAAGTACTTCTCCTTCACCGATAAGGTTAAGCGCCAGGTGAGCCAGCTGAACCAGGTCGCCACTTGCACCCACACCTCCACGTTCAAAAATCCGGGCACTGATTTTTGAGTTTAACAGTTGCTTTAATAATTCCACTACTTCCGGGTGGATTCCCGAGGCAGCTTGCATCAGGCTGTTGAGACGCGCCAGCATAGTAGCACGCGAAAGCTCTTCCGGAAAATGATTTCCACTGCCTGAGCTATGGCTCCGGATCAGGTTAAACTGCAGTTCAAGCTGCTCGCTTTCACTTACTTTGTATTGCGCCATGGGCCCGAGGCCTGTATTAATGCCGTAAATGATTTTGTCCTTCGAATAGTGCTGTAAAAATTCGTAATTGACTTTTACCTTCTGCAGCGCATCAGGATGTAAATCAATTGCTTCATTTTCGAAAATAACTTTTTCAAAGTCTTCTGTCAGCAATGGTTTGCCGCCCACATGTATCATAAGCACCGGTCAAAAAAATATAAACCTCAAAATTAAGAGCAGATCATGCTAAACCGCTATGGCAGCATTCTTTTTTCAAAAAGAATAAATAGCTATGCATGGATGGGACGAATCCGGACATTCAGACTTTGCTCGACAATGACAAAATGGTTTTGTGGAATCATTGTCCAGTCCTTATCGTCTGTCAGTTTTTCTGAAACAATCAATACGGCATGATCGTCATCTTCAGGAGCCTCCAGCCGGGTGATGCCATCTTCCACTACATAACGCCCTCCTTCCGAATGATAGAGTGTAAGTGCCTCTTCAACAGGGTCGCTGACATAGCGCGTGCCTACTAAAAACTTCCCGTTGGTGATTAACATATTCAGGTAAGCCGGCTCTTTAATTCCTGCTTCCTTCATTATTTTTTTCAGGAAGGTAAAGGTGTGCTCAAAAGCATCGGCAACGGCTTCTTCGTTAATGACGTTGTGATTTTGAAACAGGTAATTGAGCAGGTAAGCGAAGATGTGCTCGGAGTCCGTTTGTCCTTTGATCCAGTTATACATTTCATCGTTCAGTGGTTCGCGCAGTTTCCTTTTCACCAATCCGAAATTCTCAATGCCGCCATTGTGCATGCATAAAATGTTTTTGTAAGAAAACGGATGGCAGTTCGATTCAGAAACTTCGCCTACACTGGCAGCTCTTACGTGAGCCACCATACAGTCGGTCTTTATCCGGGGAGCGAGATGGCGCAGGTTCCGGTTGCTCCAGGCCGGATTCACGGATACAAAGGTTCCCGGTTCGTCACTTAGCTCGGGTGCGTACCATCCCATACCAAAGCCATCACCGTTGAGAGGTTCTTCAATTTCGCTGGCGTGAATACTTTGGTTGACGAGTGAGTTTTTTGGCAGGTAAAGCAATCTGTCGATAACGATAGGAGTACCTTTATAAGCAATAAATCGACACATGGTTCAGGGGTTTTTCTCAAAAGATAGCTAAATTAAAGAGCGAAATAAGATGAATGGGATGAGCGGATTGAAAATGTTTGACTGTTTGCTTAGACTTGTCCCTTGTGAGAGCGGATTACATTCTCATAAAAAGCAGTAAACCTGATTGATGTGCGAAATTATTCCGTTTTGTATAAATTTTATTCTTCGCGACCACCTAAATTTGCTCCGTTTGGAATCTCCTCAGGTTTTAACCCCCCACGAATAAGATGAAAAACGCACAGGCTTTGATTGTCTTCCCGGGATGTTCTTCATCTTTTGCCCCGGCCTTGTCAGGTACATCACATTTATATGCATAGCTTTACATGAACGTGTGCCATTCATACAATAGAAAAAGAACGATAGAAAAAGAACGGAGCCGGATGCTTCTTACGAACTTACTACTAAAAGGGCTATAGTTATTTAATTTTTTTTAAACTTTTATGGAGAAAAACAGCACAAAGCGAAAACTTCGTTTCACCATCGGCACAAGGATTTCCATTGGATTTCTTTCGTTGATTTTTCTAACCATCGTTATGGTGTCGGTAATATTCTGGAAAGGAAGTGTTATTGATAATGCAACGAAGCTCTCTTCCGGAACAATTCGCCCTTCTAAAGAAGCCGTGAATGAGTTTATATTAATGGTCACTCAATCAAAGATGTTTATCACTAACTGGGTTTATCTTCAGGCCAATAAAGATGATAAGGACAGGTTTGCGATGATCGTTGAAAATGAATACCCTGCTTTGAAGGGACGCATTAACAAACTAAGTTCTAAATGGACGGAAGATCAGCGTAAAAGTATGGACACTGTTTTCATCAACTTTGAAAACATGATCAAGGCGGCTAAAGAGAATGTAACAGATAAACTGAATACATTTGAAAGCTACGAAGATCCGCTGACTAAGCTTTTGGCAGAAGATGCCATTGAGAGCCAGATCATTCCTATGTCTGCTGATCTTATTAAACGGCTTAATGGCATTATAACCGTTCAGAATGCAGTCACCGAAGCCTCCGATAAAGAGATCATCAAATCGACTACCGAGTTGTACTATTATACGCTTATTCTTGGAGGTGTCATTATCCTTCTGGGTATTATTACCGCTGTTGTCATCGTCAGATCAATCACCGCACCGATCAACTATATCAAAGAGGTGATTGTAAAGCTGGGCAAGGGAGAATTGGTAGACGATAAGAACAAGAAATTCGGTAATGATGAGATTGGGGAAATGGCAGTAGCCATGGAAAATCTGGTGAGCGGCTTAAAAGCAACCACTGTCTTCGCTGAAAATATCGGGAATGGAAAATACGATTCCGCATTTCAACCCCTGAGTGAACATGATGTGCTGGGCAATGCGCTGCTAAATATGCGCAGTAATTTATCGCGCGTAGCAGAAGAAGATAAAAAACGTAACTGGGCTACTGAGGGCACCGCTAAATTCGGAGAGATATTACGTACCAATAACAACGATGTACAGAAATTATCAGACGAGATTATCGCCAGCCTTGTTAAATACCTGAAAGCCAACCAGGGTGCTTTGTACATCATTGATGATACAGATTCAGAAGAAACCACGATGTCCATGACCGCCTGTTATGCATGGGACAAGAAGAAATTTTTGAATCAGAAAATATACAGAGGAGAAGGCCTGGCGGGCCAAAGCTGGCAGGAGATGGATGCGATTTATCTGACCGATGTACCTCAGAATTATATCCGCATCACATCCGGATTAGGGGATGCTAATCCAAGCTGTATCCTGATTGTCCCTTTGAAGGTGAACGATCAGATTTTTGGTGTGGTAGAGATTGCTTCCTTCAACGTTTTGAAGGACCATGAAGTGGATTTCGTGAAGAAGATCTCGGAAAGTATTGCTTCTACTATTTCGACCGTGAAAATTAATGAACGTACTACCAAGCTTTTGGAAGAGTCTCAGCAGATGACGGAAGAAATGCGTGCTCAGGAAGAAGAGATGCGTCAGAATATGGAAGAACTGCAGGCTACTCAGGAAGGCATGACGCGCGTAGTAAAAGAAGCTCAGGACAAAGAAGGATACCTCAATAACCTGGTAAATGCCAGCTCCGACTCGATTTTCGCTATCGATAAAGAATATAAGCTGGTCATGGGCAATGATGCATTTAATAAAGCACTTAGCGCTCAGGGTCTTACGGCTGGCAAAGGACATAGTATGCTCAACATAGCCGTCATGGGTGATAAAGAGGCAAAGACTTCTTATGACCGCGCATTGAAGGGAGAGCATTTCGAGTTAGTAGCGCAGTACGGACCAAAGACTTTCCGTACCACTTATAACCCGTTGAGAGACAACTCAGGAAGCGTGCTGGGTGTTGCGGTGTTTGCCCGCGATATAACTAACAGTAATTAATATTTATCAAGATCTTATAATGCAAAAAGCCCCTCCGTCTGAGGGGCTTTTTGTTTACCTAAACCTAAACCTATGAGAGAAATTACTCTACTCTTCTTGTTCAATAAAACGGGAGACAAAAGGTTAGGTTGCATTTTTTTCTAAAAATCATTTTCAAGATGCCTGCACAATAATTGAGCTACTTTTTCAGTTTGGCAGAGTATTGTTTTCTAAACTTCTCCACCTTGGGGCGGATTACGTACTGGCAGTAGCCCTGGCCGGGATTAAGCTCGTAGTAGTTCTGATGATACTCTTCTGCCTTGTAAAAGTTAGTCAATGGGCTGATCTCCGTCACAATCGGATTCTTAAAGACCTTTGATGCCTGCAGCTGTTTTAGATATTGCTCGGCCGTTTTCTTTTGTTCTTCGTTATGATAGAATACAGCCGAACGGTATTGTGTGCCTTCATCTGCGCCTTGTTTATTGAGCGTAGTAGGATCGTGTGTGTTCCAGAAAACTTCCAGTAACGATTCATAAGAGATTACTTTCGGGTCGAACGTGATCTGAATCACTTCAGCATGGCCGGTTTCTCCCGTGCAGACTTCTTTGTAAGTCGGATTTTTTACATGCCCACCGGAGTAACCCGATTCTACCTTTTGAACTCCTTTTAACTCAAGAAATACCGCTTCCGTACACCAGAAGCATCCATTTCCGAAGGTGGCTTTTTCCAGATTTGATTTTGATTCATTCATAGTTTTTGCGTCCGTTCTTTGAGCCCACGACAACGGGGCGGTTAATGCCAATAAAAAAACGATTAAAACATTTTTCATAATTGAGTGTTGGAATTGCTTGCTTACTACCTATAACCTACGCAGGCAGGAAATGGTTTGGATTGCGGACAGAATTGTCGGCCAGGCGTCTTTCTAATACTTACTATAGAAGCTGCGAAGCTGACCTGAAAGATTACTTAGCAAATTCTGTCTTGCCTTATTAGCAAGGTCATCACGATCAGGATACGCTTCTTTCTTTTTGGTCAATTCTTTTTGACTGTTGCTGAGTGCACGTGCATCACCACTATAGGTAGCCCAGGAATATTGCCAGCTGGCGCTTCCGTCAACCTCATTATTCAGCAGAGTAGTGCCCGCTTTTATATCGGTAATCTGGATCATGGAATACGAGTCTACTCGGAACGATCTGGAGTAGGTAGTTACTTTGGCTTTTACTTTTTCCAGTACGTCTTCCTTTTTTCCGTTCACTGTTTTTTCGCCCACCTTCACATCCTTTTCCACTTCTTCCGAAGAGGAGGAGGTGGAAGGATTTTGTGGAACAGAACATCCACGGTAAACCAGTTTTAGATTTTGATCGATTGGATCTTTTGTATTCAACGCCTCATTCGTGGAATAGAATTTAAGGAACTGGCGTTGTGTATTGTTAACCGCGGGTTGCAAACTAAAGTTCTCGCGCGAGGCATTGGATTCATCAAACGACACACGAAACGTAGCATTGTACTCCGCCTGATTGGTCATCTCAATGGCTTCGCGATAGCCGGGAGAATACGTCTCTGATTCCTTAAACAGGAAGTAGGCTTCTTTTGCATTTTCACGTGTGTTCTTCATCATGGCCTGCACTCCCGCCTCATATACTTCTTCTGCTGCTTTAGTCTTGGCTTCGGTCAGTTCGGTGTATTTGTTTACCGGGTTAGTGATTACTTTCATTGCACCAGGAGAGGTACGGATTTGTTCGTAGAGATTATTGATTTTACTATAACTCTGTACGGCACTGCGCCATTTAAAATTGGCATTCGAGCTAAGCTGGTTTTGTGCATCGGTTTCCAGGTAACTGACAGCCGCCTGGTAGCTTAGATTCAATATTTCTTTTGATTTTTTATGGTCGGGATTTTGGCGCAGACGTTGCACGGAGGCAAGCACTGCTTCGTAATAATCGCCATGTTTATAGGCTCCTTTTCCTGAGCTGCAAGAACTTATGATAAAGGTAAGAAAGCTAAAAAGTAAAGCGCACAGACTTCGTGTCATATTCCGGGGTAGTTTTTGGAATTGCAAAATAACAAATTCAGTGCCTTAAAATACAAGGCATGATCGGAAGTTAAGGCTGGCTAAATAAATCGATTAGAATATCGTCAATAAGATTACGCCAATTGCCCCAGGAGTGTCCTTCATTTACTTCACGGTAATGATATTCGCACGCATTCCCTTCGAAAATACCCTTCATTTTTTGCCCGCTTTCGCTGGTATCATTGATGAGGCCTGCAGTCATGGAAATTTTGACTTTGGTATTAGAAGGATTATCGCAAAGTGAATAAATCTGCGGACGAGTATAGAAAGCAGGCGACTGTATCCCTGCCATGCTGAATACTTCGGGTTTGGCGAACACAAAATATGCTGCGCTTAACCCGCCCATGGAAGTGCCAAGAATAGCACGGTGAGAAGCGTCCTTTTCTACCTGGTAGGTAGATTCAATCTTTGGAATCAGCTCGTCCGTAAAGAACTTCAGGTACCTGGCATTCATGGCCAGCTCTTCCATACGTTTATTATTGGTGCGGTCCACCGGCTCCCGATGATCAATGAAAACGGCTATCACCGGCTTTATCTTTTTTGCAGCAATCAGGTTATCTAAAATGGTAGTCATGTTGCCCATTTTTGGATGCATATATTCATAGCCATCCGTTACATAAATCACCGGCAACCGGGTGGTCTTATCAGTTGACTTAGGTAAATAAATGCTGTAATTGATCTGATAGCCAAGTATTTTGCTGGTCATCAAAAGATCCGTTTCAACATCGCCATGCGGTATGTTTTCTTTGTAAGTCAGCCATTCATCTTCTTTCCATAGAGGCATACGTAGTTCCGAGTTAGGGCTTCCTCCACCTACGCCTGACCATTGCTGGTACGGATTTTCAGGATCGAGAATCCAGCTTTTATCATTCAGGATGATCTTATAATCGAGGCGTGCGTTTTTTGGAAAGGAAGTCTTCAGGTACCAGATATCGGTAGTTGAAACTCGTTTCCCTTGTGTTATAAATTTTTTGTCGTAGCCCCAGCCGTTGAAGTCGCCCATCCATTGAACCGATGTGACATTGCCCCGATATAGAAAGATAACCGAATCTCCATTGATGAGCGGGATGCGCTTATTTTGTTTTAATGACTCCCAGATTTTATTAATGCTTTGCCTGCGCTGAGCAGTATCAGCCAGGATGGAAGCTTGTTGTAAGGAGGCGAAAGAATACTCTTGTGCGTGTACCTCATTGAAAAGTCCAATCAGGATAATAAACAAGAATTTTTTCATAGTGCTTAAAGGGTTATGATGTCATCCTTATCTTCTACAAAACGTACACAGAAAGCAGCGATAAAAAAGAACACCCCGGCCATAACAATAGCATAGATAGCCTGGGAGTGATAAAGATGTTTTACAATAGGGCCGCCTATAATGCCATTGATAATTTGAGGAAGCGTAATGAAGAAGTTGAATACCCCCATATAAATGCCCATCTTATTAACTGGGATTGATCCTGCCAGGATAGCGTAAGGCATCGCCAGTATGCTGGCCCAGGCTATACCAACTCCTACCATTGACAAAATCAGAAGATTCGGATCGTGAATGAAATAGATAGAGATCAATCCGATACCTCCCGCGCACAGCGACATCGCATGCGTGGTTTTACGTCCAATTTTTGCAGCAATGAAAGGTAATGCCAGAGCGTAAAGCGCAGATACTCCGTTATAGACTCCGAAAATGATACCCACCCAGTTTCCCGCTTCCTGATAGGTAAGGGAGCGATCATCCGGAGCCAATCCATAAACATGCGTAGTAACGGCCGATGTAGTGAACACCCACATGGAGAATAAAGCAAACCATGAAAAGAACTGAACAAGTCCCAGTTGCTTCATTGTTTTTGGCATATTGGCAAAATCACTGATGATTTGAGCAATGCCTTTTTTTTCAGGCGTCTTGATCGGATCTTTTTTATAATCGTCTATCGATTCGGAAGGAAATTCTTTTGTGGTTACCACTGTCCAAAGTATGGCAATCAGAAAAATGACGGCTCCTATGTAAAAGGAAAGCGTGACATTATAAGGAACCTGCCCCACAGCAGCTAATTTTTCCACACCAAAAAATTCGGCAAAAATGTAAGGCAGCCATGATCCAATAACGGCTCCTAAACCGATCAAAAAGGTTTGAACCGCAAAGCCCATGGTTCGCTGATCTGCTGGAAGTAAATCGGCCACCAAAGCACGGAAAGGCTCCATGGCAATGTTAAAAGAGGTATCCATCATCATGAGGATACCTGCACCTATATAAAGCGGAGGTAAGATGCCTGCCAGTATTTGTGCATTCGGCATGAGCATTAATGCGGCCGAAGCGAAAATGGAACCGGCAAGAAAATAAGGTCTGCGTCTGCCCAGTGAAGTCCATGTGCGATCGCTGTAATAGCCGATGATAGGCTGCACAATCATTCCCGTGAGGGGAGCGGCAAGCCAGAACCAGGAGAGGTGTTCTACATCTGCACCGAAAGTAGTCAGTATGCGGGAGGCATTTCCATTTTGAAGCGCGAAACCGAATTGAATTCCGAAGAATCCGAAACTCATGTTCCAGATTTGCCAGAAGCTAAGTCTGGGCTTATGCGCGGATAGTGAACTCATAGAAGAGAAAATGCATGGATGCTACCACGTAAATATAACTTCCTCTCTGGTGTAATCAATCAGAACCCATTTTATCTCCTCATCTCCAAATGAGTCGGGATCACTAAATGGATCATATTTTTGCAACGGTGCAAAAAAGGAATGAGTGCCTGGAGTAAGTGGCCGTATTGTGCCCGACAGGTGAACCTCCGTTGGCTCATTAAATCCGTGCAGCACAAGTTTTATCTTTTTAAATGCAGACAGATAATCGCCCTTCGCCTGATGAAGGATAAGTTTACTATGAGAAGAGTCAAACTGAAGAATACGCCTGCAATAGTGATTGTTTTGGTAGTCAAAAGTTGTTCCGTCATCTTCATAAAATTCGAACGAAGAAGATGGGCCATGATAAATATGAAGGACGAGTTCTTCCGGTTTTTCGGTTGTGTTGGAGATGGTTTTGTGCGAAGGGATAATCGCTCCCGCCTTTATAAATACGGGGAGTTTGTGAATGGGGCTCTCCATGATGATTTCCTGCTGTCCGGAATATTTTTTGCCATTAAAGAGATAGTACCATTCTCCTTCAGGTAAATATACTTTCACTAAGTCCCGTGTACTCTCTACAGGAGCAACTAATATATACGGTCCAAACAAATACTGATTATGAAACTGATGACTGTAAACTTCGGGTGCAAAAGTGTAGTCGATCGCTAATGACCGTTGAATAGGCTCTCCGCTCTGCGAGGAGCGATAGAATAAAGAATAGATATAAGGTAATAGCTGATATCTTAGTGAGATGTAATTTCTGCAGATTTGTTCCACCTCTTCGCCATACGACCATGGCTCGGAGTCGCGTGTATTAATCATGGTATGTGCACGGAAGAAAGGAGAGAGGGAAGCGATCGAAATCCACCGTGCAAATAGTTTGGGACTTGATTCTCCCACGAAGCCTCCGGTATCATATCCTGCGAAAGAGATACCCGTTAACCCAAGGCTATTAACCAGGCGAACTCCAAGAAGCATGTGTTCATCATAGGAAACGTTATCACCAGTCCACACAGCCGAATAGCGTTGCACTCCTGAGAATCCGGAACGGGTAAGGTTAAAGGGGCGTTTTCCTTTCAGTAATTTCTTGGTTCCTTCATAGGTGCTGCGTGCCATCTGGAACCCGAAAACATTTCTTCCTCTTCGTGTGGTTGCTTTATTCCCTTCGAAATCAAACTCAAGATTTTCCGGAAGAGACTGACCCCATGTGGCAATTTCATTCATGTCATTCCAGAAACCTTCTACGCCTAACTCGACATATTCTTTAAATTTAGATCCCCACCATTCTCTTGTTTTAGGATTGGTGAAATCGGGAAAGTGGCACCAGCCTGGCCACACCTGGCCTTCGTAATTACTTCCATCCGGATATTTGATAAAGACATCCTGTTTCAAGCCATCACTGTACGGTTCATAACCTTCTTCCACTTTAATTCCTGGATCGCACATGATCACTACCTGAAATCCCAGTTCTTTCAAATGATCAATCAATGCTTTGGGATCCGAGAAATTCTTTTTATCCCAGGTGAAGATTTTGTACTTGTCCATGTAATGAATGTCAAGCACAATCACATCAGCAGGAATTTCTTTTTCGCGGAAAGTGCGCGCGAGGTTCACTACTTCCCTATCCGGATAGTAGCTGTAGCGGCATTGCTGATAAGCAATGGACCAAAGCGGTGGCATCTCCATGCGTCCGGTTAGCCACGTATAATTTTGAATGATCTCGCTGACATTACTTCCGTGAATGAAGTAGTAGCTCATTTCCCCGCTATCGGCAGAAAAGCTGGCAAAACGATTGTTGGATGCTCCGAAATTAAAGAAGGTCTTATACGTGTTGTCGAAGAAAATTCCGTACGACAGCTGGTGATGAATTCCTATATAGAAAGGAGTGGAGCAGTAGAGCGGATCGGAGCCACCGTGATAACCGTATGCATCGGTATTCCAGTTCTGATACGATGCACCCTTCCGATCAAGAGGCCCCGTTTTTTCTCCCAGGCCAATAAACCGTTCTCCTTCCTGAAGCTTCTTATAGGTTGTTACCTGCTCGCCAATCCAGGAAGCTCCCATCTGCGATTCATCTTCGTTAATGATTTCACCTTTCGAATCATAAAAGGTGAAAAGTACCGGAGATCGTGAAATGCGCAGTTTAATCAAGTCAGTTTTAACGAAGATACTGTCCTGATCTTCCTGTATTTCGAAGCGAACTTCCCCGGGTTTAGCAATAACTGAATACGAAAAGTCTTCAAAAAAGTCATCTTTACTCAAAGAGATCTTGATAATGGAAGAAGAAAACACCTGAATTTGGATATAACCGCATTCGGTTTTTGCTTTTATTCCGGTTTCTGATCGATGATAAGTGTTTAAATTTCCAAGATTCTGACTCACAGAGCTCCTAAAAGATGCCATTTTGAAGTAATTCTAAAGAGTGAAGCCACCAGAAAGTAATAACTATCAAAATGGCCATATAAAATTCAGAAAACGATTGCGCTATTTTTTCTTAGGAGATCTCTTTTGAGACGAATCACGGATCACCAATCTGGTTTTAAGCACTTTCGTTTCCGGATTTGGATCGTCCTGATCCTTATCCTTCATTTCAATCTGGCGGATTAGCAAACGGGCAGCTTCCTGACCCATTTCAAATCCGGGCTGATCTACCGTAGTAAGCGAAGGATCCATTAATTCGCCAAAAAACCAGTTACTGAAGCCTACAACGGCTATATCTTGCGGAATACGAAGTCCTTTTTCTTTAATGGCCATCATGGCGCCCATAGCCATCGGGTCGTTACCAGCGAAAATGGCATCTGGCAAAGTAGCCAATGCCAGGAGCTTCTTAGTAGCCTTTTTACCCTCTTCAAATGAGCCAGAAGGGCATATTACTGTGTAATTCTCCTTTAACTCAAGCTCTTTCTCATTTAGCGCATCCTGGTATCCGCGAAGGCGATCTTTGGTAATAATAAGGCTTGGAGCTCCTACCAAATGGGCAATTCGCTTGCAGCCTTGCTCAATAAGATGCGAAACCGCCTCTTTGGCTCCGATATAATCATCCACAATTACTTTGCTTGTATTGGGATTGCTATACATGCGGTCATAAAAGACAATGGGAACGCCCTTGGAAATGACCGATTCGATATGATCGAAATTAGTTGTTTCCCGGCTTACAGAAAGAAGCATTCCATCCACACGGCTATTAAAAAGCGCTTTTAATGCGATGACTTCCCTTTGGTACGACTCATTGGATTGAGCCAAAATCACATTATATCCGCCTTCATAGGCTACCGATTCTATTCCACTGATCACGGTAGAAAAGAAGAAGTGTACTAATTCTGGGATAATGACCCCGATAGTATTTGTTTTTCGCTGCCGGAGGCTGAGTGCTACAATGTTGGGCTGATAGTTCAGCTTTTCAGCAAGCTCGTTTACTGCCTTTTTAGTGTCAGAGCTAATGTCGGGATGATCCTTTAATGCCCTCGAAACAGTGGAAGGTGAAATTCCGAGCTCTCTGGCAATGTCCTTAATGGTGACCTGATTGAACTTCATTTTCTATTTAGGTTTAGGTTAGTAGGAAAGATTTCTGATTTTTATTAAAATTGCAAACGTTTGCGATTTCGTTTCCATTAAAATTTAACGACTTTTTCGAGTTGTTGAAGTGCGAGTAAGGATTTTTCGGACTAATATTGATTTCAGAAAACATGGAACGTTTGCGGTGTTAGTACCAAGCCCCTAAAATAAGCCATGATTTCGAAAAACTCATCTAAACAGTAATTAATAAACCCAAACAAAAAAACCAGTATGATTAGATTGTATCTATCAATGCGCAGGTTTGCTCTCCTGTTTTTGGTTCTTGTCACTTCAGTGGCAATGGCCCAGCAGGTAGTAACCGGAAAAGTGACTTCAGGAGACGATGGCTCGGCCATACCTGGTGTGAACGTTTTAGAGAAGGGTACCAGCAATGGTACAGTGACGGATGTGGATGGAAACTTCCGCGTTAGTGTAGGTAATAATGCAACATTAGTTTTTTCCTTTGTTGGATATGCCTCCCAAGAATTAGTTGTCGGAAGTCAAGGTTCCATGAATGTCTCCTTACAAACAGATGTCACTGCATTAGGTGAGGTGGTGGTTATTGGTTATGGAGAGGTGTCTGTTAAAGATGCAACAGGCGCTATCGCCTCGGTTTCTTCAAAGGATTTTAACGGTGGTGTCATTTCCTCTCCAGAACAACTTCTCCAAGGAAAAACTGCCGGTGTCCAAATAACCAATACAACCGGTTCACCTGGTGCTGGTGTTCAAATAAGAATTCGTGGAACAAGCTCAATTCGTTCAAACAACAATCCATTATTCGTTGTGGATGGAGTTCCTTTGGCTGGTGGTACACAAGCTGCGTCTGCGGACGTAGGTTATGGTTCCAGCCCGGATACAAACCCACTTAATTTTTTGAACCCCAGTGATATTGAAAGCATTTCTATCCTAAAAGATGCCAGTGCCACTGCAATCTATGGATCACGTGGAGCAAATGGAGTGGTTATTATTACCACTAAAGCTGGTAAGGGAAAGGGTGGGTTTGAATTTTCTTCGAGCGTAAGTATTTCCTCTACGCGCAAAAAATATGACTTATTGGATGGCCCTCAGTTCCTTGATGCCGTACAGAAATATGGCGGTGATAGAACTGCACAAAACTTTGGAGCAAATACCGATTGGCAAGATTATATCTTACGCACTGCTGTTTCTAACAAGCAGAGCCTTGCCTACTCAAAAGGTTTCAAGACAGGTTCTGTTCGTGCCTCATTGGGTTATGAAGATCAGCAGGGTATAATAGAACATTCTGATATGAAGAGATTATCAGCAAGATTGAACGGAAGTAAAACATTCATGGAAGAAAAATTAAAGATCGATTTATCGACTTCCTTCTCAAATGTAAACCGTCAAGATCCTCCAATCAGTGGAAACTCAGGTTCAACAGGTGATTTGTTAGGAGCAGCATATGCAGCAAATCCAACTTGGCCAACAGATCCGGATTTCAATTCAGGAAGTCAGAGAAGTCCGGCCAATATGTTAAAGTATTTTAATAGTAAGGGCGCAACGAATCGCTGGCTGACTAATTTATCAGCAAGCTACGCGATTACCAAGAGTCTTACTGCCAAGGCCACTTATGGATTGGATTTGTCAAGAGGAGATCGAAATACATTCCTTTCAGGTGATGCAATCAATGGTGCTGATGGTGTTCATGGTTATGGATTGGGTCAGATCAACAAGAATAACACAACAAATAACCTTGTGGAGTTGACTTTGAACTATAACAAAAAAGTTGGCAACATAGTCATTGACGTTATTGGGGGATATTCGTACCAAAGCTTTCGTAATCAATACAATTGGGTAAAAGGTCGTGGCTTTAGTGATTACTCCAGTTTTTCAGCAATGAAATCAGAATTGAAAAATTCGTTCGATGCTGTAGATGCAGTAGCTTCAGGACTTGCTCCGGACTATAACAACTGGGGTGTATCCAATACTCTTCTCAACGGAGCTCAGGCATCGGGTGGATTTGTAAGTGGTATCGACTTTGCTAATCATACTCTTAGTCAGCAATATTTTGCAAGACCAGCAGGAGCGACTACCGAGGCACTTGTTGCCAATTTCTATGATCAAACCGATTACCTCCAGTCTTATTTTGGAAGAGCTAATTTTACCATCAGCAATAAATACCTGATCACAGGAACGTTGCGTGCTGACGGGTCTTCAAAATTTGGGCCTAGCTACAAATATGGAGTGTTCCCATCGGGAGCAGTTGCTTGGAAACTAAGTGAAGAGGAATTTATTCCTGAAGTTTTCAGCACGCTGAAGTTAAGAGCAGGATACGGTGTTGTTGGAAATCAGGATGGTTTAGGTTATGGCCAATTCAGAGCCAGAACTAACTATACTGATGCAGATATTACCTCAAGCCGTCAGATCAATCTTCCTTCAACACAGAACACAGGCACAACTAATGATAAGTTGAAATGGGAATCGACTGCCCAGACAAGTGTTGGAGTTGATTTCGGAATTATCGAAGAAAAGTTTACCGGTAGTTTTGATTTTTATGTAAAAAATACGACCGATCTTCTTCTGAGTACCATCCCAGCTCAGCCATCAATACTTCCTATAATATTTAAAAACCTTGATGCAACGGTGCAAAATAAGGGATGGGAATTAACCTTAGGATATAAGGTTCTTGATGACAATGAAAAATCATTATCGTTCAGCGGAAATATCTCTCATAATAAAAATGAGTTGAAGAATTTTGCGGGTGTTTTGGATGCAGGAGCTATCTATGGTCAGGGTTTGACGAATGCTTATGCACAGCGTCTGGCTCAAGGACACCCATTGTTCTCCTATCACCTCAGACAGTTCCAGGGTTTTGATGCTAACGGTCAACCAATCGGTGATAACCAGACTTTCGTAGGAAAAACAGCTTTACCAACCTGGAACATGGGTTTCTCTATAAACGCCAGATATAAAGCATTTGATTTTGCAGCGTATTTCACAGGTCAGTATGGACAGTACGTTTATAACAATACCCGTAATGCCTATTTTACTGCAGGCTCTATCAATAATGCACATAACGTAACACAGGATGTGCTTACTAGCGGAGAAGCGGGTGCGGCAGAGGCTGCGGTTTCAACCCGTTTCCTTGAAAAAGGGGACTTTACCCGCTTACAAAATTTGAGCATAGGTTATAAGGTTCCGTTCACTGGAGGAAGTTTTATTAAGAATATGCGACTTTCCGTAACCGGACAAAACCTTTTTGTGATTACCAAGTACACCGGATTGGATCCTGAAGTGAGCACCAGCCCGGCAACTGCCAACCTTTTGAGTGGACTTCCAACTGCAGGTATTGACTATGGAGCATATCCAAGACCCCGCACGTTTACATTAGGATTGACGGCAACGTTTTAATTAACAACATTTATTAAATGAGTAGAAAAATGAAAAATATAAATGCCGGAATTCATTTTAAGGTAGCAGCGCTTGCTTTTGTTTTTGGCGCCTGTAGCTTAGATATAAAAGAAACCGATTCCCTTATTACGGTAGGTGAATCTGCCATTTTCAATGGAGTAGAAAGTGTTCCAGGATCTCTGGACAATATATACAGCAATATTTCAGGTCAGATAGGAACGCAGGAAAACCAGTATGCATTAGCTGAGGTTACATCCGATGTTCTTGTTGTGCCAACGCGTGGTACGGATTGGGGTGATAATGGTATCTGGAGAACACTTGATTCTCATACCTGGGGCCCTACTCACCTTTTTATTACCAATGTGTGGAACGATAAAAATAGTGGTGTGCTTCGCGCCAGCCAAATCATTGACCCGCTTAGCAAGGCTACGCCAGAACAAGTGGCTCATGCTAAATTTGTTCGTGCTTACAATATGTGGATCGTAATGGATTCTTTTGGTCAGGTTCCATACAGAAACCCGTCTGACGGTCCGGATATTCTTCCAGTTATCTACACGCGTGCGCAGGCCTATGATGTTGTTGTCAAAGATTTGACTGATGCAATTGCAGATTTGCCTGCAAGTAATCCTACAAGCGATAATAAGACAAGAGCAGTCAAGGCCACAGCCCGCTTCCTGCTGGCTAAGGTAAAATTGAATGCTGCTGTCTACAAAGGAGCTTACGGAGCCAATGATTTGACGGATGTGATTACACTGGTCAATGCAATTGAAGCCGATGGGTATGCAGTTGTAAACAATTATTTTAATGTTTTCAAAGGCCCTACTTTCACTAACACGGACGTAATCTGGAATGTAACTGCTGATGTAGGTACAAAAATGTGGTCTGCATTGCACTATAACCAAGGGCAGACACCTGATAACACCGGTGGTGGATGGAATGGGTTCTCTACCTATGCTGAGTTCTATGATAAGTTTGATGGACCAGCGACTACTAATTCAATTGGAAGCGGACAGGAAGAAAGAAAAGGATACACCCATACATTGGAAACAACAAATGCGACTAATCAGGGATTTGGATTTGGATTTCAACTTGGTCAGATGTATGGTTGGAAAAATGGTGCATCTGTAGCGCTACAGAATCGAGTTGGTGCACCGTTGTCTTTTACTAAAGCACTTCCAGGTCTTATCGGTAATAATGAAGTGACTGGTATAAGACTTCTGAAATACTCTCCTGCAAATGGCGGATTTACTCCTGGTCACGTAATGGCCCGTTTTGCCGATGCGCTCCTGATGAGAGCGGAAGCAATGCTACGTTCTGGTAATACTGGAGGGGCTTTAGTGGAAGTGAATAAATTGAGAAGCATGAGAACAAACACTCCAGCCCTGACGTCATTAGACGAAGCTACATTGCTTGACGAACGCGGAAGAGAATTATACATGGAATATTGGAGAAGAAACGATATGGTTCGTTTCAATGCATTTAGTAACGGTACATGGGAATTTAAGGAAAAGGGTGATGGACATACTGATCTTTTCCCTATTCCAGCGAGTGCAATATTATCTAATCCTAATCTTGTTCAGAATCCTGGATATTAATAGGTGACTTTATAACTAAATAAAAAAGAGGGTGTAAGTCCTCTTTTTTTATTTTAAAGGTATTCTTCTACTATCGGTCAAATAAAGTTGCTGCCATTACTTATCTTTGGCGCGGATTAAGACATACTATATTCTTATTTTTTTCGTGTCAATGATTCGATAATTTTTTGTTATTAGAGAAAATGAAAACAAGAATTGTAGGTATATTCTATTTGCTTCTAGTCTTACTCTCCTGTACCTCGGAATCTTCCACAGACTCAAAACAAAATAAGACATTACTTTTTAATAAAGTATCCTCGAAGGAATCGGGTATAACATTTATCAATGAGGTGGAGGATCAAAAGACCTTCAATATTTTTAAGTATAGAAATTTCTATAACGGGGGCGGTGTAGCCATCGGAGACGTTAATAATGATGGTCTTCCTGATGTTTTCTTCACTGCGAACATGAAGAAAAATCATCTTTATTTGAATAAAGGCAATTTTAAATTTGAAGACATCACCGACAGTGCTGGTGTAGGTGGGAATAAGCCCTGGGATACAGGCGTGGTAATGGTGGATGTGAATGGAGATGACTACTTAGATATCTATGTAAGCAATGCGGGTAACAATGAAGGTAATAATCATGACAATGATTTGTATATCAATAATGGAAATTTGACCTTCACTGAAAAAGCCCATGAATATAATTTAGCAGAAAGCGGCTTTTCAACTCATGCCTCTTTTTTTGATTATGATAAGGATGGCGATCTGGATGCGTATTTATTAAATAACAGCAACGTGCCTGTAAGTAGCTTAGGCTATGCAGCTGATCGTAGTAAAAAGGCGAGTGACTGGGAAAGTGTCCCTCAGCAATTTCGGGGAATCGGACACATGCTGCTTCGGAATGATAATGGAAAATTTGTCAACGTAAGTGAAGAAGCGGGTATTTACAGAAGCCTGATCGCTTTCGGTTTAGGCGTTTTAGTCACCGATATAAATGGTGATAACTATCCGGATATCTATGTAAGTAATGATTTTTATGAACGGGATTATTTATACATCAATCAAAAGGATGGAACTTTTTCTGAACAAATTAAAGATTGGACTTCCCATTTATGTTTATCTGCTATGGGAGTAGATATTGCTGATATAAACAATGATGGTTTATACGATGTGTTCATTACGGATATGCTTCCTGAAACGGAGCAGCGAACTAAAAGCATTATGGAGTTTGAGAACTACGATGTTTTTAAATTGAAACAGAGTCGTGATTTTTATCAGCAGTATATTCAAAACACATTGCAAATCAATAATGGTAATGGGAGTTTTTCTGAAATCGCATATTATGGCGGAGTAGCGAGAACGGATTGGAGTTGGGCTGGTCTCATGATGGACATGGACAATGATGGGTTCAGAGATATTTATGTTACTAATGGAATGATACACGACTTGACAGAAATTGACTTTGTCGATTTTCTTGCAAACGAAGTGATCAAGAATATGGTTGTGAAGGGCGATAAAGATGAAGTTTTATCTATTATTAACAAGATGTCGGTTACACCAATACCCAATTATGCTTTTCATAATAATGGCAACCTTACGTTTGCAAATGTTTCCAGTGAGTGGGGACTTGATGCGCCTAGTTTTTCAAGCGGTTGTGCTTATGGTGATCTGGATAGTGATGGTGATCTTGATTTGGTAGTTAACAATACAAACCAGGAAGCCTTTGTTTATCGAAATGAAAGCAGGCAAATTAATAAGAATGACTTCCTGCAGTTTCAATTGGATGGTATCGAAAAAAATAAATTCGCAATTGGCACAACGGTAAAACTTTTCGATGAAGGAAAAGTGTATGTTCAGGAATTAATGCCCTCCCGCGGATTTCAGTCTTCGATGGATTATGTATTGACTTTTGGCTTAGGCAAAAATCAGGAGATTGATTCTGTAAGTGTGTTGTGGCCCGATGATAAAGTGACCGCGCTTACAAAAGTAAAGACCAATCAAAAACTGAAGTTGTCTCAGGCTGATGGTAAGAAATGGTCACGGCCTGATTCTAAGAAGTTGAAACCAAAGCCAACCCTATTTTCGGAAGTAAAGGAACCAGAGCTGAAAACTCATACAGAAGATCTCTGCGATGATTTTGATCAGGAGCCTCTTACCATGATGCATTTGTCCAAAGAAGGACCATCGTTAGCTGTGGGTGATTTGAATGGAGATGGTAATGAAGATGTTTTTGTGGGCGGAGCGAAGGGGCAGGCAGGGCAGATATATCTTCACCAAGGGGATGGTAAGTTAAATCCTTTATCGAATACCTGCTTTAGTGATGATGCAGGCTTTGAAGATACTGCAGCTAATTTCTTCGATGCTGATGGAGATGCCGATTTGGATTTAGTTGTTGGTAGTGGTGGAAATCTGGTGAGTGACAAAGATACGTATGGGATTCGTTTATACATCAACAATGGCAAAGGAATGTTTACACGTTCGTCTGTTAATTTGCCGATAACCTCAACGAATATTTCAGTGATTGAGTCATTTGATTTTGATAGCGATGGTGATGTTGATTTGTTCGTTGGCTCAAGAAGTGTTCCCGGTGTCTATGGTGTTAATCCGAAGCATTTGTTGCTACGCAATGAAGGAGGGTTAACATTCACCGATGTAACGGAGCGGTTCGGTTACGATTTGAAAAATGCGGGGATGATTACCGATGCAAAGTGGGTGGATATGGACGGGGACGGATTGAAAGATTTAGTAACCGTATCAGATTGGGGCACGCCACGAGTGCTAAGAAATTCAGGTAAACGATTCAGTAATTGGGCAAGTAGCCTTGATTCTTTGAATGGCTGGTGGAAAGCAGTATCCTATGTGGATTTGGATGCAGATGGTGATATGGATTTGATTCTTGGGAATGCCGGATTGAATATCCCACATGTGGCCACCAAAGCTAATCCAATGAAATTATGGGTCAATGATTTTGATGATAATGGCACCATCGAGCAGATTATGACCAAGCATCAAGATGGTGATTTCCCAATACACATGCGAAGGGAGTTAACTTCTCAGATACCAAGTTTAAAGAAACAAAATTTAAAGGCTGGTGATTATTCGAAAAGGACCATACAGGAATTATTTCCTCAAAAGAATGCGGATAAATCATTAGTTCGAATAGCAGATATATTGGCATCGATCATTGCTATTAATGAAGGAAAGGGTCGCTTCACGTTCAAGCAGCTTCCTGATCGTGTACAGTGGTCAAATGTATCTGCAATCTTGTGTACAGATATTAATAAAGATGGTATAATCGATTTGCTGATGGGTGGAAATAAATTTGAAATGAAACCACAGTTTTCAAGACAAGATGCGAGTTTTGGTCATGTTGTTTTAGGAAGGGATAAGCTTGATTTTGGATGGACGAACTTTAATGACAGTGGTTTTTTTATTAAAGGTGAGATAAGACAATTGCGAGCATTTTCTGATAAGAAAGGAAATCGATTTGTCATTGCAGCCATGAACAATGATGTACCACGAGTGTTTAAATTCAATCAGTAAGCAACTCTGTTTTTTATGTCGAGACGATTTCTGACTTTCCTTTCTTTTTTTTTCTCGTTTGCTCTTGTCATGTTGGTGTGTTGTACCAGTAAGGATCAGTTGTTTCAAAAGTTAGATTTGGTAAAAGCGGGAATTGCATTTGAAAATAAGTTAACACCAAGTGAAGATCTCAATATTATTGACTACATCTACTTTTATAATGGATCAGGTGTTTCTATCGGTGATATTAATGGTGATGGACTTGCCGATATTTTTTTCTCAGGCAACCAGGTTAAAAATAAACTCTATCTGAATAAAGGGAACCTGCAATTTGAAGATATCACCGATAAAGCAGGAGTTGAAGGAAACAGCACATGGAATACGGGGAGTGTGATGGGCGATGTGAATGGCGATGGGCTATTGGACATATATGTCTGTGCTGTGGTGGGCCTGAAAAACCTGACAGGACACAATGAACTATACATTAATAATGGCGACAATACCTTCTCGGAAAAATCGACTGAGTTTGGGCTCGACTTTGAATCGTATAGTTCTACAGCAGCATTTTTAGATTTTGACAGAGATGGTGATCTGGATATGTTTTTGTTAAATCAAGCAGTACATACGCCCGGATCATTTGGTCATTCCGATCTTCGAAATAAAAGGACTTACGAATCAGGTGGTAAACTGCTACGCAATGATAGTGGTAAATTTATAGATGTAAGTGAACGGGCTGGCATTTATGGAGGCATCAACGGATATGGATTAGGTATGGTCGTTTCCGATTTTAACCTGGATGGATTTCCTGATGTTTATGTGAGCAATGATTTTCATGAAGATGACTATCTCTACATCAATAAAGGTGACGGAACATTTGCCGAACAAGGTAAACTTTCGATGACTTCGATCAGTAAGTTTTCTATGGGTGTTGATGCTTCGGATATCAATCATGATGGTCTGCCGGATTTAATTAGCCTTGATATGCTTCCCGAAGACGAAGAGATTCTTAAAAGATCCGTTGACGAGGAGAACATCAGTATCCTGAAAATGCGTGTCGAACGATATGGGTATCACTATCAGTTTCCCCGAAATATGTTACAGATCAATTTGGGCAATGGAAAATTTGCAGAGACTGCGTTATTGAGTAACGTGGCGGCAACCGATTGGAGCTGGAGTCCTCACTTTGCTGATTTTGATCAGGACGGACATCAGGATTTATTTGTTTCAAATGGAATACCCCGCAGACCAAACGACTTGGACTATATCAAATACGTTTCAAGTGAACAAAACGTAAGTAGGATAAGTAATACAAAAGTCCTGGATCAGGAGGTGTTGTCATTAATGCCGGAAGGAAAAGCTCAGAATTATATATTCAAAGGATCAGGAAGCTATTCATTTGAAAACAAATCTTTACAGTGGTTGCCTGAAGAAAAAAATTGTTCAACATCCACATCCGTTGCTGATCTGGATAATGATGGAGATTTGGATATTGTAGTGAGTAATGTAAATGACAAACCAGGCATCTACATTAATCAAACTAATACGCAATCCAATTACTTAAAAATTAAACTGAAAGTTAACGCACCTAACACGTTTGGTATTGGCAGTAAGGTTTACTCTTATCATAATGGGGTGATGCAGATGAAGGAGTTATTTACTACACGAGGCTTTCAGGCATCTTCGGAACCAATCATCCATTTTGGATACGGCAACCAGGCTTTAGTGGATTCTATAAAAGTGGTTTGGCCAAACGGAAAGATCACGAAGTCGACTAATATAAAAACTAACCAGGAACTGGAATTGTCTATAGATACAGGTGAGTTCTCTACACTAGTGTCAGATGCACCAATGGGTTTTATGTTTAGCAGGATTGATCCTAAGCAGATTGGATTGGATTTTAAACACAAGGAAGATTCCTACACTGACTTTGATCGGATTAAATTGCTGCCGTATCAGCAATCGGATAGAGGACCGGCTACAGCTATAGGTGACATCAATAATGATGGTAGTCCTGATGTTTATTTTGGCGGATCAAAATATATTCCGGGGCAGATTTTTATTCAATCAGGACAGAAATTTATCAGACAGAATATTCCATTCATTTTAAAAGATTCCATTAAAGAAGATGTCGATGCTGTAATCGATGATTTTAACAATGACGGAAAAGCAGACTTGTTTGTGGGTACTGGTGGGGCAGATTTTTTCAATCAATCAAAACCGCTCTTAGATAGCTATTATTTTTCAAGCGACTCCGGCTTTAGTATGTCAGAGATTGCCGATTATTATGAGAATGCTTCTTGTGTTAAAGCAGTTGATTTTGATGCGGATGACGATCGCGATTTATTTGTTGGAAATGAATCGGTGTCCAATGATTTTGGATATCCTCCCAAATCCTACTTGCTCGTGAATGAGAAGGGTGTATTTAAGCCAGCGCAGCAAGCCCTTTTTGACAATCTTGGAATGGTGACGGATGCTATTTGGGATGACTATAATAATGATGGCTGGATGGACTTGATTGTGACAGGCGAGTGGATGAAACCAACGTTCTTAAAGAATAACAACGGTGTTTTTGAGAAGGATAATGTCGTTCGGGAAGACCTGAATGGGCTTTGGCAATCTATCGTTGCATTTGATATTGATAAAGATGGAGATAAAGATTATGTGCTCGGTAACTGGGGGCTTAATTCTAAGTTTCGGGCATCGCAAGCTAACCCAATGAAAATGTATTATTCCGATTTTGATGGAAATGGGAGTCGCGAAACAGTTGTTGCCATTGAGAAGAATAAAAAATATTACACACTCGATGGGCTTGATCAGCTGGCAGGCCAGATACCTGGCTTGAAAAAGAAGTTCTTATCGTATAAAGACTTTAGTGGAAAGAAATTGGAAGAAGTGTTTTCAAGCGACCAGCTAAATAAACGCGTGTTGTATTTAGTTCACGAGTTAAGGTCTGGCTATCTGAAAAATGAAAATGGAAAATTTCATTTTGTTGAGTTCCCTATGGATTTACAACTTGCTCCAATCATGGCGCAATACCGATTTGATTTTGATGGAGATGGATCTGAAGAAGTACTTCTGGGGGGGAATTACTTTGGTGTACAACCTTTTCATGGACGCTTAGGTTCTTTTTCAGGAGCTCTGATAAAGAATGACCACGAATTTATCTCAGGAAATCTTCTTGGATTGAATTTATGGAATAATTCAGTACGTCAATTCAACGTTATTCACTTAGGCAATGACGCTTATTTGCTTGTAACGATTAACGATTCAGACGCACAAATTTATAAATTAACTACTAAATGAAAATTGTTTGGAGGGGATCCGCCCTGATTGTATTGGTTGTAGCTCTTTATTATTTCTTTTTTCGGCCTTATGAATTCAAAGCCAGCTTTGAGACGAAAACACTACCAGGTGATATCATTCAGACAATAAGAATATGGAACCGGTCATTGGATAGCGCTCAAATTGTCGAAGTGGATTCATTTAAGCGTGTTCGTCAGCGGATTTTTTTGGGGGATAGAGAATATTTGTACGACTGGTATTTTCAATCGGATGATTCTGTTACCAAAGTTAGTGTTCAGATATCAGAGCCAGCTCATAAACTTATGAATAAAATGATGGTGTTGATTGGTGAGCCTCCTGTGAAGAAGGATGGTACTTCAACCGCAAGAATTTTCTACACTGTATTAAAACAGCATCTTGAAATAACGAAAGTAAAAGTAATTGGCGAAGAAAGACATCAGGCAGAATTCTGTCTTTGTCGTTCTTTAGAAAAAGATCAGTTTAATAAAGCACAAGGTATGATGGAGAATTATTTGCCAATGTCTTCATTTATTGAGGCAAATGGATTGAGATTATCTGGACTTCCAAGTGTGCGAATAAATGAGTGGTCGCATAGTCAGGGTAAACTGAAATATGATTTTTGTTTCCCTATTTTAGAAACCGATTCTCTTCCTGTTATTGAAGGATTGGAGTATAAACGTTTTAATGAATTTTACGCTCTGAAGGCAGAGTATCATGGTAATTTTATTACCTCCGATCGTGCCTGGTATGAGTTGTATCAGTATGCGTCAAACTCTGGTTATACAACTAATGGATTACCTGTCGAATATTTTGTTGATAATCCAAACTTTGGGACAAAAGAGATTAACTGGAAAGCAGAAATTTTTTTACCGGTTGAGGGTAAATAACAGAAGTAATGAAATGTTAAAAATGTATCACATGAAAGATTACATTAGCCGCTTATCGATTTTGTTGATTTTGACAGGCGCAACCTATATAACAAATGCTCAGAGTTCAGATACCTGGCTCATTGAAGCAAAATCCATCGATCCCAACAACTATTACGGAGTAACCGTTGCCAATGGGATGATCGGTTTGGTTTCTTCACCGGAACCTATGAAAGTAAGAGATGTGGTGCTGAACGGAGTTTATGATTATTATCAGCGTGGACGTGTATCCAATATTCTGAAGACATTCAATCATGTCAACATGAACCTGGAAGTGGATGGAAAAAGAATAGGAATAAAAGACATATCGAATTACCATCAGGCCCTGGATATGAAGAAGGCTATCCTGGTCACTACTTTTGATGTTGGAGATAAGCTTTCGGTAAAGCATTCGATGATGGCGCTCCGGCATCTTCCCTATACAGCAATGTCAACCGTAGAGATCATAGCCAAAAGCGATGTACGCATTACTCCTATGAGTGTGATTGAAGCTCCTAACCATCTTACCGATGTGCGTAATACTTATAGTGAGATAGACCGGCCTCATGTGGTTATCCCGTTAATGACATCGGTAGGAAAAAGCCCATCCGGTAAACATACCTTGGCGGTAAGCAACAGCATTATTTTCTCTGAGCCACATGGACAGGAACCTGATCTGATTCATGAAGACTGGGATTACAACATGCACCTGATGAAATTCACCAAAACAATAAAGGCAGGGGAGAAGTATTCTTTCAGTGTGGTGTCGTCAGCAACATCTACAGAGCATTATAAAGATCCCGGGAATGAGGCCGAACGTCTTACCATTTTTGCCAAGCTGGAAGGCACGGATCGATTGCTTCAGCGTCATCTGGCGGAATGGGATAAATTATGGAAGAGCGATGTGGTCGTTGAAGGTGATATTGAAACTCAGAAGAGTGTTCGCTTTGCTTTATACCATTTGTATTCATTCGCAAGAGAAGGTACGGCATATAGTCTTTCGCCTATGGGATTATCCGGATTGGGATATAACGGTCATGTGTTCTGGGATACGGAATTGTGGATGTATCCTCCTTTGCTGGCACTTCATCCCGAGATAGCAAAATCGTTGCTGGAATACCGGTTTCAAAGACTGGGTGCTGCAAAGCAAAATGCTTTCTCACATGGATACCAGGGAGCTATGTTCCCGTGGGAGTCCTCCGATGAAGGATCGGAAGACACACCGGTGTGGGCTTTAACAGGACCATTTCAACATCACATTACGGGTTGTGTAGGCTGGGCATTCTGGAAATACTATCAGGTAACAAAAGATAAAATATGGTTGAGAGACAGGGGTTATCCCGTATTAAAAGAAGTGGCAGATTTCTGGATAAGCAGAGTGGAAAGAAAGGGGCCGGGCCGATATGATATCAACAATGTAATTGGTGCCAATGAGTGGCTGGAAAATATCGATAACAATGCCTTTACGAATGGAATGGCAATTACATCTTTGCGCTATGCGGTGCAGGCAGCAAAAGAACTCGGTATCGTACCCAACCCGGATTGGGAGCATGTTGCTCAGAATATTCCTATCTTAAAATTTCCTGATGGAACAACGAAAGAAAACGCTACCTATGAGGGTGTAATGATCAAACAGGCGGATGTGAATCTGCTGGCTTTTCCGTTGGATATCGTAACCGACAAAGCACAAATTGAAAAAGACCTCAACTACTACGAACCTCGCATGTCACCGGAAGGTCCTGCCATGGGTAACTCCGTGCTCGCTTTGCTTTATTCACGGGTAGGTAACATGGAGAAAGCCAACGAGTGGTTTGCCAAAGCATATAAACCCAACGAAGTGCCACCCTTTGGAGTATTGGCCGAAACAGCAGGAGGGACTAACCCTTATTTTGCTACTGGTGCAGGAGGGTTCCTGCAGGCAGTTATTTTTGGTTTTGGAGGGTTGCAGATCACCGATGCGGGATTAACCCAGATAAAAACCAGGCTACCTAAGAACTGGAAGTCATTGGAAATAAAAGGTGCAGGTGTGAACAAGGTGAACTTCTCCGTGAAATGATTTTTTATCATTACACGACAGTGTAATATTGTAATGTTAGTTTTTACCCTACCTATGAAGAAGATTCTATTTTTGGCCTGGACGATCGTTGTTTTCATTTCTTGTTCCGGACCCAAAGACGATTATAAAAAGAACGTTCAGGACCCCGAGCCCCTGCATCGCTCGATCAAGAAAATTACCGATGTTATTGTTCACGACATTTTCTCACCTCCGGTGGCAAGCCGTATTTACACGTATGCTACTGTGGCAGGTTATGAAGCTGCCCGTCATCAGGATTCCACATTTGTAACTCTTGCCGGCCAGCTCAATGGATTGGAACCGGTGCCTGAGCCTGAGCCTGGAGTAGAGTATTGTTTCCCTCTTGCATCGGTTCAGGCCACATTGAAGGTCGGCCGTACCCTGGTTTTTTCAGAAGATAAAATGGATGATTTTTATAATAATAAGATCATCAAAGAATTCAAAGAGGCAGGAATACCGGATGATGTTTTTGAAAGATCCATTGCTTACGGAACAAAAGTAGCTGAACATATCGTTGCCTGGTCGTCCAAAGATAATTATAAACAGTCCCGGTCTTTTCCCAAATACTCTATTCAAAACGATGCGGCCACCTGGAAGCCAACTCCACCTGCCTATATGGATGCGGTGGAACCTCACTGGAATAAAATCAGAACATTTGTCATCGATTCGGCTTCTCAGTTTAAGCCCCTTCCGCCACCTGCATTTTCGATTGATAAGAAAAGTGATTTTTATAAAACGGCATTCGAAGTGTATGATACAGGGGTAAAGTTAACAGACGAACAGCGGCAGATTGCCAGCTTCTGGGATTGCAATCCTTTTGTAATGAATGTGAAAGGGCATGTGATGTTTGCCACTAAAAAGATTTCCCCGGGAGGGCATTGGATGAACATCACCCGTGTTACCTGCAATATCGCCAAAGCAGATTTTGTTCACTCTTCAGAAGCGTATGTGAGAGTAGCGCTGTCGCTGGTAGATGGATTCATCATTTGCTGGGATGAAAAGTACAGAAGCAAAGTAATACGTCCCGAGACGTATATCAATCAGCACATTGACGAAAACTGGATTCCGGTTTTGCAAACACCTCCCTTTCCTGAATACACCAGCGGACACAGTGTAATATCCAGTTCGGCTGCAGTAGCACTAACCGGAATTTTCGGGGATAATTTCCAGTACCGCGATTCTACCGAAGTAGAATTCGGTCTCACAGCCCGTAGTTTTAAATCGTTTTACAATGCTGCCGATGAAGCTTCGATCAGCAGATTATACGGAGGCATTCATTATCGCCCCGCTATCGAGAACGGGATAAAACAAGGAAGAGCTTTGGGTACTTATATTCAGCAGAAGATCCAGACAAGGAAAAAATAGTCAGGAGATAGGGACGCAGTGATGATAGCGGTGTAGGGTTTTTAAAAAATACATTGATTAAACGAATGCATATTCATGAAAGACAGGATTGCTTTTTTTATTCTTCTTATTTCACTGGCGGCCTGCCATTCTCCTGAAAAAGTGAATACGAATTTTTACGGTACCAGTCTTTTTCAGGATGTACAAAATCAGGCCATCTTTGCAGACTCTAAAACATTTGTGGATTGTGCCGCTAAAAGACCGATCGAAGAAATCGTAAAGGTTTATGAAAGCGAAAAATCGAAAACCGGATTTGATCTGAGGAAGTTTATTGCCGACAATTTTGAGCCTCCATTAAGGCCGACTTCTGCCTTCTTAAGCGATAGCCTTCTTTCCATGGAGCAACACATTAATGGATTGTGGCCGGTATTGACGCGCAAACCGGATCGGCACAACTCCAACTCAACGCTGCTTTCCTTGCCCCATCCCTATGTGGTGCCGGGAGGAAGGTTTTCTGAAATTTATTATTGGGACAGTTACTTCACCATGCTGGGGTTGAACGCCACCGGCAAGCAGGAGTTGATAAAAAACATGGTGGACAACTTTGCGTTTTTAATTGACAGCGTAGGCTTTATTCCCAATGGAAACAGGAACTACTATTTAACCCGCTCTCAGCCGCCATTCTTTTCACTAATGGTTCAGCTAATAAGTGAAAGCGATTCATCTGCACTCGTTAACTATCTTCCCCAGATGCAAAAGGAATATAATTTCTGGATGAATGGTTCGGATAAAATTCAAAAGCCGGGTGAGGTGGCCGAGCATGTGGTGGTGATGCCGGACGGATCTAAACTCAACCGCTATTACGATAAAGGTTTTGAACCCCGCCCGGAAGCATTTAAGGAAGATATTAAAGTAGCACAGAATGCAGTAAGTAATCCTGAAGTGGCCAGAGACCAGAAAGTGATTTATAATTCACTTCGATCCGCTGCAGAGTCGGGTTGGGATTTCAGTTCGCGCTGGCTTAAGAATGGGCAGACATTGGAGAGTATTCAAACAACAGATATTGTACCTGTAGATTTGAACTGTCTTCTTTTTCACCTCGAGCAAATGCTTGCCCTGGGGTATCAAAGGAGAGGTGATCAGGAAGCATTTAATCTTTACAATAAGAAAGCGGAGCAGCGAAAGAAAACCATCCTCACTTTTTTCTGGAGTGAAGAGAAGAAATTTTTCCTTGATTATAATCTTAAAGAACGCACACAATCACCGGTAAAAAGTCTTGCAGGTGCTTATCCATTGTTTTTTCAGGTCGCCTCACAGGACCAGTCCGATAAAGCAGCCCGGACAATTGAGCAGGATTTTTTAAAACCGGGTGGATTGGTTACTACATTGAATGTGACCGGCCAACAATGGGATGCACCAAACGGATGGGCACCCTTGCAATGGATTACCTATAAAGGGTTAAAGAATTACAAAATTGACCCATTGGCCAATGAAATAAAAAAGCGATGGCTGCGGCAAAACTATCGCGTATATAAAGCCACACAGCGGATGATGGAAAAATATAACGTGATGGATACTACCCTTCAGGCCGGTGGTGGTGAATATCCCAATCAGGATGGCTTCGGCTGGACCAACGGAGTAGCGTTGGCTATGATACACAGTAAATAAAGTGCTGCACGCACCCCAACGACAATGAGCCCTTATCTAGCTGAATTTTTTGGTACGCTGTTTCTTATCCTCCTCGGTAATGGAGTGGTAGCCGGTGCAATTCTGAAAGGAACAAAATCAGAAAATACAGGATGGTTTACTATCGTGATAGGGTGGGGCATTGCCGTTACATTGGCCATCTATGCCGTAGGCAAAATCAGTGGAGCTCATTTAAATCCTGCGCTCACTATTGCTTTTGCTGTAAAAGGAGATTTTCCATGGAGTGATGTGCCTGGCTATATCGCTGCCCAGATGGCAGGTGCTTTTGTCGGAGCAGTTTTAGTATGGCTGCAGTTTCTCCCTCATTGGAAACGTACGGATGACCCTGCAACCAAACTTGCCGTATTTTGTACCGCACCGGCTATCCGCAATACATTCTCCAACCTCGTCAGTGAAATCATCGCCACTGCCGTTTTAGTGATCGGCCTTTTATTCATAGGTACCAATGAATTTACACAAGGCCTCAATCCCATCGTAGTAGGAATGCTGATTATATCTGTTGGGCTTAGCCTTGGCGGAACTACCGGCTTTGCGATCAACCCTGCACGTGATTTAGGCCCGCGTCTCGCTCATGCCCTCTTACCCATACACGGTAAGGGTTCGTCCGACTGGAGCTATGCCTGGATACCCGTTGTGGGTCCAATCATAGGAGGAATTCTGGGAGTCTACGTCTATCAGTTCTTTTTTTAAGTTTTTAGATTTACGATGTCCGATTTAAGAATCTACTATTTTGTATCTGGTATCAGTTATTCTGCATCTAATCTCCAATCATGAAATACATTATCGCTCTTGATCAGGGCACTACCAGCTCGCGTGCCGTTCTTTTTGATGAAGCGGGTCAGATCGCTGGAATTGCACAGCAGGAGTTTACTCAGCTCTTTCCGCAATCCGGATGGGTAGAGCATGATCCCAATGAAATCTGGAGCACTCAGCTCGAAGTGTTGCGAAAGGTAATCCGTGATCACGAGGTTAAGCCTTCGTCCATTGCTGCTATTGGTATCACCAATCAAAGAGAAACGACCGTCATCTGGGATAGGAAGACAGGCGAGCCGGTTTATAATGCAATTGTATGGCAGGATAAACGTACAGCATCAATTTGTGAAGAGTTAAAGACAAAAGGACTTACTGATTATGTTCGTGAGCATACGGGATTAGTAATCGATTCCTATTTCTCCGGCACCAAGATCAAATGGATACTGGATCAGGTGAAAGGGGTGAAAGAAAGAGCGCAACGTGGTGAATTGGCCTTTGGCACCATCGACACCTGGCTGATATGGAAGCTGACAGAAGGGAAGACACATGTTACTGATTACTCGAATGCTTCGCGTACCATGCTGTATAATATTCGTGAGTTGAAATGGGATGAACGGATGCTGAGTGAGCTTTCTATTCCACTGTCACTTTTACCCGAAGTACAACCTTCCGCAAGCTTGTTCGGAAAATGGTTATTCGATGGTGTCGCCATTCCTATTGCAGGAGTGGCAGGAGATCAGCAAGCCGCGTTGTTCGGACAAGCATGTTTTGAACCGGGCATGGCCAAGAACACCTATGGCACAGGTTGCTTCATGCTGATGAATACTGGCAACAAAATTCAGCTTTCAAAGAACGGATTGATTACTACCATTGCCTGGGGATTGGAAGGAAAGGTAGAATATGCATTGGAAGGAAGTGTATTCATTGCCGGTGCTGCAGTGCAATGGCTGCGTGATAGTATGCACCTGATTGATCAGTCCAAGGATTCGGAATACTTCGCAGCCAAGGCATTAGGTTCAAATGAAGTATATGTGGTTCCTGCCTTCGCGGGATTAGGCGCTCCCTACTGGGACATGTATGCACGGGGAGCGATTTTTGGATTGACGAGAGATACCGGTAAAGATCACATTATCAAGGCTACCCTTGAATCACTTGCCTACCAGACGAAGGATATTTTAAACGCCATGCAGGAAGATGCGGGTCTCACGCTGGCAAGTTTAAAAGTGGATGGAGGCGCATGTGCGAACAATATTCTTATGCAGTTTCAGGCCGATATCTTAGGTACAGAAGTGGAACGCCCCGAAGTTATTGAATCCACCGCTATGGGCGCTGCCTATCTGGCCGGTATTCAGATCGGCTTATGGAAGAAGAGCGACATCATCAGGAACCGTAAAATTCAAAGACAGTTCAAGCCCGCCATGGAATCCTCCGTTCGCGAAAAGCTTTACAAGGGATGGAAGAAAGCAGTGGAGCGCACCATGAATTGGATTGAATAAGTTTTAGTCAGTAGTCTTAGTCTTTGGTAAGTAGTTCATTCAACTCATCACTTTTGCATCCAATTGAATTGCGAATAGTGAATTCCGATTGGTGAGTTGTGATTTTAAAACCGGTTGTCAATAGTAGAGCTGATAGTTATTAACCACTAAGTCACCAAGAATACACTAAGAATCACAAAGTGAATGCAATAGTGTCCTTAGTGAGATTTCGTTGTGTTTCTTGTGTTGAAATATTAACCGTAAAGAAATAGGCTGCAGCGGATAAATTGAAATGATGTATTGTATTTCATTCAAATCACAACTCACCGATCACTAATCACCATTCACAAATCAAACTGCAGAAAAACATTAAACCGCAGAGAACGCAGAGTAAAACTCATTCTTTCTTTGCGCACCTCTGCGAACTCTGCGGTTTAAAAAAACGTAACCCGTAATTCTAAATCCGAAATTACACCTTGCACTCCACCAGCCAATCCCACGGATACGGGTCTTTCATCCATAAGGGTGGTTCAGTGAATTCGGTATTCCAGTCGTATTCGATTTTTTCAATGGCCGTTACGGTGAAGCCTGCTTCTTTAAAAATCACTTCAATCTGCGAAGCCGAATAATGTTTAGTGGGTACTTTGTCGATGTAGATGATGCCATCGAGTATATCGGTCTTCTTTGCTTTGAAGGCATTGAATTCTTCAGCAGGAATTTTGTCTACGGATACTTTCTCTTTCTTATACCATTCGATCAATCTCCATGAAGCATACAAGGCAGAATCAAGCGAAGGCAAAACAAAAACAGCAGTACCATTTTTATTCAATGACTTGTGTATGTTTTGAATAATGGCAAAACTCTTCTCTGCTTCGGGAAGCATGGCCACGTTGCAGCAGAAAGCGAAGTCAGCTTTCTCTATGGCAAGCTTTGATCTTGTTAAGTCAAGCTTTTTGAACTTTATATTTTTATAAGGAGATGTTTTGGCAATGTGTAATAGTTCGGCTGAAATGTCGATAGCGAGAATTTGTTTGAACAAGGGAGAGAGGAAGGGAAATGATTTACCTGTTCCGCACCCAAAGTCAATAGCGGTGTGATTTTTATTGCCGTGCTTCCTGAAAAACTTAGATAGTATTTTTTTTTTGTCGCTTTTGAATACATCAAAAATCTCTTCGTTGTAAGCGGCTCCTATCTTGTCCCAATGGGCTTCTTCATTCATAGCAAAGAGTTAGTTATGGTTCATGGATTTATACCCCCGAATCCGCCAAAAATAAAGAATAATCGAAGATGTGAGTTGAAATATATTATGCGCATATTTAGCCAATCAGAATGTAGATTTCAGATTCAGGAATGACAGCTTTAGATATAGATTATCTTGAATCGTACATCGCACATTTAAAATCGTAAATGAAGAATGCCATGGTCTTTTCCTCTTCCCATCGCAATGAGATCATCCAAAAACTAAAATCACAACAGTATGATTTGCTGGTAATTGGGGGCGGCATTACAGGAGTGGGTATTGCTCTTGATGCAGCATCACGTGGATTGAAAACGGCCCTGATCGAAAAGAATGATTTTGCTTTCGGCACAAGTAGCCGTTCCACAAAACTGATTCATGGCGGGCTTCGCTATCTCAAGCAGCTGGAGTTTGCCTTGGTAAAAGAAGTGGGAAGCGAACGGGCTATCGTTCATAAGCTGGCTCCCCACTTAGTGGTGCCGGAGAAAATGCTTTTACCTCTTTATGAAAAGAGAGGACTGGGGTACTGGCTCACTTCGATTGGTTTAAAAATTTATGATTGGCTCGCAGGTGTCAAGGCTGAAGATCAACGCAGGATGTTGACCAAGCCCCAGACATTGAAGTACGAACCCTTATTGAAAAGTGATGATGTAAAAGGCGGAGCCATCTATGCCGAATACAGAACAGACGATGCACGGCTTACCATCGAAATTGCAAAAACTGCTTTTGCAAAAGGAGCTTACTTGTTGAACTACATCAGCGCCATTGATTTTATTTATAGGAATGATCAGGTGGCGGGTGTGAAGGTAAAGGATGAATTGACAGGTGATGTGTTTGATGTCTCTGCTACGCTGGTAGTCAATGCAGCCGGCCCATGGGTAGACGAGCTGCGTACGATAAACAAGTCAAAGACCAATAAGCATCTTCATCTCACCAAAGGAGTACATATTGTTCTTCCTTACCACCGCCTCCCGGTACGGCAGGCGATCTATTTCGATGTGCCCGATGGGAGGATGATTTTTGCTATTCCACGCGGCAGAATTACCTACGTGGGCACAACCGATACCGATTATAACGGTGATAAAAATAATGTCTTCGCTACAAGAGAAGATGTACGTTACATTATCGATGGTGTGAACGAAACGTTCCCTTCCGTGCATCTCACACTGGCGGACGTGGAATCCAGTTGGGCAGGTTTGCGGCCATTGATTCACGAGGAAGGTAAGTCTGCTTCTGAGCTTTCCCGTAAGGATGAAATTTTTGAGTCGCCTTCCGGCTTGATCTCGATTGCCGGAGGCAAACTGACGGGCTATCGTAAAATGGCTGAACGGGTAGTAGACCTCGTGATCCGCAAGAAATTTGAAGATCGTAGTCTTCATCCCTGCGCCACTCATTTACTGTCGCTTACCCAAAACGGACTGAGCGATGTGAAGGCGGTGACGGAATATAAAAAGAGTGTGGTTGCCCGGATTGAACCTTTGGGACTGAAAGGAGAGAATGCCGCTTCGCTCATTCATCTCTATGGAAGGCAGACTGATTTGATTATCGATTACATGACTTCTCATCGTGGCTCCGACCCGGATCTTGATTTGCTGCTGGCGGAGTTAGAGTACCTGCTGCAGAATGAAATGATCATCAAGGCAAGCGACTTTTTTGTGCGTAGAACCGGCCTTTTATACTTTGATCTTCCCCGGCTGGTAAAATTACTCGATCCCTCCTTGCAATCGATGGCGCATTACCTAAATTGGGACATTGATCGTCAACAAAGAGAACGGTCGGAGATGGAAGAAATCATTCAACAAACCTTACTTTTTAAGAGCTGACATGCGCATATTTTTATTGGTAGCAGGCCTCTTTCTATTGATCGCGATTGAAGTACTGAGGGTTTATTTTATCATGCCTTTTCCGGGTAGTCAGGCAGCGCAGACAGTTGACGTAGCGTACTTCATTCATCATTACATTACCTGGTTCCGGATAATCGGAGTACTTCTGGCTGCTTATCCGCTCTGGTATTTTTTCCGGAAGGGAAGTAACGTAAGCAGGATCGTGCTGGCCGCTGTGCTGGTTGGCTATGTTGTTATTTTCTATCTGTTCAACTTTCGTTTTCTGGCCGATAAAATGTTTTTGGTACCGGAAACTACGGCTTTCGAAAATTCCGAACACAATAAAATTCCTGTAAAGCAATTGGTTATTGGTGTTATGATGGGTAATACAAGCAAAGCGTATCCCATCGAAATCATTGGCTATCATCACCAGGTGCGCGATACTATTAACGGGCAGGCAATCATGGTTACCTACTGTACGGTATGTCGTACAGGCAGGGTATTCAGTCCGAAGGTGGACGATAAACTGGAAAACTTTCGCCTTGTAGGTATGGATCACTTCAATGCCATGTTCGAAGACAGCTCAACAAAAAGCTGGTGGCGGCAAGTGAATGGTGAAGCGGTCGTTGGTCCGCTAAAAGGTAAAACGCTAACCGAAATACCATCGGAACAGATGCGTCTTTCAGCATGGATCGATCAGCACCCCAATACATGGATCATGCAGGAAGACAGCGTTTTCAAAGAGAAATACGAAGGCATGAAAAACTATGACGAAGGGAAAAGCAAAAGCGACCTTACGCGGCACGATTCATTGTCGTGGCAAAATAAATCGTGGGTGGTGGGGGTGCAATCCGGTATGAAAGCAAAAGCCTATGACTGGAATGACCTGCTGCGCACGCATGTGATTAACGATTTCCTGGATCAGCAACCGGTTATGGTAGTACTTCAGCCAGATTCAGTTTCGTTTCATGCATTCAGCCGTGTGGTCGATCAGGACACATTGGTGTTCTCGTATAACGAAGTGATCGGCAACATCACCGATGCAAAAACAAATTCGTTGTGGAACTGGAATGGCGAATGTGTGACAGGCGATTTTAAAGGCAAGCGTTTGTCCACCATACAATCGTATCAGGAGTTCTGGCATTCGTGGAAAACATTCCATCCGCAAACCAAACAGTATTTACCATCCGATCAGCAATAGTAATAATGGATAAAAAGAATAATCTCTGGGGCATCGACCTGGGAGGAACAAAAGCAGAAGGCGTAGTTATTGGCCAGGGCGGACTCAACAATATTTTATTCAGGGATCGTGTGCCTACGGGTGCTGAAAACGGATACGAACATATTCTTGGCCAGATCAAAAAACTGGTTGACATGATGGAGCAGAAGATGGGCTATCGCCCTTCCAGATTAGGCATCGGTACTCCCGGTACACTGGATCCTAAGCTGCGCACTATGAAGGGTTGTAATTCAGAATGCATGAATGGCCAGCCCATGAAAGATGATTTGGAAAAATTATTGAACATGGAGATTGCAATCGCCAACGATGCCGACTGTTTCGCATTGGCGGAGGCACGCATGGGTATAGTAAAAGAAAAATTTCCTGAAGCCAATGTGGTGTTTGGAGTAATCATGGGTACAGGCGTAGGTGGCGGTCTTGTAGTGGAAGGTAAAGTGATCAAAGGGCTGCAGGGAATAGGAGGAGAGTGGGGGCACAATTTTTTAGATGAATCTGGCGGACCATGTTATTGTGGAAAAGCAGGATGTGTTGAAAAAGTAATTGCCGGGCCAGGCCTGGAACGTTATTATTTGGAGCAATCCGGTACTAAACGGGCGCTTAAAGAAATTTACGATCGCTATAAAGCAGGCAACGATGAGGTAGCTATACAGACAATGAAACGACTGACACACTTCTTTGGCCTGGCGCTCAGTGTGCTGATCAACATCATCGATCCCGATGTGATTGTGATCGGAGGGGGTGTAGGGAACATTGATGAAATTTATACCGAAGGGGTGGAATCGGTACGCAAGTTTACTTTCAACAATGGAGTGCTGGATACACCTATTGTGAAGCCGATGCTGGGTGATAGCGCAGGAGTTTTTGGCGCTGCTTACCTTACAGTTAATAGTTAACCGTTAATTGTTAAATAGAGAAATAATCTGTAATCGCATAAATTGAAATGAAGAACCTGTAATAATTAACCGATAACTAATCATGAAACGCATTGCCGTACTAGGCCCTATACCGCGCGACCATATTGTTACGCATCAGGGTGATCTGATTCAGAAGTGGGGATGTGTGACGCATCCGGTGATTGCATTGTCGATAATGGCCGGAGATAAAATCGAAATTGTTCCGGTAGCCCACATGCGAAAAGTGGATATGGACAATATCGGTGAAGTCTTTCGTGGATACAAAGGAGTGAGCCTCAAAAGTATTACCTCGGACAGCGATCAGGGTGATATTATAAGTCTTCGTTTTCTGGATATGAATAACCGCCTTGAGCGGCAGACAGGGTTCATGGACCCCATTGTTCCCAAAGACGTAAAGAATTTACTTGACTGTAAAGTATTCGTTTTTATTCCGATCAGCGACTACGAAATTTCCCTGGAGACGCTGATGTTCCTGAAAAAAAAGAGTAAAGGTACTATTGTATTTGATGCGCATGGCCCGACTACTGCCTGCCTGATTAATGGAGAGCGCCAGCGCAAGTTCTGGATCGATCGCGACCAGTGGCTTCCCTATATCGATGTGCTAAAGATGAACCTTGAAGAAGCGCAGGCTTCGTGGTTCAAAAAAGAATACGAGAGTTCTGATTTTTCGACCAACGAAGAACCGGATCGCAAAGAGCTTCGTGCGTTTGCAGAGCATTGCCTTGGCAAAGGTGTGAAGTGTGTGTACATCACAGTAGACTCACGGGGTTGCCTCGTGTATTTTAAAGAGCGCGGGAAGATCAGGGAAGAAATGGTATCGGCAGTAAAGGTAGACCAGGTAATTGATACCACTGGCTGTGGCGATTCATTTGCAGGAGGTGTAGGCTTCGGTCTTCTTCAAAAACCAAAGGACTATATTGGTGCAGCCCGCTATGGAAATGCATTGGGTGCATTGCGTACGCAGGGCAAAACGTTTTCTGTATTTAAGTCATTGGAGGAAACTAAAAAGATCATTGAGCAGGGTTATATTCGCACCTTATAAACCTCTACCTAAGCTGTGATTAAAGCCTGTATATTCGACCTGGATGGTGTCATTGTCGATACCGCCAACTACCATTTTTTAGCATGGAAGCGCCTTGCCGATGAACTGGGTGTTCCTTTCACGGAAAAGGAAAACGAAAGACTGAAAGGTGTAAGCCGCATGCAATCCTTAACCATTATTCTTGAACTCGGTAATCTTCATCTGGATAAAAAGATTATGGAGACACTGGCGGATAAAAAGAATGCCTGGTTTGTGGAGTATGTAAATACCATGAAACCGGAAGAGATTTTTCCAGGGGTAAAAGAACTGATCGCCAAACTGAAAAAGAAAGGTCTGAAAATCGGCCTTGCATCCAGCAGTAAAAATGCACCCGCTGTTCTTGCCCTTCTTAAAATTAGAGACCTTTTTGACGCGATCGTAGATGGCACCATGATTGTCAATTCAAAACCAGATCCCGAGATATTCCTGCTGGCTGCTTCCATACTCAATACAAAGCCACAGGAATGCCTGGTGTTTGAAGATGCGGAGGCAGGTGTGGAGGCAGCACTAAGTGCAGGCATGAAATGTGTTGGGATAGGAGCAGCAGAGCAACTGGGCAAAGCTCATTTGGTCATTGGTAAGACGGGCGATTTTAATCCTGATACTTTGAATTCGTTATAAATTCCAAATAGTAAATTCGAAATTCTTATCTCTATGAAGAATTACCTCAAACATCACGAATGGCAGATCATCGAAGAAGGTTTTGATCCCCATCTCAACCGGATCTCAGAAAGCGTATTCAGTCTGGGTAACGGTCGTATGGGGCATCGTGCCAACTTCGAAGAACAGTATTCGGGAGAGACACATCTTGGCAGCTATGTGGCGGGAGTTTATTATCCGGATAAAACAAGAGTAGGTTGGTGGAAAAATGGTTACCCCGAATACTTTGCCAAAGTTTTAAATGCGCCAAGCTGGATTGGCATTCATATAAAAATAGGAGATCAGGAGCTGGATCTTGCCAAATGCAAAATAGATGCATTCAGACGCGTGCTCGATATGAAGACAGGTCTTTTACATCGTACGTTCACCGCCACGTTTCCCGATGGAAAACAAGTGAAAGTGGATGCAAAACGTTTCTGCAGTATGGATGACGGAGAGCTGGGTGCTATTCGTTATTCCATCACACCCGTTAATTTTTCGTCATCAGCAAAACTGACTTTATATGTGGATGCCGATGTGGTCAACAAAGACTCCAATTACGATGAGAAATTCTGGGAAGAAGTATACAAGGAAGCGCAGGATGGAACAGCTATTGTAACCGCTCAAACCAAGAAGACCTTATTCCATGTATGCACGGGCATCCGGTATACATTGGAAGCGGAAGGCAAACCACTAATCATAAAAGCCTCCACCACTACCAAAGAGAAATACGCAGACAATGTGGTGGACATCGGATTGAAGCAAGGTAGAGAGTTGATCATCTATAAATATGGAATCATACTTTCCTCGGAAAACCATGCAAAAGACAAACTGGTAAAAGTGTGTCAGGCAAAACTCGATGAGGCCGTTACTGCCGGATTTGATGTGCTGTTTGAAAAACACGCTAAAGTATGGGAGCACAAATGGGAAGAATGTGATATTACGATTGATGGAGACATTGCCGCACAGCAAGGAATTCGTTTCAATATCTTTCAGATGACGCAAACCTATACCGGTGAGGACGAACGACTAAACATCGGACCTAAAGGTTTTACCGGAGAGAAGTACGGTGGTAGTACCTACTGGGATACCGAAGCTTATTGCCTGCCTTTTTATTTAAGCACTGCCGATCCCAAGGTAGCACGCAATCTTTTGGTCTATCGCTATAAGCATCTTCCTAAAGCTATTGAGAATGCGCAAAAGCTGGGCTTTAAAGATGGTGCGGCATTCTATCCGTTCGTAACCATGAATGGTGAAGAGTGCCATAACGAATGGGAGATCACATTCGAAGAAGTGCATCGCACCAGCGCGATGGCCTATGCCATGCGCGATTACATCGAATACACCGGTGATAAAGATTACCTCACCGGATTCGGATTGGAAGTACTCATTGGCATCTCCCGTTTCTGGGCGCAGCGGGTGAACTGGTCGGCCGATAAGAATAAGTACGTGATGCTCGGTGTTACCGGCCCGAACGAATACGAGAACAACGTTAACAATAACTGGTACTCCAATTATTTAGCCGCATGGACACTTCGCTTTACGCAGGATGCCATTAATTATGTGAAAGGATCCAACCCGACACGGTTTAATGAAATTGCAGCGAAGACGAATCTGAAGGAGAAGGACGAGACAGCGAAATGGAAAGACATTACCGATAAGATGTATTATGCAGAAGATACCAAACGCGGTGTGTTTCTTCAGCAGGATGGATTCCTCGACAAAGAATTGCTGAAGGTAAGTGACTTAAAGCCGGAGGATAAACCATTAAATCAAAAGTGGTCATGGGACCGGATCCTTCGTTCCTGCTTTATCAAACAAGCTGATGTGCTTCAATGTATGTACCTGTTTGAAGATGATTTTACGGTCGACCAGATCAAACGTAATTTCGATTTTTATGAACCGATGACGGTGCATGAATCTTCTTTGTCACCTTGCGTGCACGTGATCCTTGCTTCTAAATTAGGCTATAAAGAGAAAGCCTATGAAATGTACCTGCGCACGTCCCGTCTCGACCTGGATGATTATAACAACGATACCGAAGATGGCTGCCACATTACCAGTATGGCAGGCACATGGATGAGTGTGGTGAAGGGTTTTGGAGGTATGCGTGTAAGAGATGGAAAGCTGCATTTTAATTCCTACATTCCTGATCAATGGAAAACGTATTCCTTCAAACTGGACTTCAGAGACCGGGTGATCAAAGTGAAGGTAACAAAAGACAGAACGGACATTACTCTTGAATCAGGCGCCCCGATTGATGTAATCAACGCTGGTAAAACGGTATCCCTGAAAGTAGAGTAACTTATTTTATTCATGAAGCAGATTCTTATTTCTATCCTCATTGCTTCATCCTTTTTCTCCTGCAAGAATGCTGCTTCATCTGCTGATAGCGCGGAAGATGAAGCAGCAATCAGGGCAACACGCCAGCTATCCAATCGTGCCATTGCAGATCATGATACGCTTTCGCTGATAGTGGCATGGACACCAGATTACCACATGATCACTTCGCGTAATGCGGAAGTAAGCGGAGCTGCGAATGCGGCACATAAATTTGCCGATGAATTTAAAGCGCGACCGGATGTTGTTTATCTGCGTACACCCGATAAAATCGAAGTGTTCAGCAAATGGAGCATGGCTTCTGAACAGGGGAGATGGACTGGTCAATGGACGGATGGTGAAGAGGGGATTAAAATAGGAGGAACTTATTTTGCGAAATGGCATCGCGTAAAAAATCAATGGTTAATTCGTGCTGAAGTGTTTGTGCCACTGACATGTGAAGGAGGTAAGTTCTGTGAGCAATCACCATTATGAGTGATTTTGTTGCGCGTTTAAAAGGAACATTCAAACGATCCGGTATAGGTGGTTTCCTGGTGGCCATCCTGATTGCTATCCTGCTGGCGTGGCTGAAGCCATCCTGGGGAGTGAGTGAAGGCAACTTTTCGCTGGAGAAACTATCCGGTTATGGAGTTTCTGTCATCTTTTTCTTTTATGGATTGACCTTGAGTTTTCAAAAACTGAAGGCAGGTCTTGCCGACTGGCGCATGCATATTGTAGTTCAGCTGTCCACATTCCTTCTTTTTCCATTGCTGATTATGGCGATCAAACCTTTGTTCGGTGATGATGCCGGTTTACTTTGGCTTAGTATCTTCTACCTGGCTTCTTTACCGTCTACGGTTTCTTCTTCCGTAGTGATGGTTTCTGTGGCAGAAGGAAATATCCCTGCTGCCATTTTTAATGCCAGCATCTCCAGTTTGCTGGGCATTTTCATTACGCCATTATGGATGAGTTTATTCCTGGAATCAGCCAACGGAAATTTCGATCTGAGCAGCATTATTCTAAAGCTGGTGCTTCAGGTCTTGCTGCCCGTTATCATAGGTATTCTTCTTCATTCGCGGTTGGGTGCTTTCGCAGAAAAGAACAGAAGCCGTCTGAAATTTTTTGATCAATCGGTAATCCTGTTGATTATCTACGTTTCCTTCTGCCAGTCGTTTTACAATCACGTGTTTGATGATTTAGGTACGAATGAGTTGTTCTTCCTGGGCACGGGCATGGTAGCCCTGTTTCTCGCTGTATTTGGGTTGATGAATTTGGTCAGCCGCTGGTTTAAGCTGAAAAGAGAAAACCGAATCACCGTTCTCTTCTGCGGATCGAAAAAATCGCTCGTTCATGGTACGGTAATGTCCAAAGTGCTTTTCGCGCAAAGCGCGTCCACCGGCATGATTCTGCTTCCGCTCATGCTCTACCATGCCCTTCAACTGATTCTGGCCAGTATCATCGCCCAGCGGATGGCTTCCCGCCCAAAGGATTAATTCTTTTCTCCATCAATGTGTATGTGTAACACATTAAAATAATAACTATAATTGTGTCAGGCTTACACATAAAAGTTATTATCCATGAACAGACGATTATTTTTAAGGAATTCAGGAGTGGCTGCTTTGGGCGGAATGCTTCTGGCACAGGAAAGTCTTGCTCATGCCGCGGCTCATCCCGTGGGCATACAACTCTTTACAGTAATGAAAGAGATCGACCAGGATCTGAACGGTACGCTGAAGAAGATCGCTGACCTGGGTTTTAAAGAAATTGAATCGGCCTTCAGTATGAAAGGCGGATATTATGGTCTCAAGGCAGCGGAGTTCAATTCTCTGCTGAATGATATGGGGCTTTCATGGAAATCGCACCACGTGTTGGGCGCTCCTTTTAAAATGCCCGAAGGTGCCAAGCCACTCACGGGTGCAGATGGTAAGCCGTTTGTTTTGCCTCCCATTAAAAACCTGAAAGAAAACTACGCGGAGATCATTGACGATTGCTCGGGAGCTGGATTTAAATACCTCGTTTGCGCCAGCACTCCTATTGGCACAACCGATGAAATAAAAGACTCAATGGAGGTGCTGGTAAAAACCGGTGAAGCATTAAAGAAGACCAGCGTAACACTGGCTTATCACAATCACGATGCAGAGTTTAAAGAAGTAGATGGTAAAAGACCTTACGATCAGTTTCTGAGTCAGATCAGCAAGGACATCCTCAAGTTTGAACTGGACCTGGCCTGGGTAACCAAAGCCGGTGTTGATCCGGTAGAGTTATTCAAGAAGAACCCCGGACGCTTCCCGCTGTGGCACGTAAAAGATTTCGATAAGGATTTTCAAAAGCTCATGCCGGTGGGGCAGGGTGTCGTAGATTTCAAACGCATTTTTGCCAATGCGAAAGTAGCAGGCATGCAGCATTTTTTTGTGGAGCACGATATGCCGGCCAATGCATTTGAAAGCATTGCTGCCAGTATCAAATACATCAACACGGTAATAAAGCCTTAAGCGAATGAATAGTACTTTGAAAAGCACACTGCGTTACGGGGTAGTGGCCAGTTCGATGGTTTTACTTGCCAGCTGCGGACCTAAGTGGAAAGAAACAGAATCCAACGGAATCAAAATTGTATCCAACGAAAGTGGTCATACATTAGGGTACTCGGCCGCCTCCGGTGTGAAGATCATTACCAGCGATCGGTTAGGGTTCAAGGACCTGAATAAAAATGGCCAGCTGGATAAATATGAAGACTGGAGATTGTCCGCAGATGAAAGAGCAAAAGACCTCGCTTCGAAAATGACGGTGGATCAGATTGCCGGCCTCATGTTGTACAGCCGTCATCAATCCATACCTGCCGCATCGCGTGGGTTTATGGCAGCCACATACAATGGCAAATCATTTGAGGAAAGCGGATTGAAGCCGTTTGATCTTTCCGATCAGCAAAAAGAGTTTTTAACAAAAGATAATCTTCGCCATGTACTGATCACTTCCGTGCAAAGCCCCGAAGTGGCAGCACAGTGGAATAACAATGCGCAGGCATTGGTAGAAGGTATTGGGCTTGGTATTCCAGCTAACAATAGTTCTGATCCACGCCATGGTACGGATGCAAGCGCGGAATACAATGAAGGTGCCGGTGGTAAAATTTCAATGTGGCCTGGCTCATTGGGTATGGCCGCTACATTTGATCCTGCTTTGGTAAGGAACTTCGGACACATAGCGGCAGCAGAGTACAGAGCATTGGGTTTAACCACTGCGTTGTCTCCGCAGGTTGATCTGTCAACCGATCCACGCTGGATGCGCGTGAGCGGCACGTTTGGCGAAGATCCTGCTCTTGCCACTGATATGGCGCGCGCTTACATTGATGGATATCAGACTTCCGATAGCAGTAAGGAGATTACCGGTGGCTGGGGATATGCGAGCGTTAATGCGATGGTAAAACACTGGCCCGGTGGCGGCTCCGGTGAGGGTGGAAGAGATGCGCATTATGGTTATGGAAAGTATGCGGTCTATCCCGGAAGTAATTTCGAAAAGCATTTTGTTCCCTTTACAGAAGGTGCATTCAAGCTGGATGGAAAAACGCAAATGGCTTCTGCCGTGATGCCGTATTATACGATCTCCTATAACCAGGACACAAAGAACAAAGAAAACGTAGGGAACAGTTATAACAAGTACATCATTACTGATCTGCTTCGCGATAAATACAAGTACGATGGCGTGGTTTGCACCGACTGGCTCATTACAGCCGATGAAACTGCGGTCGATGTTTTCCTTACGGGAAAATCATGGGGTGTCGAAAGTCTTACAGTAGGGCAGAGGCACTATAAGATTTTAATGGCGGGTGTAGATCAGTTTGGAGGAAACAATGAGGCAGCCCCTGTTCTTGAAGCGTACAGCATGGGCGTGAAGGAACATGGTGAGGAGTTTATGCGTGCGCGTTTTGAGCAATCGGCTGTGCGGCTTTTAAAGAATATTTTCAGAACGGGTATATTTGAAAATCCATACCTGAATGTCGAAGAATCAAAAGCCATTGTGGGTAAATCGGAATACATGAAAGCCGGCTTTGAGGCACAACTCAAGTCCATTGTGCTGTTGAAGAACAAAGGAAATGTACTGCCTCTGGAAAAGAATAAAACAGTTTATGTACCCAGGCAATTTACACCTGCGGGAAGGAATTTTCTTGGGATGCCCATACCAGAGAAACTGGATTACCCGGTCAACCTGGAGGTGGTGAAAAAGTATTTCAAGGTAACCGATAATCCTGCGGAGGCAGACTTTGCGCTGGTGTTTATTAACAGCCCTAACTCGGGCGGTGGATACAATAGCGAAGATGCAAAGAAAGGCGGGACAGGTTATGTTCCAGTCAGCCTGCAATACAATGAGTACACAGCAAAAGACACACGCGATCCAAGTATAGCAGGTGGCGATCCGCTGGAGAAGTTCACCAACCGTTCTTACAAAGGAAAGAAATCAAAAGCAACCAACTTCACCGATCTTGGAATGGTCAATGATACCTATGTGAAGATGAAGGGCAAGCCGGTCATTGTATCCATCAATATGTCGAATCCTACCGTGGTAGCGGAATTGGAAAAGCAAGCTGTAGCTATCCTCATTAACTTTGGTGTTCAGGATCAGGCGCAGCTGGATATTATCACGGGGGTAGCAGAACCCTCAGCATTGCTTCCGCTACAGATGCCTGCTAACATGCAGACCGTTGAAAAGCAACAGGAAGACGTACCTCATGACATGGATTGTTATGTCGATGCAGAAAATAATACGTATGACTTCGCTTTCGGTATGAACTGGAAAGGAGTGATCAAAGATGCAAGAACGGAAAAATATAAGGTGAAGTAGTCTTGTCGATTGACATTTGAACAACTAAAAGAGTATTTGAACAAGACAAAATTGCAACCGAAATCAACGTCACCCAAATAAGTAGTATAGGCTTTAATTAAAGTGAAGTGATTTTGTTCCGTAATACGAAAAGGCAGCCCGTATCCACAGGCTGCCTTTTTATTTACCTGATTACGTAATGTTCAGATACTTCAAGATCAATTGCTGTACTTACCCAACCACTTTGATTTCAATTCAGCTCGGGCAGCGATAAACTCTTTGTCCGTTCCCTGTGCAATTGCATCCAGAGGATATCTTAAAGGACGGGTGCCCTTCTTCATGTTTACCAAAGCAAGCACACCATCGGCTATGGTTTGCGGATTCATCTTGAATTCGGCCAGCTTACTGTAAAATGCAGTGCCCAGCGCATTGAAATCATTGGTCGCCTGCTCACCATACTCGGCAATGATCTGTGGCTTGTCGGCAGGCAAACCGGCTTTGCTTCCGTTGGTCATTTCCGTAGGGTACACTCCGGGCTGGATAGTTACATTTTCAATGTTGAATTGCTTCAATTCGTCCTGCATGCCTTCGCTGATGCTTTCCACACCAAACTTGGAAGCGAGGTAAGGGATCATGAAAGGAAGGGTGTGGCCGCTGGCACCGGAAGTAATGTTGATGATCAGCCCGCTCTTTGCTTTACGCATAGCAGGTAATACGGCCTGGTAGGTGCGCAGTACTCCGAAGAAATTCGTTTCAAACATAGCGCGTACCTGTTCCAGCGAATAGGCTTCCAGTAATCCAAAGCCAGTAACCCCGGCATTGTTCACCAGTACATCGATATGACCGTGCCGTGCCAGTACTTTTTCAATTGCTTTTGTTACCGATGCATCGCTGGTTACATCCAGCTCTGTTACTTCTACGTTAGGAAGTGCCGATAGCTCTTTGGCTACCGCTTCGTTCTTTCCCGTAGTACCGCGCATTCCTGCGATTACGGTATATCCTGCCTCCGATAAGGTGATGGTCATTAATTTTCCGAAACCGGTACTTGTTCCGGTGATCAAAATTGTCTTGCTCATAATTAGTTAGTGTTAATTGATGAGACAAAGCTGCGCAGGAAAGGCGCCCTCCTCCATTGACATTTGAAGGAAAATACCCTTGACATTTGTCAACGGATTTACTTTTTGGAAGACGGCTTTCTCACTCTGCTCAATGTTTCAGCAGAGATGCCCAGGTAAGATGCGATCATGTGCTGCGGGATGCGGTTGGCAATGGAAGGAAACTTGCTGATAAAGCTGTTGTATTTTTCTTCGGCCGAGTAGGTAATGTTGTTATGAATTCTTTCCTGCATCACTACAAAGCGTCTTTGAAGGATGGCATTAACAAAGTCATTCAATACAGGAATGGTCTTGCACAACATTTCAAAATCCGGCTTGTTGATCAGCAGGATTTCGGAATCTTCCAGTGCTTCGATGTTGTATTTGGAAGGCAGTTCGGAAGTCAGACTCTCTCTGTCGCCCGACCAGTGATTTTCAGGAGCAAAGTTCATGATGTGTTCCTGACTTTTGTTGTCGATAAAATAGGTACGCAGAAATCCCTTACACACAAATGCATTGTAGCGCCACACATCTCCTTCCTGCAAAAGAAACTGCCGCTTGCGCAGTTTTTTGATGGTGCTCACTGATTCAATCTGTTCCAGCTCTGGGTCTGTCAGATTGATTTTTTCAAGAAGGTATCCTTTGAAAACAGTAAACATGAGTGATGGTATAGATTACTTCGCTACGCCCGCTTCCGAGAGTAGTACAAGCAAAGCAAACTTGATTCCTTCCGCACCTTTGTCGTTCAGCCACCATTCGTTTAGCGCATGCTCATTACCGCCTTTTCCTCCCGGCCCGATTGTGATGGCCGGAATACCTTTTGCGATTGGTATGTTGGAATTCGTGGAAACGATATTCAGCGATGTGACCACCCCAAAGTAGCGTGCTGCAGCCAGGCCACGTTGCACCAGGGGAGATGCTTCCGCAGTGGATCCAGAGGGCCGGAATCCAATCTTTATCGCATCCAGAGTTAAAGGAGCACCTTTCTTTACATTCTTATTGTAATCAAGCAATGCTTTGTTCATGGCAGTGTTAAAGATGTCTTCGATCTGCTTAAGACGGTCCGCGCTTTCCGAACGCATATCTACTTCCATCCACGATTCAAATGGAATGGCGTTGATCGAAGTACCGCCTCCTATTCTGCCTACATTAAAGCTGGTTTTGGGGCCAGGTTGTGATGTGAAGCGGGAAGCTTCTTCAGTAAAATAGTCAATGGCTTTTCCAAGCGCGTGGTGCGGATTGCCTAACCCGAATGCCGCCCAGGAATGACCTCCGGGTCCTTTAAACGTTACCCGGTAACGCACCGAACCAAGAGCACCATTGGTGATGCTGCCGATCTCTTCACCATCCACCGAAATCCAGGAATCAATTTTAGGCGTATTGTTTTTGAAAAGGTATTTCACTCCGCGCAGATCGCCTAATCCTTCTTCACCTAAGCTGCCGATAAAAAGAACATCATCGTTGGTTTCCACATTTGCCTTTTCCAGTGCCTTCAACACAGTTAAGATCGTAACCAGCCCGCGCGTATCATCGCCTATGCCGGGTGCATAAAGGGTATCCCCTTTCTGTTTCACGTTTACATCTGTTCCTTCCGGAAACACGGTATCGAGGTGAGCATCGAGCGCAATGGTCTTTGTTGATTTCTTCCCTTTGCGCAGGGCAAGTACATTGCCAAGTGAATCGATCCACACGTTATCTGCACCGGCTTCTTTCAGCATTGCGCTGAATTTTAGAGCGCGTGTCATCTCCATAAAAGGAGGCGCTGGTATTTCTGTCAGCAGGATGTGCTCCTGCAGGGTGGTCTTTTCCAACTGATCGATTACAGCGAATGCATCTTTGACATTCTTTTTATCAGCCAGCTTCTGTATTTCCTTTGTAAAGGGATCAGTAAGTGACGATTCCTTTTTTGCTGTCTGAGCACCGAGGGAACAGGAGAGAAGCAGCATCCAAATAAAAGGTGCTATCAGATAACGTGTCATTTTGTGAGGAGTTGTATGGAAAGAATGCGTTGAAGCAGTGTGACGATTAGAGGAAAAATTAACTTTTGGTGATCCCCATTTCGATGATTTCCTTTAGTTCGTTGAGGGCCTGGGTTTCGGATGTATCGATCTTGCCATCCGCATTGATGATGTCATACATATCTGTATACACTTTATACTTCTGGGCAAATTTAACGTCTTTAAAATAATGGAAGGTGTCGTTAATGATTGCCGGAATCTGATCCTTGCTGGTGGATTCATATTCTTCGTTGGCCAGCTCCAGTTTTCTTCCGGGCGCCTTTTCATCAGGAAACAGCTTTGGTATTTTTTTCAAAATCACCTGCTGTTCGGTAGTATGAAAATCGTGATCGGCATGTGCCATGTGGATGTAAAGAAACAATACGAAGTCGGCAAAGGATTGATGAATCACCATAATGAAAAGCTTGTAGAGTCGAAAGTAAATAAAAAAGGTCTCACAGTAAAGTGAGACCTTTTCTTTTCTAATGTTCCTTTTTGGAAAGGAATATAAGTAAGATGTGCAGATTACATCATTCCACCCATTCCACCACCACCGTGTGGCATAGCAGGAGCTGGATTTTCTTCAGCAATGTCAGACACAACTGCTTCAGTAGTCAACAACAATCCTGCGATTGAAGCTGCATTTTCCAAAGCGAGGCGTGTTACCTTTGTAGGGTCGATAATACCTGCATCGAAGAAGTTTTCGAACTTGTTATCGCGTGCGTTGTATCCGTAATCTTTCTTGCCATCACGAACTTTGTTCACGATAACAGAACCTTCCTGACCAGCATTTTCAGCGATCGTTCTCAAAGGAGCTTCCAATGAAAGTCTCACGATATTTACACCTGTAGCCTGATCTTCATTAGTCAAACCAAGTGTTTCGATGTTTTTCAACGATTCGATAGCACGGATGTAAGCAACACCACCGCCAGGGACGATACCTTCCTGAACAGCAGCACGGGTTGCATGCAATGCATCGTCAACACGGTCTTTCTTTTCTTTCATTTCTACTTCGGTAGCAGCACCGATATAGAGGATAGCTACACCACCGGAAAGCTTGGCAAGACGTTCCTGCAATTTTTCCTTATCGTAATCCGAAGTAGTCGTTTCGATCTGAGCCTTGATCTGAGCGATGCGCGCCTGGATCTCCGGTTTTTTACCAGCACCATTTACGATGGTAGTATTGTCTTTATCGATATTGATTTTCTCAGCACGGCCGAGCATATCCAATGTCGCGTTCTCTAATTTGAATCCTTGTTCTTCAGCAATTACTTTACCGCCTGTAAGAACTGCGATGTCTTCTAGCATTGCTTTTCTTCTGTCGCCAAAGCCAGGAGCTTTCACAGCAGCTACTCGGAGAGCGCCACGGATCTTGTTCACTACCAATGTTGCCAATGCTTCGCCTTCTACTTCTTCAGAGATGATGACCAAAGGCTTGCCTGTTTGTGCAGTCTGTTCAAGGATAGGAAGCAATTCTTTCATGCTGCTGATCTTCTTATCATAGATCAGGATGTAGGCCTGCTCTAGTTCAGCTTCCATTTTCTCTGTGTTGGTCACAAAGTAAGGAGACAGGTAACCGCGATCGAACTGCATACCTTCTACAGTCTTCACTTCGGTTTCAGTTCCCTTCGCTTCTTCTACGGTGATCACACCATCTTTACCCACTTTCTCCATTGCATCGGCAATCATCTTACCAATGGTTTCATCACTGTTAGATGAAATAGTGGCCACCTGGGCGATTTCGCTGGAGTCCTTGATTTTCTTGCTTTGCTTTCTCAGGTTTTCAACCACGATTGCAACAGCCTTGTCGATACCGCGTTTCAGATCCATAGGATTTGCACCTGCAGCTACGTTCTTGATACCGTGGGAGTAGATCGCCTGCGCCAATACAGTAGCAGTAGTAGTACCATCACCAGCTGCATCAGCAGTTTTAGAAGCTACTTCCTTCACGAGTTGCGCACCCATGTTTTCGATAGGATCTTTCAATTCAATTTCTTTTGCTACGGATACACCATCTTTAGTTACTGTTGGTGAACCAAATTTCTTATCCAAAATAACGTTACGACCTTTTGGTCCCAGTGTTACTTTTACTGCGTTGGCAAGTTTGTCAACGCCTTTCTTTATTTTATCCCTTGCGGTTGTATCGAATGTGATTTCTTTAGCCATGATTTTTTAACGTTAGTGGTTGAATTAGATAGTTCCGAAAATGTCAGAGTTACGCATGATCAGGTACTCTTTGCCTTCTATAATAATTTCTGTTCCTGAGTACTTTCCGTAAAGAATGTTGTCACCGACTTTTACAGTAACAGGTTTGTCTTTCACACCTTCACCAATAGCAATTACTTTTCCTTTTTGAGGTTTTTCTTTAGCAGTATCTGGAATGTAAAGTCCGGATGCTGTTTTTGTTTCTGCTTCGGCAGCTTCCACAAGTACTCTGTCTTCGTTGGGTTTGAAATTGATCTTCGCCATATGGATTCGATTTTTGTGTTTTAAAAGTTAAACTTACAAGCGCCCTCCTGCGATTTCTATGCCGTTTAGTCATTTTTCATGCTTTTCAGACAATTTCGCGCATTGGGTGTGCAAAGATGAAAAAAAATGTCACATCCGGCAGATTCCCGCCAAATCAAAATGGCAGATTGGCAGTAAATGGATGTTTTTTGTATAATTATAATCGAAATAAAACCTGCCTTATGGAAAATCTGAAGAAGGAATGGCTGACAGAAGGGCTGATTGATTTTGAATACAAAAAGTACCTGCTACTGGCGTATCTGAAGAACACCAAAGATTCCTTTAACCGGGTAGAGCTTTATCCCTTTTTATCCGACCTCGTAGCCCATTACAGAAACCTGCTTGCCATTAAAGAGAGCAAGACGTTAATTAATGAAGCCTTTCCCAAAGAGCTCTCGGAAGAAAGCCTGAGAAAGCGGGAAGTGATCTATAAAAAAAGAGTGGATGATGACCAGGTGATGCAAGAGATCGAATCGATCATTGAATTTGCCCTGCCACAGTTTAAAGCTTCATTGGATGCGGGATCATTCATCTATGACTATGTTGAATCGAATTGTGAGCTCTCACCTATAGGTCTTACCTCGCTGTACACCAATGAAGGCTATCTCTTCATTTCGCAACCACCTCAGAAGGAGACCAATGTTTACCGCTATCAGGTTAGTTTTTTCGGAGATCCGCACGACAATGTACGTAGCCTGAATACACATCATGTAATGACTACTGAGCATAGCTTTACCAATACGTATGAAAACATCAAGCTTCAGCTGTTAAAGCAATTTTCAGAACTACCGAATCCTTCCGTTTACCTGATCTTATCGAAATTGAAGTTCCCTTATATGCAGACGTTGATGCCGATCGCGAAACGCTTATTGATCAAGCATATTTCCAAACCGGTTTAAAAGCAGAAAGCCTTTCCTGCGAGGAAAGGCTTTCTTATAAAGAAGTTCTTAAAGTCTATTTAACGCTGTCTGCTTTTTCAACAGGTGCTGGCTTCAGAGGAGAAGCAGGGGCAGTCTGAGTTTCCTTAGCACGCTCCAGAATGTCATCGGAAGTAGTACCGGTTCCAGGTGTGCTGAAGTTGGTAGCCAGGGAAAGAACCATGATTGCGATAGCGAGTCCCCAGGTTAAGCGTTCCAATAAGTCACCGGTTTTTTTAACACCGATAAGATTACTTGCTCCAGAACCTCCGAACTGATTGGAGAGACCGCCTCCCTTTGAGTTTTGTGCCAACACTACCAATACCAGAAGAACTGCGCAGAAAATGGCTAAGCCGATTAACAATGAATATAACATAATACTTACTTTCTTAAGATTTCAATTTGAGCCGCAAAGATGGCCTTTTTTTGTGGAAACTTCCAAATCAGTTTACGCAGTACTTCGATGGCCTTGTCTTTTTTGCCTTGTTTAAGCAGAATATCAACCAAGGTCTCCGAAATGATGTGGTCCCCGAAGGCACTGCTCTTTTCAGCCAGGTCCAGATCCTCTTCTACCGAAGAAGCAGTGACCGGTTTCCCTTTGCCTATGTTGGGTGATTTTTTAATAAACTGATCAATGATCTGGAATTGCTCTTTTTGACGTTCTCCTTCCGGATCGATCTCCTTTTTGGTGGTTTTGATTTCTTCGATCAGTCCATCCAGCGGATCGTTATCGTCCTTTCCTTTTGTCTTCTTCGCCTTTTTTTCGACTAACGGAACCGGGCCGGAGTGTGCATTCTCAAATTCCTGGAGGGATAACTCAAAATTGTGTCTCAGCTGTTTTAGCCGGCTCAGGTCGGAAGTGATTTCACTAATGAGTTTGTCTCCGGAAAGTGTTGATTCGGCATGGATATAAACTGGCTTTTCCTCCACTACTGTTGTTGAAGGTGCATCCATGATTTGTTCACTGATAATAACCGGCTCGGAAGCAATTCTAACCGGTCTATGTTCCCGTTTTGGCTGCGTCATGATCTCTTTAAGCACCGACCGGTCAGTAGAATAAACTGCGCTTACACCCAGCAGATGCTGATGAGTGGGAAGGTGATTATCCTGTGCCGCACGGGTAGCCAGATTGTGGATGACCTGGCTGAAGGGGTATTCTCTTTGAAGCTCATCCAACTCAATAGCTTCCGCTTCCGAAAGGGAAGTATAGTTCTGAACAAGAGACAAGAAGCGGTCTTTTTCCACAAACATTAGAAATGAGCAATAGTAAATGTAAATAAAAACCCATGGAGTGCAAATTACAAGGGGAATTTGGCCGCGATAAAAAGCAATTTGGCTGGGTTAAGACGGACATGGAAGGATCTATGAATTGTACACTGACCCTTGGTGCAGGAATTAAGCCTTACCAGTTTGCTACTGTAGCATTAAAGACATCCATCAGGATCTGGTCAAAGATTTTCTTCTCCAGGTCTTCCTGTACCGAGCTCAGGTTTTGCTCGTTGGGGAAATCGGCATAGAAGGAGAACGACTTGTTTTTGAAACTGTTTTTGGGCTCGTTGTTGTCAATGTAATTGGCGCTGACTGCAATAGTAAGGCGTGACAGTGCTGCTACACTGGTTTGTGTAGTTCCGGACCCTGTTGACACCGGGGCAATGTTGGTAACACTATAGGTAGTGAGTGTGCCATCGATCTGCAACTCGCCATCCTGAGGTACTACCTTTAAGCTGGAGTTGCGCTGGTAGTAATCTTTCAGCTTGTTGGTAAAAGTTTGTCCCAGGTTGGCGGGCCCTAAATCGGTGTTGTTAAAGAACAGATCGATCTGGATCGACTTGGCGGAAGTGGATGCGCCCGAAAAAGAATATTTGAAGCCACATCCTGAAAAGCTGCCCGCTAACAGCAAAAGTGAAATACTGAGAACTACTTTTAAAAAATTATTCTTCAAGTTCGTATTGTTTAATTTTCCGGTAGAGTGTTCTTTCGGAAATACCCAAATCGCGTGCCGCATATTTGCGCTTGTTATTGTTTTTGCGCAATGCCCGCATTATTAATTCCTTTTCTTTCTTCTCGATGGAAAGTGAATCGTCTTCCGCTTCGTGACTGATGTCCTGCACGTCATCATGTGAATTGTTGGCCGATACCGGTTCCGCATTCTTGAGATTAAGTACCACTGGTTCTTTGGAAGGAATCATCTCCTCATCGATGCCATGAAACAGATCTGCCCGGTCTTTGATAAGTTCTGCCGCCTGTGACGGGTCGGCAAAGCCATCGAGCACAATTTTCTTCAGGTCGTTCACATCTTTGCGCATGTCAAACAGCACCTTGTATAAAATCTCGCGTTCCGAAATGTTTTCCTTGCCATTCTGATCGTGATAAAGGGCAGGAAGGTTTTGTTCCTTAGGGAGATAATCCCTTAGTGTATCGGCATTGATTTCCTTTTCTTCTGCAGAAAGTACCGAGATTTGTTCTACGAGGTTTTTTAACTGGCGAATGTTTCCGGGAAACCGGTACTTCAGTAAAATATCTTTCGCTTCATCCGTAAGCGCAATAGGCTTCACTTTGTACTTCTCAGCAAAGTCAGTGGCAAACTTTCTAAACAGCAACTCTGCATCTTTTCCTCTTTCCCGTAAGGGGGGAACAAAGATGGGCACTGAACTAAGCCGATAGTACAGGTCTTCACGAAACTTACTATCAGATACCTTCTGCATCAGGTTAACATTGGTAGCGGCTACTACGCGAACATCTGTTTTTTGCACTTTGGAGGAACCTACTTTTATAAACTCTCCGTTCTCCAATACACGAAGTAAACGGGCCTGAGTTCCTAAAGGCATCTCACCAATCTCGTCAAGGAAAATGGTGCCACCGTTAGTCACTTCAAAATATCCTTTGCGTGCTTCGTGTGCTCCGGTAAACGAGCCTTTCTCGTGGCCGAATAATTCTGAATCAATGGTTCCTTCGGGGATGGAACCACAGTTGATAGCAATGAACTGCCCGTGCTTGCGTGGACTGAGATAGTGGATGATTTTCGAAAAAGATTCCTTACCACTTCCGCTTTCACCGGTAATCAGCACCGACATATCCGTAGGCGCTACCTGCATGGCTATTTTTATAACATGGTTCAGCATGGGCGAATTGCCCATGATGCCAAACCGCTGTTTTATGCTATGAATCTCTGAATCGGTAATTGCCATTTTTTACTTTACAATTTTCCCTAATAATGTTCCTCCTGTGCAAGACTCAACGATCACCGTTACATAGTCACCTTTCTTTTTATCCTCTTTGGGGAAGATGACCACTTTGTTAGACGATGTGCGACCCAGTAATTCATCTTCGGATTTCTTGGACCGGCCTTCCACCAATACTTTAAAAGTCTTGCCAACATCCTGGCGGTTTCTTAAGCCAGAATGGAATCTTTGTTTAACGATGATCTCTTCGAGCCTGCGCTTCTTGGTATCCAGGTCAATATCATCGGGATACTTTTTCGCAGCGAGTGTTCCTGGCCGCTCTGAGTAATAAAACATATAGGCAAAGTCAAACACGACTTTGTCCATCAACGAAAGTGTATCCTGATGTTCTTCTTCTGTTTCAGTACAGAACCCTGTAATCATATCCGAAGAGAGGCCAAAGTCATGCCCCAGTATTTCGCGCATGCGATCTACTTTTTGCAGGTACCATTCGCGCGAGTAGCCGCGGTTCATCATTTCCAGAATACGTGTATTGCCACTTTGGAATGGCAAGTGAATGTTCTTACAAATGTTTTCGTGCTTCGCCATCATATACAGCACATCATCGGTAATGTCTTTCGGATGCGATGTAGAGAAACGCACACGAAGATCAGGATGAACCAGCGCTACCATTTCTAAAAGATGGGCAAAGGAAACCACTTCGCTTTGGCTGATTCCTTTCTTCTCCATCCACATTTTGTTATTCTCTTCTGCGCTCCATTTGTACGAGTCTACATTTTGCCCAAGCAGAGTCACTTCGCGAAAACCTTTTGCAAACAGGTCTTTCGCTTCGGCCAGGATAGAATGCGGATCGCGGCTGCGCTCGCGTCCTCGTGTGAAGGGCACCACACAGAACGAGCACATGTTATCGCACCCCCGCATGATAGAAATAAAAGCAGTCACCCCGTTGGAGTTAAGCCTTACGGGAGTGATATCCGAATACGTTTCCTCACGCGAAAGAAAAGTGTTCACCGCCTTCTCACCATCATCCACCTGGTCAATTAGCTTTGGCAGGTCGCGATAGGCATCGGGCCCGGCCACGAGGTCGACAATCTTTTCTTCTTCCAGCAATTTTGTTTTCAGGCGCTCCGCCATGCATCCCAGCACACCCACCATCATCTCCGGCTTTTGTTTCTTTAGCGCGTTGATCTGAGTCAGCCGCTGGCGAACTGTTTGTTCCGCCTTATCGCGAATGGAGCAGGTGTTTAAAAAGATCAGGTCCGCCTGATTGATGTCGGAGGTAGTATCAAATCCTTCCTTCTGAAGTATGGAAACTACAATCTCACTGTCGGAATAATTCATCTGGCAGCCATAGCTTTCGATGTAAAGCTTGCGCGATTTACCCGTGTTTTGGTCTTCCAGTAATTTTATTGTTTCAGGGTTTTCTGCTTCCTGCCCATCGAAAACCTCAATATCCGCAATCAGATTATCCATACTTCTTCAATAAAAGACGCAAATTTAACACATTTAGTCTTTTAAAATGACAACTTGTCAGGGAGTTTCCCTGTTTTTTAAACCGCCCGGGTCTTCGATATTTCGGTAATTTTAACCCTTATGGCAATCATTAAAACAATACGGGGCTTTGCGCCCAAATTCGGAAACAACTGCTTCTTTGCTGATACTGCGGTGGTGGTGGGGGAGGTCACCATGGGAGACAATTGCACCGTTTGGTTTAATGCGGTAATTCGGGGCGATGTAAATACGATCACGATTGGTAATGATACCAACATTCAGGACGGAGCGATCATTCATTGCACGTATCAAAAAGCAAAAACCACTATAGGCAATAAGGTTTCCATTGCGCATAACGCGATTGTTCACGGCTGCACCATTGAAGATAATGTATTGATTGGTATGGGGGCCATAGTGATGGACGATGCGGTGATCGGGACAGGATCAGTCATTGCTGCAGGGGCTATTATTCTGCCCGGTACAAAGGTGGAACCTGGAAGCATCTGGGCGGGCGTTCCGGCTAAGAAGGTGAAAGACACTGGGGAGGAAATGAGGGCCGTGATCGAGCGAACCGCTAAGAATTATCCGATGTATGCCGAATGGTTTAAAGAGTAGTAGTCTGCTACTTTGCGGGTCAGGGAAGAATGAGACTAACCTGGATGTATTATGGATGATGTCGCTGTAAGGCCGGTATAAGATCAGTGTAAGGGGCCCGCTTAAGAAGTGGCTATATCCCGAAAATAGATTTGTTTTAAAGGTCCGAATGAGCCCCGTATGCCCCCTTAATCTATGTCTTGTGCTCAGGAATGAGCCTTGTAACAAGTATAGCCATTTACACTCACCAGCCCAAGACTTAACCCTTGTTAACAAAAAAATCATCTGTAACAGTGTTGTTCTATGGCTGATTCAAAACAGGGTGAAAGCTGGAGTACGCAAAATGATATTTGGGTTAAAGACGATTGCGTTAAAAATTTAATGCGGTAGCATGTCTATTAAAAAAGTGTTTGTACAAGAGAATTTTATGACATAAGCTTAGAAAATGTAATAAAAAGTAGTTTGTTTGAAGACGTTTTTATACATTCAGAATTCAATGACAAGCGAAAACACCAGAGCGAACGATTCTCAACTACTGGAAGACTATCGGGTAAAGATCAAGTCTTCGGGAAAGGACTATCTACTGGTGGATAACGAAGAAACCTCCGATGAATATGCGCACTTCTATTTCATTGGCAAATATGAAGGCAAGGAGGTAGTGTATGATACGGTGCTTTATACCTTGCGTCTGCAGCACGAGAGTGAGTTGTTTGAAATTGCCGAGCACGAAGCAGCTAAACATTTTCCTGAATACCGCAAGATCAACTACGAGGAGGACGAGAACGGAAACATGAAAACACTCGATGATCTTCAGGAAGAGATCGGCCTATTCATGGCAGAAGTAATCATGGAGCTGGAAGAAGAGGAGCAGGTGAAGGTAAAAGAGCACGTTGATATTGATGCCGGCCTTGACTTTGAAATAGGTATCGATGCGGGTTTACACGTGGAACAGGTGACTCCGAGGGTGATTGAGAAATTCATCAAGGATTTTAATGAAGATACCCTTCTGTTAGACGATTCACTATACACCTTTCAGACGGAAGATCAGACTGCCTGATGGTGGTATATTCCCCTCAAAAAGGGGACTAAGCATGTAAATACATGCGTATTGCTATAGCATAGCCAAAGTGATTATTCAGATGCTTATCTGCCGAGCCGAATTAAGCGAATCGCTTCCGCAGAAGTGATTTTTACTTGCCACACCCCATCTCTGAAGCGGGCAGATTCAATGCAGAGGCTTGAATAGTAACAAAATAATACCGTTCAATTCTTTACCGGTACGATTCCTCATTTATATTTGCGGCCTTAATCTGAATTTTAAATGAAAAACCTATCCCTGATTCTGAACGCGGTTTTGCTCGTGGCTGTAGCCGTTCTTTACTATTTACACTTTGCCAGTCCTAAATCGTCATCAGTAGCTGGTGGAGATGTGGCTGTGGGTGATCTTAAAATAGCCTATATCAATGCAGACAGTGTATTGAAGAATTACGATTACTTTAAAATATCGCGCGAAAAACTGGAATCCAAAGGAAAGAAATTAGATCAGGATCTTCGTAACCGGGCTCAAAGTTTGCAAAACGACTATGCCGCATACCAGCGTAACTTGTCCAGCATGACCATTGGCCAGGCGAAAGCAGTGGAAGAAGATTTGACAAAAAAACAACAGAATCTGAGAATGTATCAGGAGAGCCTAAGCCAGGAGCTGATGGGTGAAGAGTCTAAAATGACGCAGGAATTGTATAGCAAAGTAACGGATTACCTTAAGAAATACGGTAAGGAAAACGGCATTCAACTGGTGCTGAAATACGATCCGTCAAGCGATCTTCTTTATGCAGGCGATAGTTTGGATATCTCCAGGAATGTGATCAAAGGATTAAATGCTTCCTATACGGAAGAGCAATCCTCAGTGAAAGCTACCGACACTACTTCGGTAAAGAAAAAGTAATTAAAACATTCAAAATCAGTTAAAGGCCGGCCTGGAATAAGCCGGTCTTTTTTATTTTCCCTATTTTTAGCGGAAGATATGCCCAACGTACAGGATAGCCTTAATGTAAAACCGGAAGAGCGCGCACAAGTGGTGCTCATGCTTGCAGCCGGTTTCTTCATGGGAATCTTTATCGCTACCTACCAGGTAACTGCCGAGTCGCTTTTTCTTAATCAAATGAGCGGAGAGCTGAATAAGGCATTTTTTGTGTCCGGGTTGCTGGGTATTCTCTCCACCTTCCTGTTTGCCTCGGCACAGAATAAGATAAAATTCACTACGCTTACCATATCCAGTATTGTGACCATTGTAGTCATTATCTCTGCGGTGTATGTGCTCTATCACTTCGGCAAACTGCATTATCATGACTATGTATTGTTTGCTATGTATTGCCTTACCGGGCCGATCACAGCGATCTTGCTGTTGTGTTATTGGGGAGTGTTCGGAAGGCTATTCAACTTCAAGCAGTCCAAGCGAATTATCGGATGGATTGATACCGGGCAGCTGATTGCCATTATTCTTGCCAACTTCCTGATTCCTCTTACCAGTAATTTCATCGGAGAAACCGATAACTATCTTTTGGTTTGTAATATCAGTATCCTGACTGCCTCCGTGATTTTTATTACTATTTCATTGCGGTTTCCTCTTACCAAGAATGATCCGAAAGAATTCGATGATACTGTTAAGGAAGAGACCGGGTTCAAAAAAATATTCAAGGATCCTTATATCCTTTTGTTAAGTGTATTCTTAACCATATCGATGGTGACTTACATTTTCAGCCAGTACTCTTTTCAGAATCTGATTAACGTGCAATATCCGAAGCAGAAAGACCTGACTAACTTTCTTGCCTATTTCAATGGAACCATTTATGCGCTCAGTCTGGTCATGCAGACATTTGTCAACGACAAAATAATGAGTAATTACGGTATTCGTACCTCATTATTTATTTTGCCTGTTATTGTCGCGATTTTCGCTATCGGTGCATTGGTTGCAGGCCTCACCATGGGCTTTGACCCGATCGCTAATCCCACTACTTTTATTTTCTTCTTTTTGTTTGTTGCGCTGACGCGCCTTTTCAATGCGATGCTTCGCGATTCCCTGGAAAGCCCGGTATTTAAATTATTGTTTATCCCTTTGGACAGCCGCTATCGGTTTGGTATCCAGTCGAAGGTAGAGGGAGTGGTAAATGAATCCGGCCGCTTCATTGCAGGGATATTGATTCTTCTATTTGCAGCCATTACCTTTTTCAAGATCATCTTTTTTCCGGTTATCATTTTAATGCTTACCATCGCTTACTTTATCGTAACGCGGAATCTTTATAACGGGTATCGCAATAAGATCCGGTCAAAATTAGAAAGTACCGATTACAGTCAGGATAAGTTAGAGATTGGATACGCGCGAGTAACCCAACGCCTCGAAGAACAATTAAACAACCGGGAAACATCCAAGGCCGTATTTTCATTTAAGCTTCTGGAAAAGATTAACCCTGCCCAGGTGCCTTTATGGGTGAATAACCTGATGAAGAATGAAAGTGAAGAGGCCAAGGAATATGCGCAGCGAAGAATGAATGAAATCAAAGGACTCTCCGTTTCTGACCGGTATGTGATCCGTGTCAACTCCGGCAATGATTCATCCGAAAAGAAGAATGTTCTTTCGAAGGCGGACCTGGAATCCATGATCAGTGGCGGAGGCGACTTTACCAAATCGCGAATACAGCGGCTATCGCGTTCTGTTCAGCCCGAAGACAGGCAGTATGCGGCAGAGCTGTTGCTTCATTCTTCCACCGATGAAAATGTTTCTTTCCTGATTGAGCTGTTGAATGATCTGGAGGCAAAAGTGAGACACACTGCGATTAAAACATCCATCAAGAAAAATAATAATGAAGTCATCTTTGCATTGATCGAAAACCTGGCTAATCCATTGTTCAGTAACCAGGCAATGAATGCGCTGGTATTGATAGGGGGAAAGGCATTGAATTTACTCGATAGCTCTTTTTACCGCTCAGGGCAATCGACACAATCCCTGCTGCGGATTATTCAAGCCATGGGGCGGATAGGAGGGCAGCGGGCGAAGGATGTGCTTTGGGGGAAAATTGATTACCCGGACAAGGTAATCGTATCGCAGGTATTATTGTCATTGGGTGAGTGCGGATTCAAGGCGGGGATCTCCCAGATTACGCGGATCAAATTCGCAATTGAATCGGACATTGCCGACATCAGCTGGAATTTAAGCGCGATGCAGGAAGTGGGAACAGGAGGTTTTGCCAAAGAGGTAAGGCAGGCATTGAATCGTGAAATTCAAAATGACATTGCTCACATTTACATGCTGCTGGCGATGCTTTATGATACGCGCTCCATTCAATTGGTGAAGGAGAATATTGAAAGCGGTACTACTGAAGGAACCACGTATGCGGTAGAGTTGCTGGATGTTTTCTTGTCGGAGCAATTGAAGATGCATGTTATTCCGGTACTGGACGATATACCGGAGAACGAAAGAATAAACCGGTTAGAGGCATTCTATCCCCGCGTAAAGCTGGACGAAAAATTAGTGCTGAAGTTTTTGATCAACAGAGATTTTACACAATCCAACCGCTGGACGAAAGCCACTGTTCTGCGTCAGATTGGAATATTAAAAATAAGTGATTTCACCCTGGATTTAATCGCTCAGCTTTTCAATCCCGACCGTCTTATCAGGGAAGTAGCCGCCTGGGCACTTTACCAGATCAATCCTCAAAGTTACCATACCCACTCTGCCCGGCTGGGTGATGTACCCAAGAGACAGCTGGACGGATCTATTCTTAAAGGCGTTGACCAGGGGCATCTTATGCAGCTTGAAAAAATCATGTTCTTCCAAAGAATAAAAGTGTTTGAAGACATTCCCGGCCTTAGTCTGTCTTACCTGGCCGATATTGCAGATGAAGTAACGCTGGAAGAAAATCAGTCCATGGTGGTAGACGAGAAGCTGAATAACTATTTCTACATCGATTATTCCGGGTCTGTCGAGTTCTATGAGAAAGGGAAATTCAAGCTGACGTATGAAGGTGGTCAGTTCATTGGCGAGCTGTTATCTTCTCCCGGGTTTGCTAACTCTAACATTCTCAAGGCAAAGACCAGAACGGTGATGCTAAAGATTAATAAAGATCAGTTTTATGAATTGCTGTCGGACAACGTAAGGCTTGCTGACAGGGTTTTGGATTTTGTTTGAAATACGGTTATTTTTCATGAATTTTTTAAACCCAAACCAAAAGGTAAGGATTGTTTTGCTGGTTTTTTTGAGCTTCGTATAATAACAGATCAGAGCTCATAGAGATCATGACTTCTTTGCCGGTAATTCAGGGTACAACCGGAAAATGTTAAACTATTCAGTTCAAGTTGGCGAATTTGCTGAAGAGCTCCCCGAAGATCCGATTACTGTCGGCATCGGAGCTAACCCCTTTCCTGGTCTGCGGCCATTTTCATTAGATGAATGCCATCTCTTTTTTGGAAGAGAAGGGCAGGTAGATGAAATCCTGATTAAGCTTGCCAAAAACCGCTCTGTAACGGTAATGGGTTACTCCGGAAGCGGTAAGTCCAGTTTGATGTATTGCGGCCTTGTGCCAGTCTTGTATGGCGGGTTCATGACCAACACCAGTCCATTCTGGCAAGTGATTCCTGCCCGTCCGGGTAATTCTCCCATTACCAACCTTGCCAGTTCTGTTGTCGATCAGTTATTACGGCTTAATAGGATAGAGGAAAAAGATAAAAATATTCATAAAGCCATTATTCATTCCATCCTCAAAAGCGGATCGGATGGATTGGTGGAGGTTTCAAAATACCTGCAGACCCAGGACGGAGAAAATGTTTTCTTCCTGATCGACCAGTTTGAAGAATTGTTTCGCTACCGCGAACTGAATAATGAATATGCAGATGAAGCGGCTGCCTATGTAAGCCTTCTTCTCACGGCTGTGCACCAGAGAGAAATTCCTATCTATTTATCGGTTAACATGCGCTCCGATTTTATCGGAGAATGTTCGGTCTTTCCGGGGCTTACGGTGATGATCAATGAGAGTAACTACCTGGTTCCGCAGATGACTCGTGAGCAGAAACGTATGGCAATAGAAGGGCCGGTGGCAGTGGGAGGAGGAAAGATATCTCAGCGGTTAGTAAAACGTCTTCTCAGCGACATCGGTGAAAACCAGGATCAGTTACCGATTTTGCAACACGCGCTCATGCGCACCTGGGATTACTGGATTGAAAATCATGAGGCAGGTGAGCCGATCGACATCAGGCACTACAATTCTGTCGGGAAGATCACCCAGGCCTTATCGCTGCATGCCAATGAAGCGTACGATGAGCTTACTCCCAGACAAAAAGAAATAGCAGAGATTCTTTTTAAAAATATAACAGAAAAAAACCAGGAGAATCAGGGGCTGAGAAGACCTTGTAAAATCGGTTTGATCTGCGAATTGTCGGAAGCCAGCGAACAGGATGTCGTTCATGTGGTAGAGCAGTTTCGTAAGCCGGGCCGGTCGTTCCTGATGCCCGGAATTCAAGTGGCATTGACTTCTCAATCTACGGTTGAGATTTCGCATGAAAGCTTAATGCGGATATGGAGCCGCCTTTCTACCTGGGTAGACGAAGAGGCAGAATCGGCCCAGATGTATAAACGTATTTCTGAAGCCGCTGCCATGTACCAGATTGGAAAAACGGGTTTGTGGAGACCACCTGATTTGCAGCTGGCGCTTAACTGGCAGAAGAAACAAAAGCCTACCCGCACCTGGGCGCAGCGTTACGATATCGCTTTTGAGCGGGCCATCGTATTTCTGGATACCAGCCGGATAACGTATGAGGCGGAGTTAAAAAACCAGGAGATGATGCAGCGCAGAATGCTGCGCAGAGCACGTGTCACTTCAGTTGTACTTGGAATAGCAGCACTGATTGCCATCCTGTTCTTTGTTTATGCATTGATTCAGCGGGTGCAGGTAGAAACGGAAGCAACAAGAGCCAAAGAGCAGGAAAAGCTTGCTATCGTAGCGAGAGATGAAGCAAAATTGGCAACAGAAGATGCGTTGGTTCAGAAGAACAGGGCAGAACAGGCTTTAAAAGTGAACGAAAAATTAGTTCGGGATATAAAAGAGCAATACAACGAAGTATTGAAAGCCCGCACAGATGCGGAAAGAAATTATCTGCTGGCTAAAAAATCGGCAACCATTGCTCAGGAACAGACGGCAATTGCAAATGATAAAACCAACGAAGCGCAGGCAAGCTACAGCTTAGCAGAAAAGGCTTTAAAGGAGAGTAACAGTTTACTGATGCTTTCCATTGCCCAGTCGATGGAAGCAAAGGCAGTAACCAAAGAGGATAAAGAACTATCGGGGTTGCTTGCCATGCAGGGTTATCTTTTTCATACCCAATATGATGAAGGCAAACGAAAGTATGATACGTATGTTTTTAGCGGACTTTACTCGGCATTAGAAAAATTGTCAGGTTCTAATTATAATGCAATAAAGATTCCCGGAAACCTTATTAACAAGATGTTTGCCTTATCCGTGTCCAAAAAGAGCAGCACCATTTTTTCCACCGGCAATGATGGACGGATCTTTCATGCCGATTTCAAAAAGAGAACGGTTCAGGGATTAATCGGAGCTAACCCTTTTCCCAACCGGACACTGGCTTTGAGCATCGATGAGAAATACCTGGTGAACGGAAGTGATTCCACTTCGCTTCAGATTTATGATCTTACAAAACCCAATTCCCGTCCGTTGATTGTAACCGGTCATAAAGCCCTGGTAACAGATGTACGGTTCCTGCCTGATAATTCCGGGTTTATATCCACCTCCTTAGATCGTACCCTTCGCCTAACCAATCAGGTAACAGGAGAAGGAGCGATGATTATAAGTTTACCTTTTGCTATAAAGTCATTCGACCTTAACCCTGATGGAAAATCGCTGATCGGGGCTTCTACTTCCGGACAACTCGTTATTGTTGATCTGATAAATAAAAAATACGAAGTACTGATCGATGAGGCACCCTCCCGGATTTTGTCGATAGCCTATCACCCCACACGGCAGATCATCGCTTATGGGACCGAAATCATGGATGAAAAAGGACTTGCAAAACGAGGGTTGGTTAAGTTATTTGATTTGAAAACCAGAAAAGTAGCTAAAGAACTTCCCGGCCATAAAGCGGGCGTATCTGACATCGAGTTCAGCCCCAATGGGCTTCTTCTGGCCAGTGCGGGTTACGATCGTAAGCTACAAATGTGGGTGGTGGATCAGTTGGATGAGCTGCCCATTACTATGGATAATAACAACGGAAACATTTGGAAAATCGCTTTCTCATCCGATTCGGATTACCTGATGGCATCGTGTAATAATGGAGAGATCAGGGTATGGCAAACCAATGCTAAAATGCTGGCCGAGCAGATATGCCCCAAACTTAAACGTAATATGACACCTGAAGAATGGAAATTGTATGTGGGCAATGATGTGGGGTATGAAGCGACCTGCAAATCATTATTGATCAGTGATTTTTGATCGCATGAGAAAAATTCTACTTTCTCTGCTCTTATTCTTCATGATAGAATCTGCCTGGTCGCAAAAGGCAGCGTGTGTGGAGTCACTAAGCCTGGCGCAGGATGAATTTAACGCGGGTCATTTCTTCGGACTGTCGTCTATTTTGCAGGGTTGTCTTGAAAGCAATGGATTTACGAATGAGCAAAAAGTTCAGGCCTACCGCTTGCTGGCACAGGCTTACCTGCTTACGGACGACCCCATGGCAGCTGAAGACAGTTATCTGCGCTTGCTGAATGCCGATCCTGAATACGTAGCCGATGAGATCAAAGACCCGGTAGACATTTACTATTTAAGTAAAAAATTTACAGCTACGCCCCGGTTTACTCCAACCATCATTCGCGCGGGTGCAAATCTTTCCATTGCCCGAATCATTCACCATGAAAATACGAACTCATTAGTCGATACAAAATACAGGCAAATTGTAAAGACTGGTTTTCAGATTGGCACCGCTATGGATTACAACATAGATGATCACATTGCGATAAGCGGAGAATTGAATTTTGCCTTGCGCTCATTCAAAGCAACAGAGCGGGGGATATTTACCAGAGACGAAAAAAGCATGACGGAAAGACAATATTGGTTTGATGTTCCTCTGTATGTGAAGTATGCAAAACATACAGGACAGATACGGCCCTTTGGATATGCCGGGTATGCTTTTAATTTTTTGCTCACCAGTCAGGCCCAGTTAGAAACCATCAATAACGAAGGCTCCAGCCAGAATCCTACCCAGGGAGCAAATGAAAATCTTTTGTACAAACGTAACCGATTCAATGGCTCCATTATTTTAGGAGGAGGGATAAGATATAAAGTAGGTAAAAACTTTATTGTAATCGATGTCCGGTACATGGCCGGACTTTCCAACCTCACCAACATTAAAAATAATTTCTATGAATCGGGAAGTAGTTATACTATGACCAATACCATAGGCAGGTACCAGTTTATCGGTGATTATTTCCGGTTAGATAATTTATCCTTATCCGTAGGTTATGTAAAACCATTGTATGATCCGAGAAAGATAAAGAAAGCCAGGACAAAGTCGGCAATGAAAAAAATTTCGAAACAGGATAAATAAGATGAAAAAACGAGGAGTCAATCATTGGGTAATGCCGGTACTGCTGGTGCCATTCTTATGGCTGTCCTGTGACACCTCTGATTCAATAGATCAACCTGATTATTTTGTAAAGTATTATGGTGTGGAAGGAGACCAGGAAGGAGTTGACATTATTGTTAGTTCCGATGGTTCCTATTTATTATTTGGCAATTCTACTTTGCCCGGTAAAGATCAGCAATTGTATTTAGTGAAAACAGATACACGGGGAAACGTACTTTGGGAAAAATTCTTCGGAGGTGCTTATAAAGATCAGGCCCGTGACATCGAAATGAATTCCGATGGAACATTAATTATGGCGGCTACCAGTGAAAGTACTCCGGGAGACAATAATGTCTTGTTGATTATTGTCGATCAGGAAGGTAATAAATTGGACAGCACTGTTTATGGATATCCCGGTACGGATGAAGACGTGGTATCTGTTTCGCAGGTGACCAATGGATTTATTGCAACCGGATCGACCTCTAATGTTACACAAAAACCGACCAATATCTTTTCACCGGTAAATGATCAGCGTGATGCATTTAATTTTCGATTTTTTAATGACCTGACTATTTATCCAAATTCCTGGAATCAGACACTCGGTCCGGGTACTTACGATGCCGGTACTAAAGTGATTGAGACAGGGCAGGGGCAGTTTTATTTTTTTGGCTACACCAACAAAAGGCCTAATGGACATTCTTCGGATAATTTTAATTTTTGGGTATTTGCTCTCGATGATTTTGGAGAAGGAAGTTTTGAAACCGGCCAGGAGATTTTTGTAGGTGCTCCCATTGTCAATGAAAGGCTTACTTCAGTAACTAAAAGCCCATTGCAATCAGGAGAAGGTTATTTTCTTGCAGGAACCGTTTCCGACAATTCGAACAATAGTAAATTGTTTATCGCAAAGCTTACTACGTCTTTGAACTTTAACGAGCCCGATCAGGTCTTCCAGTTTACTCCCGGTCCGCTTCCCACCAGCCTCGGGACTTTAACAGACGATAAGACTTCAATCTTTGCTTCCGTATTTTCAGGTTTTTTGATTTTATCTAACGAAAACAATTCAGGTAATCAGAATTTTTATTTGACCAAGGCCTCCAACACTGGAGATGTCGCATGGTCTAATCCCGGTGAGTTCACTTATGGAGGAGGAGGAATGGATACTATGGGTTCGGTGGCGGAATTGCCGGATGGAAAGATCGTTATGGTGGGTACTTTTTCTGTCGGAGATGACCTGCAAAAGAAAATGACCCTCATCAAAGTAAACAGGGATGGCAAATTCAGAGATTAATGGTTTTTAGTGCTCAATCGGTTACTTTTAGAATCCGGAATTCATTCAACGTGGGGTATAGCTGGCTATCTGTCTTATGATTAGATTTTTACGCGGTTTTTTTCTGTTTACCGTTTGCTTTTTGCCCCTTGTAGTACTTGGTCAGGTAAGTATTACTCCAGCCGCAACCAGCACCGGAGGTAAGATTTGCGAAAATGGAAGCGCTGTTACCTTAACCGGTATTATTATCACAGAAACATCCCCTGATGATATTGGGGGAGATGCTTCAGATCATACGGGAGTTACCCTGGTTATACAAGCTCCGGCCGGCTTCAATTTCGTGAATGCAGCGGGTTCTGCTTCCGCTCTGCCCGGAGGCGATCTTTCGAATGTATCCATCACGGGCTGGACTTCTTCCACTGTTACTGTGCAGTTGGATGCCAACAACAATTCGGGACCGGATGTGCCGGATGAATTAACGATTTCTGGTCTTCAGCTTTTAGCAGTTAGCGGTATTCCTCAGACTTCAGTGGATGTGATCCGCAACGGTGGTACTGCAGTGATCACAGGCCTTCCTGATAATACTGTGTTGGCAACAGTATCCAGTTCCATTACTACCACTCTTGGCGTAGCGGTAAATAATAACATCATTTGTCCGGGTCAGACGGTTGACGTCACCATTTCATCCAGTGAATCCGGAATCAGTTATCAGGTTTTTGATACCTCTAATAATCCGCTGAGCGCAACAACACCCGGAACGGGTGCTAACCTGGTGATCACTACCTCTGCCATTTCAGGCTCAGTTACATTAAAAGTGGTAGCAACAGATGGGGCTTCGGCATGTTCAACCGAATTGGGACAGCAAAGTGTAGTTACTGTTGTTTCGGCACCAACCGTTTACGGAGGAGGTAATGGTGAAGCGTGTATCAGTACATCGACCTATCAGATTACCTCGGCAACAGCTGCTAACGGAACCATTCTGTGGACACATAATGGCCAGGGTTCACTGAACGATGATACTGTCTTAAACCCTGTTTATACATTTGATTCTGCTGATGCAGGTAATGTAGTAACCTTTACCATCGCAGTGACCGGAGCGGGAAGTTGTGGATCAGTAACTGACAATTTTGATTTGACAATTACCGCCTTGCCTCAGGCGATTGCCGGCAGCGATGAATCCATTTGCTTTGGCAACACATTTAATTTTGCTTCACAAGCTATTTCTGCCACCGCCTCTGATTATGCCTCCATTTCCTGGGCAACAAACGGTTCGGGCACTTTGAATAACTCCAATACGCTGGTTCCTAATTATATTCCGGCTGTAAATGAATCAGGGGTAATCACGTTCACACTTACTGCTCACCATAATGGAAGTTGTGTGGATGCAACGGATCAAATGACGCTGACCATTCGTCCCCAGCCAGCGCTTACGGTCAGCAATACACAGCCCTCTTTATGCGCAGGGGGTACTACTGCCATCGGATTGAATAGCAGTACAGCCGGATCGCTAATTACATTGGTGACAGTGACACCGAGTGACCCGGGAGTTACTGGCTATAGTGCAGCAGGCACTACCTATGCGTATGCATCCTTACCGGTTACTATTTCAAATACCCTTGTTAATTCGACCACCAGTGTTCAGACGGTAGTTTATGAATTTGAAGTAAGTGTAGCCGGTTGTGTGAACCCGGTTCATAAGACGACTACAGTTACCGTTCGTCCGATACCAAATCTGAGTGTGGTCAATAATATTGTTTCTCCGATTTGCAGTGGAAGCACTACCAATATTGATTTGAGTGATCCGACCAGCGGAGCTGTGATCAGTGTATTCAGTATTTCCATTTCTCCGACCGCAGGCAGTGTTACCGGTTACAGCGCAGCGGGAAGTACGTTTGCCAATGGCTCCAAGGTGACCAATGTTCTGACCAACAGCACCAATGTTCAGCAGACAGTAACCTATACCTTTCGCAGTACGGCCAACGGCTGTACCGATCTGGTAGATGAAGTGGCTACTGTTGTAGTTGAACCTTCTCCGGGTTTTTCACTTACCAATGCAGCCGCTTCCATTTGTTCAGGCGGAGCCACTAACATTCAGCTGAGCAGTACCAAATCAGGATCGGTGATTACATTGGTGACAGTGACACCGAGTGATCCGGGAGTTACCGGCTATAGTGCAGCAGGTACTACCTATGCGTATGCATCCCTGCCGGTTACTATTTCAAATAGTCTTGTCAATTCGACCACCAGTGTTCAGACGGTAGTTTATGAATTTGAAGTAAGCGTAGCGGGTTGTGTGAACCCGGTTCATAAAACAACTACAGTTACAGTTCGTCCGATACCGAATCTGAGTGTGGTCAACAATATTGCTTCTCCGATTTGCAGTGGAGGCACTACCGATATTGATCTGAGCGACCCGACCAGCGGAGCTGTGATCAGTGTATTCAGTATTTCCATTTCTCCGACCGCAGGCAGTGTTACCGG